>Ga0209605_1000330_pt1 | contig 63046 bp, 52 predicted proteins | sample AD_UKC035_MetaG_FD_184408 | JGI IMG/M metagenome (GOLD analysis project Ga0209605, IMG submission 184408) | Active sludge microbial communities of municipal wastewater-treating anaerobic digesters from USA - AD_UKC035_MetaG (SPAdes) (version 2) | ecosystem: Engineered > Bioreactor > Anaerobic >...
GAGATCCCCGCTCCGGGCGATCACGGCGCCGAGCTTCTCGGGCGTGACGAGCAGGCGCCCGTCCGGCTCGGTGAACTCGCGCGCCAAGCCCGAGAGCTTCTCGGTGAAGGCGACGGCCTCCTTCCAGCGCATCTCGCGGACGGTGACCGTCTGGCCGCGCAGGGGAACCTCCTTGATCGGGTGCAGGATGGCAAAGTCACTCATGGTGGGTGGTTGGAAAGAGCCGGGGAGAAGGCGCACCGCGCGCTCGATCCCCGGCCCCTGGGTGAGACTACGCCGCCGACCGCCGTTTGATGGCGGGCTTGGTGGTCGCGGTGGCCCGGACCTTCCAGGTGCCGAACTCGCCGCTCTGGGTTGGGAACTCGGTGGCCCGCAGCACCCCCGTGAAGGTCGTGGTCTTGAGCGGAATCTTCGAGAACTGGTTCGTCTCGAGGATCATCACATCGCCCCGGAAGGTGGGCGTCTCGAGGCCGGTGAAGGTCTCGAAATCGACGGCCACGTTGCCGAAGGTGAGGTCCACGTTGTCCCCAGCATCGACGTTGTCGGTGTCATGGAACCGGATCAGGCCCACGTCGAGGTCCACGTCGTAGTCGGTGCCCTCGGTGAGGGTGACCGTGGCGATCTTGGCCACGACGGTGTTCAAGCCCACCTTGCCGATCGGGTACCACCGCTCGCAGACGATGCTGGTGATGGTCGCCGTTCCCGCCGGGGCGGTGGCGGCGGCCTGCTGAGCGGTTGTGCCCTGGGCGGAAAGGTCCTTGATCTTCAGGAGACTCGCGTCGAACTCGTCCAGGGTGAATTCCCAGGCGTAGGTGACGACGTCGGTCTGCTCGTCGTTGGTGCGCCGGTAGCCGGCCTCGGCGACGACGCGGGTGACCGGGCTGCGCTCGTGGGCTTCGCTGTACTCCTTGACGTTGCCCAAGTCCACATAGCTGGTTTCGCCATGGGGCTTGAAGAGGACGCGGGCGGTGAGTTTTTCGTGGGCCTCAATGTGGCCGAGGGTGATGGTGCTGGGCATAGGAACGGGTGCGGGTACGGGGTTGCGGTTTGGGTTCAGGGGCCGGGCCTGCTTCAGGCTCAGCCGGGACAACGGGTGGGACCGGAGCGGCGGACTCCGTTGGCGGAGGCGGCACTGCCGCCGGCGGTGCCTCGGCCGGTTCGCCGACCTTTAGATCGATGAGGAACGCGGCGGACGCGGGCGGGAGGTTCACGACCATGCCGGCCTTGAACGTCCGGGCGTTGACGATGTGATCGCGCCGGAGGCGAATGCGGACTTCGTTCATAGGCTTTGCGGGGTTGTGGCCAGGGCCTCGGCCAGGCCCTTGCGGATGGCTTCGGCGAACACCTTGGCGGCGCCCGAGGTGTCCACGCGCAGGATCTGCCGGGAGGCCTCATCCCAGAGGCTGACGCCAGCGGTGAGGTAGATGGTGCCCTTGCTCCCGCGCAGCTCGCGGATGGGCAACTCCCGCAGGGCGGCGGCAAGGCTGCTGGGCGTGTAGTTGTCCGAGTCGGCCAGCGCCTCGAGCGCCGTCACCGACGCGACGAAGTAGGCGCGGTCCTCGGGGTTGTCGGCCAGGTGCAGGCCCGCGCCGACGAACGCGGCGAGGTTGGCGACCTTGGCCGCCTGGTCGATCTTCTCGGCCGGGGTCAGGGTCGAACAGCCCGCCACCGCGAAGGCGGCGAGGATGGACAGGAACAGGGTCTTCAGATGTGTTTTCATGGGTTCAGGGTGGGGTCTTTCGAGAGGTAGATGCAGGGGCGCGCCCCGAGTTCGCCCCGCAGATCCTGGAGCGCTTTCACCACCTGGGACTGCTGGGCGACCAGTTGGCGAACGAGCCACGCGGAGAACACGATGGCCGCAATCGCCGTCACCAGGGAGAGCCAGACGATGTCTTTCTCACGGGCCAGGTCCGCCACGTGGGTCACGGTCTCGACTTCGGGCGCGACGGCAAACGCGATCAGGACGCCCCCGTGAATGAGCCACAGGAGCATGGCGATGAAGGTCAGGCGTTTGATGCGGGCGGTCTTCATTGTCGGGGTTCGGTGGTGAGTTCAGCCAGGGCGTTTACGAGCATTCGGTTGACGCCGTTCACCTTGCCCAGGTTGTCGAAGGGCGGGTCATCGAGCGTGATCCGGTCCGGCCCCACGCGAGCGCCGGAAAGGGCTTCCATGACGTACTGGGCGGCGTCTTCGTGATGCAGGTTCACCCCGCCTGGGGCGCGGCAGACGGCGACGTTCTCCTCGATGAACACGAAGATGGCCAGGTGCTGGATCACGGCGCCCGTGCTCGAGGCGTCCACGATCCCGCCCGACTCGATCCGCCAGACGAGCAGGCTCAAGCCCTGGGCTTTAAGGGCCGCCACCCGCTCCTTGTTCGCTTCACCCAGGCCGTCATCGAGGACGATGGGCACCCCGGCCAGGCGCGGGTGCGCTTCGAGGAGGGCTTTCACGTTGGATTGCACATCGGCGAGTCTCATGCGAGCCGCGCCTTTCTCGCCTGGGCGGCCAGGGCGCCCTCGATCCAACGCCGCATCCGGCCCTCGCGGCGGGCGAGCGCCTTGCGGACGATGATCTGGGCATGCCGGCTGCCGGCCCAGCGGGTGTCGTTCTGAAGCCGGACCATGGGTTTAGGCGCGCTCGACTGGTCAACGAGCCGCCCGGCCCAGAGATGCGGCCGCAGCCAGGCTTGGACCTTGCGGCCCAGGGCCAGGAGCGACGCCGCCCAGCCGCCCTTGGCAAGACCGACCCGCTGGCGCATCGAGCGCGTATAAGCCGCCTCTTCCTGGTAATCGGGTGTGGCCTGGGCGAGTTGCCGGCGCACGCGGCCCTCGGCATCGCGGGCTTTCTTGTGAACCGGCGGCTCGAAGGGCAGGATCCGCTCGCTGCTGAAGTGCCGAAAGACTTCCTGGAGCGCAGCGTGTTTCTTCTGCCGGATCAGGTCGGCCAGGCTTTTCGACTCCCATTCGGAGGGAACGAGCGGCCGGGCGGCGCACCGGATGTCGCGGGCAAGCCGCGCTTCGCCCGTCTTCCTCGCGCCGTAGGAGCGCCCATTTACGATCCCCTTCTGCGGCGGGGTGTCCTCCACGAGTTCATCGGCAAGCAGCCCGGCCTGAAGGCGCAGGCCCTCGGCCAGCGTCAACTTCTTCAAGGCAATGAACTGGTTCATCGCCGCCTCGAAGCTGGTGGTGTCCACCCGGATGTCGCCCGTGTTCACGCCGCTTCCCTTTCGCAAGTGAACCGCGCCGCGATGTCGATCCCGCCCCGCTCGATCCGCACCACCCGGTAATCGGTCGCGTTGCCGGTATCGCGGAGGACGTCCCCGACCTGGACGGCCGTGTCCCCAAGATCAGCGAGCAGGATGGCAAGCCGGACCGCCTGGCGCAGCTCGGGCTCGACCGTGCCCGAACCCGCGTCGGCCACCGACCCCGGTTGCGGTCCCTGGTACTGCTCGACCGGGGCAGGGAAGCTCCCCCGGTCGGGCAAGAGCGTGACCGTGATCCCGCGCACGGCGAGCTGCGCCCGGAACCCCGCCACCCGCGCTTGTTGAATGAGCGTCACTTGACGTCTCCCTTGGCCGGCTTGGCAGGCCGGGCCGATCGGGCCGACCGTTCCTGCTCATCCAGCAGCCAGGCCACGTCCCGGTTCCGCCGGGCCAGCCGGCGCAGCCGGGCGTCCCGGCCTTTCTCGACCTGCATCCGTTGCACGCGCTTGAGATCGAGCGCCGTCAACGCGACGGGCTCGGGGTAGGGATCGACTCGGGGAGTGCTCATGGTCGGTTATCCGTTGGTGCGGATGCAGACGGCGCCCACGCGGTTGGCGGTCGCCAGCACCAGGTTCCAGTTGGCGATGGTCCCGAGTTCCGCGTTGCTCGGGCTCTCGGCCGCCGGGGTCCCCACCCACTTCATCCCGTTCAGGTGCATCACGAACCGGGTCCGGTCGTAGATGATCTCGTTGTTGAGCCCGAACTTCTTCTCCATCTGGAGCGCGGCCACGTCCACGACGTCGGTCTTCTGCGGCTTCTCGCCCCGGGCGATGATGCCCTTGGCCAAGAGATAGGTGTCATACACGTAGCCGTTGGTGGTGCCTGCCCGGACCAGGGATTCGCTGGTGTAGATCGGGATGCCCCGGTAGGTGCGGATGGTCCAGGGACCCCGGCTGGCCTTGTCGAAGCTGGTCTCATCGGCCAGTTCGAGCGCGGCCAGGATCGTGGGATGCAGCCAGAGGGCACCGTCCATGAGGTCGTCGGCCAGTTCGCCCATGAGGCTCTTGGCGTGGATGAAGAGCTCGATGCTCATCAGCTCCGCCGCGGTCGCCCCATCGCCCGACTCATCGAAGGCGTCCACGCGGACGGCCTTCAGGGTAGCGGCCACGCCGTTGACCCCCGCCGACCCGAACGCCCCGCGCACCATGGCGAGCAAGGTCTTCTGGCGTTGCTTGAGCCGGCGCTGGACCATCTGGGCGGTGATCTCGCCCACCGGATCCTCGCCGGAGAGTTGGGCCGCGAACGCCGTGGCCGAACTCTTGCACACGCGGTTGCAGGCGACGGCCTTCATCTGGCCGCTGGTGATCTTGTTGTCGACGGTCGGCTCGGCGTTCTCGACCTGGATCTCGTCATCCTGGTCGGTGATGTCCTTGAAGAAGGGGATCATGGCGACTTCCCCTGGGCCGGAAGCGAGTTCCGAGGCCTTGGGGTTGTCGACGACGACGCCCGAGTTGAGCAGGACCGGGAAGGTGGCCTGCTTTTCCCGCATCGTGGCGAGCCAGATGTCGGGGATCCAGAGATCGCTGATGGTCGTTGGCATGGGAGCTTGGAGCAGGGAGCACGGAGCAGGGAGCCCCGAGCCCGCGGCGTTGGGTTAGGTGTTGGGTTTGGCAGACAGTTCGGCGAGCGAGCCGACGCCTTTGGCGGCAAGGACGCGCTGGGTGGGCGTGAGGTCGGCGTCGGCCGGGGGTTGCTTGTGTTCGGCGGCCTTGGGGCGCAGGCCCAGCTTCTGGACCTCCGCGGCGACCGCCGCGTTGAAGTCGGCCATCTTCGCGGTGAGCCCGGCGTTCTCGGTCTTGAGCCGGGCGTTCTCCTCGCCTGCGACCTTGGCCGCGGTTTCGACGGTCTCGAGTCGCTTGGCGAGGGCCTCGGCATGCTGGGTAGCCTCGGCGCTCTGCGCTTGGGCGGTTTCGAGGAGGTCGGTCGCGGCGGTAAGCTCGGCGGTGAGCCGGGCGTTTTCCGTGGTCAACCGTTCGTTGGTGGCCAGGATGTCCTCCTGGTCCGGGATGTTCAGTTTGTCAGGCATACGTCATCCGTATTCATCCAAGGGTGGAACGTTCACTTGCGCGGGCGAGTCGGCGGGCCAGCGCCCGCGCGTACCCGAGGTCCCCGAGGGCGTCCACCAACCCCTGTCGCTTGGCTTCGCGCCCGTCGAGCACCTGGCCCTGCATGGCTTCATCGGGAACGCCTTCGCGGACCCGTCGAACGTCGGCTCGGAACACATCGAAGGTGCGCTGCGCCTGGCGGGTGAACTCGGCCGCGTGATCCTCGGTGACGGGTGCGCCGGGCATCCCCGCCGCCTTGAACGTCCCCTCCCGGTTGGTGAAGACCCGAACCTCGATCCCGGCATTCGCCAGCATCCGGTGGAAGTCCACCACGGAAACGTAGGCCCCAATGCTGCCGACCATGGCGCTCCGAGTGGACACGACCGCCGAGGCCTGCGAGCCGATCCAGTAGGCCAAGTTGCACATCATGCCCCCCCACCCAGGCCACAGTGGGCTTGCGGGGCTCGAACACTTGATCGGTCTCCTGGCGCCAGGACCGGCCTCGGTTGCCGTAGTGATCCCGCCGGCTCATCAGGCCCCGGGCCACGTCCTCGCGCTCCTGGGCCATCTCCCGCCCGGCGTCGATGGTGATCTTGGAGGGGCCGATGAAGTCGCATCGCGCCCAGCCGTCCGTGCTCGGGAGCGCGCCGGACGTGATGGCGCTAGCGATCACCCGCTGCCAGGCCGACCGGCCCAGGCGTGCCGCCACCTGTTTGCGACGGTCAAACTTGCGTTGCGCCTTGCCGTTCACCGCTCGCTGGTTGGTGCCGGTGAGCTTCTCGTGGAGGAAGAAGGCCGGCGGCAGACCCAAGCCCGCCACGAAGCACCCGGCGAGGTAGCTGATGACCTCGATGTTGTTGGCCGGGGCGCTGGGCGTGTTGACCTGCTTCAACTCATGGCCTTCGGGCACGGTCGGGATGTCCCCGGCGATCAGGTCGGCGACCGTGAAGCTGCGTTGCTTGGCGTTGGTCTCGGCCGGAGCTTCCTCCTCGGTCGAGACCTCGCCCGCGGGCTCGGGCGGGTTGCCCCACGGGTTCTCCTCGAGCGGCGCCCCCTGGATGGCGAGGGTGAGCGCGGTCGAGAGCTTGGAGAGGACCTTCTGAAAGCCTTTGATGTCGTTGCCATCCCGCATGTCATTCGCCCCGCGGCGAATCGGACTCATGCCCCGGTACTGGGTGTACCGTTCGAGGTCAAAGAGGTGGATGAGCGTGTTGGCATCGAGGAAGGTCTGACCGTCCAGCCAGTAGCCCAGGACCCGGCCTTGGGTGTCGAGTTGGATGCCATCGAAGATCCGGTCATCCGCCGCCGTGGGCTTGTCGATCCGCCAGGCCTCGAAAAGCTGGATCTGAGGGAAACCCGCCTCATCGGTCCAGAGGGCGAACACTTCGCCATCAGTGTCGAGGTAGAACGAGCCCAGGCGCTGGAGATCCCAGAAGTCGAACCGCCCGGTGAAGTCCGCGCGCTCGGCCCAATCATCGAAGAGGCTATTGGCCGCTTCATTCCACTTCCGGTCCAGGGTCGCCGCCCGCGGGATCATTGGGGTGGAGTAGTTGGCGACGAGGTCCGTGGCGTAGAAGACGAGCCCCACGTTGTCCCAGAGGTAGCGGGCGACGCTGGCGAGTTGGAGCCGGTTGAACTTGGTGAGCAGCCGGTGGACGTGGAGGCCGGTGGCCGGGATCGGGGTCCGGTGATCGACCGTGTTCAACGCCTCGAAGTAGTGTCGGACCGGCGTCACCGGTGGGGCCAGACTGCCGGCCTGCGGCGGGGATTTCTTGAGTCCCTGCCGTCCCTTGGGTCCCTTCGGTGGGACGGGATCGGTACGAATGTGCAAGAGCTTGCGGAGCAATGGAATCACAGGACAGCCTTGTGGAAGGTGGGGTGCAGGCGGTTGAACCGGGGCACGTCCAGGGGCGGATTCTCCGGGTCGGCGAGGGTGTTCACCCACTCCAGCGCCTCCTCCGCCATCACGGCGAGTTCGGCCGGGGTGTAGGCGCGCTCGAAAGTGAACGTGACCGAACCGCCGGCCTCGGCGGTCGAGAGGACCGTCTGGCCGTTGACCACGTTGGCGGCCCACTTCTGTGTGACCAACGCTTCCAATGCGCCGAGCAGGGTCGCCCCCTTGGTCAGTTGCGATTTGAGCGCCCGGACCAGCATCCGGACTTCCAGTCTTGGACGTGCCGTCACACTGAAGGGGTAACGTTCGGATGCGCGCATAACGTGACGCCAGGAGCGGTTTGCGATGCATGGGAGACGGATCTGCTCAAGGTCACGCTTGCCGAACGACCCACTAGACGCTTAGACGCCGTCTATGCGAACTCCCTCTCGACAAACCAGACACGCAGGAGTAAGCCTCTGTCTGACGCACTGCACTGCGTCAAACAGTTCGCCAAGTACCTGTCGCACTCATCGTCTGGCCCATGAGTTCTTCGCGCGTGAAGCCTCGGTGCTGGTTCGTGGGGGGCGGGATCCTTGGCGTGATATTATTAGTGCTATACGCATTCGGACTTTTCAGATTTCACCTCCGGTGGCGCGACATTGTCCCGCGGATGGTTCCCTCGGAGGTTCAGGCTCTGCTGGGGTCACCAGACAGCGTGGGATTCCGCGACCTGCTCGGGAAGCACACCGAGGTTGTGTGGTGGTATTGGCGCGGCATTCGCCTGTACGGCGTGGTCTTCAACTCCGACACGAACAACCGTCCGATCGACGTCTGCGACCGCTACTGCTTGAACCGCCTCAGCGAAGGGCGGCTCATGCCACCCTGCCGGAGCACACCGGTGAGGCGGCGAACTGCGAACCGGACGCGCCATGCTATCCGTGAAGGTAGAGTCGGGAGACGGTGTTGTGAGGGAAAAGCCGCTGCAGATTCCATGAGTATCACCGACAGGTCGGTGAAGGCAACGGCCTGACCTGGCGTGCTCGGGAACTGCACAGGAGACCGGCTTACGGTCGTCTGTGCCTCACATCTGGTGTTGGGCGGAGAAAGCAACCACCCTATGAAGAAGCTTACGAAGAAAGACCTGGAGCCGCTGCCACAAATCAAAGAGCAAATCGAGCGGCTCAGGCAGACATATGAGGCCTTTGCGAGTCTCGCAGGGGAAGATGTGTCCCGGTTGAACTTTGGACCTGAGTTTCCAAAGCAACTGAATGCCACACTTGCAAAAGTTGCCGCCGCTATTCAGAGAGCGATGAGGCCGGTTGAGCAGGCACGTGACCTCGTTCGACAGCAGCTGGAAGCCGAACCAGGCGCTGCACCGAAAATCGGTCCGCGACGTTGGTCGGCAACTGGGAAGCCAGGGAGGGGCCGGCTTCGGTGAGCTGATCGTTCCGCCTGACGCGGCACGACGCGTCCTGAGCATGATCACGCTTGGTTATCTATTGTTCTGTCTGGGGTGCCTGATCGCCTTGGCTGGTGATATTGGGTTCCTCGTCATCGCCCGTAGGAGTGGACCCGCGTGCTTCTGGAGTTGCATGCTCCTGCCGCCAGTATCCCTCATCTTCTTCATTCTGAACCTGAAGGCGACCTGGAAGCCTGTGGGTATTTCACTGGTCGGGCTAGTGATGGCGGGTCTTGGTTGTCAGATCGCGGGAATGGACTTTTTCGAGTGGACGAATTGACATGCAGATGAGGTCGAATATTGCGAATTGAGCCAACTTCCCTGCGCCTGATGGCTGCTCGCACCTTACGCCGTTCCCTCTGACCGCTGCCCGTCATCTAACTGCGCCGGCTTCAAGCCGCCCGAGATGACTGCCGCCGCGTCAATCATCAACTCGCAGTCGAGGTAGTGGTTGTCCCGGCGCTTCTGAATCCACAGCACCTTGATCCGCCCGCGCGAGTCCTCGCGTTCTTCCCGGACCTCCGCCGTCATCTGCTCGATGTAGTCGCGGCCCGTCTGCTTCGGGATGGTCCACTGGCCCACCACTCCATGCGTGAACAAGGCCAGATGGTCTTTGATGCTCGGATTGGACCACTGGAAAAGCGGCAGGTGCCGAGGCGCCCGTGACTTCCGGCTTCCCAAGTTGGGATCGACCAGCACCCGCCGCCACGTCCGGCGCACGGTCTTGCGGGTCCGCGGGTCCTGTCCCAGGAACCACTCCGCCTCATCCCCTTTCATCGCCTTCCACCCGGCGCCCATGCAGAACCGATACACCTCCGACGCTTTGAACCCCGAGTCGATCATGGCGTTGACCAGCGGGACCTTCAGTTGCTGCCGAATCTGCTCCAACTCAGTCGTCGTGGCGCAGCGGCCTTAGGCCAGTAACCGGCTGGCGGCCCCTGGCCCGAAGGCGCGTGCCACCCAAAAGTAGTGCTCACCCCCGCGGGCCTGCCGGTCCGCCGCCAGGAACCGCGTCTGTTCCAAGGGCCACGGATCGCCGAAGTCGTAATCCCCTTTCCGTTCCAGCAGGTAGTCATCTCCGGTCACCATCCACCGGTCCAGGTCCCAAGGTTCCCCCAGGGTCTCGGTGACGAAGGTGAACATCGGCTCGATGTCCCCACCCACCCGCATCGCGTCCACCGCCGCCAGGAACTCTTCCACGATCGACCGCCACTCGATCCAGTGCGGCAGCAGGGCGTTCCACGTGTAGCTGACCCGCGATCTCGGGGCGTTGGGGTTCTGCGGGACAAAGCGCCCATGGTTCTCAATCCACCGCCGGTCCACGGGCGTGTCCTTGATCCGGTGTCCGCACCCGGCGCACTCGAAGCGGATCGTCTCGGCCAGGGCGTCGAACCGCCACTTGCCTTCGGGCTTGGTCATGTCGTTCGAGTCCCACTTCAACTGCTCGAACTTGAGGGGCTGAAGCTGACCGCAGGCGGGGCACTCGAAGTTCCAGACGCGTTGGTCCCCAGCGCGGTAGGCGGTGTCCATGGCGTCGCCCTTGGTCCCCGGCGTCGAGATGAGGAACCGGCGCGAGTTCCAGAAGGACCGTGTCCGCTTCAGAAGCATTTCAAGGCGGCCGGGAGCATAGTTCCGGATTTCGTCAGCCGTGAGCGATCTCCAGGGGGTGGGAGGGAAACAAGCCGCCGAAGACGGTTGTGCCATCGTTGTGGAACAACCCGCGACGAAGGTGAATCCGATGCCAGGGGCGGCCGAACGCCGAACGTGAAGGGCTGAGCCGATGAACAAGAGAGCGATCTACCGAGAACTGCAAGATGGCCGCAGCGTGCTGTCCACCGTGCTCGACAGCATCTTTGACGGTGTCTACATCGTGGATCTGGACCGTCGGATCCTCTTCTGGAACTGCGCGGCGGAGGAGATCACCGGACATCGGAAGCAGGATGTCATGGGGCGCTGCTGCCATGACAGCATGCTGAACCACATCGATGAACATGGGACCATGCTCTGCTTCTCCGCCTGCCCGTTGGCCCGCTCGATTCAGACCGGCGAGAGTATCCGCGCCAAGGTCTACCCGATGCATAAGGAGGGCCGGCGTTTCCCGGTTTACACGCACATCGGCGCCATCCGGGATGAAACCGGCGCCATCATCGCGGGAATCGAGGTGTTCCGCGACATCACCCAGGAGGAGGACTTCCGGTTGCTGCAGGAGAAGTTCAATGTGCTGATCAGGCGATACGTCTCGGCTGCCACGATGGAGGAGGTGATGGACCATCTCCAGGGCGCTGTCGAGGGCCAGGCGCGGGTTCGGGATCTGACGGTGCTCTACCTGGATGTGGTGGGTTTCACGGCGTTTTCCGAGCGCAACTCGCCAGCAACCGTGGCCACGATGGTCAACGAGCTGTTCGGCGTCTGCGAAGTGATCACGCACGAATGTCACGGGGACATCGACAAGTTCATTGGCGACGCGATCATGGCGGTGTTCATTGATGGCAACGATGCGGTCGCCGCGGGCCGGAAGGTGCTGGGGGCGTTAGGGCGTCTCAACGAGCCGCGCGCGGCGCGTGGGCTGGAAGGCGTCCGCATCCGCATCGGGATCAACTCCGGTTCCGTGATCCAGGGGGAGATCGGGACCTCGAGCCGCAAGGACGTCACCGTGATCGGCGACGTGGTCAACACCGCCGCTCGCATCGAATCGGTCACGGACCCGATGTGCGTGGGGATTTCCGAGGCGACTTTTGCCCGGTTGCGAAACCCTGGTCACGGCTGGCGAGCCAGGACGGTTCAAGTCAAGAACCGGTCGGCACCAGTCACGGTTCACATTTCTGAAGCGACCTGAGATTCGCTCGAGCCTCTCGGGCTCACGGTCCTGGAGGATCGCAACACGGGAATCCCCCCAGAGGTTGGCACGCAGGCCGGGGGGGCGGGAGGAAACCGAGGCGAGACATTGAACCGATTCATGAGGCTGACGAGTGGGATTCGTCTGAGGCGCGCCTCGCTGGCCCTCTTTCTCGTTTTCTGCGGCGAGGCGGTGTCGCAGCCATGCCTCCTGGCGGCCCAGCCCCAAGTCGGCACGGAACCGGAACCGGCCCGCGCCGTGGCGCCGGCTCAGGAGAACCCTCAGCCGCTCACACAGCAGGCGTGCATCACGGTGCACACCCATGTGGCGCCTGAACTCGCCGCGGCCAGCGCTGCCATCCCCAAGACCTCGTCATTCGAATGGCGATCCTCGTGGGCGGGCTGGGACGGGCTGCACCTCGGGCTCTCGCGCAAGACGCAACTTGCGGATCCGTGGGCGGAGGTTCGCGCGCGGGTGGCCGGGACCAACGCCTCGCCCGTCTTCCATCTCGAAGAACTGAAAATGAGCGGGAAGGTCGGCGCCAAGTTCGCGCTCGACGGGGCCGCGTTTGTCACCGGCAACGAGTTTCGCGGCTTCGATGCGGGCGTCGAGTTGCGGCGCGCGCGTCTCTATGCCAAGGGTGACTGTCTGCTGGTCTTGCCGGTCTCTTACCAACTGGAGGTCGGCTACATTCCCAATCAGTTCTATATTGAGGAGAGTTACCTGTCGTTTCGGGACATCCCGCTGATTGGCGAACTTCGCGCCGGCCAATACCAGGCGCCGATGGGTCTGGACGTGATTACCAGCAGCCGCGACATCCCATTCATGGAACCGGCAGCGGCGCTGCAGGCCCTGGCTCCGGGGGTGAATGCCGGGCTGCAAATCGGCCGACCGGTCTTGGACGGGCGGGCGACCTGGCGGCACGGCCTCTTCGCCGACGTCAGCGGTCGCTCTCCCGAAGGCCACCTCAGCGTGTTCGAGACCCGCATCGAAGTTGATTTCTGAATGCCGAGGGTCGCGATTCGGTCGCCGCGGCCACCGGAGAAGCCGTTCGATACCATGGCAGGCCGCTGTGCCGATGCGTCAAGCGGCTCCGTTCGAAGGAGCCTCCGGCGCCCGACGATCCGCGTTGTCATCGACCAGATCCAACGAAGTGACGCATTCTGGACGAAATAGGCCCGACGGGCAGGCTGAGCCCGACGCGGTCTTCGCCGACCGGCAGTCCGCTGGCGTCGAAGCAGGCCAGGACCTTCCCGTCGCTCTGCGTCGCCGCCTTGCCGAAGAAAGGCCCATCGGCCGCGTGGGTGATCGCCCAGTGGCCGCGCGCCTCGATGCCAATGACGCCCACGCCGGCGCTGACCTCGAAGATCAGTTCGCCGGTCTGGGTGTTGGAGGTCGCCTCGGCCTGGCCGCTGCCGGCGCTCACCTTGACCAGAGTGTGCGCCACCTCATCGCCGTTGTTCAGGGTGTTCGAGATCTTCAGGGTCATGTCTACACAATAGACCTCATCCCACTCGATCGGGATGGCCCATTGCTGGAAAGTCAGGACGTTGAAGTGAGGAAAAACCTTACTGAAAGGACCCGGGAGTCCGTGCGACCGGCGGTGGCTCCGGTTTAGAGTCGGAGCTGAGCGAGGTCCGCCAGCGGCAGCACCGTGATCTGATCATCCAGATCGAACCGTCGTCGGCCGGGGTAAATCACGAAGAGAGTCTCGAGACGAAGATCGGCGAGCGCCACGCGCATGGACTTGCTGGTGCTGGGAGCGTCGGCGTACTTGAACTCGAAGCCATAGTGTCGGCCCCCGCGGACGACCAGCAGGTCCAGTTCGGCGCCCCCGTGCGTGGCCCAGAAGTAGGCCTCTCGTTCCGCCTCCAGGAAACGGATGGTCTGCTCCAAGGCGAAGCCCTCCCACGATGCCCCAAAGCGGGGATGCGACAGCACTTCGGTTCCTTGGCGCAGCCCCAACAACGCGTGGAGCAAACCGGTGTCCCGCAGATAGAGCTTCGGTGCCTTGACGACTCGCTTGCCGACATTCTCGAACCACGCGGGCAGCCGGCGCACCAGGAACGCGCCCGCCAGAATGTCCACATAGCGGCTGGCCGTCTTCTGGTCCAGCGATACGGCCCGCCCCAGTTCTGCCGCGTTCAGGATCCCTCCATGCACATGCGCCAGCATGGTCCAGAACCGCCGCAGACCCTCCGGCGCCAGCGTAATGCCAAACCTGGCCGCGTCGCGCGTCAGAAACGTCTCGATGAACTCCTGCCGCCAGGCGTAACTGGCCGTGTCATCCCGCGCGAGGAATGACCGCGGGAATCCGCCGCGGTACCATCGTTCCTGCATCGCTTCCGCCCCCACCTCAGCCACATCGAAACCGGTCAGATAGACAAACGCTACCCGTCCCGCCAGCGTCTCCGACGCACCGCGAATCAAGTCCGGGGAAGCGCTGCCCAGGAGAAGGAACCGGGCGGGCAGGTCCGGTCGATCGGCCAGCACACGGAGCACAGGCAGAAGCTCCGGCATTGTCTGCGCTTCATCCAGGATCACCAAACCGCGCATGGCCGCCAGCGTACGTTCCGGCGCGGCCGCCAGTGCTTGCCGGTCGGTCGAGCTTTCGAGATCGTAGAACTGCGTCGTGTCGCCCACCAATCCGCGGGCGAGCGTGGTCTTGCCGCATTGGCGGGCGCCCAGCAAGGCCACAATCGGCGCACGATCAAGGGCGGATCGCAACTCCGCCAGGCGAGCGGGGCGGAGGATCTTTGTCGCATGCATTTCTTGAAACTATGGAGCGAAAATCCATGATTTCAAGAAACTTGACCGACTTTTCCCGCTTTCAAGGCCTCATGGCGCGCCAAGCATTCATGGTCTGGCTCAGGATTCCCCGCGAGTCTCCCTTGATGCCGTAGCCCTGAAAGCCAACGGGGCCAGGTACCCCAGCTCCCGCAGCGGCTTCATCAGGCCCGCCACGTCGTAGGTGCCCTTGCCGAGCGGTTGAATCAACACGTTTGGAGTTGAGCTGGTTCAGTAACCTCCCGCGCCAAGGGTGGCGGATCGTCCATCCTCGGCACCGCCCGCTTTCCCGGCCGCTTCGCGCCGGCGGTATTCGTCGAGCATGACAGCGGTGGCGGTGGCGCCGCAGCGGGTTGCCCCGAGGTCGCGGACCCTGATCAGGCCGTCCAGATCGCGCACGCCGCCGGCGGCCTTCACCTGGACCTTCGCGGAGACGCTGGCCCGCATGAGGGCCAAATCGTGCTCGGTCGCGCCTTTGTAATTGTAGTTGCCGTCCGGTTGTTTGACGAAACCGTAGCCGGTGGAAGTCTTCACCCAATCGGCACCGGCCCGTTCGCACAGTTCGCAGAGCTTCCGCTTGAAGTCGTCACTGCCCAGGCCGGCGCCGCCCTGGGTCAGGTAGTCGTTCTCGAAGATGACCTTGACCTTCGCGCCGCGCCGATGGGCCTCGTCACAAACCGCCTTCACGTCGCGTTCGACGTAGTCCCAGTCGCCGCTCAGCGCCTTGCCGATGTTGAGGACCATGTCGATCTCGACGGCGCCGTCGCGGCAGGCCAGTTCGGTTTCGTAGCGCTTGGATTCGGTGCAGGAGTTGCCATGCGGGAAGCCGATGACGGCGCCGACGTTGACCCCGCTCCCGCGGAGGAGTTCGGCGGCGCGTCGGACGGCGTAGGGTTTGATGCAGACGGAAGCGACGCCGTATTGCGCGGCGAGCTTGCAGCCGTCCTCGAGCTCCTGATCCGTCATCGTTGGGTGCAGGAGGGAGTGATCGATCATCTTCGCCAGTTGTTCGTAGGTGTGCTTCATGCAGTGCCTCGGGTTGGGTATATGTCAGCTTTGTTGGATTCCACCGCGGCGGGCCAGGGCGATGCCTCCCATCAGACCGGCTTTGTCTCCGAGGGCCATGCGCTCCAGCACCGCCATCGGGCCTTCGTGCAACTGGGTCGGCTGTTTGTCCTCCGCCACCACGAGGCCTTCGGCATGAACCAGATTCCGGCCGCCCGGCGGAATGCTCCAGAACCCATGGCGCATGAAGATCGTAGGAGGTTCCGACGCGGCGGGGCCGGCCGCGAGAGTACCCGAGCGTCCGCGCAACCCGGGGTCGCCATCGCGGTCGGACGTGGTCCAGCGCCACGTACCTGAAGACTTGGTCGAAGCGAACCGCACGCGGAACGTGCGTCCGCCATCCCAGAACATCGGCCGCCGCAGCTTCGTGCCGTCGTCGTGGGTGAAGTCGGCCCAGGCTTCGGTGTCGGTGTGGGGATTGGCCGCGTCGCGCGTGCTGGTGAAGGTGAGTTCGGTCTCCTGCCATTGGGGGGCGGTGGTGACGGCTTCAGCACCTGTGGCATGCTCCGCGGCCAGCAGGAGGGCGGTGAAGAGTAGCAGGGAGGGCTTCATGGTCGTTGGCTTACCGGGACGGCTGTGTGCTGACGGTGATTTGCCGCCGCCAGAGTGAATTGATGCCGTAATTCGTCGCGCTCTTGTGATTGATCAGGATCGAGACGTTCGGATAGTAGCCCTTAAGCAGATGGTCGGCGATGCGCTCAAAGCCCGCCGGGCTCACCTTGCCCGGATAGAGGACCACCTGTGGATCGCCCTTGGAGTAGGGGAACAGGTTCTTGATCCAATCGCGGTTGGCCCACATGAAGGCGAACTTGATGCGGCCGTTGTTCTTCGCCTTGAGGAAGCCCTCGTTCACCGTGCGCTCGAGAAACGGCCCGTCCTCGTAGTGGTACCAGTCGAAGATGAACGCATCGATGCCGTGGTCCGCCGCTGCGTCGATCTTCTTCGCCATGACGCGCGGATCCGACTCGTCTTCGTAGCCCCACTGCGGGACCTTCGGCTGCGCGTGTCCCGGGAAGCGCGGCTTGGCGGCCTTGATCAGTTCCCACTCGCTCCACGGACCTCCTCGCTCCTTGAGGTTGCGTGGATGGTTCGGGTGGTATTGCCCGAAGTAGTAGCACGCGACGGTGATGCCTGAATCGCGCACGCGCGGTTCCTTCAGGTCCGATGCTCTGCCTCCGCCCGCGAGCATCGCCGCGGCGACCAACACCGTTGCGCTCAGATTCCTCATGGCATGATAGATCGCGGATTAGTGGGTTGCGGGCTTCACTTTCCCTTCTATAGGCCGTCGGTCTCGGGATTCAGGCGCTTGACCTGAGGTGTTCTGGGGCCGCTGACTCCTGTCCGCACGCGGATCTCACGCTCGGTTGCGACGCGCAGGGTGCTGCCAGGGTCGTAGTCAACTTCCACGCGGCCAGCATACGGGCTGTGGAGAAACGTCCCTCGGGGTAATAGACGCCGGTCAGGCCGAGCGCGGCGTCGCCGAGCGCCACGGCGTCACGTCGGGGCTGCTCGTGCCCGACGCGGCTGAGCGACTTCGAGAAGGACCTCGCCGATGGCCAAGGCGCATTACGAATTGCTCGGCGGCGACGGTCATCGAAGGGTCTTCAACACAGAGACACAGAGACGAGGTGTTCGACCCGGTTGGACTTGACGTTGGCGATCGACTCGCTGACTCGCTCGGGGTTGATGTCGAAGCCGACTGTCTTCACGCCGCACTTCTTGGCGGCGGTGACGACGATCCGACCGTCGCCGCATCTCAAGTCCTAAACCACGTTGCCTCTCTTCACTTCGGCCATCTCGAGCATTGTGTCGACGATGAACTGCGGGGTGGGGACGTAGACGTTGTCTGGCTGGCGCGTGGCCTGCTTGGGCTTGGTTGCAGGGGCCGTCTCCGCGGGAGCGGAGGACACGACCTTTCGCCCCTGCCGATCCAGGCGACGGCTGAACCGGAATCCGCGCACCCGCAGAACCGACTGTCTGTGGACATCGCGGCAAGGGCGACAGCCTGCTGTTGAACTCACGCCGTGTCGACGGCGTGAGGAAACCCGGGTGGTCACTCATCAGGCGGGGAAGGGGATGGTGTGTTCTTGAGGTCCGCCAAGATCGCCAGGATCTGGGCCTTGAAGGCCGCGGGTGCTTCAACATGCCCCCAGCCTCGTGATCCCTGGAAGATCCCATCCAACGCGGTGTCGTGGTAGCAAGCCATGACATGGGGAATGTTCTGGCCCGAGAGCAGGGCATCGAGGGCCTCTGCCTGGACTTCGTCATCGAGCGTGGCAATTCTCTCAAAGCGGTCCATGCGCGAAGGGTATTCCAGGGCTGCCATCTTGAGAAGCCTGGAGCGGAGAATTCGTAGTCTACGCACACAAACAGCCGGCTTCCGGCCGGTTGGCGGCATGGCGGAAGGCACGGCTGCAAGCGGCCCGGTGTCCGCGCTGGCAGTTCGACGAGCACGGCCAGGTGCGGGCCGGCCTGGAGGCAGTCTTGATTACCGATTGACGACGGGACATGCGATTCGATATGACACGCCGTGAGACCTCCTAGCGAGGCGCCGCCTCAGACCTAACGAAGTCCGCGATCCCATGAAGCCTCCCTGCCTTTCCGGACCCTCTCTTCCGCGCCTCGCTAATGTAGAGTCCTCGACGGAAGGAGGGATGGCCTGGAACCGCAGGGGCCAAACTTGCCCTGTTGACCCCATATTCCACAAGTCGAGGACTCTATTGGGCTCTATGCGAACAAAACGAAGGATCATCCGGTTCGGTTGGGGTGTGGGGGTCTGGCTGGTTCTCGGGGGGGTGCATTTCGGCTTGGACGCCGCGGCCGGCAGCGCGAGGCAGCCAGCGGTTGCCTCTGCCCCAGCCCCCGGCCCGGCGGAGGTCTCACGCACCCCCGCACTGCTGCCGATCCAGGTTGACGGGCAGTTGCTCGAGCCCGCGTGGAGCAAGGCAGAGAAGCTGACCGGGTTCGTGTGCCCGTGGTCGAAACGGACGCCGCCGGCGACTCAGTTCCGGGCCCTTGTCGACAGCGAGCGGCTTTGGTTTGCGTTCGAGGTGGAGGATGCGGATATCGTGCTGGCGGAAGAATTTGCCGGAGAATCGAGTGTCGACCAGGAAGACCGGGTGGAGATCTTCTTTGCTCGGGACGCTGCTCTGGACCGCTATTTCTGCGTCGAGATCGATCCTCTTGGCCGGGTGCACGACTACGCTGCCAGCTCTTATCGGCAATTTGACAGTAGCTGGAATTGTCCGGGGCTTCGCACCGCCGGGAGAATCGGTACGCGCGGATATACGGTCGAGGCTGCCATTCCGCTGCAGAGCCTCAGCCAGCTGCTGGGCCGGCGGATTTCACCGGGAGCAAGCGTGCGCGTGGGCCTGTTTCGAGCCGCGTTTCGCAAGGGCGTGCTCGGCGCTGCCGACGAGAACTGGATGAGCCGAGTGAAGCCGGACACGGTCACGCCGGATTTTCACGTTCCCTCGGCGTTTGCCGATTGGCCTCTGCCGGACGCGGAGCCGGCGGGCCCGGAGGCATTCCGGACGCGCGGTGTTGTGCTGGTGCCGGAGGATGTGCCGGATGCGGATTGGCCGGCGCGTGCGGCCCGGGCTGGGCTGACGACCATTGCGCTGCATCACGGCACGTCGACGGAGACTGTGGCCAGCTTCATCGAGTCGGCGCGCGGGCAGGAGTTCTTGGACGAGTGCGCGCGGCTCGGTCTGCATGTGGAATACGAGCTGCACGCCATGCGAGACTTGCTTCCGCGTCATTTGTTTGGCCGGCACCCTGAGTGGTTTCGGATGGACGAGCAGGGGAAGCGGACGCCGGACGCGAACCTCTGTGTGAGCTCCGAGCTCGCGCTCGAGATCGTGGCCGCGAATGCGCTGCGGCTGGCGCGTCGTCTACGGCCGACCACAAACCGTTACTTCTTTTGGGGCGATGATGGGTTGCCATGGTGCCGCTGTCCCCGTTGTGGTGGGTTTTCCGACTCCGAGCAGGCATTGCTGCTGGAGAATCGGATTGCCGGGGAACTGCGGAAGCTCGACCCGGGCGCAGCGCTGGCGCATCTGGCTTACGCCAACACGCTCACGCCGCCCTCGAACGTGAAGCCCGCGCCAGGGGTGTTCCTGGAGTTTGCGCCGATTCACCGCCGATACGACGTGCCCTACGCCCGGCAAACGGGGCCGGAAGCAAAGGACGCGCTGTCTGCCTTGAGCGCGAACCTGGCGGTGTTTCCGAGGGCCACAGCGCAGGTGCTGGAATACTGGCTGGACGTCTCGCGCTTTTCTCAATGGAAGCGCCCGGCGGTTGAATTGCCATGGGACGAGCGCGTTCTGGCAGACGATGCCGAGACCTACACTGAAATGGGGATCCGACACATGACGACCTTCGCGGTCTGGATTGATGCGGACTATTTGAAGCGGTTTGGCGAGCCGGCGGCGATCAAGAACTACGGAGAAGCACTGGCGAATACGACCCAGCGGCATTAGGGGCCTTCAAGATGGCAAGGCAATGGGGTCGCATCGAAATCGTTGACCAGTCGCTTTTGAGCAACGCAACGTGGCGCCGGCGCGCCGGGTGATCGGGCGGCCTCCGCGCGAAACGCTCCGCCGACTGCGCCACCGGCCACCGCACGCAGAGTGGATCGGGTCGAGGGGCCAAGGGCGCGAACGGGATGGGGTCAAGAGGGCGGTCAGGGCGTGCCGGTTCAGGTCGTTCTGCGTGGAAGATACCTTGTCGTTCACTTCTGCGCTGAGGGGTAACGAGTGCGCATCGACTAAGAAATCCGGGCATCGAGTGTCCTATTCACGTATGCAGCATGCTCGACCTGATCAATGCGAAATCCGTTGCTGCCCGGTTGCAGTGCGGCCGGTGTCGAGACAAAGCGAGGCGAGTTTATGAACACGGCAGTCCCGTCCACCAAGTCGAATGTGAGCCGGTCCATCGTCCGGGTTGTATGGGAACGGAACCAGCCACCGCCAGGGCCCCTCCGGCCCCAGGCGTCACTGCGGATTCCGGTAACGCCGGCCAATCGGGAGTACCTGCGCCAGTTGCGCGCCGCCGAGTCGAAGGCTTGGGAAGCGGCTGCCCGCGACGGCGGGCGTCTGTCGTCCGCCGACAGCAGGGAAGGCCATGGGGCAGGCACTGGGGTCGCATCTGAATAGTTTACAAATTGCTTTTGAGCGTCGCAGCGCCGATGGCGCCGGCGCTCCGGATGATCGGCCAGCCTCTGCGCGAAACGCTCTGCCAACTCCGCCACCGGCCACGGCACGCAGTGTGCCGCGCCGATCCGGATCATCGAGGAGCACTGCTCCCCGCCGACATCGAGGCCTCCAATCCGGCACAGGATATCCTGCGTGCGCAACCTCAATGCGCCACGGCCTCCCTCCTGCCCCGGACCTCCTGCCCTTGGCTTGACGGCGCCGGCCTTGAGCGGGACACTTGCCTTCGCAATGGAACTGCGAAGGGAGATCAACCACCACCACAACAACCTCGAGCAGAACGCGAAAGCAACAGTTTCACTTTCCCCGTTCCGCGGTCCAAGGAATGGGTCCACCTCAGCCGTCGGACGCAAGACGGATTGCTCGACTTCCGCACGAGCGCGGACGGCGAGCATTGGCAGGACATGTCCGGCTCACCGGTCGACCGCAAGGGCATGGCCGGTCTCCCGCTGCAAGTTGGCCTCTGCCACGCCAGCTACGGCGGCGACAGCAGCTTCATCACGTTCAGTGGCTTGAAACTCACTACCCGAAAATGAAACGCCTGCTTGTCTCACTTCTCGCCCTGTCGGCCTCTCTCGCCCCTGCGAGCGCCGCCCTGCTCGACAAGCAGGCCCAGCTTGACGTCCAGACCTTCTGGGATAATCGGGACTGGGATTGGTACAAGGCCAACATTCCGTTCTTCGAATGCCCGGACACGGAGATCACCACCACCTACTACTACCGCTGGGAACTGACGACCAAGCATCTGACTTACGGCTCGCCGACCAGCGGCTATTCGTACACCGAGTTCATCGACCGACCGTTCTGGTCCGGCGCGTACGGCGCGATCAGCTGTCCGGCGGGGCATCAGCTTTACGAGGTGCGCTGGCTGCGCGATCCACGCTACGCCCGCGACTACAGCCGTTACTGGCTGCGCACGCCCGGGGCGCAGCCGCGCAACTACAGCACCTGGCTGGCGGATTCTGTGTGGGCCGTCCATCTGGCCCATCCCGACGAGGCGTTCACCAAGGACCTGCTCGCTGATCTCATCAAGAACTTCGAAGGCTGGGAGCAGCGGATGTTCGTTCCCGAGATGGGCATGTTCTGGCAAATCGGCCACGACGACGGCATGGAATTCAACATCGCCAGCCGGCAGACGCGCGACATCCTCCGCGGCGCGCCCAGCTACCGGCCCTCCTTCAACGCTTACATGTGGGCCGACGCCCAGGCCATCACGCGCATCGCCGATCTCGCCGGCGACAAGGCCAACGCCGAGAAATACCGCGCCAAGGCGGACGCTTTGAAGGCGACGTTGCAGGCCATGCTCTGGGATCCCGAGCGCGAGTTCTTCCTCATCCGGTTCAAGAACAACGAGTCGAACGAGAAGGATTACCCCGGCAAACCGATCAAGGCTGGGACGCTGATTTACGAAGATGGTCCCTTCGCCGGCAGCCCGGAGGGGCGCGAGTTGATCGGCTACGTGCCGTGGCAGTTCAACCTGCCCGATCCGGGCTACGAGGCGGCGTGGAAATTCCTCATGGACACGAACTACTTCCTCGCGCCCTTCGGCCCGAGCTTCGTCGGCCGCCACGATCCGATGTTCCTGCTTATGAAATCCTGCTGCTGGTGGAGCGGCCAGTCGTGGCCCTATGCCACCACGCAGACGCTCAAGGCGCTGGCGAACGTGCTCCAGAACTATCGCCAGGGCGTGATCTCTCGCGCCGACTACTATCGGCTCCTGCGCCTCTATGCGCTGACGCACCGCAAACAAGGCAAGCCCTACATTGCCGAGGCCGCGCATCCGGACACCGGCTCCTGGGAAGGGCATGACGGCTACAATCACAGCGAGCACTATTTCCACAGCGGCTTCAACGACCTCATCATCACGGGCCTGATCGGCGTGAAGCCGCGCGCGGATGATGTTCTCGAAGTGGACCCGCTGGCGCCGACGGACTGGCCGTGGTTCGCGCTTGATGATCTTCCCTACCACGGTCGCCGCGTCAGCGTGGTGTGGGACAAGGACGGCACGCGTTACGGCCTGGGGAAGGGACTTCGCCTGCTGGTGGATGGCAAGCACGTGGCGTCCTCGGCCACGCTGGGTGTGCTGACTGCCAAGCTGCCTGTCGGCGCCCCGGCTCCGGTGCGCAAACCCGAGGTGAACTACCTCGTGAACAACGACGGGGACCACTTTCCGCAGGTCAAGGCTTCCTTTACCAACGAGCGGACCCCGTTGGCGCGGCTCAACGACGGCAATTACTGGTATCATCTCCACCCGCCCAATCGCTGGACCACCGAAGGCTCGCCCCGCGCCACCGACTCGCTGGAATTGGACTTGGGCGTTGCTCGGCCGCTCGACAACGTGAAGCTCTATTTCCTCGACGACGGCGAGAACGTCGTCGCGCCGGAGAGCTACGCGGTGGAGCATTGGAACGGCCAGGCTTGGGCCGCCGTGCCCGGGCAGAGGCGTGCGCCCGCGCAGCCGACCGGTCACCGCGCCAATGTCGTGAGCTTTCCCACCCTCGGCGTGCAGCAGCTTCGCGTGGTCTTCACCCACGGCAAGGGCGGGCGCACCGGGCTGACCGAGTTGGAGGCGTGGGGCCAACTGGCCGGTGCGTTTCAGGTTGCTCCACCGCCGGCGGGCAACCTGGCTTTGAATCAGCGCGGCCAGGGCTTTCCCAAGGCGAGCGCGTCGTTTCACGATGTCTTTGGGGGCGTGCCGCGCCTCGCGAACGACGGACGCACCGTGTATCGCCCCAATCCCGTGAACCGCTGGACTTCCTACGGCTCCACCAACGCGACCGACTGGCTGGAGGTGGACTTCGGCGAGCCCAAGGAAATCGGCCGCATCGAGCTTTGTCTCTACGATGATCACGGCGGCGTGCAACCGCCGGCTTCCTACACCGTGCAATCCTGGACTGGCCTCGAATGGAAGGACGTGCGGGATCAAACCAAGTCTCCGGCGAAGCCGGCCGGCAGCGCGGTGAACGCAGTTTGTTTTCCCAAGGTAACCACGACGAAGTTCCGAGTGGTGTTTGCTCACCAAGACAAGGCGCGCAGCGGCGTGACGGAGATTCTGGCTTGGAAAGAATGAACGGTTCGGCTCCGGAGCCATCGTCAGCCTGAAGTCCGGCCGCGATTCGTTCGGCACGGAATACATCCAACCCGGCGGACGGTCTGGGGATGTGGTCATTCGCTTCCGTCATGCACCTGTCCGGGTTGCGCGCGGGGGAATACGCCGTCCGGGCCGGGGACCAGCGTTGCACGACCTTCAATGTGAAGGGCGGTCAGGAAGCCGTGATCGAACTGCCGTTCAGCGCAGGGGGCGGGACCAACCGCTTCTCCATTGAAGCGGTCAAGGCGAAAAGCGGAAGCAGTTTTTGCACAGACCCTAAAACCGCACAAACTGACGGCCGTGGAGCGCGCGGGCCTGCTCTTCCTCGCGATGGCGGGCGTTCACGATCGCCTGTGCCGCCTGGCGGGCAACGCCCCGGGCAAGATTCAGATCGTTCAGGTCGAACTGGTCCGCCTCCCGCGCGCCCAGTACAATCAACCCAAGCACCTGGTCTTGGACAGCGACCGGCATGAGAAGCATCGTCGCGCTCTCAAAACCCAGCCGGGCGCACGATTTGAAGGGTTCATCGGCCTCGAAGTCCCGCAGGAGCCGGCCCTCGTTTTCGCGCAGCGCCGGCGCCAGGAAACCCCTGCCGAGGGCGACGTCGTCCTTCTGCGCCGGCGCGAGGGCGAGGTTCAAGGTGCCGCGCAGTTCGAGGCGCTCCGAAAACTGCGAGCGCAGCACAACCAGGCCCCAGTCCGCCAGCGTGGCCTGGCCGAGCTGACGCAGCACCACCTCGAGCAGTTGGTCAAGCGTCTTGGATTCGCCGATCGCCTTGCCGATTTCGTCGTACACGACCACCTGGGCGTTCAGACGGCGAATGCGGTCGCCGGCGGTCCGGATCATGGCAAAGAGCACGCTGAGGCCGGCATGTCCCGCACTGCCATGCAACTCGCCAAACGACGCCGTGGACAGTCGCAGCGTTTCGGTGGCGCCGGCAGCCACCGCCGACGCGGAGCGCGGTTGCTGGTCAAAGAGGGCCATCTCGCCGAAGTAATCGCCCGGCTCGAGAACCGCGAGAGTCTTGACGGCGCCGGCGCCCGTGCCGGTGCATTTCTCGATCCGCACCGCGCCCGACACGATGAAGTACATGCCGTCGCCGGGGTCGCCTTCTTGAAAAACCGCCTGCCGGGCGGCGAATGAGCGCGGTTCGAGCACCGCGGCCAGGCGGCCAAGCGCCTCGTCATCCATCGCCTTCAGGAGCGCGATGCCTTTGAGGGTGTCGAGGTTCATTGGCGCCCCCGTCCTCCTCCGCCCTGAGGACGGTAGTCCTCTTGGGGCGTGGCCAGCGCCCTGAATTCCAGCGGATGGTTCGCCTTGCTCAGCGCGTCTTCCTCTGTGATCAACCCGGCCGCGAACAGCTCGGCGAGCGACTTCTCCATGGTACACATGCCTTCGCGCGTACCGGTCTGGATGGCCGAGTAAATCTGATGCGTCTTGCCTTCGCGGATGATCGCGGCGATGGCGGGCGTGACCACCATGACTTCACGGGCGGCAACGCGGCCAGTGCCGTCCGCCTTCGGCAGCAGAATCTGCGAGATCACGCCCTTGAGACTGGAGGCGAGCATTACGCGAATCTGCTCCTGCTGGTACGGCGGGAAGACGTCAATGATGCGGTCCACCGTCTGCGCCGCGTCCTGCGTGTGGAGAGTGGACAGCACCAGGTGGCCGGTTTCGGCGAGCGTCAGCGCGGCGGCAATGGTCTCCAAGTCGCGCATCTCGCCGACGAGAATGACGTTCGGGTCTTCGCGCAACACGCTCTTGAGCGCGCGCGGGAATGAGTGCGTGTCGTGGCCCAGTTCGCGCTGGTTGACCGTGCAGCGGATGTGCGGATGCACAAACTCGATGGGGTCCTCGATCGTGACGATATGCGCCTCCTTTTGCTGATTCACGAGGTTGATCATCGCCGCGAGCGTGGTGGACTTGCCGGACCCGGTGGGGCCGGTCACCACCACCAGACCACGGGGCAGCAGCGCCAGTTGGCACATGGTTTCCACCAGGCCGAGGTCCTCGACCGTGGGGATGTTCTCGCCAATGGCGCGAAAGACTCCGGCCACGCAGCCCCGTTGCAGGAAGACGTTCACGCGAAAGCGCGAGACGCCGGGGATGCCGATGGAGAAATCCAGTTCGCGATCCTCCTCGAACTTCGCCTTCTGGTCGTCGGTCAGCACGCTGTAGATGAGCGTCTTGGTGTCCTCCGGACTCAGTTCCATTTCGTACCCGCTGGGGATCAGCCGGCCCGCGATGCGGACCATGGGGGGTCGCCCGACCGTGATGTGAAGGTCGGAGGCGCCGTACTCGACGGCGTACTTCAGGAGTTCAGCAAGGTCCATGACTTCCTTGGAGGGTGAGGAGATTGAAGCGGCCTCCGGGCGGGTCAGACGAGACCGCTGGTGCCGGAGAAGACGCCTTTGATGTTCATGCGGAGTTCGTCGGGCTTGGGCGAGACGCGCAACGCCTCGGTATCCTCGATCTTGCCGGCCTTGAGCAGATCCAGCAGCGCCTGGTTGAACGTCTGCATGCCGTCGTGGTACGACGCCTGGATGGCGGCCGGAATCCTGGTGGTGTCGCCCTCGAGGATGAGCTTCTTGAGGCGCGGGGAGTTGAGCAAGATCTCCAGCGCCGCCACCCGGCCGCCGCCGGCGCGCGCCACGAGTTTCTGGCAGATGATCGCCCGCAGTCCCAGCGAGAGCTGCATGCGAATCTGCGGGCCGCGATCGGTCGGGAACATGTTGATCAGGCGGTCCAGCGATTCCGCCGCATCCTGCGTGTGCAGCGTGCCGAAGACGAGGTGGCCGGTTTCCGCCGCCGTGAGCGCGACCGCCGCCGATTCCATGTCCCGCAACTCGCCGATCAGGATCACGTCCGGGTCCTGCCGGAGCACGTGCTTGAGCGCGCTGGCGAAATCCGCCGAGTCCAGCGCCATCTCGCGCTGGTTGATCAGCGCCTGCTTGTTCGGGTGAACAAACTCGATCGGGTCCTCCAGCGTCATGATGTGGACCGCCTCGGTGGCGTTGATGTGGTCAATCATCGCCGCCAGCGTGGTGGACTTGCCGCTGCCGGTCGCGCCGGTGACCAGGACCAGACCGTCGTTGGCTCCCGCGATCTCCTTGAGCACCTGCGGCAGCTCCAAGTCGTCGAGGCCCAGGATCTTCGTGCCGATGGTCCGCAGCACCAAACCCGGCTGGTCGCGCTGGAAGAACAGATTGGCACGAAAGCGGCCCAGTTCCGGCAGGGCGACGGCGGCGTCGCAATCTCGCCTTGCCAGAAACTCCTGGAGCTTCTCGTCGCTGCCCAGGACCTCGCGGGCCAGTCGGAGCACCTCCTCGCGGGTGAGCGCTGGCAGTTCAAAGCGCCCCAAGCGGCCCTGGAACCGGCCCATGGGAACCTCGCCACACTGGAGGTGCAGATCGGATCCCTGGTTCTCCACCAGAATCCGCAGCAGGTTGGCGAGCGTAGTCGAGGCGGGCATGATTGACAGGCATTTGCCTTTTGGACGTGGATGGAGTGTGCCCGACCAGTTGTGGCCATTCAAGGCGAAACGCAGCGGAGGTGTCCCCGCCAACGCGCCTGGACGGCCTTTCGGGGCAGGTGGGCGGCCGCCCACCTGCCCCGAAAGGCCGTCGTGATCTCCAGGAGGGCCGGTCAGAGGGCCGCCGGAGCGGCAAACGGCGGTCGCGCTGGCCGCCGAGAGAGCACCTGGCCGCCGAGCGGGTGGCCCGCTCCGCCCGCGCCTGCTTCACGTTGGACGATGTCGGCATCCTCGATCAGGCCGAGCGCCATCCCGAGGCGCTCCTGAGCAGCCGTCCGGTTACGCTGGATGAAGTGCAGCGCGCCCCGCCGATGCTCCTGGCCGTCAAACGGGCCGTGGATGAGCGCCGGCGCGCCGGCGATTTCCTGCTCACCGGCTCGGCCAATCTCCTGCTGATGGGCCGGGTCGCCGACACGCTGGCGGGGCGAGCCATCTACCTGGAACTGCCTCCATTTTGCCCGGCGGAATGGCAGCAGGGCAGGGGCGCGCTGTCGCCGCTGGACCGCTTGTTTGCCCCCGATTTCGACTTCCGCGAATGGCCGGCTGAACCGGGTGACTGGCCGGCCTGGTTGCTGCGGGGTGGTTTTCCACCCGCTCTGGCCATCGCGGCGGACAGCGACCGCGCCCTGTGGTTCTCGGCCTATGTCCAGACCTACCTGGAGCGCGACCTCCGCCAACTGAGCGCCGTATCCAGCTTGCCGGACTTCCAGCGCATGATGGCGCTGGCGGCGCATCGCACCGGACGGCTGCTCAACCAGGCCGACCTCGCCCGCGACGCCGCCCTCACGCATCCCACCGCTCACCGCTATCTGAACCTGCTGGAAGCCGGCTGCCTCGTCACGCGCATCCGGCCCTTGGCCACCAACCCCAACGTGGCCCTGGTCAAGACGCCCAAGCTGCTGTGGACCGATTGCGGCCTGGCGGCGTCGCTGGCCGGCATCAGGGCTCCGACGGAGGCCACGAGCCGTCCCGACGCCGGGTTCTGGCTGGAACAAACCCTGTTTCAGACGCTACAAACCTGGCGCGCCCTGGACCCGCTCCAAGACCTCCAGCGGTGGCTTCGGCTCATTCATATCATCGGTTTTACTGCTGCCATCTTCGGAGATTGCCTCCGTCGAATCAATACGCCGGACTGGGCGCAGTCAGAGAATGAACCGCGCCGAATTCATGCAAAAGCCCAGAGCCGCTGCCGACCAGATGCTGCGAGGCGAAGGGAGCGAGTTTTCGGCCCCTCCTGGATGCTTGTTTTCTTAGAAGGTACTCCTTGGACGGTGTGGCAACTTGCCCGGTTTTAGGGCAAGCGTCGAACAGCGATTCGTTCTTGCTCAGCCTTGCGTGCCGCTTCGTCGGCAAGCCGCTTTTCTCCGATTTGACGCAAAGCCTTCTCAAGCTGGGAATAACCCAACGCGAGCAAGTCATGCAGGGAGTCCATCTCTGGCCGCCGCTGAAGTTGTAGCGACACGACAGCAATGGTTCCTTCCACCTCCGTACGCGCCGCACCGGGTTGGTCGCGCCGAATCAACGCATCGGCCAAAGCGAGGCGGAAGGTGCCCAGCCAGAAACCGTAATGGGGCGTGTCCGGGAACTGCTTCACGAGAGGGGCTTGGATCTCGATGGCCTTGCGGAAGCTCTGCTCCGCGCTATCCCAACGGTCCATTTTTCGGTGAAATGAGCCGAGCTTGTGGTGGACGCGCGCTTCCGAGGAGGCGTAATCCGGAACATCCGGATGCTTGATCACAAGCCGTTCGATTACCGCAAGCGCTCTTCCAAACCGCTCCTCGATCCTGTCCTCGACGTCGCGTGGAATCGGCGGGTCTGGGAGGTGTATCCGCACATAGGCCTCGCTCAGGTCATAGGCGTAGTCAGGAATAGCTGGAAACGCCTTAACCAAGCCTTGCAGAATTTCGATGGCGCGCTCGTCTGGGTCACGGCCTTCACCTCGGGGACCATCCTCCACCTCTGCTCCTTCCAGATAGCACAGAGCAAGGAGATGCTGGTATTCCGGGTTGGTTGGGGATGAGTCCGAAAGGCGTTTAAGCAAGACGACGGCTTTGGCCAGGCTGTCTTGTCGCTCGTCGGGAATGGGTGATGGACGGATTCGGCCCGGCTGGGCCGTCGCCGGCAGTGGCCGTTCGCGCAAGCCGAGGAAGAAGTAAGTGCGCGCCAACTCGAAGTGCACTCCAGACAGAGCGGAAGGTCCCGCCGCTTCGGCTTCGAGCAGCGCCAAAGCCGCCAAGTGCGCTTGCCGGGCTTCGGATGCCTCTCGCCGTGCCGTGAACAATCGGCCCAGCTCATTCTGAATCTGCGCCATCTTTAGCGTGAGATTTGAATTGGTGGGGGAGCGGGAACCCAGTTCCCGGAACAGAGACATGGCGCGCTGATACGCCTGAACGGCTTCCTCAGACTGGCCCAGGCGCTGCCGGATCGCCCCCACGCGCCGGTTGGCTTCGGCGGTCCTGAACCGCAGATCATTGCCGTTGCCGATCTGTTGAGCCAGCCGGTCATAGAAAGGCAGCATCTCTTCCAGCAGCGCGGCGGTTTCCTTCGACAGGATCGGGGCGTTGGGCGCCGCGATGACTTCGCCTCGCAATCCTTCGATCGTGGGCTGTGGTTGGGCCGACATCCGTGTCGGATAGAGCCGTTCGAAAGTGCGGTCGAGCGCTTCGATCGCGAGATTCGCGTTGGCTTCGGCTTTCGCACGCTGTGTTGCCTCACCGTTCAGAGCACGCTTGGTGCGCACGTAGCCCACGGACGAAGCCACCGCCACCAGCACGAGCAGCAGCAGGGTCGTTCCTGTCAGGCCGGCCAGCGCGGGATTGCGTCGGCACCATCGGCCCAAGCGCTCCACGGGGCTTACCCGCCGGGCGTGAATGGGCCGGTCTTCGAGGAAGCACCGCAGATCCTCCGCCAGGTCTCGAGCGGATGCGTAGCGATTGCCAGCTTCCGGGCTGATGGCTTTGAGAATGATGGTCTCGAGGTCACGCGGGATTCCAGGCGTGGTGGCTCCCGGCGGCGACGGCGAGCCTTGCGCGATTCGTTGCATCAAGCGGCTTTGGTCGGTTTCCTCGAATGCCGGCTTCAAAGCGAGCAGTTCATACAGCGTCAGGCCCAGACTGTAGATGTCGCTCTTCTGATTCGTTTGGCCTTGGAATTGTTCCGGCGCCATGTAGCGCAGCGTGCCAACGACGTCCTTTGAAAGAGAGACATCGTCGGATTGAGCCGCCTTGGCCAGACCGAAGTCCGTCAACCAGACGGTGCCCTGAGCGCCCAGCAGCAGGTTGGCGGGCTTGATGTCGCGATGCAAAACGCCCTGGCTGTGCGCGTAGGTCAACGCCTCGGCGGCCTGCAGACCAATCCGAGCCACGCTGCGCCAATAGGTCGGTCCCAGTCGCCCGGTCCGGAGGTCCTCCTCACCAAGCAGTTGCTGTGTGATGGCCGCCACGCTCGCGTGGTCTGCAGGAGAGCCAGCGACGCGGGGCTGGGACGATGGTGCATGCTGTCCGTCTTGTTTGCGGACGGCTTTCAACAACGCCGGAACGATAGCGTCCAACCCGACGCCCTCGATATACTGCATCACGTAATAGTGGAAACCCTCCTGCTCGCCGACGCCGAACACTTCCACGATGTTGGTGTGGTGCAGATTGGCCGCAATGCGGGCCTCGCGCTCGAAGCGTTTGAGGTGCTTCTCGTCCAGCAGCACTTGCCGGGGCAGAACTTTGACGGCCACCCGGCGGCCCAACGACTCCTGTTCGGCCTCAAAAACCACGCTCATGCCGCCGCGCCCGATTTCGCGGATGATCCGAAAGTCGCCCAGTCGTTCGAGTCGGGCGGGACCAAGGGTCGCACGACCACCGCTGGACCTTGCCTGCCGTGCCTTGAGCCGTTCCGTGACGACAATCGTGGGAAAAAGCTCGCGGATTTCTTCCGCGAGCGCGGGATGCTGGGTGGCGTAATCCTCGACCGACGGCTGCTCACCTTGCCGCAGGCGCTCCATGTATTCGGCCGCCAGCACCTCCAGCGGTTCGCGTTCAACATTCTGATCAGCCATATTGCCCTCCGCTGGAAGTGCCTGGCACCTGGGCGAGGATTTCCTTGAGACGCCGCAGCGCCCGCACGTAGCGGATGCTCGCCGCCTTCTGCGCGATGCCCAGCGTCTCGGCCACCTCGCTGTTGCTCAGTTCCTCGAAATGCCGCAACGCCAGCACCTCGCGGTCAATCGGGTCCATCTGTTCGATCGCCGATTGGACCAGGCTCAGCACGTCCGCTCGCTGGGCCGCGCCGCTGGGCGACGTGAACAAGCCGACCAACTGAATCGCCACCGACGCCGACGTCGCCTGTGCGAACGGCGCGCCATCGAGGCTGACCTCGCGCGCAGCGTCGCGTCGCTGCGCACCCAAGTGCTGCCGATGCAAGTCCACGAGTGTCTGATTCACAATCATGCGCAACCAGATGAACGGCGACGTGGCCGGACTCTCCGCGTAATGGCTGAGCCGCTGGCTCGCGGCCAGGAACGCCTCCTGCAGCACGTCATCCGGCTCCAACCGGCCCCGCAGCGCCTCGGCCATGCGGAAATGAACTCCCCGCCACAGCCGCTCGCGCTCCTGGGTGAACAACTCGGCCAGAGCCAGGGTGTCACCGTTGCGCAGGCGCTGCTCAAGAGACGGCGCTGGCCCGGTCGGCCCCATCCCAACGCTGGAATTGCCGGCCATGCTCATTGCCCATGTGGTTCAGAACGCATCCAGCCGACAATCTTCTACCGCTGGGGAAGCGGATTTCCAACTTTGAAAATTTTCGATCTCACCCTGTAGAAAGCCGCCGCTGGTTTCCGTTCATCCCCTTGGCCATGGAGATGCCAAAAACGTTCGGCAACGCTGGCGACAAGGGCCGCAGTGACCGGACAGCAACGACGACAACGAATTTAAGACTGACAATGAGAACGAAAGTGATCCTCCTCGCGTTGGCGCTCAGCGCCTCGACTTGCCTCCTCAAGGCCCAAGATGGAAACCCGCCGCGCATAGCCGGCCGGGGCAACGAACGCCGCGGCGAGCGGCCACGCGACAACGAAACCCTCACTGACGCACAGCAGGCGCAGGTGAAGGCCATCCTCTCGAAGTTCGACGCGAACGCGCTCACGGCGGAAACCGCCAAGGCCATCCATGAGGCGTTCCGCCAGGCGGGCTTGCGCGGCGGGCCGGCCATGGCGGAGACGATCCAGGCCGCCGGGTTCGACCCGGACAGACTGCGTGATCTTGCGCCGCCACCGGGCCGCGGCGAGGGCGATCATGACCGTGACGGCGGGCCACCGAGAGGCGGAGGCGAAGACCGAAAGGTCCGTCAGGGCGGACCGGATCAGCGCGAGCCGCAAGGCCGGCAACCGGGCGGTCAAGGCGGCTACTCAATCGAGCAGGCGATCTCGGATCGGGCGCAGTTGAACACGATCGCCTTCGATGGACTGGCGTTCCTGACGGGCGACTTTGGTTGCAACACCTTCCTGCCGCCGGGCAAGGTCGCGGATTTCTGCGGCTTCCAATCCATGCGCGACCTGGACCAGAACGAACTGGGCCACAACACGTCGTTCGTGCCTCGCGCCGCGAACAACGTCCTCCACATCCTCACCGATGCGCAGAAGGCGCAGCTTGTCGCGCTGGCCAAGGAGCAGGAGCAGATGCTCACCGACTTCGCGCACAAGCGCTTCCCGCTGGTTAAAGCATTCTGTCGGCAACTCCAAGGCGACATTCCCGCGGGCAGCGCCGGTCTCAATCGCGAGGCGGTGATGAAATGCACGGCGCAGGTGTTCGAGATTGATGGCTTGCTGAGCTACCGGCGCGCGGAAGTGCTGGGTGGCATCGTCCGTTCGCTCACCACCGAGCAGAAGGCGCATCTAGCCAAGATGGTGTTCAACAACTCGTCCACCTGGCCGGAATTGCCGGACCAGATTGACAAGCACAGCCTGTCGCACACCGCGCACGTGGCCGTGATGACCTACGCCAGCGAGATGTTCAGCTGGTATGCCGGCAACGTGGAGGCGGACGTGTATTTCTGCCCCGAGCGGCACGCGACCTATTTTGGGTCGTTCTACATGAAGGACATTCCGGCGATGGGTAACGCGAACTATTCCATCAGCACCTCGTTGACCGGCGACAGCGGCGAGGCGTTCCTGGCAGCGCTCACCGACTCGCAACGCCAACTCGTCACCAGCCTGGTGGACCAACAACGCGCGGACCTCGACGAAATCGTCAAGACGCGCCGCGCCATCGCGACCGAACTGCGGCGTTTCATGAACGAAGCCTCGGTGGACAAGGACAAGGTGATGGCCCTCTCGAAACGCTACGGCGAACTGGACGGCGAAATCTCCTACCTCTACGCCACGGCCTTCGCGCAAGTGGCGAAAACGCTGACGGCCGAGCAGAAAGCCACGCTGCTCAAACTCCGCAACCTCGACGCGAAGTTCGCTTGCACCAGCGCATATCTCTTCTCACGCGCCATCCCGATGCCTGAGGTGCCCAACACGGATTTCCTTTTCGCCGCAACTGGCGCGGCCAAGTCTGCCTCCGGCACCAGCACCGTAGCGCCTGCCACTGCCAAGTCCGGCATGGCGCTGCGCAGTCCCGCCGTGGCTGACGGCGGGCAGCTCCCCGTGGAATTCACCGGCGACGGGGCAAGTGCCACGCTGCCGTTGGAATGGACCGGCTCGCCGGAGGACACGAAGAGATTCGCTGTGGTCATGCACCACGTGGATCCCGAGGGCAAAACCAAGTGGTACTGGGTGCTCTACGATCTGCCGGCGAGCACGCGCAGCCTGCCCAAGAACGTCAGCGGCGTCGGCATGCTGGGCAACAACAGCGTCAATGGCCGCACGGAATACGCCCCGCCGCACTCGAAAGGGCCAGGTGCGAAGACCTACATCTACACGCTCTACGCGTTGTCCGCGCCCCTGAAGCTCGACGTGCCGCCAGCCCAAGTCACCCGCGAGGTGCTGCTGGCGGCCGTGAAGGACAAGACGCTGGCGACGGCAGAGTTGAACGTTGTTTACACGCGGTCCGAGGGCGTGTTCAGCCAAGAAGGTGAAAGCCGCGGAGACGTGCTTTCCGGCCTGCCCCGGTAAGGCACAACAAGTGAACGCTGCCGCGATTCCCTTCACCCAACACTTCCATAGCACCCCGAGCCGCTTGCGAATTCCATGAGAACAACCTCAGCCCGCTTCCATTCGGGACTACTCGCGGTCTTCGCGGCGTCGTCTCTCTTCGCGTACGAATCCCTGCAAGGCCCAACCGAATTGCTTTACTGGGACAAGGCCGGGGCCTATCCCGGCTACACATGGTTTGGGGCGCGGGGCACGACCTACTTGCTGGACATGGAGGGGCGGGTGGTGCACACGTGGCCCCTCGGCACGAACCCGCACCTGCTCACCAACGGCAACGTGCTCGACACCTCAAAAGACGATCCCAGCGGCTTCAGCGGTTTCACCGAAGTGGACTGGAGTGGCAACATCGTCTGGCAATACACGGAGACGCGCACCAACTACGCCCCGCACCACGATTTCGTCCGCATCTTCAACCCGAAGCTCAACGCCTTCACCACGCTCTACATCGCCAACAAGACCATCACCCACGAACAGGCCATCGCCGCGGGTTGCGACCCGGCCAACGGCCCCTACACCGGCGCGCAAATGGATGCCGTCGTCGAGGTGGACATGGCCGGCAATGTCATCTGGGAGTGGAATTTCTTCGACCATGTCGTTCAGGATTTCGACCCCACCAAGGCCAACTACGTCACCTCCATTTCCGACGCGCCCGGCCGCCTCAATCTCAACCTTCCGGGTCGACCGCTACGGCGCGACTGGCTGCACTGCAACTCGATCGACTACAACCAGGCGCTCGACCAGATCGTCATCAACTCGGTGCAGGGCGAGTTCTACGTGATTGACCACGGGAACACCTTTGTCGCCGGCGATCCGACCGCCGGCCTGGCGCTGGCCGCTTCGCCCGCCGGGGACTTTCTCTACCGCTTCGGCGATCCCGCCCGCTACGAACAGGGCGACCCGCCGTCGGTGTTGGAGGACTGGACGTCCTCCACGACCGGTCACAAGCAGATTGGCGGCTCGCATCACGTGAGCTGGATTCCCGCCGGCTCGCCCGGGGCCGGACAATTCCTGGTGTTCAACAATGGCCAGTATCTGTTCGAGCGCACGCCGCAATCGTACATGTTCCAGATCAACGGCTACTTGAACGCCGGCACCAACGACACCGGCAGCTATGTGAATCCGCCGACGGCCGGCTACATCAGTTGGGCGTCACCGAACAAGGACACCCACAAGCAGACCAAGAACCTCTCGCGGCAGGTGACCTGGATGTACTTCTCAAAAGCCAACCAGGCTTGCTTCAGCCACATCGGCTCCAGCGCGCAGCGGCTGCCGAACGGCAACACGCTGATATGCGCGGACACCGAGGGCCACATCTTCGAGGTCACCTCCAGCGGCGAAGTCGTGTGGGAATACGTCAGCCCGGTGACCTCCGCCGGCATGCTCAAATACAAGCGGGACAACTGGCCGATGGTCAACTCCGTTTTCCGGGCTTTCCGCATCGGCACGAACGATCCGGCGCTGACGGGGCGCACGTTGGTTCCGCTGGACACCATCACGGGCCGGACGCCCTCGTATGTGTCCGCGCCCACGATCAGCGGCACCACGCACTCGCCGGCCGCACCGAACGCCACAAACAGCGTCTGGGTCACGAGCACGGTGACCAACAGCCGGGCCGTGGCGCAAGTGACCCTGACCTACATCGCGGCGGGCAGCACGAACGCCGTGACGATGCTCGACGATGGGGCGCAGCAGGACGGCGCGGCGGGAGATGGTCGCTATGGCGGCGCCATCCCGGCTTTCCCCGAGGGCACAACCGTCGGCTACTCCGTGACCGCGCAGGACGACTTCGGCAACGCGGCCAGCGATCCCAGCGCCGCGCCGGCCGCGGCGTACTCCTACACCGTCCAGACCACCCTGGGGAACACGCCGCCAACCCTGGAAGCGCAGATCGACCGCACCGTTGCGCCTGGCTACACCTTGCTGGTGACCAACGTCGCTCACGATGTCGACGTGCCCACCCAGTCCGTCGTGTTCGGCCTCCTGAATCCGCCGGCCAACGCATCCATCAACCCGAGCAACGGCATCCTCACCTTCAGCCCGACGCTCGCCCAGTTCGGCTCGACGCCGACGCTCACCGTGATTGCGACGGACAGCGGCACACCGCCCATGCGCGCGACGAACAGCTTCAAGGCATGGGTGATCGCCAACACCGCGCCGGTGTTGGCACCGCTGTCCGACCGCACCCTCAACGCGGGTGACTCCCTGGTGGTTGCGGCTGCCGCCAGCGACGCAGAGGCGCCACCGCAATGGCTCAGCTTCGAACTCCCTTTGGCACCCGCGACGGCCACGATCAACGTGACCAACGGGCTCGTCACCTGGACCGCAACGGCGGCAGACGCTGGCACCACCAACGACTTCCTGGTCAGCGTCTCCGACAACGGCGTGCCGAGCCTCTTCACGGCGCAATGGTTCACGGTCATCGTTACGGGCACGAACGTTCCGCCCTCTGGGGATTGGAGCATGTTGAATCTCCCGGACACCGGCCAGACGCAGAGCTACACCGCCGCGCTGGGTGAGGATTCCGACTACACGCTCCACCCACCCTCGTTCACGGAGAGCGGCGATGGAACGGTCACCGACAACGTGACCGGCCTCATCTGGCAACAGGCCGACGGCGGCGAGATGACGTGGGAGAGCGCGGCGACCTACGCCGACGCGCTCGTGCTGGGAGGACAAAGCGATTGGCGCCTGCCCACCGCGCACGAACTGTTCAGCATCCTCAATCACGGCGCGGTCAACCCGGCCTTGGACACCAACGCCTTCACCGCAACCGGGGCGCAGTACTGGTGGACCGCCGACGTCCAGCCCACCGATTCCAATCGGGTCTGGGCGGCCAATGCGGGCGGCGGCATTGGCCCGCATCCGAAGACCGAGACCCTCGGCGCCGGGGGGACGAAACGGTTCCACGTCCGCTGCGTGCGCGGGGCGCCGGCCCCGGCGCGTCAGCCGATGCACGACTTCGTCGGCAACGGCGACGGCACCGTGACGGACCGGGACACCGGCTTGACCTGGCAGCAGACCGAGGTTGCGAGCGCAGCGTCTTGGGAAAGTGCCCTGGACTATGCCGAAAGCCTCTCCCTGGCCGGCCGCGCGGACTGGCGGCTGCCGAACATCAAGGAACTCCAGTCGCTGAACGACGAAACCTGCACCAGCCCGAGCGTGGACACGAATTTCTTCCCCGCCGCCAAGCCGGCCCGCTACTGGTCGTCCACGACGGAAATCAACGGCACCCACCGCGCCTGGTATGTGGACTTCCAGCTTGGCATCGTGGGTTACGACAGCAAGGCCACGAACTTCTGGGTGCGCTGCGTGCGCGGCGGTGTCACCAACGACCTTCCGCCGACCCATTCGTTCACGCCGCAGTTCGCCCACATCCCCGCCGGGCAATTCGAGATGGGCGATCATGACGGGTTCACCGATCCCCAGCATCCGAGCGATGAAGTCCCGGTTCATAGCGTCTACGTGGCCGCGTTCGAGATGGAGACGACCTTGCTGACCTGTCAAGAATACGTCCAGTTCCTCAACTCGGCACTGGCGCAGAGCTTGATCGAGGTCCGGTCGAACCACGTCTATGGCGCCGGCGGCGCGAACATCTACTGCGACACCTACGGTTCGGACACAAACAGCCGCGTGCAATGGAGTGGAAGCGCCTTCACCATCCGCGACCAGCGTGACCTCCATCCGATCACGGGCGTGCGTTGGTTCGGGGCGATCGCCTACTGCAACTGGGCCAGCGCGCGCGATGGCTATGCGCCCTGCTACAACCTGGCCAACGGCGACTGCGACCTGTCCAGGAACGGGTACCGCCTCCCGACCGAAGCGGAATGGGAATACGCCGCCCGCGGCGGCCTTTACAGCCCTTACGGCACGTTCCCCTGGGGCAGCGATACGAACGCCGACGGGACCCTGGCGAACTGGGCTGGCACATCGAATCCTTACGCGACCGGTCCTTATCCTTGGACCACGCCGGTCGGATTCTACAACGGCCAACTCCGTGCCCAAGCCGAGTTCGGCTGGCCAGGCACGAATGACACCTACCAGACCCGCAATAATGCGAACGGCTTCGGGCTTTACGACATGTCCGGCAACGTCTGGGAATGGGTGAACGATTGGTACGCCAAGGATTACTATCAGTCCTGTGTGGCCAACAACGTGGTCACCAACCCGCCGGGGCCGGCCGCGGGCGATCCCATGCCCGACGGCCATGCCTATCGTGGTTTGCGCGGGGGCAACTGGTTCAACGGCCAGGAGTTCTATGGCCACGGCCGTGTCGCCAACCGTAATCCCTCCTACTACCGCGGTCCGGGCGACCCGAACGGCCCGTGGTTCCACATGGGCTTCCGCGTGATGCGGCGTGGCGCAGCCAGCGTAGTGGCCCCGGGCGCCACGCTCACGCAGCTCGCTGCCGGTTTGCATTTCACCGAAGGCCCGGCAGCCGACGCGGCAGGCAATGTGTTGTTCTCGGACATCCCCTCCGACACGATCTACCAGTGGTCTGTGTCCAATCAGCTTTCCGTCTTCCGGACGAACGCCGGCGGTGCGAATGGCCTCTCCTTCGACGCATCCGGCAACCTGCTGGCCTGTGAAGGGGACAACGGCCGCATCACGTCCATCACACCGCAAGGCAGCGTCACGGTTCTGGCGAGCACCTACGGCGGCCTCCGCTTCAACGAACCCAACGATCTCTGGGTGGATCCGGCCGGTGGCGTCTACTTCACCGACCCGGTCTATTTCGGGCACACGGCCGTGCAGGGCGGGGAATACGTCTATTACCTCCAGCCGGATGGGAGCGCGGTGCTGCGCGTCGTGGGGGACACGGTGCGGCCCAACGGCCTCGTCGGCACGCCGGATGGCAAGACGCTCTATCTTGCTGATTGGGGCACCGCGAACGTGTTCCGGTACCGCATCAACGACGACGGCAGCCTGACCGACCCGACGCTGTTCGCCCCGGTCAAGTGCGATGGCATGACGCTGGACGCCGAGGGCAACCTCTATTGCTGCGAGAACGCCGTGTTGGTCTATGACTCCGCCGGCAATCAGGTCGAGCACATCACCCTGCCGGAGCGACCAACGAATCTGGAATTCGGCGGCAGCGATCGAAAGACCCTGTTCATCACCACGGAGGCCGGGTCGCTCTACTCCCTCCGGATGCGCGTGCAAGGCGCGACCCACCCGGGCGCCACGACGAATCAACCCCCAGTGATCGCGAACACCGCCATCACCCCCGCGTCGCCGACGGCAGCCGATCCCGTCTGGGTGACCGCTGGGGTCACCGATGACGCGAACGTGGCCCTGGTCGCTTTGACCTACAGCACTGGCACAGGCGGCGGGCCAGGCGAAACCCATAGCGCGTTCTCGGAAACAATGGCGACCACCAGCAGCAAACCGTGGACGGGCGGCAACTGCAACAACGCCTGGACGGTGACGTCGGCGGGCGCGAATAGCCCGTTGGAGCAACGCGGCCAGGCGAACTACGGCCCCGGCAACACCAACGGCATGGAATTCAAAGGCGGCACGACGAACCTGACCGACAGCATGGTGACCACCTCGAGTGCCATCGACGCGCGGGGCAGTTCGGGACTTGTGGAGTTCTGGCTGCAGACGCTGACCCTTAGCAATCAGTATGGCAATGCCGGTTGGACCTTCCAACTCGATCCGGGCACCGGCTACGTGACGCGCTTGAGCGAACTGACCAGCACCAATCACGCCTGGCGGCAATACCACTATGACCTGCAGCCCGGCGAGTTGATCAGCACGCTCAAGATGCGCTTCCAGTTCCGCGGAGGCAGCACCGAGAGTCGCATCGATCTCGATCAAATCACGGTCAAGGTGGTCACCAGCGGCAGCGTTTCGACCACGGTTCCCATGCTGGACGATGGCACCCACCACGATGGCAGCGCAGGCGACGGCACCTACGGCGCGCCAATCCCCGCACAGTCGGTCGGCACCACGGTGAACTACTACCTGACGGCCTCGGATAGCGCGGGCATGGTCACCACCGACCCGATCGGCGCACCCGGGAACACTCGCTCCTATACGGTGGCGAGCGCGCCGGCGAACCTGGTTCAGACGGTCGGACTGTTCACCAACGACGTTCGGGCCTTTCCGGGGTACACGCTCATGGCGCCCAAACATCACACCAACACCTACCTCATCGACAATGCGGGCGAGGTGGTGAACCGCTGGACCAGTCGCTACGAGCCTGGCCAGTCGGCCTACCTGCTCACCAACGGCCATCTGCTCCGCTGCGGCTTCGTGAAGAGCGGCGCCTTGACGGGCGGCGGCGAGGGCGGCCGGCTGGAGGAATACGATTGGGACGGCAACCTCGTGTGGGAGCTGGACTACGCCACGGCCACCCACATGTCGCATCACGACGTTACGCCGCTCCCCAATGGCAACGTGTTGATGCTGGTCGTCGAGACGAAATCTTACGCCGAGGTGCTGGCGGCAGGCTTCAATCCGGCCCTCCTGCATCCCGACGTTGCGGGCAAGGGCTACCTGCTGCCCGATTCAGTCGTGGAGGTGCAGCCCACCCGTCCTCAAGGCGGAATCGTCGTGTGGGAATGGCATGTGTGGGATCACTTGATCCAGGACTTCGATCCGGCCCGGAACAACTACGGCGTGGTTTCGGAACATCCTGAACGGGTGAACGTGAATGGCTGGGTGGAAAGCGCCCATGGCATCATGCCCTTTTGGAACCACATGAACTCGATCGCCTACAACCCCGAGTTGGATCAGATCGTCCTGAGCGTTCGCGGCAGCAGCGAACTGTGGGTGATTGACCACGGCACCACAACCGCCCAAGCCGCCGGTCACACGGGCGGAACGCGAGGCAAGGGCGGCGATCTCCTCTATCGCTGGGGCAATCCCGTGAATTACGGCCTCGGCACCGCCGCCAGTCAGCTGCTCTTCGATCAACACGACGCACAGTGGATTGATCCTGACTGCCCCGGTGCTGGGAATCTGATCATCTTCAACAACGGGATTGGCCGCAACTATTCGACCGTGGACGAAATCACTCCGCCCCTGCGGACGGATGGACTTTACTCCATCGCCTCCGGATCGGCTTTCGGCCCGACCGTGCTCACTTGGACCTACGCGGCGACACCCCCTTCCAGCATGTATTCGGAGGCGATCTCCGGCGCGCAGCGATTGCCCAACGGCAACACCCTCATGTGCGATGGTGTTCACGGCATTCTCACCGAAGTCACCGCCGCGGCTGAAATTGTCTGGCGCTATGTGTGCCCCGTTGTGCAAACGGGTCCGCTGACCCAAGGCGAGACTCCGGGGTTGGATGACCGCGGCCACCAATACAATGCCGTCTTCAAAGTCCGCCGCTACCCCGCCAGCTACGCCGGCCTGCTGGGCAAAGACCTGATCCCTCGAGGCACCATCGAGCTTCCGGTGGATCAGACTCTGCTCGTTACGACAATGTCCGTCGACTCAACCGCGGCGGAGATGACATGGGCCAGCGTGCCCAATCGCAGTTACGTCGTGCAATACACGCCCAGCCTCACCACCGCCGCCTGGGCCAGCATCGCCACCAACCGCAGCGTCGGCCCACTAACCTCGTTCATAGAAAGCAACACAACGCGGCTCGCCCAGCCGCAAGGGTTTTACCGGGTAGTTCAGTTGCCTTGAGCTGGCTGTAGAATGGACGCCTCACTTTCCGTTTAACCCTCTGGAATGATGACGCTCAAATGGATCAAGCACGCGGCACTCGCCGTGATCGCACTTGCCGCATGTATTGAGGAAGTGGCTGCAAAAGAAGCACTCGCCGGCTTCACCCTGATTCCGGCGGGCACCTTTGAAATGGGCGACCATCACAACTTCGTTGACCCGAAGCACGGTGGCGACGAAACGCCGGTCCACGCGATGCGGCTGGATGCCTTCTACATGGGAATCTACACTGTCACCACGAAGGAGTATTGCGAGTTCCTGAACTCTGCGCTGGCGGCGAAGCAGATCGAGATCCGCGAGGGCGGCGCTTATCTCGTCGGCGGCAAGGAGCTGCTGTGCGAGACGCGGGCGATGTCACCGTTCAGCCGCATCGGCTGGGACGGTAAGAGCTTCGCGGTGCTGGACAAGAAGGAGAATCATCCGGTGTTCTGCATCCGCTGGCCGGGCGCGGCGGCCTATTGCAATTGGCTGAGCGGGAAACAAGGCAAGCCGCTTTGCTACGACACGACGACTTGGGACTGCGACTTCAACAGGAGTGGTTTCCGCCTGCCGACCGAGGCCGAGTGGGAATACGCCGCGCGCGGTGGCTTGCAGAATCCGTATCGCAATTTCCCTTGGGGCGACGAGCCGGACGCCACGAAAGCAAACTGGCCGGAGTCGAGAAACCCATTTCGCGCCGGCCCGCAACCGTGGACAACGCCAGTGGGTTTCTTCAACGGTCAGTTGCATCGCAAGGCCGACTTCGGCTGGCCGGGCGCGGCGGAGACTTTCCAGACCGGCAACGGTGCGAACGGCTACGGCCTTTACGACATGACTGGCAACGTCTGGCAGTTCATCAACGATTGGTATGGGCGCGACTATTACGCTTACAGCCCGACCAACAATCCCGCGGGGCCAGCCAGCGGCAGCATCATGCCCGACGGCAAGCCGTATCGCGGCATGCGCGGCGGCAATTGGTATAACGGCGAGAACGGCCACGGCCGCGTGTCGAATCGCAACCCGTCATACTTCCGCGGCCCGCAGGATCCGGATCATCCTTACTACCATCTCGGCTTCCGCGTCGTGCTTCCGGTGGATGCCGAGAGCCGGCCGGTCATCAAACCGACGCCGGTTCAGCAAGTCCGAGGTCGCGAAGGCGGCCAGGGTGGCGGTGGCCGCCCTCCGCGCCCGGAAGGTCGTCCGCGTCAAGGTGGCGGAGGACAAGGCGGGGATCGTCCGCCGCGTGATTCCAACCGGCAGCCGGGCTAAGGCCGTGCGTCTCCCGATCAGTGAACCCAATCTCTGGTGAACGAATCAGCACTCAAAAAAGGCACTCTTGACATGAACGACAAATACCAAGCAATGAAGCGGCCCTTGCCAAAGGTCCTGTTCGCCTTCCTGACGGTGGCGAGCGCCACTCTATTGGCTGTGGCACAAGAACAGCCCAACGATCGACCCTCTCGGCCCGAGGGCCGGGGCCGTGTCCAAGAATCTGGTCCGGGCCGCGGCCGAGAGGGCGGCGGTGGCCGCCGCGAGATGGCCGAGAACAAGACGCCGACTTCGCCCAATCCGGGCCAGACGATCGGCCTGTTCCTGAACACCCCGAAGGCCTGCCCCGGCTACACGCTGTTCGCGCCGAAGCACAACACCGTGACCTACCTTATGGACAACGAGGGCCGCGTCGTTCACCAATGGAAGAGCGCTTACGAGCCAGGCCAGTCCGCCTACCTGCTGCCGAACGGACATCTCGTGCGCGCCTGCATGTTGCGCGTGCAAGGCGGCACGGGCGGCGGCGAGGGCGGACGCCTTGAAGAATATGATTGGGACGGCAACCTGGTTTGGGAGTTCAACCACGCCACCCGCGACTACCAGTTGCACCATGATTTCAAGCCGATGCCCAACGGCCACATCCTCGCGCTCATGGTCGAGCGCAAGTCACGCGAAGAGGCGATCGCGGCCGGCTTTGATCCCCGAATGCTCCGCGACGATTTCCTGGTGCCCGACGCCGTGGTCGAGATCGAGCCGGTCTATCCGAAAGGCGGCAAGATCGTCTGGGAATGGCACGTGTGGGACCACCTCATTCAGAACACCGATCAGACGAAGCCGAACTACGGCGATCCCGCCGCGCATCCCGAGCTGGTGGATGTCGCCTGCAATGGCCGCGCCACGGCTGCCTTTTGGAACCACATGAACTCGCTCGATTACCATGCCACGCTCGACCAGATCTCCCTGAGCGTGCGGGGCTGCAACGAGATCTGGATCATCGATCACAGCACCACGACCCAGGAAGCCGCGGGGCACACTGGCGGCAAGCACGGCAAAGGCGGCGACCTGATTTATCGCTGGGGAAACCCTGCCGCCTATGGACGTGGCAAGGCGAGTGACAAGCAACTCGTGCAACAGCACGATGGCCTGTGGATTCCCGACGGGTATCCCGGCGCGGGCCACATGACCATCTTCAACAACGGCTACGACCGGGGTTGGTCGAGCGTTGAGGAAATCGTGCTGCCGATGGACGCGAATGGGCGCTACACCCTCGAAGCGGGCGAGGCCTATGGCCCCGCCAAACCCATCTGGCACTACGAGGCCGAGAACCGCACCGACTTCTTCTCGTCGGAAATCTCCGGCGCGCAACGCCTGCCGAACGGCAACACGCTCATCTGCGCCGGAGTTGTCGGGCACTTGTTCGAGATTACGCCTGACGGTGAAATGGTCTGGCAATACGTGAACCCGATGGTGCGCGGCGGCATTCTCGCGCAAGGCGAGCTTCCGGGCAAAGACATGCGCGGCCATCTCTGGAACGCCGTGTTCAAAGCCCATCGCTACGGGCCAGAATATCCCGGCCTGGCCGGGCGCGACCTGACCCCGAAAGGCGTTATCGAACTGCCAGCTTCGGAAAAGGGCAAGACCGGCCTCCACCTCATGACCGAGGCGCAGCGCCCCGACCGCGGCCCGGGCGGCGGTGGGGGTCGCGGCGGGCAAGGTGGACAAGGTGGCAACCGCCCCGCTCGTGACGGCCAACCGCAACGCTAGAGTCCTCGACTTGTGGAATATGTGGCAAACAGGACAAACTTGGCCCCTGCCGTTCCAAACCCGACCCCCCGCCTCCGAGGACTCTATGTTAGCGAGGCGCGGGAGAGAGAGTCCGAAGAGGCAGGAAGGCTTCATGGGATCGCGGACTTCGTTAGGTCTGAGGCGGCGCCTCGCTAGAGGAGACACGACCATGAAACGCGCGCTGATCCTCTGTGGTTTGATCGCCACTTCGGCCTGTGCTTACGAACGGCTTCAAGGCCCGACCGAGCTGCTGTTCTGCGACACAAACAAAGCTCTGGCTGGCTATACGCTCTTCGGCGTCGGAAACCGCACGTTCCTCCTCGACCTCGACGGCAAGGTCGTCCACACGTGGCCGGTGGGCACGAATCCGCACTTGCTCGACAACGGCAACATCCTCGATGCGTCCAAGGATGACCCGAGCGGTTTCCCCGGTTTCAAGGAAGTGGATTGGGACGGCAGGACGGTTTGGGAATACACCGAGAAGCGCGAGAACTACGCGCCGCATCACGATTGGGTGCGCATCTTCAACAAGCAGCTCAACGCCCCCACCACGCTTTACATTGCCAACAAGACGGTCTCTTACGACCAGGCCGTCACCGCTGGGGCCGACCCGAAGAAAGCCTCGCAGGAGGGCGGTCAGATGGACGCGGTCGTCGAGGTGGACATGCACGGCAACGTCGTCTGGGAATGGTGCTTCTTTGATCACGTCGTCCAGGACTTGGACCCGTCGAAGCCCAACCATGTCGGTGCAGGCAAGACCGTTGCGGACCATCCCGGTCGCATCAACATCAACCTGCCGGGCCGGCCGCTCCGGCGCGATTGGCTCCACTGCAATTCGCTCGATTACAGTCCGGAGTCGGGCCACATCGTCATCAACTCCGTGCAAGGCGAACTCTACGTGGTGAACCACGACGGCACGTTCGTCGCCGGCGACCCGAAGGCCAGCATCGCCAAGGCTGCCGGCCCCGCGGGCGATTTCCTCTACCGTTTCGGCGACCCAGCCCGCTACGCGCAGGGCGACCCGCCGCGCGTCCTGGAGAACTGGGACTCGGCCACCTCCGGTCACAAACAGATGGGCGGCGCGCACGATGTCCATTGGATCCGGCCCGGCCTGCCTGGGGCGGGGCACCTCATGGTCTTCAACAATGGGCAGTACCTCTTCCAACGCACACCGGGTTCCTCGATTCTGGAGATCAACCCGTTCCTCGACGTGAGCGGGCGCGACACCGGCAAGTATGTCAACCCGCCGGATGCCGGCTACCGTCGCGAAACCTACGACAAAGACACGCACAACCAACCGCGCCAGATTTCGAAGCAGGTTATCTGGAGCTACAGTTCCGTGAACAGCCACGGTTTCTTCAGCCACATTGGCTCCAGCGGCCAGCGTCTGCCGAACGGCAGCACCTTCATCTGCTCCGACACCGAGGGCCATTTCTTCGAGATCACGGCCAAGGGCGAGTTGGCTTGGGAATACATCAACCCCGTCACGCGCGACGGCCCGGTGAAGACACTCGGTGACGTCCTGCCGATGGTGAACTCCGCCTTCCGTGCCTATCGCTATCCCCTCGATCATCCCGCCTTCAAAGGTCGCGACCTGACACCGAATGGCACGATCACCGAGCGCGCCGAGAAAGGCATTGATGTCTATCGCAAGCGCCCCCAAGGCGACCGCACGCAAGGCCAAGGTGGCGGCGGCGAACGCCGCGGCGGCAGCCAACATGGGGGTGGGGATGACGATCGTGAAGATCGTCCCGAACGCAAGGCTCAACGGGACGAGTGATCGCGTAACATCGGTGACGCAGATGAAAAGCCCGTTCCTTTTCCGTAATTGTCTCGTCGCCGCACTGCTTGGTGCGAGACTGTCCAGTGCCGCTACACCGCAGCCCAACTTCGTCTTCATCCTCGGCGAAGGCCACGGCTGGAGCAGCACGTCGGTGCAAATGGATGACGCCGTGCCGGAGTCGAAGAGCGCCTTCATCCGCACGCCGAATCTGGAGAAGCTCGCCGCGGGCGGAATGCGCTTCGCCAATTTCTACGCGCCGTCGCCGCGCTGCACGCCGTCGCGCGTGGCGCTGTTTACAGGCAAGAGCCCGGCGCAGCTGCACATGACGTTCATCAACGAGGGCAAGCGCGACAGCGGCGACAATCCGAACGGTCGTGTTATCGCGCCCTCGGCTTCGATGGAATTGCCGGCGAGCGAGACGACGCTCGCTGAAGTGCTCAAGCGCGCCGGCTACGCCACGGCGCACTTTGGCAAATGGCACATGGGCCGCGCCAATCCGCGCGAGCACGGCTTTGACGAAAACGACGGTGCCAACGGCAACGGCGGGCCGGACAACGTCGCCAATCCGCACCCGAAGCAACTCTACGCCATGACCGAGCGCGGCATGGATTTCATGACGCGGCAGGTCAAGGCGGGCAAGCCGTTCTATCTTCAACTTGATCACTACGCCTCGCGCCAAGGCGGCGATGCGCGCCCGGAGACGCTCGCCACGGTGAAAAGTTGGGGCGGCAATTTGAGCGAGCGCGAACTCGCCGAAGCCGCAGCAGACCTCGACCTCGACATCGCTCTTGGCCAGGTGCTGAAGAAGCTCGACGAAGTCGGCATCGCGATGAACACCTACGTCATCTTCACCACCGACCACGGCACGCCCGGACGCAATCCGCCGCTGTCCGGCGGCAAAGGCACGGTCTCCGAAGGCGGCCTCCGCGTGCCGTGCATCATTCGCGGGCCGGGCATTCAAGCGGGCGCTTGCTCGCACGTCCGCGTGATTGGCGAAGACCTGTTCCCGACCATCGCGGAACTGGCGCACGTCGCCGAGCCGCTGCCGAACGGCGTTGAAGGCGGCAGCTTCGCGTCAGTGCTCGCCAACGCGGGCAACGGCGCGCTCAAGCGACCACGCGACGAGTTCGTCGTCCATTTCCCGCACTACGACAAGGACGCCCTCGGCCCGGCCTCGGCGATCTACCTTGGCGATTTCAAACTGATCCGTGTTTACGAAACGGGCGCGCTGAAGCTCTTCAACCTCACCAACGACCCCGGCGAGCGCTACGACCTCGCCCGCGAAATGCCGGACAAAGCGAAAGAACTCGATCAACGGCTGGGTGATTACCTCGCAGCCGTAAACGCGCAGATGCCGAAGCCCAATCCGAATTACGATCCCAGCAAGCCCTCCGAAGAGCCGCCCGACCGCCGGGGACGAGGCGGCAGGAAAGCCCCATGAGACTTCGACTCTTCCTGACAGCGCTTGGGGTGTGCCTGGGCCTGGGCGTGGCGGCGGTAGCGGCGGAGGGCCGGCGCGGCGGCGGCAAGGGCGGCGCAACTCAGCCCACCCAGAACTCCGCCTGCCTCAACGTGCCGGCGCATCCGTTCGATGTGGTGCTGGGCCGGCCCACGCGGGATTCGGTCACTGTCAGTGTTCTCGCCGACCAGGATGCTGAAGGCTGCATCGTATACGAAATGGGGCGGGACGCCTACTCACAACAGACGCCGACGCGGCTGTTCAACAAAGGCGAACCGGTTGAAGTCGTGATCGGCTCGCTGCGGCCGGACACGCAGTACTTCTACCAACTTCGCATCGGCGGCACGAACGCCGTGGAGGGCTCCTTCCACACGCAGCGTCCGCCGGGCAGCACTGTTTCCTTTACCATCACAGCGGACTCGCATCTCGACAGCAACGTCAGCCCCGAGGTGTATCAGCACACGCTGGCCAACGCGCTTGCCGACGCTCCGGATTTTCACGTGGACCTCGGCGACACGTTCATGGCGGAGAAGCACGACAACCGCGAGAATGCGGCCCGCCAATACCTCGCGCAGCGGTTTTACTTCGGCCAGCTTTGCCGGTGCGCACCGCTGTTCCTCGTGCTCGGCAATCACGACGGCGAAAGCCCGCGCGGGCGCGGCAGCGACGCCGACAGCCTCGCCGTCTGGTCCAACCAGATGCGGAAGCGCTACTTCCCGAACCCGGTGCCCGACAGCTTCTTCACCGGCAACGCAGAGAAGCACCCGGAAGCCGGCCTGTTGCAGGACTATTACGCGTGGGAATGGGGCGACGCGCTCTTCGTCGTTCTTGACCCGTTCTGGTTCACACAGAAGCAGCGCGGCAAAGACGACAACTGGAGCCGCACGCTCGGCGAGGACCAGTATCGGTGGCTCAAGCAGACGCTCGAAGGAAGCCAAGCGAAGTTCAAATTCATCTTCATCCACCACCTCGTCGGTGGCGCGGACGAACAATGCCGCGGCGGTGCGGAGGCCGCGCCTTTCTACGAATGGGGCGGCAAGAGCGCCGACGGCACCGATGGCTTCAAGCAGCACCGCCCTGGCTGGCCCGCCCCGATTCACCAAGTCCTGGTGCAGAACCACGTCAGCGCAGTGTTCCATGGTCACGATCACTTCTATGCCAAGCAGGTCCTCGATGGCATTGTCTATCAAGAAGTCCCCCAGCCGGGGAATCCCGGCAGCCATCGTGTGCCTCGCAGCGCCGCCGAATACGGTTACCAGAGCGGCACCATCCTCGGCGGTTCCGGCTATCTGCGCGTCAAGGTCGCCCCAGACGAAATGACCGTCGACTATCGCTGCGGAAGCGATGGCAGTTTCAAGATCGCCGATTCCTACATCCTCAAGGCTGACAAGGCCAGGTAGGCCGAGGCAAAGACTTTGTCCACGCCACCTTTCGTGCTACAAACCTGCCGCGATTGGATCGTCATGAATCGAGCATTGACCATTTTGGCGCTAGCCGTGGTCCTTCCGGTGTTTGGCCAGCAAGGCCAACTGCCCCCGCGTTTGTCTCCGGAGGAACTGCTCCGGCAATTCGACCGCAACGGCGACGGCAAGATCAGCCGAGACGAGGCGCCGCCGAGAATGTTGCAGCGCTGGGAGCAGATTGACACGGACCACGATGGCTTCATCACGCTCGAAGAACTCAAGGCTCGCGATGCCCGCGTGGCCGTCATGGACAATCGGCCCGCTCGTGAGGCCTCCCCACAACCGGCCACCCAACCGCCGGCCGTGCCTTCAGCCATCCGCGGTCCGCACGCCTACGTGAATGCCGCTCATACCGCCGGCACCCGCGATGGCAAAACCTGGGCGACCGCCTTCGCGTCGCTTCAGGACGCGCTCGCCCTCGGCGCCGCCGAGATCTGGGTGGCGCGCGGAACCTACACGCCCGGCAACGATCGCAATGCGACCTTCCAACTCCGCAAGGGCGGCGCGCTCTACGGCGGATTCGTCGGCAACGAAACCCAACGCGACCAGCGCAATTGGCAGCAGAACCGAACCATTCTGGACGGCCGTGGCGCTTATCACGTCGTTACCGGCGCGGACGACGCCGTGCTGGATGGCTTCATGATCACCGGTGGTAGCGCGATGGGCGGCGAGGGCGGCGGCCGGCCGGGCGGTGGTGGCAGATTCCCGGGCGGCGGCCCACCTACCGGCGGGCCTCCCGGTCAGGGCGGGGGACGGCCCATTCACATGACGCCGCAGGCGATCATGGGCGGAAGCAACAACGGCTCGGGCGCCGGCATGCTTAACGTCCATGCCTCGCCGACCGTGCGGAACTGCATATTCGAGAACAATCAGGCGGGCAAGGGCGGCGCCGTCTATAACATGACCAGCACCTCGTTCCCGCCACGTCCCGACGCTAACGGCAAAGCGCCGGTCTTTAGTAACTGCACTTTCCGGAAGAACACCGCGCGCGGTCGCGGCGGCGGCGTCAGCAACGATCTCGGCACCGCGCCGACCTTTCTGAATTGCGTATTTGAGTCGAACACGACGCCCCAGAAGGGCGGGGGCATGTATAACGACTTCGGTTGTTCGCCGACGCTCATCAACTGCGTGTTTACCGGCAACAGCGCGCAGAGCGCCGGTGGCATGGGCAACGACGGCGGCTCCTCGCCGGTGCTCTACTTTTGCACGTTCACGAACAACCACGCGGTGGACTACGGCGCGCCGCTATATCAGGGCACCGGCCCGGCCAGTGACCCGTCGCTGATCAACTGCCGGATCACCAACAACACCTGCGACTGGGAAGATCCCGGCATCTACAACTGGCACGACTGCGCGCCGCTCATCATGGAAGCCGCGAACGGCGACGCCGGCTACAGACCCGGCCGTTTCGCGGAGGCACAACTGCCCCAATTGTTGAGCGAACTTAAGCAATACCAAGCGCAGCCCGCCCGTGAGCCGTTTGACGCTGCGCCTGAGAGAGTCCCGTCGTCAGAACGAATTGTGTATGCTAATGCCGCCGCCGGGGCGGCAGGCGATGGCCGGTCATGGGCCTCGGCTTACTCGTCGCTGCAAACCGCGCTTGCCGATGCCGGGAAAGACGGCGCGGAGGTGCGCGTGGCCGCGGGAACCTACCGGCTCGGCGCGGACCGGTCGGAGTCTTTCGTTCTACGTCCTGGCGTCCGGCTTTACGGCGGATGGAACGCCACGGAGCCGCAGCGCGACCCCGCGAAGAATCCGACGGTCTTGGATGGCAACCGCGCCTATCACGTGCTCATAGGCGCGGACGGCGCGGTGCTCGACGGCTTCACCATCACCGGCGGTTGCGCCGACGGCAGTGGCTACAACGGCAAGGGCGGCGGCCTGATCAACTACCGGCGCGGACCACAGACCCGGCCAAATTCCGAGGTCGTGACCGGCTTCGCGATGACCATCAGCCACTGCACGTTCACCAATAACTTCGCCCGCGATGGCGGCGCGGTTTACAGCTACGACCGTGCGAAACCGATTTTCACGGACTGCGCCTTCACCGGTAACCGCGCGGATAACGGTGGGGCAGTGCTCGATCGCGTCGGCGTTGAGTCCGTGTTCACGAACTGCACCTTCACCGGCAACACCGCGCGCTGGCGCGGCGGCGCGGTCTATTTCGACTACGGTTCGCGCCCGAAACTGACGGATTGCCTGTTCCGCGAGAACACGACCGGCGGCCATGGCGGCGCGGTGTTCAGCGTCAGCCGCGCGTCGCAACTCGAAAGCACCATCGTCACGCTCGAAGGCTGTCAGTTTCAGAGCAACACCGCCAAGGGAGACGGCGGTGGCGCGGCCTTTTGCGATAGTTCGATTGGCGTGATGCAACACTGCTCATTCGGTGGCAACCAAGCCGGAATGGAAGGCAACGACATCTTCACGGACGCGTCCAGTTCGCAGTCCGCCAGCGACGCTGCGCCGCCATCGCAGTCCCCAGGGTTGCGCCGGCTCGACTCGATCCCCCAACGCCCGGCCCCTTGATGGCGCTCGGGGCAGGCCGTCTCGGCCAAGGCCCGCGGCGGCGGGGTCCTCCGGGGCTGGGCCCCCTGGAAAGCGGTGCCGCTTGGAGCGCGGCACCGCACTCCACGACGCTCGCGCGCGGGACGAAAGGCGGTCGGCGCGGACGCCAGTTTTTGGAGTGCGGCAGCCCCCTGCCGCTTTTTTCGGACGGGGGGATGAATGCAGCCCGCGGCGAGCGGGCGACAGGTTCAGCATCGGCCCCTGAGGATGGCGTGGGCCAAGCGACATCACGGACGGTGTCGTGGAGACAACCGGGGTCTGGGGTGCGCAAGTCCCTGCAAATCAAGCCAGAGACCACCACAACGGCGGAAGATGGCCTGGCCGCGCGGAACCGTGGGCCCAACACCCCGTCGCTGTCGTGGACTATTGCCACACCCTCCAGGCCGCGGACTGGGACCTGGACGGCGATGTGGAGCTGCTGGTGGGCGGCATGACGCAACCGCGGGATCGCGGCCTCAAGCTGCTGCTCGACGCCGGCGCGGGCACGAGCTGGACGGAGTTCGTCCTGCAGACTCCAGCGCCTCGGTGCCGCCGCGCCCGTGTATCGGCTTCTGGGCGCCGGTGATTTCGCAGCCAGGAATCCCCCACGCGACGGCCACCTGATTGACAGCACGCTCGGATTTTTGCTGCCTTGGGGCGGCACACCGGCTACACCGGACTTGGACCGCTTGAATCCGGTTTTCTTCCGCGGCTTGGATGGACTGTTCCGTGACCTGAAGGCGCACGCGATGAACATGGAGTTGCTGATGCTGAACTTCTATCGCCGTCCGTGCACCGGCATCGGCCTCGCCACCGGAGAACTCCCGCGCACGCGCGTCACTCTGCGCGAGGGCCGCTGGATCATCAACGACCGCCTCACCCATCCCGGCAGCGCCGCGGCGGGCCTGCTGATGAACGTGCGCATGGTCAACGCCGTCTTCGAGAACTGACCCTTCCACCAAAAACGCAGGTTCCCATGCAGCACGCTGAACGACCCTCACCGTCGACGCGCCCGTCGTCGGGCTCGTGGCGCCCTCGGATCTTGTCCTTGACGGGCTGGCTCGTTGCTCTGGCGGGTGCGGCGACGGTCGCGAACGCCGCCGACACTCGAGCCGTCCGGGCCGGTGATGTTCTCGATCCTCCGGTGATCCTCGAGATGCCCGGCCAAGCCCCGCAGCGAGCGGACCTGACCCGCCTCATTCACCTGGCGGGCACGACTCACGATGAGCGGGATCGGTTGCGCCGGCTCCGCGAGCTCGAGGCGCGCACGGATCTCGATGCGACGCTGCGGGCGGATCTGACCCAGCTGCTGCCGGTGGTGGACGACTGGGCTGATGGCAAGTCGCGCGTCGTCGCAGACCACAGCCGCGCGGCGGAAAACGGTTACCTCTGTCGCTTCTTCACAGGCCGGGTGCGCCCGGCGGGCGACGGACCGTTGTACCCGCGGGAGCTGTCTCCCGGTTCGCCCCTGCGGCCCCTGTGGGCGTTCTACCGCGGGCGCATGTTGATCTGGCAGGTGATTCAAAGCAGCCCGCTGCTGTCGGTGAAGGAGCGTCGCGAGAAGTACTTCGGCGAAGCCCGGGAGTTGCTCCAGGAAACCCGCGCGGCGTTTCCCGAGAACCGCGTCGTGCGCATGTACCTGGGCGAACCCATCCCGTGGCCCAAGTCCTACCCCGCCGACCCCGCGGCTCCCGCCTGGGCCAACCTCCAGCGCGAGGGGCTGGAGAAGCTCGCCGACGTGATTCATTGGTGGATCGCAGAACGCCAGCTTCCCGACGGCCAGTTCGGCGGCGGTTGGGGCGACGACGTCGAAATGTGGCGCTGGTGGGTGCCGGTGATGATCGCGTTCGAGGACCCGGCCGTGACGTCCGCCCAGGAACGCCTCTCGGGCGGCATTTTCCAGCAACCGCACCTGCGCGAGGGCTTCACCTCCCGCGTCACCGACGTCGAACATTCCAACGAAGACACGACCGACACGATTTTGCCCATGATGCACCTGCAACCGGATGATCCGGTGTGGAAGCAGCGTGCCCTGCGCCTGGCCGAGCTGATGCGCGAGCGTTGGACGGCGCGCAATGAGCGCGGCTTCTTGCAGTTCAAGTCCATGTATTTCAGCGTGGACAGAGTCGATACCAGCGTCGCCCGCGCGTTCGACACCGTCTATCATCCGTCGATCATCCAGCCGGCGCTCCTCTACTGGCAGCGCACCGGCGACCCGGCGTTGACGGCACTGTTCAGCGAGTGGCTCAAGGTGTGGGTGGATGCGGCCTCGCGCGCGGAGAACGGCAAGCCTGCCGGCGTGTTGCCCTCGGCCATTCGCTGGCCCGATGGCGGCCTCGCCAAGGCCGACCGGCCCTGGTGGGAGCCGTTTTCCCTTGGCCACAATGACGCGCTCTACAACTGGCCGGGCGCCACACGGCTGATGACGTCCACGCTCTTGCTGGCCTATCACACGGCCCGGGAAGAGCGATACCTTGAACCCATTCGCTCGATGGCCGCGCTCTGCGTGAAGCATCGGCAAGCGCCCGAAGGCGAGCCCGGCTCCGAGTCCTGGTGTGCGCGGAGAATGTCAGGGTTCCTGTCCGACGCGCTGGCCAAATACCGGCTGCTCACCGGCGACACGCAGTACGACCCGTTGCTCCGGGCGGCTGCCTCGGGCTATGTCCGCTACCGGTTGACGGGCGATGCCGCTCCGCTCGAAGCCGCGCTGCGGCGCAACGCCGAAGCCTTTCGCTCGAACTGGGAGGCCTACACCGCCGAAATGCGCTGGACCGACCGCGTGCTGTCGTTCACGCGCAACTTCTTGATCCATCTCCCCGAACCCGCTCCGCCCGCGCCGTCGCCGGAGATCCTGTATAGCAGCGCGACCGGGGATCCGGGGAATCCCCTGGTGTTCCCGCTGAACGCCGTGCGCTGGCGGACGCCGCCGCGAGAGATCGCCGCGCTCGTCACCGACTCGAGCCGGACGTCCTTCGCCGCGGCATTGTACCACTTCGGCGCCCAACCGCGGGCCCTCGAGGCCGAGTTCTTCCTGTTGTCGCCCGGAGAGTACCAACTCACTTTGACGGCGGCCGGCACAGACAACGCGACGCCACTTCAGCAACGGGCAGTTCATGTTGAAGGCCCGCGCGTCCGCGTCTCGCTGCAACTGCCGGCCCGGCGGTTGTGCCTGGTGAAAGTGTCAAGACCATGACACCGGCCCCACCCATGGATATGATGATGCATGTCTTTTCCAAGCTACCGTCGCCCGCCGACATTCTGCGATGAAGACATTCCGCTCGTTGACTGCCTCGATGGCGCTGGTTCTCTTCTTGACAGGCGCTGGGGTGCCCCAAACGACGACCGGACCTTCGTGGCCGATTCCGGATTGGCCCCGCGCCACCCCGGCGGAAGTCGGATTGGATGAAGCGACGCTCGCACAGGCCCGCGACTATGCGCTCACCGGCGGCGGTTCCGGTTGCATCCTACGCTACGGCCAATCGGTCATGGCCTGGGGCGACCCGAAGCAGCTTTACGATCTGAAATCCACGACCAAATCGTTTGGCGCTACGGCGCTCGGCCTGGCGGTGATGGACGGCAAAGTGCAGCTCGATGATCCGGCGATAAAGTTCTGCCCCGACCTGGGTGTGCCGCCAGACACAAAGGTGCCGACCGGTTGGCTCGACAAGATCACGCTGCGCATGCTGGCGACCCAGACTGGCGGCTTCGAGAAGCCCGGGGGCTTCGGCAGATTGCTTTTCGAGCCGGGCACGCAGTGGCATTACAGCGACGGCGGCCCCAACTGGCTCGCGGACTGTCTGACGCGCGTGTATCGCCGCGACTTGAACGAGTTGATGTTCGAGCGGGTGTTCGGCCCCATCGGCATCGGCCGGAACGACTTGCGCTGGCGAAACAACGCGTACCGCCCGCCGCAAGGGGACGGCATCCCGCGTCGCGAGTTTGGGGCCGGCATCAGTGCCAACATCGCGGCCATGTCGCGGTTCGGTTACCTCTACTTGCGCGAAGGTCGTTGGAAGGACCGCGCCATCCTGCCGCGCAGCTTCGTCGAACTGGCCCGCCGCACGGCGCCCGAGGTGGCTCGGTTGCCTGTCCTGGAGCCGCCGACTCCGGCCGACCGCTTTGGTTCTGCCTCGGCGCATTACGGATTGCTGTGGTGGAACAACAACGATGGCACCCTCGCGGACGTGCCGCGGGACGCCTTCTGGACTTGGGGACTTTACGACAGCCTGATTGTGGTGATCCCCAGCCTGGACCTCGTCATCGCGCGCGCCGGCAAATCGTGGTTGCGCCAGAACGGCGCGGGCCACTACGGTGTGCTCGAACCGTTTCTGGGGCCGATCTGCGCCGCCGTTCGTTCGGAGTCCGAACACCCGCCCGAAAGCGCTCCGGTCCCCCCCCAGCCCGATCATCCGCGAGATCCGATGGGCGCCCAAGGACACCATCGTCCGGCGAGCGCGCGGCAGCGACAACTGGCTTGCGTCGCCGGGCTGGCTGCGGTCGTGCCTGATCGTTCAAGGTGCGGGCGGTTTACCTGGCCGCAAAAGGAGCCGAGCGCGGGCGAGTGACGGATCGCTTGCTCCTCAATTATCTGCCCGGCAACCGCACCTGGGTTTCCGGGGCCGTCCTATCGGACTACCAAGCCGTCATGCGCTGCGGCGAGTGAAAACGAAGGGCACGATGCTCTGGCACAGACCCTTACCTGAAACTGATCTGCTGAGCACACGTGTTCATGCCGTCAGGTACTCACGGGGGAACTTCCACGGTGCACGGTATTCCGGAACCGCCCGACGGGCTGCTTCTTCGTCCCCGACGATGCGCTCGCTTTGCGGATCGAAGCGGATCGAGCGGCCCAACTGCAGGGAGAGCAGGCTGAGCACAATCGGCACATCCACCTTCACATGGTGGAAGACACTGCAACTGGGCTGCTGACGCGATCTGATGCAGTCGAGCCATTCCCGCTCCTGACCGGGGGAAGGAGGGATGGACTTTGCCGGGACGGACTTGCCCTTGAGCGCATCACCCTCGGGCACCAGTGTGGCGGCGCCGAGGTAATCGGCGTAGAACGTGCCGTTGGCTCCGTGGAAATAGACACCCAGGCGGGTCCGGGGCCGCGGGTCCCCCTGCAAATCAAAACCGTAACTGTTGGTGAGCGACATCATCCAGGTGAGCGTGAGGTTGGGGTAGCGCCAGAGCACCTCGTGATGATCGTAGGCGTCGCCATCATCGCGGACCACGAAGCGGCCGCCGGAGGCGCTGGTCACCAGCGGGTAACCCAGGTCGAGTGCCGTGATGGGAAGGTCGAGCATGTGCGGTCCGTTACCGGGAGTCCAACCTCCGCTGAAATCCATCCAGGAACAGTGGTGATACGCATCCGTCGCCAGCAGCCGGTTGTAGCGCACCAGCGGTCCGGGTCCACACCACAGGTCCCAGTCCATGCCTTCCGGAACGTCCTGCTGACCCCCGGTGCCGATCCCCCGTGGAGTCTGGTTCATGACGTTGAACGCGCGCGCCACGCCGATGGGTCCGAGGTTGCCGGACTGGACGTATTCAATGACGCGGTGATGCTCTTCACGGGCGTGGTGCTGCGTGCCCACCTGGCTGATGCGCTGGTGTTTCTTGACGGCGTTGCGCACCGCGAGGCTCTCGGCGAGGTGCATGGTCATGGGTTTCTGAATGTAGATGTCCTTGCCCGCCTCGCAGGCGGCGATGGCCTGGAGCGCATGCCAGTGGGGGAGCGTGCCGATGATCACCGCATCGAGGTCCCGCTGCTCGAGCATTTCCCGATAGTCCCGGTATCCCCGGCTGCCTTTGAACCGCTCGACAATCGGTTCGAGCCGGTTCTCGTCCACATCGCAGACCGCGGTGACCACCACGTCCGGATGCACGGCGCAGTTGCTCAGGTTGACCCGCCCCATGTTGCCGCAGCCGATAAGACCGACGTGAATCCGGCTGTTTGGACGCGGACTGGCGGAAGGTGTAGGATCGGCCGCAGAGGCCAGATGCGGCGCGGCGAAGCCGATGGCGGTGATGGTAGCGGCCTTCTCGATAAAGGCGCGGCGTGGAATGGAGGGGTTGCTGTTCATAGGGGGGTTCTTGGCGAACGCATCGTCGGAATCTTCTGGGTCACGGGGTCTGCGCGATGACACTGATCTCATCGAAAGCAGCCGTTGTAGCCGTCGCCGAAGAAATCGGCAAGCGGGCACAAGACCGCCGGCTCCGACGCATCGTCGAAGGTGATCTCGAGGACGATCCCCCGCGCGGTGAGATCGGGATTGTGGTGCCGGGTGGTGTGGATGTGGCGGATGATCCCCGGCATGACTGTTCGATGGGCGCGATAATGGCCAGGCGCATCGCTTCGCTTGCCCTCGCCGAAACCGTGTGCGTGCTGGGCGGGTCGTTGAAGATCTGCTTCGGCCCGGCCAACGCGTTGCAGGCTGCACAGACGCTCACAAGAACATCCCAAAGCGGGCGGTTTACGCATTCAGTTTCAGTCGCCGGCTGGAGACGGCAGGGCGAAGCTGCTCGCGCGGCCAGGGCGCCTGCTCACCCCGAGCCCAGGGATCAGGGCCGACCCATCGAGTGCGTCTCCCCTTGATGACCAACTCGGCGCGCTCGAAATCCAGCGTCACCAGGGCCCAGACGGGGTTTCGGTACGCCGCCACGTGCGTCAAGTAGGGGTAGGCCTTGTGCACCTCGGGTGGGTACGTCTCCCGGCGGGCCGCCGGGTTATTCAGCCACCAATACGAAGCGCTGTTGATTTGGATGTAACGGATGCCGTTGACCGCCCGCGCGTAGTCCAAGTGCAGGTGGCCGCCGAACACGGCCACGACGCTGCCCCGCCTTCGCTGCTCGGCCCGCTCGAGGACGGCCCGGACTGCGGCGCTGTTCTCCAGGCAACCTTCGTGGTCGGCATCGAACGGCTGATGGATGAACACCAACACCGGTCGGTCGGTGGCTGCGAGTTCGCGTTCGAGCCAGGCGAGTTGGTCGGCTCCGACGAACCGCTTGTATCCTGCGGCCTTGCCGCCGGGCTCGTTGCCGTCCAGGACAAGGCCCCGGACCGGACCGGCCGAGAACACGTAGTGTTTGTCCGGCATGCCGTAAAAGGCGACGGTTTGCTCGCGCGCGAAGCCGCCATCCATGTCGTGGTTGCCAAGCACGTGGAACCGGGGGCCGGGAAACTGGTTCCAGGCATCAAGGAACGGTCGATTGCGCGGGGCCGGCCAGCAGAAATCGCCAAGCTGCAGGATGAAATCCACCTTGGCTCTCTGCATGGCTGCCACGAAGGCGCGTACCCGCTCGATCCCGTCGGGCATCACATCGGGATGGATGTCAGCGATCAATCCGAACCGCACCCGGCGTGCGGGCTTGGTCTTGCCAGCGGCATGGGCGGCGCCAGCCAGGAGGGCTGGCCCGAGGCTCAGGCGACGGATGAACTCACGCCGTGTCGACAGCGTGAGGGAATACGGGCGGTCATTCATCAAGCCGCGAAGGGTATTCCAGGGCTGCCATCTTGAGAAGCCTGGCCCGGGGAATTCGTAGTCTTCAGGCGCAAACGCAGTTGAGGGTCTGTGCAAGAATTACTTCCGATTTTGGCGGGAGCGCCACCGGGCCCGATGCGAGGACCTCGGCGAGATCGGTCGAGCCGCCCGAGGGACGGAGTGTATCCTCTGAGACACTCGACCGACCGAGGAACGATGCAGCGGGCTCGGTGCCGCCCCGCCCCGAAGGGCTGGGGGGCTTGGGCTCGCTGGCGTCGTTGCTCATCAGTCACAGAGGTCAAGGCGTTCTTTGAGCATCCCGTTGACCTCTTCAAGGCAACCGCGAGGAAGACCGATGTGTTGCGCGCAATCCTCCGCGCAGCCGATCACCCGCGACGTGTCATAGGTCGGCAGCCGCATCGCCTGGGCCCGGTAGAACTCCGGGTTCTGGAAAGCGGCCAGGCGGATCAGGCGGTTCCGCAGCGCGGGCGGCAGGTCCTCCTTGGCGAGGTAGATCTGGTCGGCCAACGCCAACTCCAGTTCCACCGGCAAACGGACCCTCGATCGGGGCTTCCTTCCTTCGTCGCGAAGGAGGAGCTGTCCAGGGGGCATCATCTTCACCTTCGGTCGCGGCCATCCTGACGCCGAGAATGCGACCGCGCCCCTCGGCCGACTGCACCAACCCTTCGAGTTGCGCCCTCGACACGCGCTGCACCGAGGCGAGCAACGCCCACTGGTCCGAATGAGGCTCGAAGGCGTCATCAATGAAGACGCTGTGACCATGATCTCGCGCGTGCCGCTGCAGAGGCAGGGCGATCAAGTTGCCGAACCCGCACTATTCCATCCAACCGCGTTGAGGCATGCAGCGCGCGTCCTCTCACCGTCCGGGTCGGATCTGCTTCAATCACCTCGCTCCTGGAATCGATCCAGAAATATGAGGCATTCAGTTTCATTTGCACAATGGAGCGTAAAACGCTATGATGCGCCAACCGAATGAAACCGGAAGAACCAGCCCGAGGCCGCCTGGTCGGCGCGGCGGCGGCGTTCGTCGACGCCCATCTCGCCTCAGGCCGAGTGGCCTTCTCGCTGGCTGAACTGGTTCAGCGGACCGGCCTTTCCCCCATCGCAGCGAAGAACCAGTTGCTCAGGCTGGGCCCGCAGGTAATCCGAGTCTCCCCTCGCCAGCAGTTCTTCCTAATCGTGGCCCCTGAACACCGGGCGATCGGCGCTCCGCCCGTTCTCTGGTGGCTTCATGATTACATGAGTTGGCTCAGGCAACCCTACTATTTGGCGCTGCAATCCGCCGCCAGCACGTATGGCGCTAATCCCCAGGCGCTCCAAGTGACCCAAGTGATAACCGACCGACCGCGCCGCGAGGTCAGGGTCGGTCGACTCCGGATCGTGTTCTACGTGAAGCGGCGGATCCAATCGGCGTCAAGTCAGCCGCAGGCAAATGCCTTTGCTCCCCTCCTAATCAGCACGCCCGAGACGACCGCGTTCGATCTCGTCCGATATGCCCCACGCGTTGGGGGGATTGGCGGCGTGGCTGAGACCCTTACCTCGCTGCTGCCGCTTCTGCGTCCGGGTGAACTACGGCGCGTGCTGGAGGCGGAGGACGAACCGACCACGGCGCAGCGGCTTGGGTATCTCCTCGAAACTCTCGGCCATGCCAAACTCGCCCACACCGTCCGTGCCTGGCTTCCGGCCCGGTTGCCGGTGGTTCGGCTGACATCATCGTTTGCCGGAGAACGGAAGGCTCAAGTTAATCCGCGCTGGAAGGTCCTGAACAATTCGGGTGAAGCCAGATTGCACCTGCCATGACGTCGACACTCCCGATCACCCGCCGCGATATTCTGGCGCACCAGGTGGCGGTGCCCTGGCCCAGCCAAAGACAGGTCGAGCAGGATCTCATCTTGTGCCGTGCTATGGTGGCGTTGTTCACCGACGAGTTTCTCCGCCACCAGATCGCGATGCGGGGTGGCACGCTGTTGCACAAGGTCCATCTGGCGCCCGCCGCCCGCTACAGCGAGGACGTTGATCTGGTGGTGGTCGGCAATCGTCCCGAAGACCACATCCGGAAGGCCCTGCGCCGGGTGTTGAATCCGATGCTGGGCGCCCCGGCAACATCGGTCTGGGATGCACTGAGCCTGGCGATTCGCAACACGGTCAGGCCTTCACGAGTTCTCCGGATGACGTATGCCGTTCCATCCCTCATCGACCCCGGCACGACACTGGGCATCGTAGTCGAGGCGAACGTGACCGAGCGCGCCGCTCATCGGCCGATGGTCGAGATTCCTTTCGGATTCACGTTTCGCGACGCGGAGGTGAGGGCGCAACTCAAGGCTTATGATCTGGCGGAGATGCTGGGAACGAAACTCCGGGCCTTGTTCCAGCGACGCCGGGGACGGGACTTATTCGACCTCTACTGGGCGTTGACGCGAGCCGTACCGCCCGTTGATCCTCGCGCGGTCATCGAGTCGTTTCAGTACTACCTGCAGCAGGAAGGCAGCGTGGCCAACCGCCGGGAGTTCATCGGGTTGCTCGAAGGGCATCTGGCCGATCGGGGATTCTGCTCCGACACTGCGTCGTTGCTGCGCACTGGCGTGGTGTACGATCCGCAGATCGCTGGAGAGTACGTGAAGACGAATCTGCTGTCGCTGCTTCCGGCGTGATCAGTCGCCCCGGCGCCCGTTACGAAGTAAGAGAGATGGCATTGCGCATCGACGCGAATTGCGGAGCTGTGGGCTGGTAGCCATCTCCGCGTTGACATGCCCCTCGACGTCCACGCCTGACTCCCTCACCACAAACGCAATCGGTCATCGACCGCAGCAATGTTTGAATTCCTTGCCGCTGCCGCACGGGCAGGGTCCATTGCGCCCGACTTTCGTCGGTGGCCGCCGGGCCTGTGCCGGAGTTCGGGCGTTGTGTGCTCGCCTGGCGTTCCGGTGCAGTTGGCGCAGAACTCGTTGGCGCCGCCTTAGCCGAACTCTGAGTTCGGAATTCGCAGCGTGCAGCGCGGCGAACCGGTCCAGGGCAGACGGCCACCCGGGTGGCGCTGCCTTTCTCACATCGATCGCGCCCGTTGCGTAGTTGTCGACCTTCGGGCGATGGCGCGCAGCCTTCGCTGGCCTGCCGGCCGTAGCTGGCCGCCAGGCGCTTCGCGCTGAGGGAAGCCCGCCGTCGCCCTTCGGGCTATGGCGCGCAGCCTTCGCTGGCCTGCCGGCCGTAGCTGGCCGCCAGGCGCTTCGCGCTGAGGGAAGCCCGCCGTCGCCCTTCGGGCTATGGCGCGCAGC
>Ga0209605_1000336_pt1 | contig 62655 bp, 47 predicted proteins | sample AD_UKC035_MetaG_FD_184408 | JGI IMG/M metagenome (GOLD analysis project Ga0209605, IMG submission 184408) | Active sludge microbial communities of municipal wastewater-treating anaerobic digesters from USA - AD_UKC035_MetaG (SPAdes) (version 2) | ecosystem: Engineered > Bioreactor > Anaerobic >...
CATCAACTAACTGACCGTTAGATTTGAAATAAAGATATAATCTATCTGTTAAACCTTTTAATGCTGATTGACCGTTAGTATTGAAGAAATTCATAAAATACCCTATTTGGTCTTTAGATTTGGTATTGTATAATTGTTTATTACTTCTTAAGTCATAAATCGTACCACCAATACTCATTGCTGGGTAAATCCAATCATAATAATCAGTTTTAGATTCAACTTCTTCAAAATTAGTTACAAAACCAAAATTAGTATTATAACCCCAATAATCAGGTTGTAAACTAATTCTTAAATTAGTACCATCGATTTGTTTACCACCAACTAAAGCTGATGTCGCACCAAGCCTAAGGGGTGACCAAAATCTAGTTGATCCAAAACCTTCATAAAGATATTTTTCACCACCCTTATCAACTCTCATAAATAAAGGGTTTATAGAACGATATCTATTGATATCTTCTTTTGATGAGAAAACATAACTAATTTTAAAATCGGTAGTATTACTAATATCGTCAAAAGTACCTGTTGTAAAATTCTTTTCTCTAACCGTAAGACTTATATAGTCAAATATATCCATCGTTACTTTTTCTGTCATATCGAAAGAATACCCGTTAGTAAGAGCGTGGTTAAGATAATTAATCCATCTCATAACATGGAAGTTCACAGTTAAGTTAGGGTCTTTAAATTCGTCAGCACAATCTTCTTTATTAAAGAAAACAATCCCATTTTGAATTAAATCTTGAATTTCTTGTGTGGTAGGATTTGTCATCATACCTTGATAACCAGCTTTTGAACAATATGCGGCTGTTTTAGGTGTTAAAGCATCTAACCCAGCTATCGATGGGATAATTGTTTGGTCACCTGTTACAGCATAATTTCTTCCAGAATCTCCTAAAGAAAAATACTGAATAGTATCTAACCAACCTTTCTTACCTAAAAGTTCAGCTCCATATTTTGTTGTATACAGTGTAATATTAGCCATTATTTAGTTGTTATTTCATATCTATTATTTATTAAATCTACTTTTGACTTCTCAGAACCATTTATATCTGGCATGAAATCAGGTGGAACATCTAAACTATAAATAAAGTTATCATTCCATAGACTATAATAAAATATTTCATTTACTAAACCCTTTGTCATTAATAATTTCTTACCTTCTTTAGTGAGGACAAAATTAAGTGAGTTTGGGTTGCCATTTATAAAAGCCATAATTATAAATCAAAAGCTATTTCAATTAATATGGTAGCGTTTGTTATTTTTTCAATAGGTAGATTTGTTTTACCAACCGCAACTAAAGGTCTATTACCTAATTGTGTTGGTGAACCGTATACATGAATTTCATCGATGTGAACTTTTTGTCCAGATGAGGCCCATGTTGGGTTTGTCGACCAATTGAACATTGTTGGTGGAATTGCAAATACGAATTTTGTTCTATACTTGTTTGTAACACCAGTTGCTTCAACGTTACCATATAAAAATCTTTCATCACCAAATTGTAGATAATTTGATTCAGCTATCTGTGGTATCTTAATGAAATTACTCAAATCATAAGTTGTACCTGATAGATAGTCAGTGTTAGTTATCTCAAATTCAGACACCACTAAATTATTTGGATCTATTCTTGTACCAAGTGTATGTCCAACAATGTCAGAAGTGTAGTCCATCAATTTCCATTGAGTTGGATCTGGGTAAGTACCTAAAGGTTGTTTTTGAGCTAAGATATAGAATTTATCTGCGTACCAACCAGTACCACCACTAACTTTCATGTATGGGAATTCGTTTGGTAATGTAACCTTAATTGTTTTACTATCAATTGGGTTGCAGTCACAGTCTTCTGTTTCTGTTGTTACACAAACAATATTTTGACAGTGTAAACCACTTGTATACCCTGAAGTACTTTCTAACATGTATGTTATATATACAACTTCAGTTCCATCAACAATACCGTCAATTAAACTTCCTAATTGTGTATTAGCTGTTGGAAGTGTCCAATTTCTATTTGATTTATATGAAAGTGCTGCCACAAGTTCTTGGTTATCTAAACTAAACATATGAAGTTCAGGATAAATTCGACCAACTTTATTACTATATTTGTCTACTAAGTCATAGTAATAAACATTTTTCTCCATTGAATTTGGTTGTGGAGCTGGATAAATTGTGTTACCAGATAATGTAACATATTGCATACTACCTGAACCACTAAATACTTGTCCTATTGTTGTTGCACTATATTCTTTATGCCACATTAAAGTAGGTAAGATTAATTTAGGTGAATCAGGAATGGTAGTGTCAATATAGAATTTCTGACCATATTTTTGTTCACTTTGGTTATCACAAGTTTCTTTGTTAGTATAATGAATAAGACTAACAGAAGGTACTATATTACAAGCCGTATTAGCCGTATATAGATAACCTATCTCAGATGTATAACCAAAATATTCTTTTGTGCCTATATAAGTTTCTGAACCGTAGTCGTCGAAAGTTTCATGTGTTGAAGGGTTAACTCCTGGAATTGGGTATGACCAAACATTGTTCATGTTCCATACACAACCACCACTAAAGAACCCACCATCACTAAATAAAGTGTCTTTCGTAGTTCCTGTTCCTAATGGATAGAAAATTACTTGTGCTTCATTTGCTCCAACATAAGATGGGAAACTAGCAAAATTTCTATCTATAGTAATTTGTAAATCGTTAGATGCTAAAGTAGTACCGCTTACAATATCTTGTACTTGAAACCATAGATAAGGTACTGGAACTGTTAAATCTACAACATTAGGTGCCTGTGTTAATGACAATTCATCATTACTCATCTTAACCATTAATAGGTCACCGATTTTAGGTTCATAAGTATTTGAACCATAAGTACCTGATTGTCTAATAGGAATAGAAGTACCACCTGTTAAACCAGCTAAAGGAATAACCGCATCAGGTTGTAATACATGACAAACAGTATCAGTATAGGCTGTGTACTCAATAGTTGCACCTGAACCATATTCAAAGAAACCAAGTCTTGGTGATTGAATTAAGGTCTGTAAAATTACAGGGGGTTGACTAGGCATACTAACATAAGTGTTAGTTGCATTTGCAGTAGGTAATATTGGTGTTTTAATATCAGGATTTTCAGCCTTAGCTCTTATAATATTTTCCAATGTAATATCATATGTCGGACCTAAGGTGGTGTAATCAATATTTGAATCACCTAACCTAAATGTGTCAAAGTTAAGTAGACCTAAAGAAAGTAGTAATCTACCCTCATTTGTAAGTCTAGCACTTATTACTGTATTGCTGTTTTTATCTATATAACTCACTTTCTACTTTTTTTTATAAATATCGTTATATTATCTTTTTATATTATTTTTCAAAGAAGAAGTCCTTCTTTAATTTAGTTAATGCTGTTTTACCAGGGATGATACCAAAATAGTAATATGGTATATTTGACCTAGTATTTGGGTTGTTTCTGTTGTTTCTATCATTATATCTATCCCAACCATCATTATCAGCCTCATTGAGGTCTGGACTTGTTGGTGTGATGGGTGAAACACCTCTAGTCCAATTATCGTTAGGTTTACCAACACAATTTGATGGGTTACCTCCACAAGGACTAAATCTACTAGCCACATCCTTATCAACCACAAACCCACCGTAATTATTAGGATCGTTAACTAAATCACCGTAAGGGTTAGAAACTCCAGGTGGATTAAATTCATCTTGTGTTGGCGGTGGTGTATCTGATAATTGAATGTCTGTGTAAATTTTAGATACTTCTTTCATAAAGAAATACGGATTGTCTTGTAACTCAAACTCGTGACATCCTCCTGGTCCCCAAAATAATTCTCTGAAACTACAAGGTGGGTTAGTTTGTGTTTTTGCTAAATAAAGTAGAACTTCTCTTGGATCTTCATATGAACTTTCCTTTAAGAAATTCACCCAATAATTAGTATCCCAACCATCTTCAAAGAAAGTACCCGTAAAGAATGTTGCTGATTGTGTATACTCACTTAATGCCTGACTAGCTTGAATTGAGGTTTCGATTTGTTCTAAAGTCTCTTGACACATTTCAATCCTACCTAATGACACAATTTTAGTTGATAACAATGCGTTACAATATATAATATCACCTATATCGGTAGCACCAGTTTCTTTTGATGTTGTTGCGCTATTGTGCCAAACTTCATGATAGTTACCAACACCAACATAAGGATGACCCTTTGTTGTATTAGGGCCTCTCAATAAACATCTTGCGCATTGGTCACCACCATCGGTATCAATACAACATTTATTACTCTTATAGTTATCACCTCTTAAATGGTCGGCTCCTGGTCCACAGAATTTCTCTTTTCCATTTCTATTTTTCTTATACTTAAATTGGAATAAGTATGCTGTTCCAAATACCCAAGCATCGTTAAACACTCTTCTAATAACATTTCTATTTTCAGCTGCGTTTAATTTAACACAACATTTCCAATCTAAAAGAGCTTGTAAACATGGGTTATTTCCTAAATTAGTGCCAGTAACGTCTAAATTTACACAGGTATCACATCCTGAACATGGATTTCCTTGACAACTACAGCCTAAAGTACTTCCACCACAACTTGCTGGGTTACAACTTGCCCAAGTACCACCACTTGGTGGGATATCATATCCCTCACCGTTTGGTGCGTTCTCACAAGGTAGTTGGAACTGAGGGATTAACCCTCCTAACCAAGCAAATGGACATATTTGATAACAGAAATCTACTAAAGTGAAATCAATGGTAAAACCTAAACTTATCTTAACCAAGGTGGGGCCATCCCAACTCCAATAAAACCTTATCTTAACACAGAATTTTATACATAGACTTACTAATATTATTAGAAGTTTCAGTATAAAAGATATTTTATCTATAATAAAAGCAATAATGTAGTATATAATATCAAACTTCCATATTGCATTAGTGAAAGGGAATAAGTTAGTTTCAGCACTAACATCAGTATTTTTAATACCTATATGACTAAACCTGTTAGCCCCCTTTTTATATTTTTTAATATAATGAGCAATAGTATAAAGTTGTTTCCACTCAAATAAATGGAAATCTAATTCTGGATTTCTATATGCATTAATATCATCAGTAAATCTTTGGTCTTCCGTACCACCAGGTGTACTACCATTAACAGACCCTAAAGTTCCACCAAAATCTCTACCCAAACTCGGGAAAAATATGTGTGCAGTTCTAAATTTAGGGTTCTCATTAGGTTCAACAAAGTTCATCTTAAACCTATATAAACCTTTAGTCGCTATACCCACAGAAGGGTCAGCTGAAGGAACTAAATTACCAAACTCATCGGTAATTACATGACCAAGATTCATTGGTACCGCATAAGCAAACGTACCATTCTCATCAATTAAATCACCACCATTAACTGTAAAATTTTCTAATTCAGTAGGTACTATCTTATCGTTATTAACCCACTCTAATAAGTCATAATCTGAGGCCCTTATCATTTCGATACGACCAACACCAGTTCTTAACTCATCCTCTTCACCCATATCATTTCTTGGGTTACATCCTTTATTTAAGTTCATCTTACCTGAGTCAGTAAAGATAGAACCAAAGAATAAAGCGTTAGGTTTAATCTCTAAACCAGTATCAAAATCAGCTCTTGTAATACCAATTTCACAGGTTTCTGAATCACCCCAAAATGGTATTACTTCAACACCCCTATTACCTGTTTTAATTTGAGGTAATGAGTCTAGATTTGTTGAGGATTTAAATTCAACTCTCGATTTGAAGAGTTTTTCAGGGTAACCTTCTTCGATTAAATCGTAAGGTCTAACACTTGCTGTTCCAATATCACTCATATCTAAATCCATATGAATCGTATATTGTCCAACAGGGACTCCAAATATCATGAAATCTCCCGCATTGTTGGTTTTAGTTGTGTATTTGTAATATTTTTCAAAGACTTCCAACACTATATCATTATCTAAAACCTCCTCTTTAGTTGGGAATGTACCAACTGGAGTGTTTAGTTGACATGTTGATTTAGAAAGTAAAAGATTATATCTAATACCATCCTTATTTTTTTGAAAAGGTGTCTTAAATGGGTAAAGGTCCTTGATTAATTCATTTTTTTGGTCTTCATTTGTAATAGGAATAAAGATTGATACCTTTGCATTAGGCAAACCAAATCCTTTGTTTGCAATTACACGACCAACAACAACACCGTAATTGGCACAAAATGGTTGGTACAAGTCTTCCTGACTAATTTTGAGACTTAATATCTCAAGAAAGTCAAAGTCTTGATCTAATTTGAACCTAATATTTTTACTACTACCAGGTGTAGTTCTTATTCGTATTGATTGATTAGACATTAAGTACTATATAATAACTTAGGGTTATTGGTATTAAAGTAACCATATGCGAAAGAACATGTTGAAACACTGTTATCCATTTTTGCATAATAATTGACTTTAAATTCAACTTCAATTTTATATTTAACGTTGACTGACAAATTTGTAAATGAAGAAGAATAATTTACTTGATCTCTCAAGTATGGGACATTGGAATTTTGGTATAGTAGTAGATTACTATCTTCATCGTATAATTTCACGTTAAAATAACCTGTGACATTAGATGGTAATTGTTCATTAATTGACCAATTAACTGTGAAATCTCTACTATCTATTGTACCATAATCATAATCACCGTTATCTGGTTTAGAGTAGGCTAATAAACCGACAATATCCCCAACTCTAAGTGTTACAAAATCAGGATTAAAGTTGATTCTACCATCAAAAGTTGATAAGAAAAACTCTCTATCTTCCGTTAAAGCAACACCATTTACATATACTTTAATACTATATTCACTATTGATGGCTCTAGTAGTAAACATCTGTTGTGTTGGTGTAAGACATGATAAGGTACATACATTAATTGTATTATCACCTGGTGTTCTATAATGATCAGTATCATCAAAAATGAAACCATCAATAAGGATTGTATCCATGAAATACCTCTCAAAACTCATAGGCCATGAATTAGGTTGTGCATTAATATATGTTGCAACAACCGTATCACTAGGTCTAATTACATTACCACCCTCAATAGGTCCAAAAACCTCAACAACTTTAGGCGTTCCCCATCCGTTATCTATTATTTGGAAATCTCCTTCGGTTGGGCCGTTAAAACTTTGTTTTAACGTGATACCATTTACAGTCAATAACACTTCATTATTTAGTGGATAACCACCTAAAATCCAATAATTTAAATTACCGTTAATAGCTTGAAAACTCATTTGAGATGATACGCCATTAAATAACAATCTTTCAGATACCAAAACATAATTAGGTAAAACCTTTCCTTCGGGTAATGGTAAAATTGGTTCTGGTGGATCGACTACAGTTATAAAGTATCTATCTTCACTTTGTACTGTATTAAGTTGTACAGAACTATTCCAAGTGTTAAAACCGTAACCCACATTACAATCTTTAGATACGAATGTGTAATAAAATCTCATTAGATAATCACCCCATGTATTTGGTAATACCGAACCTTGAGTAAAATTATGTGTGATAGTACTACTTGTTATAGCACTAAATGGTGTACAATAATTTAATCTTTCACCGACTAATCTTGTTGCTGCACCACTAGTTATAAATCTAGAACCATCAAATAATTTATAACATAAATTACCTGTATATCCAGTATAATCAGTACCACCCGTAATTATAACACTTATATCAAAGGTTGGTGTGTAGTCGAAATTATAAACAGCAGTATCACCTGTAGTACATCCAGTTAACGTAGAAGTTAATCCTGAAACTAATTCTACAGCACCTGAAACTATAAATTCAGGACTTCTAAAAACTTCAGAGCAAAATTCAACACTAGGATTAATATTATAAACATTACTTAAACCTAAGTCACTTAGTAGAACGTTTTCTTTAATCAACGTTAAAGAAACTACCTTTTCTTCTTCTTTTTTATTACACAAAAATCCCATTATGTTACTATTTCTGTTGTTACGTCGCTAAATCTAAACCTAGATGATGTAAGGTCAACACTTAACTGATCTGTTGTTGGTATCAATACTGTTTCTCTCACCAATCCAAGTTCTTTTATTGGCATTATATAAGGTGTCTCTGTCGGTATACTTCCTGTCGGTTCCGAACTAGATGTTGTTGTTGATGTAGATGTTGTTGGTACTGGCATCGCACTACTTCCAACACTTCTTGGTGTTGAAGGTAAGAACCCTGGTTGTATAGGTTCTATTGAAATCTCAGCCTCAGTTAATTCAAAATCATAATCACAAACATCTATGATAGTACAAGGTTCATTACACCATCTTTCACCTGCCACCCAAATAGTTGTTGCTGGAATAAATTGTTCCATGAATGGAATCCAGAAACTTTGGAAGGTCTTTTTATAGTTCTCTAAATCGTAAAGGTTTAAATATGTTACAGTCGGTTCTGTTGTTGCAGATGTTGTTATTATTGTACTACTTGCTGGTATTACACAAATATTATCAACATATATAACCCCATTTGGTGAACAAGCATCAACAGCGAAAATACTGAAAGTGACATTATCAGCAGTTAAAGTTAAACTAACTGTTGTATGTCCAGATACGTAAATAGATGAAGATGTTACATTACCAGCATATACTTGTACATAGGTACCAACACTACCACAAGGAGGGTCAGCGAAATCCCAATATAAATCAAAAGATATTTGGTATGTAACCCCAGAAGTTAGAATATCTTGTTGTAGAAAACCACCTTCATCAACTCCAGTATACAAAGCCGAACCACCCTTCCACACCCAATTAGTAATAGGAGTTATAGTCCATCCTGTAGTACTAACATCAAAAGTCCCGTTAACTACTAAATTATTATTGTTACAATCATAATTTATTGTTTGATAACAAACTGTTGTACCCGCAGATAATGTATAACCACTAGGACATGCCAATGTTGTACCACTAATTGGACAATCAGCACACATATCGAATGTAAGTCCTAACTCTTTTGAATTTAAAACTAGATTACTATGTCTTTCTAAAACACTAGATTGTACCCAATAATCTGTATATCTCCAAGGTATATCAGCATCTAAACTAGGTGCGAAGGTTCTATTAATATTACCCTCACCATTTAACATACCAAAATCACCATCCCCTCTTTCTATGTTATCATATTCTGATATACCAACCAAAGGAGTACCTGGGTTGTATACCCAAGATTTTTTATTATCAATTACTCTTGTAATTTCAAAACCTGGACATTGTACATTATTGTAAGTAATTAGTGATTCATCCTTAGGACAATCAACTCTAATATCATCAATGAAGATGTCATAATTACAACAACAATTTAAACCTTGATAGATTTCTAAATAAATTCCAAAATTTAATGTTAACCCAGAAGTTGGTAGTGTTGCTTTAATTTGTACCCATTTATCAAAATAATCAGTACTAGAATTGTACTCTTTTACTTGAACTAATGATGCATTTAATAAAGGATCGGTTGTAGTAATTCTAGCCAAAATAGGGTTAAAAATACTATAACAACAAGTAATACTATTTTGACCGGTACCTATTGGTCCAACAGGTTCAACAGGGGTTCCAGAATCAACAACCCTTATACTTCTTTGTACGAATTCAGTCCCAAGACCGACTTCTATACCACCACCTGTGGTTCCAGTTGTTACAATCACACCTGTATTAGGGGTTAGTGTAATATCACAAACCTCACCATCAATAACTATTATATCATCATCTGGTGGATCAGGGATTGGTTGACAAGGATTTGATGGTTTACCAAAGTACACCCACATAGAAAGTTCTAAACTATTAGAACATGCAGGTATAGTCATATTTTCATTATTCAATGAAAATTGAACTGGTAGACAATCTTCTTTAGGAACTGCATAACACCAAGGACTTTGCCATTCCCAAGGTAAGTTGTAATGTTTTATTAACCTATTACAACAAGCTTCACCGATGTATTCATCTTTATCTTTATATCCAACAATTTGTATTGGATTGTTATAGAAATCGGTTGTGCTAATTACCTGTACTTGTGTTATATCAATTTCACATTGATCAACAACAGGTTGACACATACATTGACTAGATGATGTATCCCAATAACCACCAATACTGTCACAAATACCTTTTGTAACTACAATAGGGTTGTTAGTGATAGTACCAAAATTAACATAAAAACCACCAGTAACACTTAAAGCGTTAGTAATTAAAAGTCTTGCCTCAGTTAAATCTGAAACACCATTACCGTTGTTATCGTTTGAATTAAATAAGTTAGCTAATACAAAATTAAATTGTGTGTTGGTTAAACCTAAACCACCACCAACAGATGTTGCGTTTGAAACAAGATAGTTATATCCTTCAGTTGTTGAATAAAAATCTAAAAACTGTTGTAAAGTGTTTATACATTTAGGTTCATAGTCTTCTTCAACTACTTGATTACAAAAACAAACACCATTATCCCAAACACCAGGACAACAATCAACATCTAATAAATTACCTGTAGATATTTGTACATAAAATGTTTGTCCACTATTAGTTACAACATCTACTAGGTGTTGCCACAAAACTGGGTTTGATGTTTGTAAACTTTGACCTCCGTGATTTACGATGTAAGTATCATTCCACCAATCAAAATTATTACAATCAACACATACAATATCAGCAGGGCATTCTATTATTGGTCTGTAATAACAATTTCTACCATCCCAATAGTATTCATGTCCTTCAGCAACAGGACCTATTGCTGTTATGTTACAACAATCAACCGATGTTACACCAAGAACTTGGCCATCAATAGCAATCTGATAAGGCCCTTCACATACCACTGGTAAATCAAGAGGACTATATACTGTATCAAAATTTGCCGGACCAGCATTAGCGGAAGAATTATAGTTCACAGCAAGAGGATCGAGACAACCAACTACAATTTGACCATATTCACAACAACCGTTACAAGGTTCTGTTGCAGTAGGGTCATAGTTGGATGCTAATGGGTCCATACAACCTATTTTTTGAAAGATACTACTTGCGTATACTATTTGTGCCATTACCTATAATTATTTTTTAATCTGTTTTTTTATATAATAATATTTTAAAATCCACTACAATTTAATCCTATTTGCCCTTTTAATGTTGGGGTTGGCCAAGGTGAAACAGGGGTTGGGAGTGTCCAAGACCATGAACCAAAATTAAGATTATAAACATTATTATTATATTCAAATGTTCTTTCCCATCTTCCATTAGGTGAATTAAATGTTGAATTAGGACTTACATAAAATGTCAAATTAGGATCCATAAACATAGGTGATGTTAAAGGAGTTTGTCCGATTGGTACATACACTGTTATATAAACCCCGTCTGATGCGTAACTAATACTTCCTATCGGATTTATAATCCAAGCACCTCTAGTTTGAGTTCCACTCGCACTGCCTGTAGTACCACAACTAGTATCACCAAACTTTAATGTGAATTGTTGTGAAGTAGGTTCTTGTTGCACATCCACTAAACATTTTTGTGATGCTACATCAAATGAAACCCCACCAATTTCAGTGTTATAGTTATTACAACAAGTTTGTGATAATGATAATCCACCGTATAATACCTCACCATTAATAATACTATAATTTGTATTTTGAACTGCGGTTGTACTACTTTCTATTGGATAATAGAACGTTGGTGGACATTGGTAACACTTTTTAACTCCAGGGTTATATGGTTCACCTACATCATTTAATAATTGTGGTAAACCGTACCAACCACCTTTTTCACTACAACAATATTCTGTTAAATTACTATCGTTTAAGTTAGTAATAGTATATGGATAAACACTAGATGTGTTAACTACTGCCGGACAAACATAACACTTGTTATTATTCCAACTAAAACCGTAGTCAGTACAACATTGTTGTGATAAATCAGCCCCACTTAGACCATCTTTAACTATAGAATTACAAGGTAATGTAGTACAATCTTCTACAAACATTATCTCAGTAGGACAATTAGTACAATATTGTTTTAATCCGAATTGATTAACGTAAGATGTTGCGTGATAATCCTGCATTGTACCAACACTAGCTATGTTAACAGTACCATCCGTCCAAATACCACCTAATGATGTACAACAATCAGATGAAGTTAAACTACCATCACTATTAACCCAAATATGATTTCCATTTAATATTGTAGCACCATCACAAGGATTAGGTAATGGCTTAACACAATATCCACTACCGTTGATTGTTGTATAAACCCCACCTTTCATCTTACAACAAACACTATTAGTTATTGGTTTATCATCACCATCTAATATAAAACATCCGTATTTATCAAAAAATCTAGTATAAACTTTAACAATGAATGAGGTTGCCTCATCAAGAGATGGTTGTGTCGCACCTAAACTAATAGCTGTGTTAATTATTTGGGTGTCAGTTAAAGTATTTAAATACTCGTCAACACTACATACCACTTGTATTGAATTATCAGGTGGACACCAATAACAAGCATATGTTATTGCTTCAGCCGGTGGTTCTATCCCTATAGCCGCCATCTCAATAATGGTATAATCTCGTTGTTTTATAGGTGCTTCAACAGCTACAGCTATTTGTGGTGTACCATTACTACTTTTAATGCAATTAGCATCAACACAATTTCTACCATCCCACACTACATCAAAGCCCAATGTTTGTCTGTTACAACAACTTTGTGATACCGATACTGTTGCCTTCTCATTTGACATATCTAAGACCACACAAGGTCCAAAAGGACTATCAGGTGAGGTAATTGCTAATTGATCTGGTTTAGGGCAAACAACTGATGAATTGGATGTTGCCATTGGTAACCAATAATTTTGACAACATTTTTGGTCGGTTAGAGGTTTATTTGGAGTTTCTTTATCACCCCTAATATATACTATACCGTCCTCACCATAGATTAAGTTATAAGAACAAGGTTCACATATCGATTTAAGACCAGTTGTGAAATTAATTTTCATTGAATACGTATCACCACTTGGTACGCCGTATTTTGGTGCGTTGTTACCACCAATAGCAGTAAGACCAGCTGAATTAACTACAGCGTTAACTACAGAACCGTTAGTGTTTAAGGTGTTTGCATATCCTGTACCATAATAAGGAACAGGTAATCCGTTTTGATCGAAGATAAAACTACCTTCATTGTAATTGTTGAAGTGATTTTCATTAACTCTTACTGTTGTTGAACCAGTTGCTAATGAATCAAACTCACTTACAAAACATTCAAATTGTGAAAAATATGATTTACCATAATCATATGGACCGATATGTGGGTTATTACCAACAGTAGATTCATTTCCACCATTATACCAAAAACCGCCCATTTGAAAGTAATTGTCATTAGTTTCTGGTAAAACCCTTGGAAAACCATCTATATCGATGGGATAGTTAGATAATCTAACATCATCAACATTTAACCCAGCTAATTCAAATATGGTTATTAATTGGTCATATACTTTATCGATATCTAATCTATTAGACGCTATATAAACGTACTCATCAAGTGATACCATACATTGTGGTATGTTAAACAACTTGAAGAAAAATTCTATAACTTTTCTAGTTCCTTTAGATTTAAACAACCACCAAGCATTAATGACTAATCTTCTCCATAGTTCGATATCTAATTCTTTAGATGATAAACTTCTTGAGTACCCACTAAAAGGTGTTTCAAAAGAAGGTTGTATCTGTTCCAATAAATTAAAATTATCAGTACCAGTTGTTAGTAAAACATCAAAACCTAAATTTTGTGCTATTATCTTAATTAATTCATCAGAGGTGTTATCTAATTTATTATATGTTACAACATTAGCGAATGATATACCATCAATATATTTCTTAACCTCATCAAATTCTCTACCATAAATTCTTAATAATTTATTAGCCTTTCTACCTGTAACTTCACTACCACCACCGTCTGTATCATATTCATGGATTGACTCGGCAACAAACTTTCTAGCCACCAAATCGGTTCTGTATTGATCGAAAAGATTTGCCATATTAAGCATTTCTTCAACATATAAACCATAATCACGAGTACTAATATCTAGGTTATACCCATCAGAAATTGGCCATGTTAATCTTTTTTGATTAAAAACTATAAATCCATCAGCTTCTTGTGGTACACTAAAAGAAGAGGTGTATATTGGAACCGTTAATCTATTTAATAAGATAGATTCAAAATCACTTAGGTTTGTAAAAAATAACTCTACTTCAGTATTATTAGGTTTAAAATGATAGGTTAATTGTCCAAATGTTGAAGCACTTAAAGACGGAAATGGATTACCTTCCGTTTGTACCCTCAAATAAGGAAATGATGTTGTGTCACCAGTGTAACCTACAACATTGAATTCGCCGTAGTTATTATATATAACATATTTGTTATAATCTCTAGATATATTAAAGATGTCACTAGGTAATAGATTACTAAAATCTTGGTTATCCGCTGTTATTAATTCAAACGGGTTTTGGACGACAGATTTTGGTATTAAAAACGTTGATATATCAGTTCCATTATCATAACTGAAAGATAGAACCGTATTGACCGCCGTATTAGTAATTTGTGGGTTTAAATATAAAGAACCCTTCCATTTTTGGATTATTTGTTCGATGGTAACTCTAGCAAACTCATGGAAACTACCGAAATAAACATATCTATTAATTTTATTTATGTCAAAATTAAGTTTAATGAATAAATCATTAGACATTAAAAGTTCAGACTGACTTTCAGTTAGGTTTAAATTATCTAAAGAATAATAATCTGACCACTGACCCCCTAAGGTAAAATTCTTATTAATCTTAGAGTCAAAATTGGTTGTAATTTGGAAGTTACCGAACGTGAAAAGAGATACCCCGTCGGTAAATTGAAAACCAACTAGATTAGGGGAAAAGTCACCCTCTCTCCTTTTATATGCATCCGTTAATGAACGAGGTATTACTTTAACTGTTCCCATTATAAACTTGGAATATTCGTGATTGTGTTAAAATCTTTACTGAAATCAATGTTATTAACCAATTGACGTACTTCGTGTAGTGGTTCACCACTGAATTGGTCTTGAACTTCGTATAAGTTATATTGTTTATAAATACGATTTTGGAAGTCGTAGATGGTGTATTTACCGTCAACAATAGATTTAATTTGGTTACCGTAAATACCGTAAGCCAACGTTTCAATATCGTACTCAACCATGTCAATTTCTAAACAAACAGGATTGAAAAAGGTGTTAGTGATGGATATAGCCTGTCCAGGTACACCAATGTCAGGAAATTGATTTGGTTTAACATTTGGTGCTGAACTAGGTGTTAGAGTACAAAAAATTAAATTAGAAGTATCGTTAAAACGATATCTAACTGCCTTTTGCGTTGTATTGGATAAATTAGCGTTTACAGGTTCAACCCTGTTAGCTGATGTAATAATTCTAAAAAAGTTAGGTATTCTACTACCAGTTTCACCATAATATTCTATCCTATAACCAACAAGACTACTCGCATCTTGTACCCCTAATTGATTAGCGTCTAACACAAGTCCCTTAACGTCTGGGAATGCCGCTAAAACACCACAATCGGTAATTGTTGTTCTAATTTCTCTTGGTTTAATAATAACTGTGTATATACCTTTAGTTGAAAAATTAGCCACTGGTAGTTGTAGGTTATATAAACCGTCAAACAACGGAATACCGTTTGCGTTAGGTGTTGGGTGATTAAACCTAGATATTACTTGACTAGGTACTAATTGTTGTAATGGTATTGTTGGTTTAGTATCACGAGAAGGTGCATATGTGAAATAAATTTCCATATCATCTGGACCTGCTGTTGATGGTCTAACTATACCGTAATTTCCTGTTGCCATATCTTATCTATTTTCTATTATATTATAATAACCGTTTCTATATTCTATTAATCCGTCTAACGTTTTAATTTCTGAAAGTCTAGAATGACGTTCAAAAACCGCCACACTCATCCTTTCTATAAATAGCTCGTTACTTACTTTTGGAGGGAAAACTAATCCCATTTTAGCCTCTTCTTTTATTGAAAAATAGTCATCAAAATCATAACCCGACATTGTGGTTTTAAAAATAGTAGGGAATTGTGAACCATAAGGTTGTCTACTATTACTTATTGAGACATTTTTTCTATAATCAGTAATATAGTCAACATTACCAATTGTGTAGTACACTTTAGTAATTGCTGTTAAATTAGTTGGATCATATTCAACATTTGTAACACCATTAACTCCAATTTGGAATGGGTTATTTTTATCATATGTACTAACTAAATCTAGTTTATGTGATGTAAACCCTGTTATCATACTAAAATTGAGTCTGTTACTGTACATCCATTAGCATCAGTAACCAATACATTCAACGATGTATAAGAGGCTTCTGTAGCACAATATCTGTTTGATGTTATTCCTGAACCCCAAGAAAGTGGAGCTCCGATTGTAGGTGTCATTGTCCAAGTTATTGTGTAAGGACCTACACCACCATTTACATTAACTATACCTTGGCGACATTCAGACGTACCACATGATGTGCATCCAGTTACACCACCGATATAATCTATACCACCAACAATAGATAGTGGCATTGCAGGTTGTGTAATAGTAACTTCTGATTCCACACTACATCCTGCCGGATCTACTACTCTTATAGTATGAGTACCAGCTGTTAACGTTATGTTAGTTGACGTTGAGAATACTGTCCCAACTAAAACATTGTCTCTATAGAAAGACATCGGATAGGTGGTTGTGAAACCAGGTATTGTAGTACCATCTGTTGTGTAATAAACACTAAAAGTACCTGTTATTGAACCACCAAAACAAGGTATATTATAACCGTTAGTTGTTGAGAATGAAGGTACAGTTAAGTTAAACACGGGTCTTTGGTACATCACTTGTGAAGTGGAAGGACCTGTACACCCATTAGCATCTGTAATTGTTGCTGAATAGGTGCCAACATTTAGGTTTGTTAAACTATAAGGACCTGTTAATGATAGGGAAGTTAATGGTACACTATTTTTTTGTATATTAACAGCATATGGTGGGGTTCCACCACCTGGTGTGAATAAAATAGACCCATTACTATTACCATAACAAGTAACATTTGTTTTAGAACTCGTAAACGAAACCGATGAAGGTTGTGATAATACGGTAGGTCCCACTGTCGTGAAGTTACCAACACTATCATATATAGTTGTATTATATGTACCTGCAGGTAAATTTATGAAAGTACCCGTATTGTTTGTTACACCAGTAGGCCCTGTTAATATATAAGTGTAACCTGAAAATGCGTTACCACCATTAGCTGTTAAAATAATAGTACCTGTATTACCACCATTACAGTCAATATTTCCTGTCGTAACAACAGAACCACTAACCGCGGAAGGTTGTGTGATTGTGAATACGGTAGATATTGTCACAGGTGGGACGGCTGAATCTGTAACTTGTGCACTATACACACCAGCACATAAACCAGTTAAACCTGTTATAGTTGTAGAAGGTCCTGCAACAACAGTTGTTGCTGTATAAGCCGGTGGTGTAAAAGAGTACCAAGTATATGTATAAGGTGGTTGTCCACCACTAGGTGTTATACTTGCAGTACCATTACAACCTACTGTTGCATTAGTTGTAGAACCTTGTGATTGCATGTTAACATATAAAGCTTGTGGTTGTTGTAGATAGTATGAAACATATGAAAAATCACAATTACCATCAGTAATTTTTAATGTATAATTTCCTGTTTTTAAACCTGAAATAGATAAACTATTAGAGGTGAAACCGTTTGGTCCTGTCCAAGAATATGTATAAGGTCCAGGACAACCAGGGTTTATTGTTGCACTAATTGTACCATCACTACCACCAAAATAACTAATTGGTGTTGACGATATTGATGCTGTACAGTTATTGAGTGTTAAACAAGGTTTTTGTCCACTACCACTATTTGTGGTATTCCATAAACCACTTAAATCGATAATCTCATAAACAGGGTTTTCAACATCAGTATAAATCCCAATATCTTCAAAATCTTGTTTTAACATTATCTGAAAGTTCAAAGTAGTGGAAGTAACAACTAAATTAGTTGTTCTACCAAAATCTTCATAACCTACTTTTTTTCTTATGTATTCCATTAAACCATAATAAATTCAGATAGTGTTATCACACTAGGTGTGTTAGCCCCAAAAGGCATATAAGGTCTAAAATTAAATTCCCCATTATTTAATTTTGGATTTAATAACTCAATAGCACTTGTTCTCCAATCTCTATTACCTGTATTACTATATTGAGCTATCGTCAATGGGGATGTGATATATGTTGGTGGATTTATGAATCTTGTTACTTTACCTGTTTTTGCATTAAAGAATCTAGCATCCATATAGACCACCCTATTGTTATTGTTTTCTTTAAAATATTCATCATTTCTTAACCAATAAAGTCGATTAAAAGGGATGATTGGTTGTGTTGTTTCACCAACATCCAAATCTTCTGTGAATATTAAATTATTCGTGTCACCACTATTTGTATCGTAAAAATATAATCTAAAGAAACTTTTTTTAAACCCATTTCTTCTTTTATTTATATCTAAATTTGTAAAATCAGCTGCACTATAAGATGTTGTAAAAGTAGATGATGTTGTGTTCCAAAATCTAAATTGTATCAACAAACCTTTACCGTAATTAACTAGAGGGTTATTATCATCTCTAAATTTATACTTTGTTGTTTCAGCATCAAAAGTTGGATTTATTGCCTTTTTTCTCTCAGCAACAACAATATCTTGTACATCCTCACCGTAATCAACAGGGAAGAAATTTAAACCCAAAGGGACAGTTATAGATTTATATAAACCACCATCCGTTCCACCACTTACTGTGAAAGTTTGTCCAGTTACTGACTGAAATGTATTTTGTATTTGATATTTTATTAACATTCTTCGTTTATATTTCTAATAACCCTAGCATCATCTTGGTTTATTAAAATTGGTGGGGTTTGTCTTCTTATGTATAGATTATGATTAAAGTAAAAATAATGTGCTCCATTGACGAATGGATAGTCAACACCATTAACACCTTCTTCAAAATATCCTATTGTTAACAAATCCCTCCAAGCTATTGAACCATCAGGGTAGGTTTCGTAATTATCGGGGATGTCAACCATTGTTTCACCGGAAGCAGCAGTTTCAATAACATTTGAATATTTCCTAACTTGTAATTTTTTAAAAGGTTTATAATAATAACCTTCCCCGTTAGGGTTTGAATTAACACCAAACCTGTGAATAACATCTGAGATAACAACTTCTCTCAATTCTTTACTGTTGTAATCTATAAAATCACCAATATACATGTCACCATCTACTCCAACAATTTCACCATCAGTGCCTATAGTTTCAGTTCTTGCTGAAAACTTTTCAATACTACCAATACCTGAAGGATTGTTAATTGATATAAATTCTAACCCATTTGCTGTTGTAGTTGTTTCATGGTTAAAATCCCAATCAGCAGTTACGTGTGAAAAATTGTAAGGATTCTTACCTGACCTTCTTATAATAGTATAGTAAAGTTCTGAAATAGGTCCATTTCTACTATCTCTAATTCTCTCAACACTAACGTCTTGTGTGAATTGAAACATCCACGTATCATTGACCGCCCCTATAGTAGGATCACTCACATCTGAGTATATATTACTACTAAAAGCACAAGGATAAACATCGTAACTATTAGTTGTTAATAGTTCAAACTTCCTTATATAATATTCGGAAGGTGTACCATCTAATCTTCTCCACTGTGGTAACGGGGAGTAACTTTGAGTAAAACCTTTTGTTAGGGAGATGGTTGCTCTAATAACAAATTTTGTTGTATTAATCACATTATAAACTCTCCATGTACCGTTTAATATGTTAGATGTACCAAACCTTATGTCCACAAAATCCCCAACCAATAGATTATGTGGAAGGGTTGTGTTTATTGTTGTATATTTTACCTCATTTAATCCATATGTATCAATAGTAGTCCCACTAATATCAGTTGCTGTAGCGAAATTAAAATTCTGTGGGTTATTAAAATTAACATCATCAAATGATGGTTCCACAATTTTAACAAAATTACCCACACCACTAGGTATGGAATTAACAATAGTTTCTAGTGTTAAATCTTGTTTAAGATTTTCACCATCTATACCTCTACTTAATATTTTATGTATACCTTGTAATGGATTAAAACTGGTATTACTATAAAGGTAAATAAACTCACCTTCTTGTAGATTATGAGATTGTACCCCCTTTACCGTTAATCTATCATTACCATTAACTACTGTTGAGCCTAAAAACTGATATTGAAACCCTCTGAAGGCTTCTGAAGTAATGTTACCAACAGGTGTTCTAGCCTGAATTGAGTAAAAAGGATCCATTTTTGATGGGTATGTTATTTGCATTACCCAATTACTAGGTGTTACCGCTGGTGTACCATAAAACATTGGACTCCAAGCTGAATCATCAAACTTACCCATAACGTATGCGGTAGAACCTGTCGATAATACATTGGAGGTGTAGATGTTTAGTTTCCCGTTGAAACGATAGTTAAAAGTCTTTCGTCTTTCTTCTTCAAATAATTGTTGTAGATTAACTATGTCAATAATATCATATTCAGTTAGTGGTTTTGTTTTCTCCTCTAACTGTAACTGTAAATTTGTGTCTGTATTGGGAGCAAGTTTATATCTTTTACTACCAATAAGTTGTGTAACATAGTTATTTTCCATTAAGATTTAACTCTTACTCTAATATCTGACTGAGGATATTTTATTTCAAACATTGTATCGTATTCACCAAATAACGCAAAATCATCAGTTAAATCGATTTGTTTTGTAACGTTATCTAGGTAAGGTTGATTGGTAGTATTTAATGAGTACCTACCGTCAACTTCATTATAAACTTTAATATCAACTACGTTTAAAACCCCAGCAACATTATTAATTTGTTCTATTAATTGTGCCAAATAAACATTTTGTCCCATTTGCCACTTTTTAATATCAAAATAATTTTTAATAGTATTAATTGTATTGTTTATTAATTCTCCCTGATTAAATGTTTTATCAACATATAAATCAATATCAAAAGATAAATTAATAATCTTACCATCTCTAATTAGAACATAGTCATTTATCATCCTATAGTCGGCCAACCAAGTAGCCATATTTTCTTTTAGGGTGTTTGTTGATGAATTATCTAATTTACCTTCAGCGTTTAAACCTAAGATGGCAAATTCCACTTTGTTTTGATTTTCAGCCACTTGCATTCTAAACGGTACTCCGTATTGACCTGGCATCTTAAACATTGTAGCAATATAATCTTTAATCGTAACCGCTCTATTTTGAGAAGCGAAATTATATTTGGTTATCCATCTAATTTCGTCGATTGACGGTTCGTCTGCCCCACCAAATGCTGGTACAGGGTTATTAACTCTTAGTGATTGTCTAACACTCTGATTTATCGTAGCATTAGGTCCGTTAATAAACATATCAACAAACCCTAAACTGTTTATCACATTACTACCTATATTAGCCGCACTACCACCACCCACTCTATATCTAACATATAGTGTTGTGTTAGGTTTCGGTATTTCCCCTAATGCTGTAGTGTTGAAAAAGTTAGCAATTTGTAAGACATACTGATTTTGAGTATAGTTCTGTAAATTTTGTTGATCGGAGAATCCTGAACCAAATGTTAATTTACAGAAACCTGTGTCAGTGTATTCTCTAACAAATTTTTTATTAATACTAATCCATTTACCTGGTTTAATACCTGAATTATCAGTACTTCTTGTTGGATCATCAACAAATATTTTATCTTCAGCTAGTGAATCCACTTCCCACCATCTTATATTATTATCCATAAACTCAGCAGTTGTTGGATTTGTAACTAATGAAGTACCTTCTTTAGTTATTACTTGTTCTACAGAAACTACATTGTTGTCAGGTAAAATAACCTCTAAGAATGGTATTGCATCAGCGGAATTAATAATTTTCTTGAAGATTTTAGATTGCCCATTACTTACAATCTCCCTCTTAACTAAAGTGTAATTAACAATTTGATTGTTAGCGTTAATGTTTGGGATTATAAGTCTGTTTGGTATACCGCCAGAACTATATGGAGATGAAAAATCAATGTCATCTAATGTTTCAAAGATTTGTCCAGCCCCAGCAACTTGGGTTCCGTATTTAACTATTGGTGCGTATCTTATATCGAATGTGTCACCAAAAACAGGGACAGTAACAGAGAAATCAACTAAAGTTATTGATGACCTCTTACCTGGTATTTTTAACCCTAAAGTTCTAGCAATATTAAGAAGTGACCTTCTTTCTTGTGCGTAATCAATTTGGGTTTCATTGAACATCCTATCTGTGTGATAAGATAACATATCAGATACCGCAGCATTTAATTCTAATAACATCATACCGATAGATGCATCATTAAAATCTTGGTAGAGTTCGGGGTAAAAGTGTTTTACGTAAGTAATTAACTCACCTCTAACATCTGCGAAATTTCTTGCGAAATAATTAATTTTCTTTTCTGCCATAGTTTTTACATTTTTAATGTTACAAAGTCAGAGGATTGGAAAGCCCCTGTTGTTACTGTGTAATCTATCTTAACGACAACGGCATGAATATTATCATCCGATGGTGTTGTTGATAATTCTGTTATAGTTAAATTTGGAATATATTTTTTAACCGCTGTGTTTATTTCATTTTTAATCCCATCCCAAGATGGGGCATCATTTTGTTCAAAAATATATTGTCTAAGATTAGCACCAAAATCTGGTAAATAAAGTCTTTCACCCTTATTAGTTAATAATAAATGCATTAAGTCAGCTTTGATTGCCTTCTTAGAATTATCATTCATTTGAAGGAATTTACCATCTTTATCATCCGAGAATGGAAATTGAATATTTATGAACCTTTCCTGTGCCATTTGTTTTCTTTATAAATATCTATTGAGGAAATTTACCAACAAAAAATAAAATCTAAAGTGTAAAGTTTAGAGCATAAAAAACCCCCGAATTTCGGGGGTTAATTTTTATTATCCACATTTAGAATAACCACAGTCTTTACACTTGTAACATCCCTCTTGCATTGTCATTCCATATGGAGAACCACAAGATTCACAAGCTATAGCTGAAAAATTTTCATCCTTTAAATATTTCTTTAAAGTTCTTGCGATAGCCTTAGAGAATGATACAATAGTACCTTCAGATTTCATTAATTGTTCATAAATGAAATTGATGTCAGCTCCATGACGTAACGATGTTGAAATCATACGTGTTAAAGCTTCTTGTTCATCAGATTCAAAAAGTTCTTTCAAATCTTCAAGTGTAAATCCATCAAGTTCAAGGTCATATTTACCTTTTCTAACTTTAGTTAATTTACCGTGTTTGAATTTTTCAGAAAGGTTAATGTTCTTCTTTTTGAAAGCGAAAATCTCATATGGGTCTTCACCTAATAAACCAACCAATACAATCCATTTATCACCTGAAACTGTTAAGTGGTGTACATCACAATCTAAAGTTTTAGGTCTTTTTGGTGCGTTTGTTTTAGGTATTGTCTTATCGTCTACAGTATTTTCAGAACTTGATTTATCTGAAAGTACAGCTGTCATAGTACCAGCTCTATAAGTAGTACCACCTTTAACAACACCAGTGTTGTATAATTCAGTATAAAGTCTTTTGAAGTCTTCGTATGGATATTCAAAAGGTAAGTTTACTGTTTTAGACATAGCTGAATCAATGTATTTTGCCATGATAGCCATTGTCTTAACGTGTTCATCAATAGTAAGTTCAGTTGTTGTAGCTGCCCAAGTTGCTGTTGCATCCCACTCACCTTTACCTTCTAAGAAACGAACTGCGTAATCTTTAACCCAAGATTCTCTCAATAAACCTCTTGATTTATCAAATTTCCAAACATAACCACCAAACTCAGTTTTTAAAAGGTTTTCATCACCTTCTTTAATCCAAGTCCAAGTTGTTGTTGAATCGTAAGTTTTGTTTTCCCAATCAATATTTTTTGGTTTATCTAAACCTTCAGGTGCGTAAGGCATGATAGATGTTCTAACATACAAAGGCATAAATAATGGTTCTAAACCACCACTAACGTTGTTAGCGAATACTGAAGAGTTACCTGTTGGTTGGATTGATAACAAATGTGAGTTACGAAGACCGTACTTTCTAATCATTGATTTAGTTTCCTCAGAAAGTGATTGTTTAACGAAGTTAGAGTTTAAATATTTCTCTTCATCATATAAAGGGAATGCACCTTTTTCTGAAGCAATAACAGCTGAAGATTGGTACGCTTTATTAGCTAAGAAATCCATTAATTTTTGTGTTAAGTTAAGAGCTTCTTCAGAACCATAACGTACTTTTAACATCATAAGTGCTGAACCATAACCTAAGAACCCTAAACCAATTCTTCTCTTATTTTTTAATCCTTCTCTTTGTGTTGGAAGTGGGACGTAAGTTTTATCGTTTACGTTATCCATCATACGAACTGCGATAGGTATTAACTTACCAAGTTTGTTATAATCCCAATCTTTCTTATCAAAATCAACAAATTGTGTTAAGTTAATAGAACCTAATAAACAAACACCACCGATAGGTAAAATTTGTTCTCCACAAGGGTTAGTTGCGTTAATATGTTCACAGTAATAAAGATTATTCAACTTATTCATTGTGTCAACGAAAAGAACACCTGGTTCATTTCTCGTATAAGTTGATGTCATGATTAAATCCCAAAGTTGGTTAGCATTCTCGTATGTTTTGTAAACCACAGTACTATAACCAAGTGCTTTCCATTTCTTTAAGTTACCATCCCATTCCTTTTTATATTCATCAGAATGTGTTTCATAATCAGGGAATTCTAAATTCCAAGGTTGGTTGTTTTTAACAGCATCCATAAACTCATCAGTAATCAATACTGACATGTTGAATTTGGTTAAGCGACCTGGTGTTTGTTTAGCTTGGATGTATTCTTCAATATCAGGGTGCCAAACAGATTGTGTTACCATCTGTGCTCCTTTACGAATTTTTACTTTAGCTTTTTTCTTTTTGGTTTTATTACCACTACCTTCAGTAATAACAGCAGATTGTGTATCCCACATATCTAACATTCTCACTGAACCAGGTGATTCATTACCAATACCACCGATAAAGGCACCTCTAGGTCTCATAACGTCAGCACAAAATCCATAACCACCTTCTGATTTAAGGATTAAAGCCTGTCTTCTAAGTGCGTCAAGAATTCCTTCCATTGAATCTTGGTCTTCTCCCATGAACCCGTCAACGAAACAGTTTATATAGGTTGTACCTTTTAATCCTGTTCCTGCGTTAGATGTGATTCTACCACCTGGTACAAACTTAAAATCTTCTAAAGCCCATAAAAATTCTTGAGTCCAATGATTTGTATCTTTTTCGATTGAAGCCAAATCTTTAGCTACACGAAGTTGGGTACCGTTGATGTCTTCGTCACCATATCTGTAGGTTTGTTCATAAATTTCTTTACTAAAATCGTCTACAAATTTAGTGTCAACTTTAAATTTCACATCATCCATAATTTGATTGTTTTCCATGTTTTTAAATTGTTTAAATAATATAACCCCATAAGACTACCCTATGGGGTTAATAATTAATTTTCTTGTTGTTGTTTTTTCTGTAAATCTTTTGCTCTTTGTATTCTTTGACGAGTTTCTGACTCTTTTTTAACTTCTTGGGTTTTCTCATAACCTAAGAATGTTTGAGATGTTTCAGTGTCAATATGTACCTTACCGTTATCGAAAGTACAATCTTCGAATACAACACCATCACGTCCGAAACGTGATTTTAAAACAGCTATAGTAGCACGTCCTGACTCTTTTTGTGGTAAAGTTCTAGCAATTGACATAATAAAATGTCCTATTTGTGCTTTCTTAATCGAACCACCCATTTGGTCACCTGTAACAACATCAGCACTAATTGAGCTTCTGTTACCTTGAACGGCTGTCCATCCTACCACACCGAATTCACTTAACATTGATTCAAACCCCCTCATAACGTTTCCTTCACCTGACCATTCATCACTATACTGTTTTGTTGATTCAACACAGTCAATATAGTCGAGAACAATCATGTCGGGTTTAAATCCTGTAGAGATTTCGTGTCTTACAAAGGATTTAATTGTTTGCATTGTTACACCTTCTGAAGAGAATTTTCTAATTCTCAAATCATTAGTTCTGTTAGAGGTTACTTCTTTGTGTTTATTTAAAACTTCTATTTTCCTGTCAGCCAACTCATTTAAGTCGATACCTGACCAACATGCCAAGTGTTTACGTTTAATTACGTCTGGCATATCTTCGAAAACTATTTGTAAAACATTGTACCCCACATTATAGGCTGTATTAGCAATTTTAGTAAGAATAGTTGTTTTACCAACACCATATGGTGCTAAGATTACCCCTAACTCACCTCTTGATAAACCTCCGTCGGTTAATTGATCGATACCATTTATTCCCGTAGGAATCGGATGTCTAAAATCTTTTTCTAATACGGCCTCAATATTTTCCGTAATGGAAGTACCGTCATCTTTTTCAGACCCAACTGAAAGAGCCTCTCTTAAAATCTCTGCACAAGTTTCGTAGTTTTCGAACTCCCCATTATCAACAATTTTGTTGATTTTTTCGTTTGCCTTTTTGAGTTCCTGTTGTCTACAGAAATTAAGTGCCTTACTTTGAACGAATTCCCAATCCTCAACCGTAATCTCACGAATTTCTTTTAACATTTCGAAAACGTAGTCCTGAGTAACTTTATCTTTTACTTCCATTTTAATAATGGTTTCCAAAGTATCAGATGAAGGTACTTTTTCGTACTTCTCATAGTAGTCCTTAATTTGGGCTACTATGAGACGAAAATATTCATTGTCAAAGTACTTTGCATGTACGATGTCAATGATTCTGTCAGAAAATTTGTGATTTGCTGGGTGTAGGATTTGGTTGATTAGTTCCATTTGAAACTTGTAACCTAAATAACCTAATGTAACATTTTTACCCATTTTTTTGTTCTGTGTATTCATAAATACTTCTTACGATTTTGTTGTGCTATATTCCACAGAAAATTTTTCTTGACCTAAAGTATCTTGGATACGGGAGATAATTTTAGGTATTAAATCACGAATATCAACACTATAACGAACTCTTTGTGGGTAAACATTTCCAGTGAAACGTTTAGCGGCAACTACTCTTTCGTCAATTCTAATTTCGAAATCAAAGATGTCTTCTTTGTCGTAAATTGGTGTTCTATTAATTTGGTCTTCCGTTTGTTTCTCGTACGGATTGTATTGGTTCCATAGGTATTCTAAAGACTTATTTTTCAATTGTCCTTGAATCATATCAACACAGTCTTCCACACAATCTATGGTTAAAACAGACCAAACTGTTTTTGGATTAAAATTTTTAACAGCGAAATATCTTTGGCAGATTATGTTACCGTTAATTTTTAGTAAAAATTCAAATTTCTTCATAAATTTTTCATTTAATTATTAATATTTCTTTTTAAATCCCTATTAATTTTACTACATAGGGGTTGTAGGTTTGTATAGTGAAATAATTTTAATAATTCCTCTTCATTCTTTGCCGATGATAATGGAATTATGTGGTCTATATCCCACCCATAATTTAATTCACCATTATATTTTCCATAATTTTCCCAAGACATCCAAGTTTCAAATTTAGATTCAATATATGTTTTAAGATATGGAATTTCACACCCAATAATTTCTTGTGTTTTAGATTTTTTTGTATTTCTTTTTAAAGATTCTGTAACAATAGTCCTCATTCTACAAGTTAAATTAAACAACGGGTCTTTCTTTCTTCTTTCTTTTTTATACCTTTTTTGATACTCTTTGTATTTATCTTTTTTTTGATACTTCTTCTTATAGTCTAAATGGTACTCCCTATTTTCAATATAATATTTTTTATTATACTCTAAAATTTCATCTTTTCGTTTAAGAGTGTTTTGTTTTATTTTTTCTTTGTTTTTTTCTTGATATTCTTTTTGTTTAAGTAAAATTTCTTCTTTTTTTTGTTCATACCTTTTTTTATCGTATGCTTTTTTTTGTTCTTTAGAAATCATATTTATTTTTTATTATAAATATTAAGTCAATTCGAATTTCTTCATACTTTTGAATTTTTATAATTTGTTTTTTCTTTTTTACTTAACTTAATAAATGGGTCTAAAAAATTTACATACCCATTTTCACCACCTGGGATTGCGTACATAACACCATCCTCGAACATCATTTTGAGAACGTTTTTATAATCACGTCCTTCAGGGTTTAAAGGTAGGTTTATGAGGCTTCTAATCTCTTCTTTGGCTTCATCTGTTAAAAGAGGTTGTAATAAATCGATTATGATTTTGTTTACCTCATAAACATTACCTTTATGACGTCCTTTTGTTTTACCTTCTAAAATAGATTCAAAAACTTTTAATTTCTTTTCCTCTTGGAGAGTTTTGGTTTTATCCATGATTTCTTCCAAGGTCATTTTCCTATCTTTAATTTCGGGAAAATGTGTTAAAAGTGTAGTCTCAGTTACTCCTTCAATTCCTTTAATATTATCTGTAGAACAACCTTCAATAATTTTAACTAATCCAGCATTTTCATAGTGATGTTGGAAGTACCAACTATAATTTCCTGTTCCCACCAAAACTTTCTTATCAGCTAAAAAAAGACTTACATCTTCTGAAATTAACTGACATAGGTCTCTATCGTTTGTATAGATAATAACCTCCTCACTTTTCTTTCGGTTAAGGGTGTAGAATGCTAGTAAATCATCAGATTCACAATCAGGGTGTTCGTACTGTCTAAGGAATAAGTCTTCAGCGTAAGCTTTAACTCTTAATTTTTGGAGTTCGTAAGATTCATCAAAGAATCTTGGTCTATTTCCTTTGTATTCAGGATAATAATCAAGTCTCAAAGAACCACCTCTCTCACCATCCCACATAATAACAACCTTATCAACTGATAAATCAACGATAAGTTTTCTAAGTGTGGTGTAAAATTGGAAGATTCCACCTATATGTTTTTCCTTATAGAAAACGTTTTTAGCTCCGTTATAAGAACGTTTCATTAAAACGTTACCATCAATAAGAAGTGTTTTGGTTTTTTCTTTTTTCTTAGTTACTTTGAGGCCTGTCATTACCCATATTCATTTTAAAGGGTTCAACAATTTTTTTTCTTTCTTCTTGATTTGATTCGATAAGAATTCCTAAATCAACTAATAGATTTTTATGAACTTCAGATAATTCATCTCCATGGAGAAATCTTTCTACACCAGATTGGATTACCCAAAATGATGCTAATTGGTCACCTCTATCTGTTAGAGCCTCCCTATTTAGTTCTATTAATCTATTATAATTAATTTTCATTATTCTAATCCTTCAAGTTCAATGTCGGTTTCAGAGTTTTCCAATGCAAAGTCTTCTCCTTCTTGGATTTCTAGTCCGTTCTTAATGAACATTTCAGACCAAAAATCAGAGTATTCTTTTTTGTATTTCTCTTCCGCCTCTTTTGTATCGTCAATAAAACCATGTGGTGTTACGATAACTTTACCGTCTTCATACCCAATACCATTTACGTGGTTCTTAAGAATAGAAACTTTACTACGAGTAGCGAACTTAATCTTTCTACCGTTCTTAGTTGCCATAATCTTGTTTGTACCAGCACCTTTTTGATTACCAAAAAGGAAGATTAGAGTACTATTAAGATAGATGGCTTCCCCACCTTTCATCTTAATTTTAGGTTGTCCCATTGGACTATCAGGTAACTCAACCCAAGGTTGATTAACGAATACAATTGTGTTGGTATATTTATTCGGTTTACCATCCGATAGTGTTTCTTTTCTTGAGGATGTAATTCTACCATTCAATCCCATTCCGATTTTATCAGATAATACAGAAGCGTTATGCATCTTACCACCTTTACCGTCGAAAGTCATTTTACAAGGAATTGAACCAACAGAGTCCCAAAAGAAACAAATGTCATATGGAATGTCACCCTTTGCTTGGGCATCCAATACTTCATTTATATAATCTGTAATCTGTTCAATATAATCAAAATCATCACGGAAAAGGAAAAATCCATCCCATTCACCTGGAGCCGTTTCAGTAACGTCTAAACCCATTAATTGAGCGTGGGGGAAACTCCATTTCTTTTCTGTAATAATAAAGATTGGTAGAATACCATTTTGTTGACACCAAATAGCACTTTTTAAAAGAGCTGTGGTTTTACCTGTGTCAGAATGTCCCAAGAAAACATTTAAGTGCCCAAGAGCTGGACCGGGTACTCCCGTAGCTTTTTGGAAGGCAGGTCCTAAATCAATGAACCTATCAGCCTTATATTTAGTTTTTGTACTAAATTTATCCTTAAGTCCATCCAAGGAGAACTCCTTTTTACCTATTGATTTCTTTTTTCCGTCAGACATAGTTTATAAATTAAAATGGCATTTCATCATCTTCACCTTCAGCTGAATCATCAGTATCAGGAGCTGAATATTTTGCTGAACTTGTTGGTGTTTCTTTCTTAACAGTTTCTTCACCTTTAGCAACAAACTTCTCAAGTTTTTTATCCCAAACTGGTGTTTCACCGTTTGCAATAATTTCAAGATAATCTAATGGAGATGCCTTGTAGATATCTTTCCATGTCATTTCATCTTTAATCCAAGCGTTAGCTTTGGTCTTGTCGTTTGTTAACATTGATGGGTCCTCGGCCATTACAGAAGTAACTTTAGTGTTATTCTTGTCACCTCTTCCTAACATAAGGACAAGGTCACGGCCTTCTCTAGGGTCTGATAAGTCACCCTTTTTTGTGAATAGAGGAATCATTTTATCTAACTCCCCTTCACCTTTGTAGTTGTGACGGAAACGCCAGATTTTAATACCATCATCCTCTTTAGAACGGTCAATTACACGAGCTAAATAAAACTTAGCTGCTTTGTAAGTTTTGGCAATTTTCTTGTCTTCTTCACTGCCTGTGGCTTTTAAAGCCTTTTCTACTTCACATAATGGACAAGTTTCACCGTCATTATGTTCTCTACAATAAAGTTTTCTCCATTGTCCATTAACCTGCATAACGTGGAAATAGCCCTCTTCAAAAGGTGAACCACCTTTTACTTTAGACGGCATAAGACGAATGGTTGCTTCACCATTTTTTTCGCCTTCTTCCAAACGTGGGTTAAAATACTTTGAGAAATCTTTTTCTTCGAAGGTTTTACCTCCACCAGAATTGCTTTTGTTTTTTTCATACTGCGACATAATCGCACCTAAAACATCACTCATTTTTCTTTGTTTTTAATTGTTTAACAATAATACTTGGTCTAATACTAAGTCAAAATTGTCTTATTGTAAATGAAAAAAGAGGTCATTTAGCCTCTTTTTTCTATCTTTGTAAAATTTTATTGACTTTTCATCTTGTGATAATGTGGTAGTGGGAAACAATTGTTAGGATCTTTACAATCCTCCTCCACTTCGATAATATTTCTATACATACTTAAAAATGGTATCCTAAAACCTATAACTTTAACCCTATATACCGAACCAACTTCTAATTCGTTATAAACATCTGATGAATTGAATTTACCTCTAAACATCTCATCTGATTCTTCAAAAACTTCATCGTCAGTGAAAATAAGGTATTTACTTTCTGTTGATTTTCCAGTTGACACTGTTGTAATATCTTTATCTTTTACTCTAATTGTTAAAGTTTCTGTACGAGATTGACGTGATATTTCAAAACCAATCATAATAGCTATAGCTAATGTTAATATTTTAAAATACCCACTCTTAGTAAAGGCAGATTCAGTTAATGAAAGGCCCAATTTACTGTTTAAATTATTATAAACCTCTTTGGTTTGGTTAGCATCTATATCATACCCTAAATTAGATCTAACCAAGTTAATGGCCTTATCTAAATCAGTTACGTTGTTAACTTTTAATGTGTTAAAAATTTGTTTAAATGTTTTAACATTTCCACCAATTTGTGTGATTATCTCTTTTATTTTATCTAATACCCTATTTTCAGTTAAAACTTTTTTTTTTGACCTGGATTCAGGAATAAAAGATTTCTTAATATCTACACCACTGTAATCTTTAGCCTCATCAGGATCTAATTTCCAAACTTTGACCTCACCATCTGGACTTTGAGCGTCAGGTGTTGAACCGTCAGTGATTTCATAATTATCTTTTCCGTTCACATCATTCCAATAATCTGTTAACTTAACGTTGAATGGATAACTATCTAATGAACGTAATTCTAATTTCTCTTTTGGTTTTTGTGCTTGTAAATCCTTTTTAATTGAGGATACTTCAGTTGAAACTGTATCAATTTTAGATAATGATTGTTGTAAAGCTTCAAACTTACCCATCAAGTCTTTAATCATATTCTTACCTTCTTCAGCCGCAGTTACAGCTTTCTCAGCGTAACCCTTAGCGTCATCAGCTCTTTTTACAATATCAGTAACGTCAATTTCTTCTACGTCATCACTTGAACCTTCGAGTTCGTCGGCTGCACTAAATTCATCAGCTGTACCGAATTCATCAACTTCTTCAGTATCTCCACCTTCAGCATCACCGCCACCAAAGTCAAAGTCAACATTGTCTCCACCTTCAGCATCACCACCTTCTTTTCCACCTTCATCAGCACCAAAATCGAAGTCAGCATTGTCTTCACCTTCATCACTTTTGTTTTCATCGTCAGCGTAATCGGTGTAAGCATCCTCCTCTAAGTAAGTGTGTCTTCTAACTTCAGTCAAAGATGATTTACCTTTCTTAGGGTCGTACCCAAGAAGTTCTATATGTCTTTTTAAAGACTCTTTTAAATCTTTAGATAAACTTTTTTCCATTATCGTGTGTATTCGTTTAAAAGTTGTCTACCATCGTTAGTGATGATTTTCTTATGTTCTCTTTTAACAATCTCTTCAGGATTGTTAATCATACATTCCTCATCATTACATTCAGGTTTATTACCCTTCAAAAAAGAATCTAAATTTTTCTTTAAATCTTTTTCTTTGTTTTGTTTGTTTTTATCTGTTAACATGACTACTTTTCTTTATAAATATCAAGATTCAGGTAAAAACACTTGTTCTATTTTGTTTATTTCCAAAACATCACCTTTTAATAGAATTATTTTGTTTTCGTATTTAGTCCAATCTATTTGGTAGTCCTTGTGGTTGACATTACCTTGTAACCCACTTTCTTCCTCAATTAATCTGTTCAAAGCATTAATAGTAAAAATGGTATTACCTTTTTTATGTATTTGGATTGTTTTAGGAAGTTCTTTTTTAATGTCAATTTTGTTCTCAATATCGACACGTAACTTATATGTTAAAACGAAACTACCATCTTCTAGTTTAAAGAAGAAGACGTTTTCTTTTTTAATCCCGAATTTCTTTTTGATTTTATGTAAAAATCCCTCTATCCAATCTTCCTTAACAAATGAGGCTAGAAGTAGTATTTTTTGTTGCATCCTTAAACATTAAGTATGGTATATATTTTATGTTTAAGTACTTGAGTTCATTCTTGAATTTTGTTGTTCCCTTTCCGTCGTTACCTTCGAATTGAGTCATGTCTTTCTTTAAAATACTCAGTACTTTTTCTCTATCAAACCCGATGAACTCTATTTGTTCGAGATCGATAGAAAAAAGATTAAAGTTGTGATAAACATATACAACTTTATCTGAATATAAATATGCAAATCCACCCGCAAGGCTTTTGATTTTTTCAATAAGTTCTTCGGTAGAATTTATTTTATACATTATTGGGTCTATATTGAAATATTTTATGCCTTTTACAAAATCATCATAGGATCTTTTAATAAATTTTTTCAAATCATCTTCAAAGACACCACGTTTTTCACTTGTATTAAAAGTCCAATAAAGTCCATCTGATATTTTTTTTCTAAGTATTGATGCTTTATCGAAATTAGTTTTAGCTAACTCCCAACCTATTATTAAAGTAGGTAAATCATTACCGTCAGCATTCAGATATTCTTCCATTGTCAAAACATTAAAGTTTTGTGGAACACCTGTAATACCCTCATTTGATACTATATTTCCTACAATAATCATTGCCTATATAAAATATTTTTTTATCTTTGTATAAAGATAAGAAATGAAAACAGAAAAAGAAATACACCCACTTACAGGTTCAGATTTAACTAACTTTATTTTTGCGGGTAATGCCACCTTTACTGTAGTTAATGAAACCACAGGTAACCGTTTTACATTTCGTGTTCGTAAAGCTGGTTGGGGTACTCCTACATATAATGAAAAATCTGGCATTTTCTATGTTTCTGTTTTGACAGGATCTGATAACAATTCTTCTTATACTTTTATTGGTACTTATTTTGGTGGAACAAATCAAGTTTACCGTCATTCCCATAAGAGTAAAATCACAGATAAGGCTGTTTCCAACCAAGTTTTAGTTTGGTTCTTTTCTTCCTACATCAAGAATCCATCTTCTTTCCCAACTGTTAAAGTTTTTCACTCAGGTAAATGTGGGAAGTGTGGAAAAAACTAACCACCCCTGAATCTGTCAAGAGTGGTTTAGGTCCTAAATGTGGTAATAGAGATTAAGCTAAATTATCCCACCTATTTATAGCTGTGTTAAATATTGATTTTTTATTATCATATGTTTCACCACCTATTTTAACTGTGTCGTGGAAATCCGCCCAAGTTTTAGTACTATCTTTATAAATTTTAGTTTTAGCAGCAACACCACCATTTTTATCTTCTAAACCTGGGGACCACCATTTTTGTACATAAGTCGTAGTCCAACCATCGGGAGTACTACTATTAAATCCTTTAGCTTTAATTCTATCAATCATAAAATCTAAGAATTTTTCATTATTCTCAAAAGAAGCGAAAGCTCGATATTGATTACCACTATCTTTTCTACAATATTGTGATGAAAAAAATGGGTATCTATTTTCAGTTCCAGTTCTTTCTTTATCCCCCCAATTACCGTCTGATTGAACGCCCGCGTAATTGTAATTACCCGAACTAATAAAAGCTGGTGTAGCCTTTTCTTCAGGTGTTGCTCCACAATTTTTGTTACTAGTATGACAAGCTTCTGCCCACAATATTGCGAATACTGATTTAGCTGTTGCCTCATCTGTGGCCTTACTTAGATATTTTTTAGCATCTCTATATGTTAATAAAGTACGTTTATGTTCAGTCCAAGGAAGTTTAGGGTAAGAGGTTTTACATCTTTGATTTGATGAGGCTAAACTATCATCTTGTGCATTATCAGAACCTTCAACACCACTACCTTTTGTTGGACTCGTAAAACCAATATCTAATCCACCGTGATAGTAAGTACCTTTCACAGGATCTTTTCTATACATATAACTACTAATTCTAGGTAAATTCTCACTAGATACAGGGTTACCGAAATCTTTCAACTCAGGAGCGATTGAAGGTCTTAGATTATATCCGTCTGGTGATATACTTGTGTCACCATTAGGATTTTTTGCTGATTTATATTTATCAGCTGAAGCAGGGAAATCATTAACACCTTTTATAGATTTATCCGCACCTAAATTTAATACTAATTGTGGGTCTATTTTGGCAATATAATCCCTTCCACCACCACCGGCCCATTTAGAATCTTTAGTTTTAACAACTATTAAATGTAAGTGTAAACCACCATTAAATTCTTTATTACCGTTAATATCGTAGTTAGGGAAAACAGCTGAACCAATAACTTGTCCTTTTTTAACTTTAGTATTTTTAACTATACCTTCAGCAGCATTACAGTGGCCGTAAACGTAGTAATAATAATTACCATCACTAAATGGGCTATCCCCACCGTTGAGTCCGTATCTAACAATAATCCATCCTCCGTTAGGTGGTGCACCATATCCACCGGCAGCCCCCGTAACCATAACCACACCATCGTATGCTGATAATACTGGAGCGTAATCACCACTACCACCACCAGTTTTTGTGGTACCATTACTTGTTCTACCACCAGTTTTTGTGGTACCATTACTTGTTCTACCACCCGTACTTGCATCTTTTATTGATTTTTTATTTTCAGATGCTTTAATTTCTTTAAGTGATAAGTTCATAGCTAAAGCCGCATCAGTAATAATAGGTACAGTAGCAATCGGTTGTCTAACACCTTTGAATGTTGTTGTGGCGTGATTAGGTTTAAAATTATGTCTAACCTCTGTAATTAAATAAGTACCGTTAAACATTGGTACCCCAAATAAATCGAAATAAGTCATTGGTTGAATCATAACATTACCGAAAGATTCAACTTGACAAGTATATGAACGAGTTAAATAAACATTATGTAAATTTTGACCTTTTGACGTTTGGTCACTACCACCTTGTTTTGATAACTTATCGATAACTAATAAAGACTCACCCGTTTCAGAGAATTCTGCCTGATCTAATTGTATATTTTTGAAATGATTTTGATTTTCTAAACCATAAACAATTCTAAAAGCCGTTACACCTGGGTCCGCATTACCTGGTTGTCTAAACTCATCAGGTGTATTTCTACCCGTACTCAAATCAAAACCGTCATCACTTAACGCGTTGAAATCAATCGGACAGTTAACCTTGGCCCCGAAATTATTAATATTCAATACCCTAGAATTTCCGCCAACATACATAGATAAGAATAGAGGACCACAACTAACGTCTTTCATACTCATAGTAGGTCTGAACATATCTAATAAATCCTCAGTCTTCATACCATTGGTACCGAAGTTAATGTAAGATGGTAGTGGGAAGAATAAGTAATTATTCTCGGTTAAAACATCAGATAAATACTGATATAAACTTATTTTAAGGTTATCTTTTAGTTCGTTTAATTTTGTAATATCAATAACAGCGTCATCACCAATATCAACCATTGTTCTACTTACGTATTGGAAGTGTGTAGCTAAAGTGGATTTACCATTTTTACCCACAGTTTCAATACCACTTGATTTATTACAGTAACTATCCCCAGAACCTTCTGTAACATTAAAGAATGTTTTTCCATTAGCATCTGTAGATAACCACTTATCAGCCATTGATTTGAATGTTCTATATAATGATAATTTAACATCATCATCTTCCAATAAGGTTTGACCGATGGCTTCACTACCACCCTTATCAGCCTGTTCTTTATTTAATTCTTCAACCCTCTTAGGTAAAATTTCATTATATTCTATTTTAAAGGCATTTAAATAAGAATCAAACATTTCTTTATCAATTAAGAAATAGTTTTTATTACTACTACTAAAAATAGATTCACCCATACCCAACCACATTTTAGGTGTTGAATTTATGATGACATATTTTTCACCCAATAATTTATCCCTAACAGAAGTTCTATCATCTTTTAATTCAAATAAAGCGTCTTGAGTAGGTAGATTAATCTTAGGTTCATCTTTTTCTTTTTTAACCATATAGTTATCAACCATCTTATTAGATAGATTAAAATTAGCTGTATCAACTATAGGTAAAATGTCTTCAACCCATTCATTAACCACCCAATCTTCGAATACCCTAACAAACTCTTCTTTAACTTGGTCTGGTAGGTTCATCATTATATAACCTAAATTACTATCTTTAGTTAAACTTCTACCGTAAGAAGATAACTCATCGGTAATTGTATTACCCAACCTCGTTATTGGCATCATAGTTTGATAGTCTATCATAGGTGCTGAACGTTCAGTTAATATGGTAAAATAAGCTGCATCATTTTCATCGTCATCAGCACCAGAATTAGCACAAATAGCTATTGGGTGTATGTAAGGTATGTGGTGTGGTGCAATCCATAATTGTGGCCAACCATAAGAGTTGGACCATTCTTCAGCGGTAGATGAAATTGATGTGAAGCCAAACCTATTTTGTCCACTTAGATAGACATTAGAACCGAGATTAGTTTTATCTTCTATTCTTTTAGGTGGGTTTGATCCTTCAACTAAACTTATATCATTTTGATAAATTTGATAGTAATCAAATGCAAATCTAGAATTCCAAAATGATTCATTTTCATTTTTAGCGAGAGCATCTTCACGATCTGTATATCCTTCAGATCTAAACACACTTATTTGTACGTTATTGGTACCTAATGCGGTTGTGTCGTATATATTTCTTAAATAATTAACAATCTGATTTCTTGGTACGTCAGTTCTAATATCATTAGGGTCTAAAGTATTAAAACCTGGTTGTGATAAAGGATCAAATCCGTTTGGTATTTCTCCATTAAGTGGGTTGTTCCATTTACCGTTAGAATTTTTACCAACAAAACATTTCCATCGCCAAAAAATAGCCCCCATAGCTAAAACCCAAGCTTTAGGTGCTCTAACAATTCCTGCTGCTGAATTAAAAACTTTAATAGAGTATGGGTTAACCATTCCCGCCTTACCTATCATATCCATATCGTCATCAGTTTCTCTAATGATTAAAGGTGTTGGTTTTAAACTTTGTAAATATAAGTAAGCTAAATTTCTATTTTGAACATCATCGGAATTATAAGATGTACCCCACATTGTGTTAATTGGAGTATATCTTAATTCGGGTGTAGGTTTTTTAGTTGCCTTTCTAAATCTATTAACATTGTCTAACCAAAGTGGTGTCATCACAAGTGGTGAGGCTGCCGCAGCAGGACTTAAAAATCCAACATCAGTTTTACCAAATCTATTAGCATCATTAAAATCAATAAAATTACTTAAATGTATTGCACCAGTATCATCTATATCCCCTTGATCATAACCAACATCACCATAATCGAAAGCCAACCAATTACTCATACTACTTGGTGGTATTTGTTTACTGTCGTCACTAGTAAACCAAGAAGATGCGTCAGCACCCACACTGAAAAATCCACTCTCAGAGTTTAGAGGGTCTAAAGTTATAAACAATCTGTCAGTAAAGAATGAAGGTGTTTGTTGTTTGTAGGTATCACCATCAATTTTTGCTGTATTAACAGTTCCTTGTTGTGACTTAGAATCTATAAACTCCCAATCAGGATCGAATGATGATGGAATTTTTTCGGAGATAATTTTACCATAATCATCCATTTTTGTTTTAAACAAATCACTTTTGATTTCAATCGGTCTAGCTGACCTAGCATCTTCTTCTGTGAGTATCTTAAACAAATCTTTCACATCCATTTCATGTGGATTTGGTTTGATTATGATAGGATCACCACCCAACACTCCTTTACCATTTAATCTAATACCATCTTCCGTTGGTTTGTAGGCATAAAATTTTCTATTAACAGGAACTGGTACTGTTATTTCTTGTAAATCACCATTCTTTTTAAGTTCATCTATTATTTTAGTTCTAAATGAATCTTCACTTTCGTCTTGAGTTGTAACCGCGTAAGCAACCTCAAATTTTTCTATAGTATTAATTAGGTTATTAGCATCTATTTGAGCTAATTTACGAATAAATGTTTCATTAATCGTACCATATTCTGTTGGTGATAATGGTGTTTCTATTAAAGGTGTTGTTGAAATTGTTCCTATACCTGGATAGTATATTCCTGTTGAATCGGATAATATTCTAGCGGGTTGTGAATATGAATGGTCTAAAGAAATAATTAATCTCTCACCTATTAACTTCCAAAAACCAGTACCATTACCTATTTCAGCATTATTTTGAACGTCTTTATATGACAAAAAATAATCATCATAATTTAAAGGAGTCTCTAATGGATTTATAGGTGCGTAATTATCAAAACCAGGTCTACCTTGTTTATCATCATTAAGGATATCTATATCTTTTTTAAACTCTAAAAACGCATTTATAAAATCTTCAACAAATTTCACTTCAGGCCATAGAGGAAAATCTTCTCCAGGGTAGACTTCTTTTTTAGCATTACCACCACTTGAACCGTTTGGTTTAATTTTCATATAAGTTGGCCATGAGAAAACCTTATAATTAGGCCCACTTAATATTTTTTCATTATCTTTCGGTGGTGGATTATCTATATGGTCTTGTTCGCCTCTTACTGACACACTTTTCAATATTTCCATGAAAGCATCACAATTACATAATATAACCGTAAATATGTTTCTAATACTCGGTTTAAACCCAACTACCGTGGTTATTTTTTCGTTAATACTTTCAATAACAGTATTTCTTCTACCATCAATTTCTTTATCAATGGCATCCATATCATTCTCAATAGATTCTTTTATTAAACCCAAATCTATCCAATAAAGGGTACCATTATTTATCCCACCCTGTGGATAAGCAGAATCTAAAAGTCCGTTTTGGAATTTATCTTTAAACTTCTTTTCAAGTACGTTATAAATTAATTTAGAACCCTCAGTTTCAGATAATTGTTCATTAGTTGCGTTTGTTAATAAAGAGTCTTGATAACCATTAATAATATCAAAACCTTTTATATTATCTTTAATAACCAAACCTTTAATGGTTTTGATTGTTATAGGTAATAACCCTTTGGTTTTATCAAAATATGTGGATAATAATGTTTTAACTTTATCAACTAATTGTGTGTTAACATTATTTTCTGTTATATTAGGTATAGAAAATTTTAAATCATATGTTCTGTTACCAGTTGTAGAACTACGTGTTGGGTTTGTATCTCCTAGAGCTTCCCTCATTTTTCTCTCTAAATCATTTAAATGGTTTAGATATTGTTGGTTGAGGTCCTTTAGTTTGATTATATTATCTAGTTCAGTAAATTCAGTAGAACCTTTTATATCGGGTAACGTATTTTTACTTAAAAGATCATTATCTGTTAAAAAATCTTTTATGGTTTTACATCTAGTTGTACCGTCAGCATTTTGGACGTTACAAAATGGGTTAGGAGTTCCGTTTGGGATAAATCCAGAATCTATATAATAATTCCAAGTATCTTCATATTTTTGTTTTAAAATAGCTTGTGGTCTATAAAGACCTTCATCCAAGTATTGAGCTGCTGAAGCATAACTAACCATAACATCGGATAGGAATCCAAATGTCCAACCAATAAACTCACCTCTACATTCAATATTACCTGTATCAGAGTTAAACTTAGAGTTAAATTTTACCAAGTTTAAATAATAGGTGGCTGGTCTACCATAATATCCTTTAAGTGTTAAAGTAAAAACGGGGTATGGTAAGTTAAAAAACAAACCATATGGTGAACAAGAACCTTGTTCCATTAATGTAGCCCCTCTTACATCGATAAAATCTATAACAACTTTAGGGTTAGTTTGTGATTTAACTTCAATGTCAATATTTGTGATACCGAAACCCTCGAAATCTTTACCTAAATCATTCTCTTTGAAGGGAGAACCCCCAATTTCAGTCCATTGTGTAGATAAAGCTGCAACATTACTAAATAACTTAGAACCATCTACCATCTCCGTAGTTTGTTGTGGTACGGTTAAATCAATGGTGTTACGTATAAAGTTTTCTATTTTAATACCACCATTATTATCTGATTGTGTAAGTAATGTTTTACTTCTCTGATTAGCTTTTAAACTAACATAGATAAATAAATCTTCGTGTGGTACAATTTGTGCCAACGGATTTGGATCAATGATTCTAACTTTACCATCAACACCATTATTCGACCAAATGACTGGTTCATAGTCACTCTTTAAAGGATTGTTTTCACTCATTTTTAATCAATTCCGTATAACTTTATGTATGTATCAATACTTTGTTGATACTGTTGTAATGCTACAGTTAGTGGGAAAGGTATTCTTATTATAGAACCTTCTGGTATGTCAAATTCTAAACCACCAAATTGTGGGTTAGCTTGCATAATTAACCAACCATAGTACGGTGTACCATAATATCGTTGTGATATAATGTCAAGTCTTAGTTTACTATTATACTCTATTGAAATATCTGTAGCATTAACAGGTATTTTAATAAAAGGCATTACTTTAACTTGATTATTAATCTTAAAATTTTCGTATCTATCGTAATATTGTTTTGCCATTTTATTCAGGTTTTAAGATTGTTGTAACTTTTTCATGTTTTTCATCACCATCCTCAGTGAGAAGTAAATCCACACTCATTGCTCTACTATAATAACCATCCATTTGAGATTTTCTTGTTGTGTAAGTTATACTTCCTGAAGCGTTTGGTAATATTGGGTTTTGACTGAAATTAAAAGTTTCACAATCTACATTAATAGATGTAATGATTATAGGGTTTTTGGTTTTATTAACCACATTATATTTAACCACATATGGTACACCCTTCTTAACTGATGTGTTAATATTTGTTGTGGTCACACTACCATCCACATTAACTACTATTTGTCCTACAGTTGTGTTGTTGGTTGGTGTTGTGGTAGGTGGTTTATTATCCGTAGTAGAAGACGATGTATCGTTAACTAAATCTTTGTTAGCCTCTTCATTTATCTTTTCTTTTTCCACATTAGTCGTTGTGTTTTCAGTTGTAGGATTTGTGATATTTGTTTGAGATTTCAATTCATCAGATAATGATTTATATGTGTTGTCAGCGTCTTCTGGTGTTAAGAATGCACCATATACCACTTGAGCCGTACTTACAAATCCCTCTCTTTTAGCTAGATAATTTTCAACCAATTGGAATGGTTGATAAACTCCTGTATTCGCGAAGAAGTTATATGATACAGCATTTTGTAATTGTTTTATAGGTCCACCTAATGAAGAACCACCAATAAATTTAAAGCTAATATCTACCTTAACAATCATTGGTTGTACTCCAATACCTTCAGGGTTTAAATCCCATTGTAAAGGATCGAAACTGAAGTTAACACTATCCATAATAATCTTAGTATGGTAGAAATCACCAATTTTTAAAACACAAACAGGTGGTTTACCAAACACCATATTTTGTGGTGCTCTATAGTCCATCATTTGTGGTCCTTGTCTTGTACATTGTTGTAAGAAAGTGATTCTAGAGTTAAATCCTTCTGGCGTTATAGCGTGAAACGCTGGATGGAAGTTATCTAATTTCTCCACAAAAGAATTATAAATAAATGGACTGTCTTTTTTAAGTTTTAAGAAATAATCACACTCACCAATATAATTTTTTGAAATACTTTCAGCAACAGCTTTTAACTCTTCTTGTTCTTTTCTTGCCTTTTCAAAAGCCTCATTTTGTTCATCGTTTATTTGTTTTTCAATATCAGCAGAGAAAACAGATGTTTTTTCTAACTTAATTTCAACAAATCTAGATATCTTAGAGTTATATGAGTTTTCATTTTTACCGTTCGCGGTACAAGGGTCACCAGGTGCCTCAAATTTCCAATCCTCATCTTGGGTATCAGAAGGTGCTCCCGATTCCCCTTTAGTGTCAATAACCCATCTATTGTCATTATTGAATAAAGTATTTTCAGGTGGGTAAGATTTTGAATTAGGTGAATCATCATACTTAGCAGGTCCACCATTTTGTGATTCTTTAGGTAACATTAAATCATACAAATATTTTTGAGCTGCCTGTGCTCTATCTTTACCCAATTTTTCATTATAACTTGTTTTAGCTGTTCCTGAACAATAACCGTAAACTTTTATTGTATAGTTCTTACCATCAGGACTAACTAAAAATTCAGCCATCTTATCTAATTCAGCCTCAACACCTTCATTTAAACCTTTTCTTGTTTCACCACCACAAGTTAATGGACCAGTTTCATAACCATCACTAAATGGTATTCTTCTACCCTCCTGTGTTAAGTTTGGTGTTGTACACTTGTAATTAGGTTTTGTTCCACCACATTTATCATCTGTCCTAGCATTTGGGAAGTATATTTTTAACGAATCTTTAGGTGGTGATAAAGGGTCTTTTGGTGTAACAGGTTGTGGTTGTATAATACCTTTATTATCTTCTTTCTTAGGTTCTGGAGCTGTTTCTGGTAAATAATTTTTAAATAAATCTTTAACATCACTACATCCTCCAAAGAATGAGTCAAATTTACCGTCGATTAAATCAAACTGTCCAACAAACTTCTCTTTAAAATTGTTTCTCAATTCATTTAAAACTGAAGGGTGGTCAACAACAATACTAAAAGATAGTGAACCTGATCTTTCAGTGTGATTGTAAGTATAAATCGGTTCACCTCTACCTATAAAAGATGTTGTATCCCATGAAACAGATGTGTTATCTGAAAAATCTATGTTATACGGTGGGAACCACATAATTCTACCACCATTTGGTCCTTTCTCACATAGAGGTAAGTAAGCGTATTGTGGTGAATCTTTCCATGCTAAATTCTCAATAGAGAACATATAAGGTACTACATGTCTTGTAACCTCACCACCTAAATCTAAACCAGCTATAGCCGCAGCTAACTTAGTGGAGGCGGCCATACTTGCTTCATTATCACCACTATCCCAAGCTATCTTAGGTGTACCATTTTCGGTTAATGTCATATATTTTTGGTACTTCTCATCTATTCTCCACCAATTCTTTTCAGACCTAATCAAATCACTATATGTGTTGTAAGGTCTTCTAACTGACCAAGAACGACAGTAAGAACCATCCTCTTCTGCTAAAGTAGTATTACCGTTAGAATATCTAATGTGTCTACCTTCTTCATTGTAATTAGCATCAGTATTAACAACACCAATAAACTTACCTGCAGCTTGTGGGTTATTAATTGATTTGTTAACCAAGTCTTGTGTATATTTTAGGATACCTTTTTTAAATCTATTAGGTTTTTCTCCCCAATACATTAAGTTATCTATAGGTTGATGACTTTCGGGTAAGTCACTAGCTGGCATTTCAACTCCAATTCCATCGGAGTCTACATAATCTTCACTTGCCCAAGTATCTCTTTTTGGACTTTCTAGTGTATCAAAACCATATCCTGAATTTACTTGAATTGGGTCGGTGCCACTAAAATCCTCTGTAGGTTTTTGTGGTAATTTACTGTTAGTTCCTAAAGCCGCTTTAACCTTTTCATTGATATCCCCAATAAGAGAGTTTGACCTAGATTCTGCAGGTGATTCAGTTCCAGTTGATGTTAGATAGTTGGTTACTACAGGTGGTTGCCCTGCCCCCGCCCTTGGTTGTAATTTCGCGAGTAACTTCTTTAATAAACCAGTAGTTTGTTGACTAGCTGGAGTTTGTAAGTTAGGACCATATTTGTTTGTATATAGAGCATCGAATAATAATGATTTTTGCCCACTACCCGTGTAATCTAATATATCGTTTGTAATGTCTACATCTTTAGCTGGGTCCGTACTAAGAATAGTATCAAAAGCACCATCAGGTATAATACTAATAGGAACATTAAGTCCAGCTAGTTTTGCAATAAATTTCGCAGCCTTACCAACACCTGATTTAGGTACGGTAATAGAATAATTACGTTGTAATAAGTTACCACCACCCAATAAACCAAACGGATTAACGTTGATAGCGCCAACAGTATTGTCAACGAAATTAAGTTTTAATCTGTTAGCTAATTCAACACCTCTTTTCTTACGAGCAATGACATCTAACTCTGAAGGATTCTGTCCATCAGGTTTATAGTTAATACCTGAACTAAATTGAGAGAATGGTATTACACCTACACCAAGAGATCTACTAAAGAGTTGGTCTCTAAAGTCACCTTGTACGTTTGTGTTATATTCTTTAAACCCCGTGTTACCAACTAATACTTCATTGTTAGAAACAACAATAGCTCCATCTTGATTTATAATACTGTTTGAGGTATTATATTGGATAATCTCACTAGGTCCCCAAACGTTGTTTTGTCTAAAATAAACAGCATCTCTAATTTCGGATGTTGTTGTTATATAACCACCATCACTTACCCAAGATTCTACGTTACCTGCATAACCTAATTTTAAAGTCTGTGGTACACCATAGTTAGTACCTTTAGCGTTACCATATTGATTAATGGTTGGTATTAAATTAGGATACCAAGTAGCTAATTCAACAAATGTTGGATTTTTATCTAGAGAATCTTGTCTAGGATATGTAAAATTGTTGTAAGCTGACGGTGTATCAGATACATCTTCAGCTGAAGGTAAATCTATATTACTACTATTTTGATTTAGTAGAGTTGCTGCATCCACACCTAAATCTTGATTGGTGATTCCTGCTGCAGCAACTTGAGGATTAACACTTGGAATATTACTTGATAAATTTACTTGTCTTGGATTAGTTAAATTGTTGTAAACAGAAGGTGTGTTAGCAACATCTGTTAAATTTGGAACATCGGGGACATTTGGGTTAGATTGGGAAACATCGTATTCAGTTCCTCTATCTCCCCAAGCATTACTTATAACCCCACCAATAACTGGGTTAACAACTGGCAAGTTGTGTGAAAATAACCAATTTCTAAAATTAGTATCTGATATTGGTCCGAGAAAACCACTATCGAAACTATCTATGTCGTAATTGAATGGGTTTATTTGATTTGATGGCATTCCTTTAAATCTTTTTCTATAAATATCTTTTTAATGATTTTATCTTACACTTTTTAAAATTAAAATATTTATAGAAACAATATAAAAACTTAGTAATAAAACAACCAAAGTAAAATGACCAAAGAAGATAGAAAAAAATATAATAAAAGATATAAAGAATTACATAGGGATAGAATAAGAGAACAATATCTAAAAAGTTATGAATTAGATAAATCATATCAGAAAGAGTATTATAGAAAAAATAAAAACACGGTTGAGTATAAAGAGAAGGTGAAAAAGTATAAGGAAGCTAATAAAGAAAAATTAAAAGAGTATAATAGATCCTATCAAAAACAGAGAAGAGAAAAAGACGTGTTATATAAAATATCGTCAGATATTAGAACATACATCATTAATACACTTAGAAGTGCTGGTTACGAGAAAAGTAGTACTTCTAATGTTATACTTGGTTGTTCTTTTTTGGAATTCAAGAACTATTTGGAATCTAATTTTGATCCTTGGATGTCTTGGGATAATTATGGTAAGTGTAATGGTGAATTAAATTACGGATGGGATATAGACCATGTAATTCCACTATCATCGGCAAAAACAAAAGAAGAGGTTATTAAATTGTTTCATTATACCAATTTAAAACCATTATGTAGTTACACTAATCGTTATATTAAAAGAAATAATCTGATATAGTTTACTTAATGATATTTTCTTGACAATTTTAGCAGCAGATCCTTAAAGCTTAAGCAAATAATAATATAAAAGCAGCTTAAATAAATATTAAGCTTTGCCTCCGTTTAAATCCTTTTGAGTTTGAGTTGCGATTAACTCTTTTAACTTGGAAACGAAAATAGGGTCTTTAATCCAATCAGTATTAGATTTTCCACCACCTTCTCCAGAAATTTCAATCGAACCATCTATCGATAATGATTCATCGAATTTGATTGTTGTTGTAGAACCTAACAATGACATCCAAAGTGATAATTCTTTCAATGCATTAAGTTTCTCCATATCGACAGAATTTATTGCCTCGATGGAAGCATTTAATCCTGAAGGGTCTATTCCTTGTAATGCTGTACCTATAGTTTCAGTCATCTCAGTAAAAGCTCCACCACCAAACCACCATGCCATACCTAAAGCATGTAATGAGGCTGATAAGGCGAATATACCTAAAGCTGCCATTCTTAATGCAGGTCCTAACATCATTAAAGGTAGTATTAATTGTGGTAGTGCTGAAATACTATTCATAAACATCTCCATCGGTGGTGCTACTGCCTCCAATCCATACGATAATAACCACATTGCAATTGAGAGGGCTCCGGCTGCTAAAATTAAAGCACCTAAACCTACTAAGAAGAATAAGAATTGTGGTCCAGCTAACATCTCACCTAAGAACATACCAGCAAACGCAAAACCTATAATAGCTCCCGTGGCTACGGCTAACACAGCCCAATCAACACCCTGCATAAGTGACATTGCGTAAGCTAACGGAATCATGGCAACACCTAACGCTACTATGGCGAGGGCTCCTTTAAGAACTCCTTCAGTTGGTATTTTAGACACTAAGAATAATGCCCCAGTCAGTGTTAATAAACCAACTGCTGCCATACCCAAAGTTTCCCAACCATTTTGTAATTTATCAAATTCTTGGAGTGATTTAGCGAAAACAAATAAAGCAGCGGATAAAATTAAAATTGCTGCCGCACCTTTAATCATATCTGTCATATTAATCCCTTTAGTTATACCACCAGGACCTTGTTGACCTGGAGTAGGTGTAGTTGTTGGAGCTGCTGTACTTTGAGGTGTCATAGCTCCATCACCCTTTTTACGCCAATTCATTGGATTAAGTTTACTAAAGAAACCACCTTTACCACCACCCCCAGCTGTTCCAGCATTAAAAGCTGCAGCAGCTGAAGAACCAAATATTCTACCTTGAATCATTGGCCATAAAACTTTCGAACCGAAGTATACACCTAAACCGGTTGCTAACAATCCTGTTGGACTAAATATTTGTAATAAGAAACTTACTACAGATTTAACACCACTTAAGAATTCTTTTATTAATGCCTCATTTTCTGTGAAGAATTTAACGACACCAACCATAATCATATTCTTTATGGCGGTTAATTCTTTTTCAGATGACATTGCTTGGTCAGCTAAAGCTTGTAATTCACTTTCACGTTGTGTTATTTTCTTTAATGCATTATCATCTAAATTTTTAATGTCAGTACCGTTAATCATTATCTCACCATTCTTACCAACTTCCATTAAACCTGTTAACATATCTTTTTGTTCAGGATTTAAATTTCTACCCGACAACATAGATTCGAACATATCTAATTTAGCCCCTTGTTTGGCTGTCTTAACTAAGTCTTCCATTGACATACCTGTAGCTTCAGCAGCAACACGTAATCTATCCATTTCGTAAGCACTTACTTTAAATTCTTTCGTTTTTGGGTCCCATTCGGCTGATGCTTTAGCGGCTTTAGTAATATCCTCCATAAACTTCTCAGGATTATTACGAGCCTCATACATCAATTTAAATGGGTCACCTAGTTCGGCTAAACTACCACCTAAGACTTGTAATTGAGCTGCCATTTCGATAGCTCCTTCAGGTTTGAATGCCTTATCAGCAGCTGACGCTACAGCAGACATTTCAATCTTATATTTTTCACTTAGAGCTGCCATTTTTTGAAGTCCCTTAATACCTGATTGGAAATTAAGTTTGTTCATCAACTCCATGTTTTGTTGAAACTTTTTGATAACCTTTCCTGAGTTAACACCCATTTTTTCTGATTCAATACGCATATCCATAATGGAAGACATTGCTAATTCAGAACCTAAACCAAACTGGTCCATTTGACCAATTAATTGACCTAACTCATCACCCTGCATATTAAGAGCTCTCGCTGTTAAGGCGGCTTGTTCTTGAACTTGTTGAGAAAGTACTACTTGTCTACCCGTTTCATCCGCTAAGGCTTGTTGTATTTTTCCTGAAGATTCTAAATCAAATCCTAATTCTGCCCAAGCCATTTGAGAACCTTGGATGTTGTTCTTCATAAGTGCCATACCTTCACCAGATAAACCAATGTTCACTGATGTTTGTATTGCTAAATCATTTAATTTTAGGAATGTATTAAAAACCTCACTAAGAGACGGTATGAATTTAGATTTTAAATTTTTACCCCAATTGATAAGTTCATTACGGACAACTTTAGTTAAATTTTTACCCTTAGCTAATTCTTTATTAATACCAATTAAAACTTGTTGTTGTTGTTTTAATGAATCTAATTCTTCTTTTAATTTTTTCGCCTTTTCTTTACTCTCTTCAGTACCTTGTGCCTCTAACTCAGTAATTTCTTGTTGAATGATTTCCATTTCTTGGGAAATCTTTTTCATTAATTTATAGTTTTCAGCAATCTTTTTTTGAGCTTCGGCAAAATTCTCTAAGGAGGCGGTGTATCTCTTTATCGCCTCGGCTATCTGTTCTTCTACCTCTAATTGGGCCTTTCGACTTCTTAAATCGTCATTTGCCATTATTTAACGGGTCTTAAATATTTGATAGTACCTCTAACATTTGGCCATGTATAATTACCCATAGCGTTTTTACCTATAGTAACATTAACATTTGTCCATTCTTGTGGTTCAGCCTCATTTATAGATTCATCTGATTCTATAACCAAAAACTCACCCCCAATATTAGGTCTATCTGATAAAACAATAGTTTGTGGTTCTTTTTCTGATAATCTTACAAAGAAAACACCATTGTTTAATAATTTTTGAATTCTATCCGCTGTTACTCTATCAGCTAAAGATTTAATATCACCACTAGTGATTTGAATATTTCCTTTAACCTGTACGTAATCTTTTTTAGAGAATATTGCGTATTTTTCTTTGGATGGTTTTTTAATACCTATATCAATAATTTTAATCTTACCTGGTTTTTTATTCATATTTTTAATGACATCACCAGTTTTGTTTTTTATTTCACTTTCCGTAAAGATTAAAACAGGGAATACTTCATCTTTTTGAAGTCCTTTAGTTACTAATTGTTTTTTGTTTAATCCTAGGTATTTTCTATTGATTGAATTTCTTTCGAAGATTATTAATAATTTAACACTACCACTAACAAACACCAAAGCAATAGATTTAAATAGTTGGGAATAAGTTTTATCGTATTTAGCCTCACCATCGAAAACTTTACCACCTTCAGTTTTGAATTTAAAATGGAAAGGCCCATATTGTTGTATTAATTCTATTGAGTAGATTCCCTGTTCTTCCATGTATCCTTGAATCCCATAAACACCCAAAGAACTAAGATTTTTTTCAACCTTACCTTGTAGGTATTGTGCACGTGCTAAAGCTGCAGTACCACCCGCTTCTCTATTTTTAATGGAAGGTAACTTAGCCGGATTTACATCAGCCTCGTTTAACAAAGATTCTTTTATGATTTTTTTAATATCCATTGCAGTTTCTTTATAAATATCACTACAAAAGAAAAATGGTACTTAATATGTCCCATTATCTTTTTTTAGATTTTATCTTATCGTATTCTTTTTTCTGTTCTTCTAATTCTTTTTGCCATAAGTCTAGATAAATTCTTCTTTCCCATACAGGAAGACTCATTGTTGCTTCATATGAGAAGTTCATATGTTTAACAAAGTACCAAATCTCTTTACGGAGACCTAGATTATACTCTGACGTTAGGCCAAAAAAAGTTGAGTCCGAGGGTAATTGGAGCTTGAAATGTGCCTGTCGGCCCCTCCACCTCGACCGACATATCAATACCTGGTTCAATTGAGTCTGAGAATTCTCTAAATTTTAGAGAATCATAAGCTGGCATTACATTAACAAATTGTTGAATGAAGTTAATATCTCTATTACCATCAATTTCTTTAATTTGTGCTTGTAATCTATATGTTAAAGCGTTTGAAATTTGTGATTTCGTAGCTTTCTCATATTTTTCTGCTCTCGAAAGAATGGTCTTCTCATCACCAACTGTTAAAAGAGTAAATTTAATTTTCTTTTTAGATTTTGGTAATGTAAAAGAGAACTCACCTTTTTCATCAGGTTCAACACCTTCAGGTAGTTCTTTTGTTTTAAGTGTGGTTAAATCAATTTCTGTCTCAAATTCAACACCACTTGTAGGGTCATTTAATTTAACAGGATACATTTCACCGTAACCCGTAGCACGTAACCAAATCATGATAGCATTTCTATCACCAACCAATAGTTTATCAACAGGTACTGGAGATTGTTTAATTTTTCTCTCCATCAACATGTCGAGAACTTTACCACTTTTAATTAAGTTAGGTGATGTAAGGACGTTTTCGTCCATTGCCGTCATATACTCAACTTTAACAGTACCTTCTTGACCTGGGTAAAGAAGACCCTTAGATGGTAATGGAATTACATCAAAAGGAATTTGAAATTGTACTTCTTGAGTTTGATTTTTATTTGACATATTTAAAAACTTTTTTTAATTTTGTTATTCTTATTAATCATAAAACTCTACCTCTAATAGTAAAGGTTCTGCTAATAAATACACTATTTTTATTTTTTTCTCTGATAAATTTGGCTTTATCAGAAATTATCCCTATCTTTATATAATTAAACTTAAATAATATGAAAATGACTGAAGATAAACTTAATCGTTTGAAAGAAGTTCTCTCTGTTCCTACTTATTCTCGTAATGAGGGGTTGATGATTGAGTATCTAAAAAATGTTTTAACTGAAAAGGATTATGACCACTATGTTGATGAACATGGTAACATATACGCAACTAAGGGTGAGGCTGAATGGTTCCCTTGTTTTATTGCCCACACCGATACCGTACATAAGGTAAACAAAAACTTAACTGTTGTTCAAGAAGAAAAAGATGGTAAGGTTATTCTACGTGGTATAGACGGTGTAACTAAAAGAGATTCTGGTATTGGTGGTGACGACAAATGTGGTGTTTATTTGGCACTAGAAATGTTGGATACATTGCCAAATGTAAAAATCGCTTTATTCGTTTCCGAAGAAATTGGTTGTAAAGGATCGATGTATGCTGACCCTGAATTCTTCAAGAATGTAGGTTACGCTATTCAATACGACTCACCTCAAGGTAACTCTATGAGTTTAACTTTAATGGGTAGATACTTATTCAACCAAAAGAGTGAATTTGCTAACAAGGTTTCAGGGTTAATTACTGAACACGGTATTAAAGATTGGGCTTATCACCCATATACTGACGTATGGCAAATCATGGAAAAGTTTAACATAGCTTGTTTAAACTTGGCGGCTGGATATTATAGATACCATACTGACGCTGAATACGTTATCGTAGATGATGTTCAAAACGGTTATGAACTTGGACTTAAAATTGTTGAGAGTTTGGGTGAAAACAGGTACGAAAACCCAAAAGAAGAAAGAACCTTCGGTTGGGGTTTACCAAATAACTTTATAAAGAATGCTTTATATTGAGCATGATTATTTAATTTTTTTACTGAGCTGCCTTTTCTACTAGGAAAGATTCGTTTAATATGTGTTTTATTAGTTTTCTCATAACATTTGATATGTTAAATATAAACCTGGGAAGTATGCAGCAACTTCACGTCTTTTAATCCAATGTTGGATATTACCTAAATGTTCATATTGTTGACCCCATACATAATCATAGGGTAAACTTTGTGAGTACTCTATTAAAGCCTTACCAATGCCCAACCCTTTATAGTCAGGATCGATACCTAAAGCAACACCCTCAACACCATCTAAATTTTTAAATTTCAAAGGGTCAACTTTAATTGAACCTGGGTGTTTCTTATTACATTGTTGCATTGAATAACAATTGTAATCTCTCACTATGTAGTGATGGATATAATCACCCATCTGATTTTCAGATAATAAATAAAAACCAACAATCTTACCTTGATAAGTTGCTTTAACAGATATTTCCCAATCAGCAGCTTTAGCCAAGTAATTTAAAAGTTCTTTCTGCCCCATTTGACCTTCAAAAACTTTCAACCCTATTTTTAAAGCATCTAAAATTTCTTTTTCTGATGTGAAATTAGATATTTCTAATTCATCACTATAGGGAAACTCTAAACTTAATTGAGTTCCATATCTTTCGTCATTCACCTCTTCTTCATATTCCTCTTCATCTTCACTTCCACCCATCTCACCACCAAACCATTCAACAAAGGCATTTAAAAGAGCTTCACCCGAACTCCAATCTTGGTGTCCTGTTTCTTCATCAAAATCAGCTAAATCACTCATCGATAATGTCTCATTACCAGTAGCTTGTCTAGCCATTTCTAAAATATTTTCAATCCATTCTTGAGACCACATTTCAGGTTCATCTTCCATATAGTCCTCTTCATCGTCATAATTTTCTATTTCCTCATCCTCTTCCCACGGAGATTGTTCTTCACTAGGGAAAACACTTTTATCACCACCTAAAATTTCATAATAGAAATATTCACGAACCTTATCTCTACCAGAAAACCAAATCTCATCAAATTCATCAATATCGTAGATTAATCTACCTAACCAAGGGTCGTTAACCATAAGTGTGTCATTATCGTAATCAACAACAATAATCCAATGTGGTGTTCCGTGTACGTTAGCTCTAACAATACAAGGGTGCCCTTTATCGATAGAATCTTTAAGTGATTGGTATGGGTCTTCTTCCATCATATGTTCAACATATTGAATTCCCATATATTTTAAACCTTTTATCATTCTATCAGGAGGTGTTCCCACAACCCAATCGGTACCACAGGCACGACAAATATCTGATATTTTAAATCTATCACCCACAAAAAAATCATGAACCATCTTTAAACAAGTTGGCCCACAACTATTACCTGTCGGTTGGTAATGATGAGGTACGTTAACCTCATTTAATATTTTCTTAATTAAGTTTTTCATGTTAATACCACATCATGTTCGATACCGTTAGCATCGTAATATTTTATATCTAAATCCTCAAGACTGGCTGGAACTTGTCCATCACTAAGTACATCCCTTTCAATAAAATCTGAAACCTCAATACCAGAAGTATCTTTAGATCTCCTAGTAAAATAACCATGTGGATTTAATAATTTATTCAAATCATTCCAATCATGATAACCCCAACGACTACTTTTTAAAATTTTGTAAACTCTACAGGCGTGAATAAACCACTCCATCGATTCGGGATCATTCTCTTTAAAAGAATGTGTTTCAGTATTATATGCGTCAGCATCCCCTGACATCCATTCGGATTTTATGACAAATATATTTCTCTTCAATGGTGGTGGTTTTGTTGGACCTAATATCTTGAAAGGTAGTTCTTGACCTTTGACAAGATCATTAGCCCACCCCAAATCATCGTTTTCTTTTAATATTTTCATTAATTAAATCTTTCATTAATCCTTTAAATTAACGGGATATTCAACCCCACCTTTATCGTAATAATATATGTCAACCTCATCTAACCAAGCTGGATAATCAGTACCAACAACATAGTCAGACATATCTTTTGGTGTACCGTAGATTTCTTCATCATCGTATGAACCCAAACCTAAACCGATACTTTTGGCTAAATCAGAGACATCTCTCCATCTTTCAGCTCTTGAACCTAATAGTTTGTTGTAAAACCTACAAACATTTTTAAACCATTCAAAAGATGTTGGTCTATCAGGATTAAATTCGAATTCTTCTCTTAATGATAAATCACCATAACTCCATAGAGTTTTAATTTTGAAATAATTTGATTTTTTTGGTCTATTTGTTGGTGTAGAAGACACCTCAAAAGGTAAGTCAGAATCTAGTTCCGAAATCCATTCAAAATCATTTTCCTTTAATATTTTACGAATTCTATCCTTCATTACCATCTACTACCAAAGTCTTTAGGTGTGTATCTTTTAGTTAAAGGTTTCATAGTAACTGACCTTTCAACACCAGATTCATCAAAAAAAGTAACACTTAAATCTCTTACTGCTGCAGGATAATAGTCATCACCACCTGTTACATCTCTAGGAACAAGATTATACATATCATCCCAACAATCATCTTCGTCATCACATATATTCATCACAACACCCATCACAAGTACAATCATCCCTACCGTGGTCATAACCAACATCTTTTCCCCTATCATAAACACCGTCAAACTCACCATATAGAAGTTCACCAATTTCTTTTAACTGACTAGGTTGTCTAACCCCGAATTCTATAAGTGTATCATAGATTGCTCTAGCGTCAACATCCCATTCGTATGCAATATCCTTAAATGGTTTATAAATTTCTTTTTCGGCAGCATCAACATCGAGACCCTTAACCCATTCAAACTCATCTTCAGTGATAGTACCATTATCTTCATCCCAAAACGACTCTCTTAGTAACCTTTTGTTAGCAACTTCAATCGATTTTAATTTATCCATTTTCATAGAAAATTTGTTTTATTATAAATATTCAGATAATTTGGATTTTACCGAATCAATTGAATCATTTATATCTTTTTCCCAAAATCTTAAAAGCAGGATGTTGTTTTCTTTTGCAATTATATTTTTACGTTCATCATTTTCTTTAACAAACTTTTGAATTTCATGAATTGCCTCAGGATGAACATCGGGATTACAATGAAACCAATCACCATCAACCTCAATTAAAATATTATGTTTGGGAATATAGAAGTCGTATAGATAACCATTTAAAGGATGTTGATTAATAAATTGAATATTAAGTTCGGTTAATAAATCCTCAAACTTTTGTTCTAGTTTGGATTTTTGATTAATTTGTTTTTCTTGTAAATACTTAACTTGTGATAATCTTTTTGCATCACGATTTTCAGGTTTAGACCAATACTCCAACATACCTTTATTTAATTTATCCAAAACTTCTTTTGGTCTTTTACGACCTTTTAATGCTTTAGATATTTTTTCGGAACGCTCTTTGTTGTCAGAAATTTTGTGACCATAACCCAAACGTTCATCAATCTCTTTGGTTAGACCTTTGTTCCATATAACTAAGTCACCATTTTGGTGCATTTTTTTTTGAGTTTCATGTGCTTTATCATTAGCTTTCTTATTATGACCCCAATTATTGTGAACTCTTGATATATGACCGTGAATATATTCTCTAAAGCCTTCATAAATACCTAAATATTTTGGCCTTTCACCACAACCACAGGCACAAGTTGGTGGTATTCCATTTAATAAGTATTCGATATAAACATCTTCGGCTTTCATTTTATGTTTTAAACGACAATGAGCCGATAACCCCTGTGGGTTTGTTAATTCTTGATTACAAATTTTACAAATGTGTTGCATAAAAAATCCCTTTTAGCGATAAATATGCTAAAAGGGATAGTAAAGTCGACTTCGACAGAGAAATTTTAAAATACGTGGATCGCGCGGTCAAATCTGAGAGTACCTGTGATTTCTGTGATATCAGAAGTTGAGTAATCTAATGAACCAAAGTCAACGTTTGTTAACATTGTACCTTGAAGAATCCATTTTTCGATTACAACACCAGTTGGGTCAAGAAGTTCTAATTCAATATCTTTCTTATAACCAGCTGCATAACCTTGACGACCTGTTACAGATTCCGAGTGAAGACGAACCCACTCCATCAAAGCTTGTGCCGCAGAAGGACCAATCGGGTCACGGAACGTTACATCGATAGTATCCCACGTAAAACGACCAATTACCCAAGTCGATGTATTAAGGAACTGAATTTCAGTTTCTTCTTGAGAAATCTTAGGTCTTGATGCTGTTTTTACGAACCACTCTTGAATTCCAAGAGGTGAAGGGAATCTAAGGATAAAACGATTCTGCTTTTTTGGTTCATAAGGAACGGGCATTCGCATTAATAAATCTGCCATAGTTGTGTATTTTTAATGTTTGTTATCTTTTTTATATAAATATGCTATTTTTTATTTTTCGCAGATTGACTGCTAATTTTATTATAAATATCTTTATCTAAACAAAATTCATAAACATGTATAACGAATTCGAAAAATTTGCAATTAAAGACCAAGGAATTGGTTCTCACACATTACACTCTTATGAAAGTTTCATGTCGAAACTTCCTATGGTACAAAATAGTATGACCCCTGCGGTTATTGAAGAACGTCAAATGAATGTGGCGGTTATGTCCGTATTTGACCGATTAATGATGGACCGTTTACTTTGGGTTGCAGGTCCCGTTAATGATAGAATGTCCACTATCGTCCAAGCCCAACTTCTTTTCCTTTCCCAACAAGATTCTAAAAAACCAATTACAATGCATATTGACTCACCTGGTGGTTCCGTAAAGTCAGGACTTTCAATGGTTGATGTTATGCAGTACATCCCAAACCCAATTGCCACAATTAATACAGGTATGGCAGCATCAATGGGTTCTGTATTATTGGGAGCAGGAACAAAAGGTATGAGAAGTTCTTTAAGGTTTTCGAAAACAATGTTACACCAATCAAGTGGTGGAGCTACAGGTAATATCCAAGATGCTCGTATCACAATGAACGAATGGGAAAAAATCAACCAAATTTTATTTGAGTTGTTAGGTGAATACTGTGGTAAAACTGCAGAACAAGTTACAAAAGATGCACAACGTGATTTATGGTTATCAGCTGATGAAGCTTTAGCTTATGGAATTATCGATGAAGTAATTAAACCACAACAAAAATCAATTAAAAAATAAGCATAAAAAAACCCCGATTTTGTCGGGGTTTTTCTTTAATATACTTTAGGGATTATTGTCCCATTTTTTTTGCCATTTGTTTACGAGCCATTTCACCTTGTTCTCCAGCCTCTTTCTTAGGTTGACCAATTGACGCGATAATACCACCAACAATAAGAACACCTAACCCACCGATTGCTAAACCTGTAGATAAACCTGAATCCATAGATTTATAGATTTCATTTTTAAGTAACCAAGTAACAACTGTAGTTACGATACCTGCCATTGAAGTACCAATACCTAAGTTCATTAATAATTTACCCATGAATGATTTTCTTTTAGCTTCATTCTTAAGTAATTCCATGTCAACAGAACCATCTTCTCTAACAGCGCCTAAACTTTTAACCGCTTCTTTAAGTCTTGGATAAAGTTTGTTGTAAATTTCTTTAGGAGCCATATTTGACATTCCTTGTTCTTCTTCAGTTAAAGGTTCAGTCATGAAATCAGAGTTACCTGCTTTTGCCGCCTGAATCTTTTGTTGAAGTTTAGGGATATCACCTTTAATCATATTCCATACTTCATTACCATCAAGAACGTTTCCGTCACCTTCTCCTTCTTTTACAACTTTAGCTTTAGTTGAATGAGTAGCTTTTGCTTTAGAAATATGTTTCTTGGCATCATGTGCTTGAGAAAGTTTCTTTTTAGGAGCTGCTGGTACAGGAACACCTTCACCTTTTTCAACCATTTTACCAGTCATTTTATTTTTAATGTGCTTTTTAGCGTCAGCACTTTGTGAAGGAATGTGATTCTTCACAGGAGCCTTTTTACTTTCGATGTTAGCTGATTCCATAACAAATGATTCAACAACTCTCTCAAGTTGGTCCTTACTAATTTTATATCTTTTAACAGATGCCATATTTCTTTGTTTGTTTAGTATTTGTAATTAAATGATGTTAATTTATTGAATTTTTCCAATTCTCTTTTGAAATCTTCAGAAAGAACTTCTTTTTTAGGTTCTTTTACTGATTCCTTAACAACTTCTTTTTTAGGTGCAACCTTTTTAGTTTCGATTCCTGCCTCTTTAAGAGTACTTTCAATTAGGACATCAAGTTGTTTCTTTTTTACAATTTTTGACATAGTCGTTTTTTTATTATAAATATATCTAATTTTTGAAAAAGGAGATTTTATAGTCTCCTTTTTCAATTTTAGTTATTAAATGTTATCGAAACTTGCACCTGTAGGTGTTACGTTAAATTCGATGATGATAAATTCTAATGAAGGAATTGGTTTCAAGAAGATTTTACCTCTCATCTCATTTCTATCGATTTCTTCAGGGTCGTTAGAAAGTTGAACTCTAAAGTCAGCTAAACCTCTTTCTTTTCTGATGTTATCTAAGATTGGGTTAACCAAGTTCAAGAATTGATTTCTTACAATTTGGTCGTTTTGTTCGAATAATAATCTTACACCAACCGCTGTAATCAATTTACGAGCTTGTAATAACAACCTTCTAATGTTAAGTCTGTCAAGAACAGAATCTTTAACTTGTAAGTTTTTATTACCCCAAATTACTACACCAATATCAGAGAATGTTGCCATTGGGTTAACACGTCCTTCATAAAGTGTATCTCTATCATCTTCAGTAAGTTTGATACGAGCTTGGATAGCGTTAGTTTGACCTCTATTGTAACCAGCTACTGCGTACCAAGGGAAAGCTACATTATCTGTTAACGCAATGTTCTTACAAACTTCCAATGTTGGTGGTAACCAAACGTTAACATTATTTTCGTTATCTTTCTCTTGAATCCAAGGCCAGTATGTGGCTGTGTAGTTAGAGTCGATGTCTGCTGCATCTAACAAGCCAACTAAAGATTCAGCGTCATTAATAGTTACTTGGCTGAAACCAAATCCCACTAATAGGTCATCATTCTCAACTTCGATATTTTCAGGAGAAGTTAAGATATAAACTGAGTCAGCTCTATCCTCTTCTACCATATCAATAGTTTCTTGAACTAAGTAGTTATTGTCAGCGTAATCAATACCTGGAGTTGCGAACACATTAATGTTAACCGCTTCAGGGTTCTTGAATGTTTTAATACCATTCCAATATGCGTACAAGTCAGAAGTACCGTCTTGAGGGCCTAACTGAGTAAATTGTCCGTAAGTAACACCAGCTGTAAATCCAGCTTTACCAACACGGTATCTATCAGTGTTTGTTCTAACTGTTCTATAACAATCCCAACCATCGAAACCTAAGTAAGGTACGAATGTGAATTTTCTAGCGTTAATACTTTTATATTCAGTTCCTTCGATACCGATATCGTCACGGAATTCAAATTCACCAACTTCAAAGTCACCAGCGATAGTTGCTCCACTATCCATATGGAAACCTTTAGTTGTTGCCGTCCAATAAGCTCCTGCTTGAGTTAGACCTTTCCAGTTGAACATATTTTGGTCTATACCAACAGTGTCAGTAATACCAAGATACACTTTTTTAATTCTTTCATTTTCAGGGTTATAAGTTGTTTTGTAGTCAATGAACGGAGGTAAAGCCGTACCATTTGTACCAACATAATCTCTTACAACATAACCTTCGAAACCTGCTGGGAATGCGTCAATTGGAGCGTTTGGATTCATTACTAACATAACGAATCTACTGTTCAATACGTTTTCACCGTCAGCCGTACCAATTCGTCTTGCTACGAAATTGTTAGAACTTGGGTCTAAGTTACATTTTACGAAAGTTTCAAGAATTGAAGGTCTTGCATCTGTATCATCCCATTGTCTAACTATAACGTCAAACTCTTTAGTGTCAGGTTTAATATTTTGAATTGAAATTTTAATTTCTTTGTTTGCTGCAGAACCATCAGAGATAGAGATGAACTTGAACAACTTAACAACTTGATTACCTCGTAATTCAGATACAATCCAAGGAGTTTCAGGTGTTTGATATTGTTGTTTGTAGTTATCAATATTAGAGATGTGAATAAGGTCAGCACCTAAACCGTAGATGTAACCACCATCGATTAAGTCTTGTAACATGTTAGGATAAATCTCCTCAACAAATACACGAGTACCTCTATCATGACAATCAGTTCCTAATACACCAGCGATGTAATTTCTACTTGTTCTATCTAAAGAAACATCGTAAGTTGTTACAGCTGATAAACCAACAGAGTATGCTGATAATTGGAATTGCGTTAGAGGGTTTGTATTTGGACCACAATCAGAAGCACAACCCATATTAGCGATAAGACCATTAACAGATTGGTCAGTAGACCAAATTAATTGGTCGTTTGAGTATCTACCTCTTGATCTTAATACAGCTAAAACAAGTCCGTCATATTGTGTGTAAGCTGATGCTGAATATGTAAGTACAGTACCAGATACAGTACCATTTAAACCTGTTAATGAAGTTTGTGTGATAACCAACGAAGTACCAGTAAATGTAGAACCATTTTTATTCCAAACAATTCCGTCAGGATATGCTGTAGTTACACCTGGAACATCTGCAGTTGTTAAAGTTGGTCCGTTAGGGAATAAACCTAAATCGTACAAATATTGAGCGTTTATATCACTAATGTTAGCGTATGTACTACCTGTAAAGTTAGCAGTAAATGTTGTTGTAGATGCTGTAGTAATTGTTGATGGGTCAGCTGCTGCTGAAGCAGTGATTGCCCAAGCATCACCTGCGTCGTAACCCGTTAAACCAAGTACTCTTGTTACAAACAATTGGTTTGACTCACTTAAATAACTTTTAGCTATATAAGGAAGTTCATACTTTGGTTTATTATTAGAGAATTTCTCAGGGTTTTGACCACCGAAAATCGTTAAGAACTCTTCATAGTTTGTAATGAAGATAGGTTCAAAAGCGGGTCCTTTAACTGTTTCACCTACAAGACCTAATGTAGTCACACCAACTTGTTGTGCTACGAAGGTTAAATCTTTTTCTGAGGTAAAGACACCTGGTGATACGAATACTTTTTGTGAAGCCATTTATTAGTTTATTTTTTTAAGAGTTATTTTTCTTATCTTTTTATAATAAATATTAGTATCCCGTTCAAAAGTATTTTGAAAAAATAGAATATATACGAATTAGTGTGACTATTGTCTTACTTTTGTAAGACTTTTGTGATATTTATGTAAGATAAGTATATGAAAAGAGATAAAAATATTAAGATAACAAGTAAGACACATGAGTTGTTAAAAAACTATTGTGAACAAAACGGACTAAAAATGTTTTCTTTTGTTGAAAAACTTATTCGTGAAAAATGTACCACCACAAATAAAGAAGTAAAACAACAATCTAAAAAAGATTTGTATAACGAAGATTAATGTTTATTAAAATAATTCTTCTTAAGTTCTTCTTTAGCTTTTAAAAAATTCCAAGAATCTATAGCGTGTTGTTTTTGATTAAAAAAGAAGTTGAGTAATTTGGTAAAGCGTAAACCCATTTTGTTAAGTTTACCTCTAATTTCTAAATCACCTGTTGTTTGATTTGTTCCTGAATATGTATTGGCGGAAGATTGAATCAGATTTATTGTTGTACCGCCACTCTTTTGGTATGTTGTAACTA
>Ga0209605_1000339_pt1 | contig 62358 bp, 48 predicted proteins | sample AD_UKC035_MetaG_FD_184408 | JGI IMG/M metagenome (GOLD analysis project Ga0209605, IMG submission 184408) | Active sludge microbial communities of municipal wastewater-treating anaerobic digesters from USA - AD_UKC035_MetaG (SPAdes) (version 2) | ecosystem: Engineered > Bioreactor > Anaerobic >...
ATAAATGCAAATGGCGGAACTGCTCCGCTGCAATATTCAATTGATAATGGAGCAACTTATCAGGCTGCAAATGCTTTTAACAGTTTAGCTCCCGCTAATTATAACATAGTTGTACAAGATGCCAATGGCTGCACAGCAACTTCAGCAGTAAATATTACTGAGCCAACTGTAGTTGCAATTACCGGAACGCCAAGTGTGAATGTTGATTGCAACGGAGCAAACAACGGCAGCATAACAATTAATGCAAATGGCGGAACAGCACCATTGCAATATTCAATTGATAATGGTGCAACGTATCAGGCTGCAAATGCTTTTAACAGTTTAGCTCCCGCTAATTATAACATAGTTGTACAAGATGCTAACGGTTGCACAGCAACAAGTGTGGTGAACATTACTGAACCAACAGCAGTAGCAATAACAGGAACTCCATCAGTAAATGTTGACTGCAACGGAGCCAACAATGGCAGCATAACAGTTAATGCAAATGGCGGAACTGCTCCGCTGCAATATTCAATTGATAATGGCGCAACGTATCAGGCAGCAAATGCTTTTAACAGTTTAGCTCCTGCAAACTATTCTATAGTTGTACAAGATGCTAACGGTTGCACAGCAACAAGTGTGGTGAACATTACAGAGCCAACTGTAGTCGCTATTACAGGAACCCCAAGTGTGAATGTTGATTGCAACGGAGCAAACAACGGCAGCATAACTATAAATGCAAATGGCGGAACTGCTCCGCTGCAATATTCAATTGATAATGGAGCAACTTATCAGGCAGGCAATGCTTTCAACAATTTAGCTCCTTCAAATTATTCTATAGTTGTACAGGATGCCAATGGCTGCACAGCAACAAGTGCGGTAAACATTACAGAACCAACTGTAGTTGCAATTACCGGAACGCCAAGTGTAAATGTAGATTGCAACGGAGCCAACAATGGCAGCATAACAGTTAACGCAAATGGCGGAACAGCACCATTGCAATATTCAATTGATAACGGAGCGACTTATCAGGCAGCAAACGCTTTCAGCAATCTTGCTCCTGCTAATTATAACATTGTTGTGCAGGATGCCAATGGTTGCACAGCAACCTCAGCAGTAAATATTGTGCAACCTACTCCGCTTGCAATAAATACCAATGTGATTGATGCAAATTGTGGAAATGCAAATGGCTCGGTTACCGTAAATGCAAATGGCGGAACAGCGCCTTACTTGTATTCAATTGATAATGGTGTAACATTTCAGCCTTCAAATAATTTCCCAGGTTTGCTTGCAAACAATTACAATATTGTAATTGAGGATGCCAATGGTTGTACTTTAAATGGCAATGCAGCCGTAAATAATCTTGCTGCTCCTGTTATCAATGCAACTCCTTTTGTAAATATTTTATGTAATGGCGGCAACAACGGTAGCATCACTATTAATGCCAATGGTGGAACAGGTGCTTTGCAATACAGTATTAACGGTGGAACAACTTTTTCTGCAAATAATATTTTTAATAATCTGATAGCAGGGAATTACAATATTGTTGTGACTGATGCGGCAGGTTGTCAGGCGGCAAGCGCTGTTGTAATTATGGAACCAACTCAGTTGGTTATTGTGCCCATTGTTTCAGGCACAACTTGCAGCGCTTCAAACGGAAACATCGTTATCAATGCAAATGGAGGTACAGCACCTTATCAGTATTCAAACAATAACGGTGCAACTTATCAGGCTTCAAATAATTTCAATAATATTTTTGCAGCCAATTATCAGCTAATAGTGCGCGATGCAAATGGTTGTATTGTAAACGCATTTGCAAATGTGGTTGATGCACCTGCGCCAACCATTAGCAATGTAACACCAACCAATTTAACTTGTAATGGAAGTAATGATGGTGCAATAGCAATTACAGCAAACGGAGGCACGGCTCCATTACAATTCTCTATTGATAATGGAACAACTTATCAGGCAGCAAATCAGTTTGCAAATCTTGCGATTGGAAATTTTGCAATTGTGGTGCAGGATGCAAATGGTTGTACTGTTACTTCTGTTACAAATATTATTCAACCTGCTGCCATTGTTATTGGTTCAAATTCTGTAAACGCAAATTGCGGACAGGCAGATGGCTCACTCACCATAAATGCCAATGGCGGTACAGGTGCACTGCAATATTCTATTAACGGTGGTGTAACTTTTCAGTCATCTCCAAATTTCAACAATATTATTTCAGGAAATTATAACATAGTTGTTCAGGATGCCAATGGTTGCACGCAAACTGCTGCCGGTGTGGTTAATAGTAATGCTGCTCCTGCCATTACCAATGTTGCAGCAGTTGATGTTGATTGCAACGGTGCTAACAACGGAACAATTACTATTACTGCAAATGGTGGAACAGGTGCATTGCAGTATTCAATCAATAATGGAACGACTTTTCAGGCAAGCAGTAACTTTGCAAATCTTGCACCCGGAAATTATACCATTGCAGTAATTGATGCAGTAGGTTGTGTTGTGAATAATGCAGCCACTATTATCGAACCACCTGCTTTGGTTGCAAATACAAATACTGTAACGTCAACATGTAGTTTTGCAAACGGTAGTGTAACTGTTAATGCAAACGGAGGAACTGCTCCGCTTCAGTACTCAAACAACAATGGCGCATCTTATCAGGCAGGAAATAATTTTGCCAATCTGGCATCGGGAAATTATCAGGTATTAGTTCAGGATGCAAATGGATGTAGCACATCTCTCAATGCCAATGTAGCAAGCGCACCAGCTGCTGTAATCAATAATGTAAATACAAATGATATTTCCTGCAACGGATTGACAGATGGTACTATTACACTAACTATTTCGGGTGGAACAGCACCACTGCAATTTTCTATAGACAATGGAGCAACTTATCAACCATCTTCTTCTTTTAATAATTTGAGTTCAGGCAATTATCAGATAGTGGTGCAGGATGCAAACGGATGTTTAACAAATGCCAATGCCATTATTGCACAGCCCGCAGCCATCGCATTAAATTCTAATACTGTTAATTCAAATTGCAATCAGGCTGATGGTTCGCTTACTGTAAATGCAAACGGTGGCACCGCGCCTTTTCAATACTCAATTGATAATGGTGCATCGTACCAAAGTAGCAACAACTTCGGATTTTTAAATGCAGGTAATTACAACATCATAGTTCAGGATGCCAATGGTTGCAGTAACAATATTGCTGTAGTAGTAAATAACAATGCGGCACCGGCAATATCAAATGTAGCGGCAATTGATATTACTTGCAATGGTGCAAACAATGGTAGTATCATCATCACAGCCAATGGCGGAACAGGAGTGTTGCAGTATTCAATCAACAACGGTACAACCTATCAGGCAGCAAATGTTTTTAATAATGTTTCGCCTGGTAATTACGCAGTTGTTGTACAAGATGTTAATGGCTGCACCGTAACTTCAATTGCTGTAATTGCTGAACCTGCTTTGTTATTGATGAATTCAAATACTACAACTTCAACTTGTGGTATTGCAAACGGAACTGTTATCATTAATGCAAATGGCGGTACCGTACCATTGCAATATTCCATCAACAACGGTACAACCTTTCAGTCAGGAAATAATTTTGCAAATCTTGCATCGGGTGCTTATCAGTTAATGGTAACTGATGCTAATGGTTGTACTGCTTCAGTAAATGCAAATGTAGGAAACGCTCCTTCAGCTGTTATAAATAATGTTGTTGCAAATGATATTTCCTGCAATGGTTTAACAAATGGCTCAGTGGTTATTTCTGCTACAGGCGGAACTGCACCATTACAATATTCAATAGACAATGGCGCAACATATCAGACCGGAAATAATTTTTCAAATCTTTCGGTTGGCAACTTGCAGATTGTTGTGCAGGATGCAAACGGATGCTTGACAAATTCAAGTGCTGCCATAGTACAACCTGCTGCAATTGTATTAAATTCAAATACTTTTAATTCAAATTGCAACCAGGCAGATGGTTCCATCAGCATCAATGCCAATGGTGGTTCGGGTGCTTTGCAATATTCTATTGATAATGGTGTTTCATTTCAACCTGTATCAATATTTAATTTTATTGCTGCCGGTAACTATAATATTATTGTACAGGATGCCAATGGTTGCACCAACACTGTTGCTGCAGTTGTAAATAATAATGCAGCTCCTGCTATTTCAAATATTGCAGCAGTTGATATAACATGTAATGGTGCAAACAACGGTTCCATAAATGTAACTGCCAATGGCGGCACTGGTGCATTACAGTATTCAATTAATAATGGGTCAACTTTTCAGGCTGGCAATGTTTTTAATAATATTTCACCTGGTAATTATGCAATAGTAGTTCAGGATGCGAATGGATGTACCATAACTTCAAATGCGGTAGTTGTAGAACCTGCATTGCTAGTGATGAATGCAAATACAACTGTTTCAACCTGCGGCATTGCAAATGGTAGTGTAACAATTAATGCCAATGGAGGAATAGCGCCTTTACAATATTCAAACAACAACGGAACAACATACCAGGCAGGAAATAATTTTGCAAGCCTTGCATCGGGTGCTTATCAGTTGATAGTGACTGATGCTAATGGCTGTACGGCATCATCAAATGCAAATGTTGGAGGCGCGCCTTCTCCAACTATTAATAACGTTGCTGCAACAGATTTATCATGCAATGGAAGTAATGACGGAACAATTTCTATTTCAGTAACAGGTGGAACAGCGCCACTGCAATATTCAATTGATAACGGAACAACATTTCAACCATCAAATCAGTTTGCAAATGTTGCAGTTGGCAATTGGCAGATTGTGGTGCAGGACGCGAATGGATGTACTGTAAATTCTAATGCAGCAATTGCGCAGCCTGCTGCCATCAATTATACTGTGCTTACGGTTGATGCAACCTGCGGAAATAATAACGGTACGCTAACTATTAATGCAAATGGTGGAGCGGGAGCTCTCACTTTCAGTATTGACAACGGAGCAAATTTCCAGAGTGGAAATGTGTTTAATAATTTATTAGCCGGTAATTACAACATAGTAGTACAGGATGCAAATGGTTGTAACGCTAATGGAATTTCTGCTGTTACAAATACAGCAGCACCTGTAATTAATACCATGCCATTGACACATGCAAGTTGCCACGGATTAAATGACGGCAATATCATCATCAATGTTACAGGTGGTAACGGTGCACTCACTTATAGTATTAACGGAGGCATCACCACTCAAGCATCAAACACATTTAATAATCTTACCGCAGGAAATTACAACATCGTTATTACAGATGCTTCAGGTTGTAGTGTAACAGCAGCAGCAATAATAAATGAGCCAACTGCTATTAACGTAAATGTAAACACTACTACAGCCACCTGTGGTGTTGCAAACGGAAGTGTAACGGTAAATGCAAATGGCGGAGCAGGAGCATTACAATATTCCATCAACAACGGAACATCATTTCAACCAACAGGAAATTTTGCAAGCCAGTTAGCCGGAAATTATTCTATAGTGGTGCAGGATGCCAACGGCTGTACGGCTACAGCAAATGCTGCCGTACAAAATACCAATGCACCTGTTATTGCAGGAACTCCTTATACAGACATTACCTGCAATGGATTGAACAATGGAACCATAACCGTAAATGCAAATGGTGGAACAGCACCTCTTCAGTATTCTATTAATAACGGAGTAACATTTCAGGCGGCAAATCAGTTTGCAAATGTTACAGTTGGTAATTGGCAGATAGTTGTACAGGATGCAGTTGGATGTTTGGCAACTTCAGCAGTAAGTATTATTGAACCTGCCGCAATTTTGTTTAATAGTGTTCCTGCAGATGCAACCTGTGGCAATGCAAATGGAAGTTTAATCATCAATGCAATTGGAGGAACTGCACCGCTGCAATACTCAATCAATAACGGAGCTTCTTATCAGCCATTAAATCAGTTTGCAAATCTTGCAGTTGGCAATTTGCAGTTAGTGGTGCAAGACGCAAACGGATGCACATCAAATTCAAATGTAGCTATTGCAAATCTTGCAGGACCTACAGTTGCCAATGTGCTGCCAGGTGATGTAACCTGTAATGGTTATAACAATGGAGTAATTACCATTACTGCCAACGGTGGTACAGGTGTATTGCAATACTCAATTGACAATGGATCAAATTACCAGAGTGGAAATATTTTTAGTAACATAACTCCAGGCAATTACCAGATAGTTGTTCAGGATGCCAATGGTTGCACAGCAACAGGAGCAGCTGCCATTGCTCAGCCTGCCTCTTTAGTATTAAGCTCAAACCCAACAGGAAGCACCTGCAGTAATGCAAATGGTGCTATTACTCTTGCTGCCAACGGAGGTACTACACCTTACCAGTATTCTATTGACAATGGCATCACTTTCCAGAGCGGAGTTAATTTTGCAAGCCTTGTTGCCGCAAATTATAATGCAGTAGTGCAGGATGGAAATGGTTGTACAGTTGCTTCCACGGCATTGGTTGTTGATGCACCTGCACCAACCATTTCAAGTGCAGTGCCTACTGATGTAACTTGTTACGGATTGGCAAATGGCATTATTAATATAACAGCAAATGGCGGAACAGTGCCACTACAATATTCTATTGATAATGGAGTAACATTTCAGGCAGCAAATCAGTTTGCAAATGTTGCAGTTGGCAATTGGCAGATAGTTGTAAAAGACGTAAACGGATGTACAGTTACCTCATCTGCATTAATCGCACAACCACAACAAATCAATTATATAGTTACTACCACACCAACGACTTGTGGTAATGCAAACGGAACCATTACCTTTAATAATGTAACCGGTGGAACAGGAGTATATCAATACTCAATAGACAATGGCTCAACATTTCAGGTATCAAATCAATTTGCAAATGTTGCAGTTGGCAATTGGCAATTGATTGTGCAAGACGACAATGGATGTGATGTAGCAAACACAGCCAACATAATAAATATAGCGGGTCCAACTGTAAGCGCTATAAATGTAACAGATGTTTTGTGTAATGGAGGAAATGACGGAACAATTACAGTTAATCAAACAGGGGGAACAGGACCATTTCAATTTAGTATTGATAATGGAGCAACATTCCAGTCTAGCGCGCAATTTGCGAATTTGGCAATTGGCAATTACCAGGTATTAATTACAGATGCCAATGGCTGCACAGCAAATGGAGCGGCAGCCATTGCGCAACCAACTACTTTATTATTAAATGCAAACCCGAACGGTAGCACCTGCGGCAATGCAAACGGAGCTATTACTCTTGCTGCCAACGGTGGTACTACACCTTACCAGTATTCTATTGACAATGGCATCACTTTCCAGAGCGGAGTTAATTTTGCAAGCCTTGTTGCCGCAAATTATAATGTAGTAGTGCAGGATGGAAATGGTTGTACGGTTGCTTCCACGGCTTTAGTTGTTGATGCACCTGCACCAACCATTTCAAGTGCTATGCCTACTGATATAACTTGTTACGGATTGGCAAATGGCATTATTAATATAACAGCAAATGGCGGAACAGCGCCACTACAATATTCTATTGATAATGGAGTAACATTTCAGGCAGCAAATCAGTTTACAAATGTTGCAGTTGGCAATTGGCAGATAGTTGTACAAGACGTAAATGGATGTACAGTTACCTCATCTGCATTAATCGCACAACCCCAACAAATCAATTATATAGTTACTACCACACCAACGACTTGTGGTAATGCAAACGGAACCATTACCTTTAATAATGTAACTGGCGGAACGGGGGTGTATCAGTTTTCAATTGACAGCGGTGCAACATTTCAATCCTCAAATCAGTTTGCAAATATTGCAGTTGGCAATTGGCAATTGATAGTACAAGATATAAATGGCTGTGATGTTACAAACACAGCAAACATTATAAACATTGCAGGACCTACATTAGGTGTGGTTAATGTAACAGATGTTTTATGTTTTGCTGGAAATACAGGAACTGCAACCGTTAATCAGATTGGCGGAACAGGTCCGTTTCAATTCAGCATTGACAACGGTGCAACATTCCAGAGCGGAAATAATTTTAATAACCTACCTTCAGGTAATTTGCAAATTGTAATACAGGATGCAAACGGATGTACCGTTGCAGGAACTGCTGCCATTGCTCAACCTGCGTTGCTGCAATACAATGTTGCATCAGCCATTGCAACCTGCGGAAATGCAAATGGCAACCTCACATTAAACGCAACGGGTGGAAGTGGCGTTTATGTTTTTTCAATCGACAGCGGGTTAACGTTTCAATCATCATCTCAATTTACAAACCTCGCCACAGGTAACTATAACATAGTTGTGCAGGATGCCAACAACTGCGAAGCCTCGGGCATTACAAACATAACCAGTGCTCCTGCGCCTGTGCTTGCGCTTACTGCCACAAACGATGCTACCTGCTTTGGATTAAACAATGGTTCGTTGTCTGTGCTGGCACAAAACGGAACATCACCATTCAGTTACACCATCAATAATGGAACTGCACAGCCATCAGCAAACTTTAATGGATTGCTTGCAGGAAATTATTCAATTGTGGTTACTGATGTAAATGGTTGTGCCGATTCTGTTACTGCAATTATTGCACAGCCAACACAACTTATTGCCAATGCTGCTGCTGTAAATGTATTGTGCAACGGAGGTAATACAGGCAGTACCAATGTTGTTGTAAACGGTGGCGTAAGTCCTTACACGTATCAGTGGAGTGGTGGAGCAGGCAGTAATGCGCAAGCGCTTAATTTAAGTGCCTCTTCTTATACTGTTACAGTTACTGATGCTAACAATTGTACAGTTAATGCAAGCGTTGCGGTCAATCAACCTGGTGCGCTAAACGCTGCACCAACATCAGGCAATGTAACATGCTTTGGTTTAAGTAATGGGTGGGCAAGCATGCAGGCTACAGGTGGTGTAACTCCTTACCAATATACCTGGGGACATGTGCCTGCTAATGTTTCCACTGCAAGTAATTTAACTGCCGGGAGCTATTCACTTACAGTTACCGATGCCAACGGCTGTACAATGACACAGGCTTACAGCATTTCTCAACCAACCCAAATTATTGTCAATGCCTCACAAACGGCAGTTAGTTGCTTTGGTGGTAATAATGGGGCTGTTATTATTAATGCTAATGGCGGTACCGGAGTTTTAAACTATAGCATTAATGGTGGGACTACCCAATCATCAAATCAGTTTGGTAATTTAATTTCAGGAAATTATTCTGTTACTGTAACTGATGCAAATGGTTGCACTGCTATTGCGCAAACACAGGTAACTCAACCAACGCAACTGACCAGCGCAGCTAATGCAACAAACATTTTATGTTTTGGACAATCAAACGGCTCAGTAAATGTTGTTGCAAACGGTGGTACTCCTCCCTATAATTATGTGTGGAGTGGAGGTGCCACCAGTTCGCAGGTGCTAAATCTTACACCGGGAACGTATAGTGTAACTGTAACTGATGCCAACGGCTGTACAATAATTGTCTCTGCTACTATTGCACAACCTACAGCCATTGCAGCCGCTATTGCTGCTGTACCAACAATTTGTATAGGACAAAATACATCGCTTACTGCAAGTGCCAACGGTGGTGTTCCACCATACACCTTTAAATGGAACACTGGTTATACTGGTAATCCGCTGGCTATTGCACCAAGTATTTCTACAAATTATAATGTAGTGGTGAATGACGCCAATGGTTGTACCGCTGCTCCGGTTTATAGAACTGTTGATGTGCATCCTGCACTTGCAGTTGTAGTTTCACCAAATGATACTATTTGCGAAGGCGAGTCAGTTTCACTTACTGCAACACCTGCAGGCGGCAACGGTGGACCCTATACTTATACATGGACTGGTGCAACATCAACATCAAACACAATTAATGTTGCTCCAATTTTAACTACTACTTATATCATTACAATTAACGATGGATGCACGGTATTACCTGCAACATCTTCATCTACAGTAAAAGTAAATCCGTTGCCGGTAATTGTATTTGCACCTGACCCTGCCGAAGGTTGTGTACCGCTAACTGTTAATTTCAGTAATACTACTTTACACGGAGGCGATTATAAATGGCAGTTTGGCGATGGTAACACTTCACCTGATGTAACACCTACACATATTTACACAGAGCCGGGTGTGTATGATGTAACACTTGAAGCAGAATCAGCAGAAGGTTGCTACAATATTTTAGTAATGGATAATGCAGTAAGTGTTTATGCAAATCCGATAGCAGACTTTACTGCCGACCCGCCACGCACAACTATTTTGCATCCTGTCATACAGTTTAGCGATTTGAGTACAGGCGCTAACCGCTGGGCTTGGAATTTTGGCGATATGTTTAACAACACTGCCACTATTCCAAATCCTGAACACACTTACAATGATACAGGACGTTATGCCATAACATTAATTGTAATGAATAATGAACTGTGCAGCGATACCACTTATGGCGAAATAATTATAGATGGAGATGTCTCTGTGTACATTCCTAATGCTTTCTCACCAAACAACGATGGCAAGAATGAAATTTTCAATGTATATTCTATTGGAATTTCTTCAGCCAACTTAAACATTTACGACCGTTGGGGTAATCTAATACATCTTCACAATAGCAACTCACCACATTGGGATGGAAGAAATCAGATGGATATGAAACCCTGCCAACAGGGGGTGTATGTGTATGTGTTAAAGGCCACCGATATTTTTGGAAAGAATCATAAATATACCGGAACGGTTACGCTGGTGAGGTAATAATTATTCTCAATTCATGAAGAAGAATCGTTTTAACCTTCAAACTCCGGTAAATCATCCAAAAACTCAAAACTATCGTTAGTCATGCGGCAACAGTAATGCTCCATGCCGTTGCTAACCACCATATAAGGTACATTATGTACCATATTGTAGCGGGCAGCCTGATAAAAAGTTTCCTGGGTAATGGCAACATCATAAGCCTTAAATTCTATAAGCATCCATGGTTTGCCGCTGCGGTTGTAAATAACCAAATCGGTGCGTTTGTTTAGTTCATTTACTTTAACACCACGTTCAACTGAAAACAAGCCTGCCGGATACTTTTTCTCTTCAATCAAAAACAAAATAAAATGCTGCCGTACCCATTCCTCAGGAGTAAGCGCCACAAACCTGCCGCGTAGTTTGTCAAAGATTTGTTTACTTTGCCCCTCAGTTTTTATCCTGAAATCATACGCAGGTAAATTCAGTTTTTGCATGAAATTAATTTCGGCAAATATCAACATTTATAATGCTTTTAATTTTTTTGATTTGTTATGACAAGTAAAGAAGAAATAGTAAAAAACTGGCTGCCCCGTTATACTGGTATTGAATTAAGCGACTTTGGAAAATATATTCTGCTTACCAACTTTAGCAACTACGTAAATATTTTTGCTATGATGAATGGCGTAGAAGTAAGGGGTGCAGATAAGCCAATGCCCAATGCAACGGCAAACGATATAACCATAATTAATTTTGGAATGGGCAGTGCCAATGCGGCAACTGTTATGGATTTGCTTAGCGCTATAGAGCCAGAAGCAGTTTTATTTCTTGGAAAATGTGGCGGATTAAAAAGAAAAAATGAATTAGGAGATTTAATTCTTCCTATTGCTGCCATAAGAGGAGAAGGAACAAGTAACGATTATTTTCCACCGGAAGTTCCGGCATTGCCCGCGTTTAGTTTGCAAAAGGCTGTGAGCACTACCATTAGAAATTACGATCTGGATTATTGGACAGGTACTGTTTATACAACCAACAGGCGCGTTTGGGAGCACGATGAAGAGTTTAAAGGATACTTGCGTAAAACACGTTGCATGGCAATTGACATGGAAACAGCAACAATATTTATTACAGCTTTTGCCAATCAGATTCCTGCCGGTGCATTGTTGTTAGTAAGCGATCAGCCAATGATACCTGAGGGGGTTAAAACAGCCGAAAGCGATAAAAAAATTACAACAGGCTTTGTACAAACACATGTAAAAATTGGAATTGACTCCCTCAACGAATTAATTAACAAAGGACTTACAGTTAAGCATTTGAGATTTTGAAGTCAATTGTGAATGGTCAATTGTAAATAACCTACCTCAAAACCTCAACACAAACTCAAAACCCCGAACTCAAAAATCGCAACGCTTAATGCCTACAGTTAAATTTGATGATATTGTAAAAGACCTTCGCAACAAGGTTTACCATCCTGTTTATTTTTTGCAGGGGGAAGAGGCTTATTATATTGATGAATTGAGCGAGCTTTTTGCAACGAAAGTTTTGGATGAAATGGAGAGGGAGTTTAATCAGACTATTGTTTACGGAAAAGAAACTGATGTGTTGAGTTTGCTGAGTATAGCAAAACGTTTTCCGATGATGAGCAATTACCAGTTGGTTATAGTTAAAGAAGCACAGGATTTAAAAGTGTTTTCAAAAAAAGATAAAGATGAGGATGGTAAAGACGACAAGAAAAAAAGCGAAGCTGAAATACTAACTGATTATATCAAGAATCCGGTTAAATCTACCTTGCTTGTTTTTTGTTACAAGCATAAAACAATTGACAAGCGATCTAAACTTGCAAAGGCTATTGAGCATTGTGGTCAGTTTTTTACTTCAGAGACTTTGCGCGATTACCAAATAACTGCCTGGATTGAAAAGTACTTAAAGGAAAGAGGGCATAAAATATCGGAACGCGCTGCTGCTTTAATAGGAGAATATTTAGGAACACAACTTTCTAAAATTGCCAATGAGCTTGGCAAAATGCTTATCAACCTGCCTGCAAAAACCACCATAGATGTAGAGCATGTTGAGCAGCACATAGGCATAAGCCGTGAGTATAATTCGTTTGAGTTAAACAATGCTTTAAACAAAAAGGATGTGTTAAAGGCAAACCGCATCATCAATTATTTTGCAGCCAATTCCAAAAACAATCCTTTAGTAGTAGTGCTGGGAACTTTGTTTAGTAATTTTAACAGGCTGCTTATGTACCATACTGCCGAATCAAAAGATGCCAAATCAATTGCAGCGCTTATGGGGGTTAATCCATATTTTGTTAACGATTATGTTGTAGCAGCAAGGCATTATCCTTTTAAAAAGTGCGTAAATATTATTTCGCTGCTGCGTGAATATGACATGCGTAGTAAAGGTGTAAACAACAACAGCACTACCGAAGGAGAGTTGCTGAAAGAACTTGTTTTTAAAATTTTGCATTGATTTTTTGTGAGCAAAGAAAAAATAACAGTATCACTCGTTTCCTACACCAATTCAAAGCCATTTTTATATGGTTTGCAAAATGGAATTATAAAAGATGAGATTGTTTTATCACTTGATAAACCTGCAGAGTGCGCACGTAAAATGATTGCCGGGGAAGCATCTGTTGGTTTGGTTCCGGTAGCTGCTATTGAAAAAATTCCCAATGCAAAACAAATCGGTGATTATGGAATTGCTGCAATTGGTAAAGTAGATTCCGTTTTGTTATTGAGCAATGTTGATCTGGCGCAAATAAAAACAGTGCTGCTCGATTATCAATCCATGACATCGGTAAAATTGATAAAGGTGCTTGCCAAAAATTTCTGGCAAATAAGTTTTGAGTATGAAAATTCAGTGCAGGGCTACGAAAATGAAATTAAAAATAATGTTGCCGGTGTTATTATTGGCGATCGTGCGCTTGAACTAAAAAACAATTTCCCATATGTTTACGATTTAAGTGAAGAGTGGTATAAATTCACTCAACTTCCTTTTGTATTTGCCGCATGGGTAACCAACACTCAACTGACGCAAGAATTTGTAGGCAACTTTAATAACGCTCTCAATCTTGGTATTAGCAACATTGATGAAGTGGTTAAACAACTTCTTTCAACTCAACAATTTAACTTTGATGTAGCACACTACCTTCAGCATTCCATTAAATATTATTTAACCAAAGAAATAAAACAAGGTATGAACAAATTTCTTTCTTTGTGAATAGCCAATAGTCAGTAATGAATTCCCAATTACCTTAATCCCTTAATTTCCTCATTCTAAAATGAAAAAAACTCTCGTAATAGGTGCATCACAAAATCCTGCGCGCTATTCTTTTAAAGCCATACATAAATTAAAATACTACGGGCACGAAGTGCTTGCACTCGGTTTAAAACCGGGCAATGCAGAAGGCACAACAATTGCTACAGGCACACCGCAGTTTAAAGAGGTAAATACTGTTACACTTTACCTCAGCGAAAAAAACCAAGCACCAATGGAAGATTATATTTTGTCCTTAAATCCAAAGCGCATTATTTTTAATCCGGGAGCCGAAAATCAATCATTAAAAACGAAAGCCGATAAAGCGGGAATAGAAACGGTGGAAGCATGTACATTGGTTATGCTTTCCATCGGGGGGTATTAATTCCAAATCTTTAATGCCATCGGCAAAACTTGAGCATTGAGCTTATTGGTTGATCCCATAGGTTCACCATCAATATGAAAAGGAAGTTTTTCGCGTAGCTGTATTTCAATTTTTTTGGCGCGAAATGTTTTTACGTAACTACTTTTTTCAATTTGTTTTTTAAATAGTAAATAAAAAATCATAGGAAGTTGCAGTGCAGGCGGTTTTCTGATTATGGTAATATCCATAAAACCATCCTGTATGTTTGCCAATGGAGCGACAAAAGCATTGTTCCCAAACTGCGATGAGTTAGCAATGGCGGTTATAAAAGAAATGGTTTCTGTTTCCTCACCATCAGCAATTAACTTTATCTGGCATTGCGGAAATTTTTTATAGCCATTCAATGTAAGCTTTGCATAGTTTAAAAAACCTCGCTTGCTGCTTTTAGCAAACTCATTGGCAACCCATCCGTCAAAACCAATGCCCGATACGTTTACCGAAATGGCATTGTTAATTTTTATCACATCAATTTTACTGATGCTGCCGTAATTTATTTTTTGAATGGCTTGCGAAACATTTAGTGGAATACCCATATGCCGCGCCAGTCCATTGCCGGATCCACGCGGTATAATTGCAAGTGCTGTATTTGAGTGTAAGAGAGGTTCGGAAATTTCGTTGATAGTACCATCGCCTCCAATGGCGGTAACAATGTTAAACTGTTGAGCTACTGCACTGGCAGCAAGTTCTTTGGCATGACCGGCATGTTTGGTAAACTCAATGCTGTAATCAAATATATTTTTATCAATCAAATCGTTAATGCGTTGCTCAATAAATAACGATTTTCCACCACCGGCTATAGGGTTTAAAAGAAAAAGTAACTTTTTTTTTGTGGTTAACAAATGAGGTGCAATATTTAGTTTATCAAAGAAGATTTTTTTTGTTCAGTAGTATCAGTAAGCCTGTTGCTAATCATGCTCCCGTTAAAATCCTGAATAAAAGCTTTAAGTTTTTTTTCTGATTGCAAACAAGACAATGAATTACTATTCGCTTCTGAAAGCGTTTGCGTATCTTCTAAAGTATAACAACCTATCATTTTCTCTCCATCAAAATGAACAACGTTATTATCTTCAATAAACTGGTAAATACCGTCAATATAGTTTACAGCAAAGTGATTGGCGGTTGAATCAAAAATACTGTTGCCATAAAACTTAAACGGCTCTTTATAATTTAGATATTGAAGAACGGACGGAACAATATCGGCCTGCTGTGTTGTGTTGGCGTAAATGCCTTTTAGGTTTTCAGATGGTATATAATAGATGACAGGAATGGAATAAACACCGGTTTTGGTTTGATACAAAACATTGTCTGACGGACCGGTGTGATCGGCAGTAATTACAAACAAAGTGTTGCGGTACCATTCTTTTTCTTTTGCTGAAATAAAAAATTGTTTTAGAGCAAAATCGGCATACAAAACAGTTTTGTGTATGGGCATTGTTCCTTCCTTAAAAACATTTTTGTATTGTGCTGGAATGGAATAGGGGTGATGCGATGATAAAGAAAACAAGGAAGCGTGAAACGGTTGTTTCATTTTTGAAATATCATTACAAAAAAACTGCATAAATGGCTCGTCATAAACTCCCCAGTCTCCATCATAATCGGTGCCTGGATACTCGTTCCTTCCAATGTACTTTTGATATCCAGCCATTTTTGTGTAGCTGTCAAATCCCATGGTACCGTTATTGCCGCCATGATAAAATGCAGTTGAGTATTTTTTATCCTTTAATAAAAGTGGCAAAGAGTTTATTTTATTTCCGTTATATGTAGAGGTAATGTAAGAAGTATTCATCATTGCTGGAATGCCCGAAACAATTGCCGGTATCCCTTCAATACTCCTTTTGCCATTGGCATAGGCATTGGTGCAAACAAGACTTTGTGTAATAAGTGAATCTAAAAATGGAGTGTATCCATTGCCTTTATTAAAATAACCAATGTACTCTTTAGAAAAACTCTCCATAATAAGCATCACTACATTTAGATTTTTAAAAGCGGAATCGCTTTTATAATGATGAACAGGATTGTAAATTTTTTCTATTTCATCATCACTGAAAAATTTTACATCGGAAAATTCTTCCTTGCCTAGTGTCTTAATAATTGAAAAAGGTGTGTTGAGCACGAGTGACACATTTTGCGCACTTGTATATTTTGCCGCTGATAAAATGCTGATGGGTTTTAACTGGGTACCTCCACGCGCAGCAATTATGATAACCCCCACACATATTGGAATACCAAGCCAATGGAACCATTTGTAGCTTATATTCATTGCTGGCCTTTGTACTTTAATTTTATTGTAAGCCTTTACCAACAAAAATGCCAGCACAAAAAACAAGAGGAGCAAATACCAGAAATCGGCAATGATTTTGGGTAGCGTATTTTTTAAATCATCGCCAACAGTAACAAACTTAAAAAAATCGGCAGTGGTGCGCTTGAGTTGGAAACGGTAATAGCCAACATCCAGTACATTAAAGAATAATGCAGTTAAATTGGTAATGAAAAAAATTGCTTTCAGGAGCGATTGATACCATTTGCTGTAAAATGCTGTAATTGGCAACAAACTAATTAGCATAAAAAGCGAATTGGTAATGGCAATGGCAGCAGCATCAAAACGCATAGAAAAGAAAAGCACTTTAACGGGTTCTATAAAACCAAGAGAATTGAAAAGCGAAAAATTAAATGCCAGAAAAAGGATGCGTGTAAGTTGATAAAAAACAAAAACGAGTAAAAGCCTCTTAAAAAGAAGGATTAGTTGTTCTTTAAACATATGGCTCAAAGAAAATAAAAAAGCCCCGATTTATGGTCGGGGCTTTTTGAAACAGAAATATTATTTATTGTTGAATGAAAGCATCTTCGTATGGAACAGCTGCTGTTGGAGTACAACCTGCTCCACCACCTGTTTGTTCATCAGAAAATTTAATAGAAAAAGCATATTTGCCTGATACTAATGTGATTTTAGCTCCATCAGTGGCTGATGCCGTAAAGGTATGGTTGCATGCAGTTGTTCCTATAGCAGTAGCAGTTTGTGTAGAGGGTGTTAAACGAACATATTCATCTGAGCCTACAGTAACTACTCTTGCTTTAATACCGCTGTTGCTTTGATAGTTAGCAAATTTGCTAAAAGTAATTTCGTTGTTTACAGTAGAAGAAACACTTATGGATTGTGACCAGGCTGTACTACCGGGTGTTTCGGTGCAACCATAAGTTCCAGCCAAATAATAAGCATCATTTTGAACAATTACAGTTCTGGTTGCTGTTGCTGTTTCGCCATCGGCATCGGTAGCTGAGTAGGTAATGGTGTAGGTGCCTGCCTGCGCCATATTTGGGTTGGTGGAAGAAGCATCACTGGTAACAGTAAGGCTGCCATCTTCGGCATCTTCAGCTGTGGCACCGGCATCAGTATATGTACCTTGTAGAGAAGCTGTAACAGAAGCATCGCCATTTAAAGTAATTTCAGGAGCTGTGTTCTCATCCTTTTTGCAAGATGTAAAGATTAAAGAAGACGCAATAAGAAGTGCAGATGCACTTAAGATAATTTTTTTCATTGTGTTTTTAGTTTTATTTGAATAATGTGTTTGTTGCAGGCAAAAGTAAAAACAATTTTCAAAAGAAATATTATGTGATTTAAAAAATCGATTTACATTTGCCTCACAAAATAAAAATCACAATGAAAAAAACTATTTTATCAGCATTTGTCATTGCTTCAATGGCATTTGTTGCCTGCGGACCAAGCGCAGAAGAAAAAGCTGCTGCTGAAAAAGCTAAGCAAGATTCTATTGCTGCAGTAGAAGCAGAGACTGCTGCCAAAGCTGCCGAAGATTCTATGAAAGCTGCACAAGAAGCAGAGGCTGCTGCAATGAAAGCTGCCGATGACAGCATGAAAATGAAGGCTATGCAAGACTCTATGGATGCTTTAAGCGGCAAAATGAAAAACATGGAGCAAAAAGCAAAAGCTGTTAAGGCAAAAGAAAAGAAAGTGAAAGAAGCATATCAGGAGCAAGGTAAAGGTAAAGGGTAATTCTTGAATAGAAACCCTGAAAGCCCGTCAGTAACGATGGGCTTTTTTGTTGTTCTGGCACTAATTAACCATGATATGTTTAAAACCTCTTAATTCCTGAGAAATTTGTAAGGAAAGTCCAACCACATTTGTATCAAACAAAACAAAAAAAATAGGACTATGAAAAAAGTATTCTCTCTACTTATTGTAGCAGGCATGTTTGCAATAACATCGTGCGGACCAAGTGCGGAAGAAAAGGCTGCTGCTGAAAAAGCTGTTGCCGATAGCATGGCTGCTGCCGAAGCACAAATGAAAGCTGCCGAAGAAGCCGCTATGGCTGCTGCCGCTGCTGCATCTGCAATGCCTGATTCTGCTGCTACCGCAGATACCTCTGCTGCCGGGCACGAAGGACATTCTCATTAAGAGAAGCTTTAACGCAGGATATATATTGCGTTAGAGGAAAAATTAAAGCCGCCTCCATAAAGGGGCGGCTTTGTTTGGTTTTAGGTATAAATAAATAATTAATTTAATTTACTTGGAACAATCATTTTAAAAACTGGAATTTTAACGTAAAATAGTTTTTTGTCTAAGGCTCTTTCCATGAGGTATGTGCCATACATTTTTCCAATTTCGGTATTAAGGTTGCAACCGGAAACATACTTATAATATTCACCAGGAGGAATCACAGGTTGTTCGCCAACCACGCCTTCACCTTCCACTTCTCTTCTGTTATTGTCTGAATCAACAATAAACCAATGCCTTCTTCTCAAACGTATAGTTTCATCACTTTCGTTATAAATGGTAATTCGGTATGCAAATACATAATGGTTTTGACCGGGATTGGAATGTGTGGGCTGGTAGAAAGTTTCAACCACCACTTTTATTCCTGCTGTAATTTCCGTAAACATAGTCGCCATGCTTTAGTGTATCTCTTATTACGTCCGTAAAACTAAGGACACGGGTAAAGATATAAATTTTAATTTGATGAACAGATAATTTTAATGGGCGAAAAATTACTTATCTGATGAACATTCCTGCCGTGAGGCAAAGCGCAAAAACCACGCTTGCTATACCATTAGTGGTAAAAAATGCAATATTTACTTTGCTTAAATCATCTTCTTTAACTAAAAAGTGCTGGTAAATAAGCAGCATACTAAATAGCAAAAGTCCGATATAACCCCAATTTCCGAAACTTTTATGATTGATGGCAGCAAGAAGAAAAAGTAAGGTAAGAACATGAAAAAAACGCGATAAAATTAGGGCATTTTTTCTTCCTAAAACTGAAGGTAAAGATTTTAGCTGGTTCATGCGGTCAAAAGCATCGTCCTGCAATGAATAAATTATATCAAAACCGCTTACCCAAAAAAGCACCGCAAAAGAATACAATAATGGTTCCCACTCAAATTTTCCAGTTACAGCTAAAAAAGCCCCTATTGGTGCTAACGATAATCCAACACCAAGTACCAAATGGCAAAGGGCTGTAAATCTTTTGGTATAACTATACCCAAGAACAACGAGCAATGCAATTGGAGATAGTAGAAAACAAAGTTTATTAATAAAAAAGGTAGTAGCAATAAAAAGTAAAGCATTAATGATGGCAAATATAAGAGCGGACTTTTCTGAGATTATGCCTGAAGGAATTTCTCTGTTAATTGTTCGAGGGTTAGCCGCATCAATATTTCTGTCAGTCCACCGGTTAAATGCCATTGCCGCATTGCGGGCAAATACCATACATAACAACACTTTTATTGCAAGCGCAGTGCTAAAATCAAAACCGTTATACTTTAATCCCAATAAAAAGCCAATAAGAGCAAATGGTAAAGCAAATACCGTATGACTGAACTTGATAAGCGAAAGGTAATTTGCAACCGTGCCTGATGACTTTGGATTCATTGGCACAAATTTACTCGTTATAATTTTAAAAGTTTTCCTTTTGAAACAAGTTCTTTTTCGGAGGTAATCGTGTAGAAATATATTCCAGAATGAATATTCGGTTTAATGATTATCTCGCTTTCAGTTCCTTTAAGTGTTGTTTTAAAAACCACTTCGCCAAGTGCATTTGTAATTGAAAGATTCAGGTTGTTTTTTTTGTAATTATTAATGTTATTTAATTCTATGGTAAAATCATCTCTAAACGGATTAGGATAAACGTTAGACTGAATTAATTGAACATTGCTTCCTGTTAAATTACTTGGGCTGCAACCGGTAAGCGCTGCAAAGCCATCAAGTTTTCCATATCCCCAAAAATTATTGGGAACAGGAATAGTTACAATACTATCAACAAGGGCATTACCTAAGATGCAATTTTTTATATCCAACCAATTCGCGTTGGGGTAACGTTGAAATAAAAGCGCTGCCACACCTGCCACAACTGGTGCAGAAGTGGAAGTACCACCATCACGCACATACATACATGTAGAGTCGTACTTGTTTGCATTAACCTGGCTTAAAACTGCTGCTGATAATGTTATTCCACCACTTGCTGTTATATCTGGTTTTATTCTTCCATCTCGAGTAGGTCCATGGCTACTGGCTGATTCCAAACCATTAACATTGATTGATGATAAGTTATAAATGTTTCCGTTGCACATTTTGTAACTGCGCTTATTACCGGTTTCGCCTACAGTTAATACTTTGTCTGAACAAGTAAAACTGCTTACAATATTTTGATTGATATCAGGCAATGTGTAGTTACTCATGGCAGGGTAGGTAGCCGTATTTGGTATAGGTAAAGAGAAAATTGTATTAGGCAAGTAATTATAAGACCACATATCCATTGAACCCAATCCTGTGGTAGAAAACCTAAAGTGGTAGCTGTTTGAATCGGGGTAAATAATAAATTGAATTTGATACCTGTCACCAATAAGTTCTCCAAAACTTTGAACTCGTGCTAAACGATTGCCCGATGTACCGTATATGGTATCGTTACGTAAATTATTTAAATGATAGTTTATGTTTCTGTAAGGCAAACTTCCTCTTAATGAAAAACCGGATGTTGTGTCATCAGCAGCTAATCCAATTTGCATTTGGTTAAAATCAGCAGTATCCGCCCATAAATCTGCATAAATAGTTGGGCCCCAATAATTGATTTGCTTAACCCAAGTAAACGTTGTGTCGCCAATATTTACATTGTGTTGAGTATGCAAGGGATATGAACCAAGATTGCCCGCTGAGCAAATCAATGCTCTTTTGTTTTGAGCAGTAATTAATCCTTCAATAATTTGCCCTTGCAAATCTTTAGCATCGTGAGAACCAAAATAGGTACCTGCACTAATGTTAATTACACATGGTTTATTTAAAGTGTTTGCTTTTGTGTAAATGTATTCAACAGCATCGGCAACAGAACTAAGCCAGTCGTCATCAGGTAAATTCCAGTTTACACATACCGAAATAATATCGGCTTTTGGTGCCACACCTCTGTATCGCTTGTCGGCTATAGCTCGCCCGTTACCTGCGGCAACACCTGTTACGTGTGTTCCATGACCAAAGTAATTATCAACGTGAGCGGTTGCTCCTCCTGAATTAATTGCAACCGAATTGAATTCAGTTCCATAAGTGAAAGGCGCAGGAGCTGAACCAACTGTTAAATTATGATCCCATATGGAAATAACTCTTGTATTTCCTGACGAGTCTTTAAAATCGGGATGAGTAAAATCAATGCCTGAATCGATAATTCCCATAATCACGCCTTCGCCTTCGTAGCCCTGTAACAGAGGTGCCATTCCCATCTGCGCAGCATCAATATTATTTTTTACACGCATGCTGTCATTCATCGGCACAAGCTTCATGCTATTATCTTCAATTCTTAATACATCATTTCTTTCGGCAAGTAAGGCTACTTTTGAAATAGGAAGATTTATGGCGGCTATATCATTCACAGCATACTTAAAACTTCCGCCATTATTAAGTGTAATCGCTTTTACATTTTCAACATTTCCCTTAACAAAAAGAGCCGCAAGTTTATTCTTGTTATTTTCTTCGGCAAGACGTTTAACAATTGAAAATGAGAGCTTGCTTTGTTGACCAAAGCCCACAAATAAAAACAAAAACAGAAAGGCAGAGGTTGATATTACTTTTTTCATTATTGTGGTTTTTAAGTTAAACGAATAACTGTGCATTATGTTCCAAGTCATGCCAGCTATAATTATTGCCAAAAAGTTTTGTCTTTTTCAGATATGATTTACAAAATCAAAGTTAAATTATTTTAAATCAGAATCTTTAAAAATTTTAAAGTCTTTTTTCGTTTGACTTGTGCTGTTCTTCATTTCAAGGTTTGTTTTACCTTTCCACTTACCTTTTTTCCATTTAAAACCATCGTAAGTAAAATCGGGTCCCATAAATTGTTCCATTCCTTTTAAGGATGATTTTGATGCCGAAAGGTGATCATAAACTATCGTTTTCATTTTTTGTTCGTAGCGCAAGGTCATTACTGCCTGCGCATTATACTCAAAAATGATACGGTATTTTTTATTGATGTCGCCATAAGTTAACTGGTAATTTGATGCCTCAAAAATTTTAGCGCCAAATACAGGTTTGCTGTTTTCAAAAGATAAAACATCAATTACTTTTATGGTAGTAAGTAAGTTGTTTCCACGCCATCCCAGCAATGTATAATATTTATTTTTCTTGAATTTAGTTTCAATTATTTTGTAATAAACTGCATTATAACATTTTTCGGGTGAGAGTTTTTTGTCCATTGCCTCGTACTTATCTGCTTCAATATCTTTTAACTGATAAACTTCCACCGATTTTTTTTTATGGTTATAAGTTTGGATGAAGCCAAAAATCTTGTATGAGTTTGTTTCCATAACGGGCAAAGCCCACTGATAAAAACGCAAAGTTTTATCAGGTGAATGCAATGTTGAAAGCGTTTTAATGCTATCGAAGTTTTCTGTGAATGAGGTTGGATTTTTAAGTAACTCACCTAATATTTCTAAAGTTCTGTTTGAGCAGATAACACGCACACTATCGGTGCTGCCTCTGAAAATACTGTCACCCAGAGATTTTAGCTCAGTTTTATAATCAGGCTGCGCAGTTACATCAAAAGATAAAACAGAAATAAATAAGACCGACAAATAAAAAATCCAGTTTCTTGAAATATAAATCATGAGTTGAATAACGAAGCAAATCTACTTTTATTGAAACAAAAAATCCATTCAGCAACAAAGCAAAATGGATTTAATAATTATTTATCCGGTTAATATTTGAACCGTTTTAACTTAACTTCAAACTCCCAACCCGGAACTCAAACTCTGAACCAGCATTAAGCGTGCATTTTAGATTTTTTCTCCAGTAATGATTCCTTACTTTCTCTAAAATCCTCGTCATCTACACAACAGTCAACCGGGCAAACAGAAGCGCATTGAGGCTCATCATGAAAACCCACGCACTCAGTGCATTTGTCAGTTACAATATAATAATGGTCAACAGATTTTGGTTCTTGCGGGCTATTGGCATCAATTTCGGCACCATCCATTTTGGCAAACATGCCTTTAACGGAAGTTCCATCAGAAAAACGCCACTCAGCACCACCTTCATAAATGGCATTATTAGGACACTCGGGCTCACAGGCTCCACAGTTTATACATTCATCAGTAATTTTAATTGCCATAGCTTTGTAGTTTTAAAATTGTTTGAGCAAAAATAAAATTTGAATTTAAAAAACAGAAATCTTTCTATAAAGTTTATGATAAACTTACAGCATAGGGTTAACGCATTTATTGAGTTAGGGTTACGGTTAAAAAAACTTTCGACAGAATTGCCTGACACAAACGAAGAGGTAAACAGTGTATTAAATAGGACTTACACAAATAATAAATGGTTTACTGTTAAAAACCAGTTAAGCGCATTGCAGGCTTTGTCAGAAATGTTAAGGCAAGACAAAATAAAAGAATGGGTTAAAAGCTATCCTGAATTAGAAAGCTGGAAATCTTCAGGAAAAAATGTGGGAATAATTTGCGCGGGTAATATTCCCGCTGTTGCGTTTCACGATTTATTATGTGTTGTTATTTCAGGCAATAAGGCGGTTTTAAAATTTTCTGCAGATGACAATGTGCTTTTTCCTTTTGTAGTTAACCTACTTTGTGAAATTGAACCGCAATTAAAGGAGCAAATTGAAGTTGTTTTAAAAATAAATTCTCCCGATGCGGTAATCGCGACAGGTTCTAACAACTCCGCGCGCTATTTTCAGCATTACTTTGGTAAATATCCGCATATTATTCGCAAAAACAGAAATAGCGTGGCGGTTTTAGATGGAAATGAAAGCCAAGAAGATTTTAAAAAATTGGCTACCGATATTTTTTCTTACTTCGGTTTAGGTTGTCGTAACGTTTCTAAATTATATGTGCCACAAGGCTACGCTTTCAATGCTTTTTTTGAAACCATTGAGGAATTTGGAAGCGACTTGATGAACCACAATAAGTACATGAACAACTATGATTACCACAAGGCATTGTTTTTATTGGAAGCAATTCCGTTTCTTACAAATAACTTTTTAATCTTAAAAAATGACAAGCAAATAGCCACGCCTGTTTCGGTTTTATATTACGAGTATTATAAAAATCAGGATGATTTAAAGCAAAAACTAACGTTTAATTTGGAGCATATTCAATGTATAATGTCCGGAAAAAAATTGTTAGGAGAAGAAGTAGGCTTTGGAAATTCTCAGCAGCCTGCAATTAATGATTATGCCGATGGAGTTGATACTATAAAATTTCTTTTATCTCTTGAATAACCATTAAAACAAAAAACCGCTCTTCTGAGAAGAACGGTTTTTATCATTAAGCAGTAAGAAATTATTTCTTCTTAGCAGCTTTCTTTTTAGCAGCAGCCTTTTTCTTAGGAGCAGCTTTCTTTTTAGCAGCTTTCTTTTTCGGAGCAGCTTTTTTAGCAGACACCGAACGCTTAGCAGCTTTCTTTTTTGGAGCTGCTTTCTTTTTAGCAGCTTTCTTTTTTGGAGCTGCTTTCTTTTTAGCAGCTTTCTTTTTTGGGGCAGCTTTTTTAGCTTCCACCACTGTAGCCACTTCTAAAGTAGCATCAGTCATTGAACTGTTCATCATGTTTGTTGAATTTAAATAAATGGTTAATAATTATATTAGTTATACTCTTGTTTGTTAAATTTTGTTTCAGTTGATATCAATAAAAAACATTTTTCGTTTTTGTTTTTCAATTTTAATTAATTCACATCAACAATTTTCTCCACATTATATTTTCCTGCAGTTAAGTTTGCTTTTATTTTTTGGAATGATTCAATTGTATATTTTACATCATCCAAAGAATGAACTGCAGTGGGAATAAGTCTTAACATAATTACACCTTTTGGAACAACAGGATAAACCACCATTGAACAAAAAATGTCAAAATTCTCTCTTAAATCGTAAATAAGTTTAGTTGCTTCAGGTATTGTTCCGTTTAAGTAAACAGGCGTAACAGGAGATTGTGTATTGCCAATCGAAAAACCTGCATCTGTTAAACCGGTTTGCAGCGCTTTTACTATTTTCCAGAGATTATCTTTTAACTCGGGTTTTGTTTTTAAAAGTTCTAATCTTTTTAATGCGCCTATTACTAAAGGCATGGGTAATGACTTTGCAAAAATCTGCGAACGCATATTATAACGCATAAACTCAACAACCTGAGCATCGCTTGCAATAAAACCGCCAATCAAAGCCATTGATTTTGCAAAAGTGCCAAAGTAAATGTCAACTCCGTCCATCACGCCCTGCTCCTCACAAGTTCCGGCACCGGTTTTCCCCATTGTACCAAAGCCATGCGCATCGTCCACAAATAACCTGAACTGAAATTTCTTTTTCAAATCAACAATTTCTTTCAGTTTTCCCTGATCACCACTCATTCCAAAAACACCTTCTGTAATAACTAATATGCAGCCACCCGATTCGTTAACCAACTTGGTAGCACGCTCTAATTGTTTCTCAAGGTTACTTATATCATTATGAGGAAAAACAAATCTTTTTCCCATATGCATTCGCAAGCCATCAATTATACAAGCGTGCGATTCGCTGTCATACACTATTACATCGTGGCGGTCAACAAGGCAATCAATAGCACTTACCATTCCCTGGTAACCGAAGTTTAGTAATATAGCGTCTTCCTTCTTTTCAAAAGCAGCAAGTTCTTTTTCTAATTTAATATGCAAATCGCTTTCACCGCTCATCATGCGCGCACCCATTGGTAATCCTAAACCATATTGAGAAGCGCCATCTGCATCTGCCTTTCTCACTTCTTTATGATTAGCCAGTCCTAAATAATTATTAAGGCTCCAAACTAATTTCTCTTTTCCACGAAAAACCATTTTGTTTGAAATTTCTCCTTCAAGTTTTGGAAATGTAAAATAACCATGCGATTCTTTTGCATGCATTCCTAACGGACCACGATTCTTTTTAATCTTTTCAAACAAATCTGACATAAAATATTTTTCTAACGCTGCGCTGTTTTAGCTGTTTAAAATTTTTCCGAAATATCCACACATTATTTTTTGTATGAGCATTTTCAAATTGAAAATTATTAACAGAAAAATGTTGATGCGAATTTATAAAAAAATTAAAAAATATTTTTTCGAAAAAAATGTAACAAGCAACAAGAATTTTTTTTTTGAAAAAGTTTTTTGAAAAAAAATTACGAGTGAAAAAGAGAAATAAATTTATTGGTTGATAAAAAAATGTTTTTTGTTGTAGAGTCATTCAATCAATGAAAATTATTTGAAAATGTTATTTGTAAATTGTTAATAAGTGCATCGCATACAAAAAAAATTATCTTTGCGCGATGTTGAAAAAATACAATCACTACATTTTTTTTATAACAATTTCTTGTTTGTTGTTAACATCTTGCAGCAGGTTTTCGCGTTTATTAAAAAGTTCGGACATGAACTTGAAATTTAACGCTGCAGTTGAATATTACGAAAAGAAAAAATTTTACAACGCATTACAATTGTTTGAAGAATTGGTTCCGCTAAACCGCGGAACAAGTAAAGCTGAAGAAACATATTATTATTATAGTATGTGTCACTTTTATATTAACGATTACATTTCTGCTGCTTATCACTTAAATAATTTTGTGCAACAATTTCCCGCCAGCAAACATGCAGAGGAAGCTGCATTTAATAATGCGTATTGTTATTACTTAGATTCTCCTGGCTCAAGCCTTGATCAGCAAAGTACATTGGATGCTATAAAACAGTTTCAGATTTTTGCCGATCGCTATCCTGAAAGTGCTAAGCTGCCTGAGTGTAATAAGTTGGTGGATGAATTGAGAGCAAAGTTGGAAACCAAGGCTTATGATAATGCACGCCTTTATTATAAGATGGAAGATTATAAGGCTGCCGTGGTTGCTTTTAATAATGTGATAAAAGACTTTCCGGCTACCAACTATAAGGAAGAATGCTTATTTTTGAGCCTCAAATCTGCCTATCTTTATGCTATTAATAGTATAGATATAAAAAAGGAAGAGAGATTTAAATCAACAATTGAAAATTACAGCAAGTTGATAGAAGCGTTTCCCGATTCTAAATACAAGCGCGAAGCCGACAGGATTGAAAAGGATTCAAAAGAAAAGATAGACGCACTTAAGTATTTGAATTTGCCCAATCCATAACTCAAAAAACAATTTATACATTATATATATATCATGATTAATCACAAGAATGCCTCTCCTACAACAATTACCCGTAACCCGGTTGAATTTGAAAAAGGAACCGACAATTTGTATGAGAGTTTGGCAATAATTGCAAAACGTGCCAACCACATTAGCCAGGACATACGCGAAGAATTGCACAACAAGCTTAGCGAGTTTGGTGGGTCTACAGATACTTTAGATGAGGTTTTTGAAAACCGCGAACAAATAGAAATTTCTAAATTTTATGAGCGTTTGCCAAAGCCAACTCTTATTGCGTTAAACGAATTTTTAGATAATAAAATCTATTATCGCAATCCTGCTAAAGAAGAAGCAGCAAACAGCTTAAGCGAAGAATAATTTGTTGAATGCTGCAGGGAAAGAAAATATTGCTTGGTGTTACCGGCAGCATTGCAGCTTACAAAACACCTGAACTTGTAAGGCAACTTGTAAAAAAAGGTGCGTTGGTAAAAGTTATTGTTACTGAATCAGCCACAGATTTTGTTTCACCATTAGTACTTTCAGTTGTAAGCAAAAACAAAGTTTATACTTCTTTCTATTCGGAAAGTAAATCAGTCTGGAACAATCACGTTGAATTAGGATTGTGGGCTGATTTGTTTTTAATAGCACCTGCATCTGCAAATACAGTTGCAAAAATGAGTAGTGGTATTTGCGATAATCTTTTGCTTGCCACCTATTTATCTGCAAAATGTCCGGTGGCTATTGCACCTGCAATGGATTTGGATATGTACAAGCATTATGCAACCCGCAGAAATATTTCTTCTCTTAAAGAAAGCAATGTTAAGGTTATTGGACCTGATGCTGGTGAGCTTGCAAGCGGATTAACAGGAGAAGGAAGAATGACAGAGCCTGTTAAAATTGTAGCAGAGATGGAAAACTATTTTTCAGCAAGAAATGATTTTACCGGCAAGAAAGTTTTAGTAACTGCAGGACCAACTTACGAAGCTATTGACCCAGTTCGTTTTATCGGGAATCATTCTTCTGGTAAAATGGGAATAGCTATTGCAACCGAGTTTGCAAAACGCGGTGCTAAGGTTATACTGGTTTGCGGACCGGGTGTAAGTGAAGTTGAAGAAAGCGGCATTTCAAAATTAAGTGTAACATCGGCAGATGATATGTTTAATGCCGTTCAAAAACACTTTGGAAAAACGGATATAGCCGTAATGGCTGCTGCAGTTGCAGATTTTACTCCGATTATATCTGCATCTGATAAAATTAAAAAGGATAATGGTGAAGAACTGATTTTAGAACTGAAACCAACTAAAGATATTTTGTTAGCTATTGGTAAGTTGAAAAAGAAAAATCAAGTACTTGTGGGCTTTGCTTTAGAAACAAATAATGAATTAGAGAATGCAAAAAAGAAACTGAAAAATAAAAACCTCGATTTTATCGTTCTTAATTCTCTGAATGAAAAAAACAAAGTTTTTAATTCGGACTTTAACCAGGTTACTGTCATTAATAAAAATAATAGGGTAATTAAATTTGACACTAAAACAAAAACAGAGGTTGCAAAGGATATAGTTGATCAGGTTAAAAACCAGTTATCGAAATAACAATTTAAATGCGAATGAAAAAATTAATTCTCATATTCATTTCTCTTTTTAGCTCAGCACATTTATTCAGTCAGGAATTACAGTGCCAGATTTCTGTTGTTGCTCCGCAAGTGCAAAACGTTGATAAGAAAGTTTTTCAAACGATGCAGCAAACATTGTATGAGTTTATGAATAACACTAAATGGACTTCGGATAAATTCACCAACAACGAGCGTATAGATTGCACAATACTGATTACTGTAAATGAAAGAGTATCAAACGACCAGTTTAAAGGAAGCATACAGGTGCAATCGCGTAGACCCGTTTTTGGTGCATCTTATAACACACCCATTTTTACGTACAACGATCAGAACTTTGAATTTAAATATGTAGAGTTTCAGCCGTTGGAGTTTAACGAAACGGGTTCTAATCCAAATCTTTCAGCAGTGCTTGCATATTATGCTTACATTATATTAGGATTGGATTACGATTCGTTTGGAATGAATGCTGGCGCGCAATACTTTGCTAAAGCGCAAACCATTGTAAACAATATGCAAAATGCTGCCGAATCGGGCTGGCGTGCTTTTGAAGGAACCAACAACCGCTACTGGCTTTCAGAAAATATGGCAAATGCAGCCTTTAAACCATTTCATACTATGATGTATAATTTTCACCGAAAAGGTTTAGATATCATGAGTAAGAAAATGGAAGAGGGGATTTCTGCCATTACGGAAAGCATAGAAGAATTAATGAAAGTACATCAGGAAAAACCGGGATCTGTTTTATTACAAACTTTATTTTATGCCAAGGCTGATGAAATAGTAAACATTTACTCAGGCGCTTTGCCAGACCAAAAAGTTAGAGTGGTAAATACTTTAAGTGAAATTGACCCGGCAAATTCAGGTAAGTACAATAAGATTTTAGAGGGGAATTAAAGAGGGTTGCACCAATTGCCTCTCTGTGATGAGAACCACAGATGGTTTTCAGCTAACCTTGTATTAGCATTCGGAATAAAAATATTACATTTTGAAACCACTTAGATGTATGCACGTACAAAGAATTGTTAAAAATTCATTGGACAATGTACCGCATCATCAGTTTAGTTTTTTTTACAAGTATTTATTTTCTTAGTAGCGTTTTAGGTCAATCGCAAAAGCGTGACTTGGTTGAATGGAACGAAGCCTTTAAAATATCACTTGAGGATTATAAAGGTCGCATTACAGACACTCTCAATTATGTAAATACCAATTGCGGGATATATTGCATTCCGCAAATTATTGGCGATTCTGCAAGTATTACGATTATTGCTTACATGGATAAAAACAAATCGTGGATACGTAAAAAATATGCCGATTCATTAGCACTTACACACGAGCAAGGGCACTTTGATTTAACAGAAATTTATGCGCGTAAATTCAAAAAGCGGGTTATGTCCTTGCGCTTGAACAAACGCAACTTTACCAAAAACATAAAGTTGATTTATGACACCACCTGGGAAGATTTGCAAAAGCAACACACAGCTTACGACAAAGCAACACAAGGCGGCTCGGTTGAATTTGCACAACGCACGTGGCAGAATTATATCAGAGAAAACTTAACTTTATATACTCCTTATTCCACCCAAACCATCAAGTTTCCTATTCCCGATTAAATTTTTACCCCCACTTCATGAATAAATACTGCCCTTAATTACTTTGGGGTAACAATGCTTTTTTATTTTAGTCGTTTAATTAATTGGCTAAAAAAAATATCATGATCATACCTAATTATTTTATTGCATTATTAATTGCAACGGTTTTGTTTATGGGTTGCAAAAAGGATAGTGATGAGGATACAACACCTGCACCTGTCGAACCCAAACTTATCTTTAAGTATAAGTTTGATAGCACACAAACACGGTTAAACTCAACTGGTGCTGTTTCTGCTGTGCCTTCAAACCATGGAGCGCAGAGCCCTGTGTTTAATAGTATGAGCTCGCATTACATTGAATTGTCTCAAACTGCAACAACTGCATTAGGCAGTGGGGCTGTTTTGTACCACGCTGCCGAAACCAACGTTGGTGGAAGTTTAGCTATTGATTTTTCTAAAGCCTCATTAAAAGGCAATAACGAAATTTTCTACTCTATTCCACTTAAAGATGTTGCAGTAGGAACATATAATTATTTGCGTGTATCATTGGCTTACCAGAACTACGATATTAAATTCAGATATACTACAAGCGGAATTAATTACGATTCAAGCGGAACCATTGCATCATTTATTGGTTACAATACTTACATCAACAGTATAAAAGTTAAAAACCAAACATTAACCGTTAACGGAAATCGTTTACAAGGCTTTTGGGCTTTTGAAATTCCGGGTGTGTCAATTGATAGCGGACAGGCTTCACCGGGGGCAACCACTGTTCCAAATCCTATTAATGGTACATCGCCTGTTCCTTCGGGCAGTTGCGTGGTAACTGGTGCATTTGCATCAGCGCTAACCATAACAGGTAATGAAACAGAAGATATTGTAATTACAGTTTCGCTAAGCACCAATAAAAGTTTTGAATGGGAGGAGTTAAGCACTCCTGGTTATTTTGAACCCGCTGCGGGCGATAGAGTAGTTGATATGGGAATTAGAGGACTAACTCCTATTGTGAATTAAAAAAAACTCTCCTTAGTATACTTTAAAAATTGAGCGAATCGTTTTCCAGCTATGCTGCAAATTACGATACCGATTTCAGTAATACTGAAATTGGCAAATTGCAACGCAGTAGGGTTTGGTTTTTTCTTGAAAGGAATTTGGAGGGGAAGCCATTGAAGATTCTTGAGTTGAATTGCGGCACAGGAATAGACGCGATGTGGTTTGCAAAAAAAGGTTGCAATATTTTGGCTACTGATATTTCTCCTGAAATGGTAAAGCGTGCAGCAGAAAATACATTGGCGTTTAAAGACAAGGTAAAAACCATTACATGCGATTGCAGGACTATTCTTGAAGTAACTGGTAAAGAAAAATTTGATATTGTTTTTTCAAACTTCAGCGGGCTCAATTGTTTAGCTCATGCTGAACTTTCTGATTTAAGTAATTCAATTAAAAATGTGTTGAAGCCTGATGGAAAATTTATTGCCTGCTTTTTTGGCACAAAGTGTTGGTGGGAAAAACTATATTTTTTTTTCAAGTTTAATTTTAAGGAAATGAACAGGAGAAAAGATAAAAAGGCTGTACAGGTTAAAATTGAAGATGAGGCTTTTGCAACTTGGTATTATTCTACATCAACCATAAATAAAATATTTTCAAATAATTTTATGCTAAGAGATAAAATGCCTGTTGGTATATTTATACCTCCAAGTTATTTAAATAGTTTTTTTAGAAAATTTCCTTTTGTTTTAAAAATACTCTATAAGATGGAATGTGTTTTTTCTTTTCCGTTTCTTTCAAATTATGCCGATCATTATGTTGTTTGTCTTACCCAAAAATAGCGCGGAAGGATTACATTTGCTATGAGCATGAAAATTCTTTTTACGCACGGATACTTTTTAAATGAGGACGAAAAGGAAAAGGAGATAATGAAACCTTATCCACCTTTGGGTATTTTGTATTTATCGGCATACTTGGAAAAAAATAATTTTCCTAATGAAATTTTTGATTCAACATTTTCGTCTTTTAACAAGTGGGTAAATTATATTTTGTATTACAAGCCTGAGGTTATTGGCATTTACACCAACCTGATGACAAAACTGAATGTTTTAAAAATGATCAGTTTTATAAAAACGAATGAAGTACTCAAAGACTGCAAAGTTGTTTTAGGCGGACCTGAAGTAAAAAACCATGCTGAGAATTTTTTAAAATATGGAGCTGATATAATTGTTATTGGTGAGGGGGAAGAAACTATGCTGGATTTAGTGCATTATTTCGAAGAGCAGAAAAAAGCGTTGAATGAAATAAATGGTATTGTTTACCTTCAAAATAATTTACCTGTATTTACTGAAGAGAGAACTAAGATTAAGTTGATTGATGATTTGCCTTTTCCGAACAGAAAAAAAATAAACCTCCAGTTATATTTTGATGCCTGGAAAAATAAACATGGCGAAAGTGCATTAAGCATGAGTACACAACGAGGTTGCCCATACACTTGTAAATGGTGTAGCCGTGCTGTTTATGGGCAGAGCTACCGAAGGCGTTCTGCAAAATGCATAGTATACGAAATAATAGAAGTACAACGCAATTATAGTTTTGATACAATTTGGTTTGTTGATGATGTGTTTACTATTTCGCACAAATGGCTTAAAGAATTTGCTGATGAAATTGCTGCAAGAAATATTAAAGTAAAGTACGAGATAATTACCCGCGCTGACCGTATGAGTGAGGAAGTAATACAGTTGTTAAAGCAATCAGGTTGTTTCAGGATTTGGATAGGAGCTGAGAGTGGTTCGCAAAAAATTATTGATGCCATGGACAGGCGTGTTGATGTAAAACAGGTGCGTGAAATGATAAAGCTTACTAAATTTTTTGGTTTGCAGGCAGGCACCTTTATAATGGTTGGTTATCCGGGAGAAGATGATGCAGATATTAAAGAAACACTTTATCACTTGAGAGAATCAAATCCCGATTATTATACTGTAACAGTTGCCTATCCAATAAAAGGAACTCCTTTGTATAATGAAACTGAGAGTAATTTTTTAACTCATCTCAAATGGGAATCATCTACAGACAGGATGATTGATTTTAAAAGAACCTATCATCGTAATTATTACAACTATGCCATACGCTGGATTTATAATAATATGATGATTTCGAAATCAGATAATGTCGTTTTAAAATTTCATCTGAAGGCTTTTGCAAGCAGAGCTATGATGAACCTATATAGGCTTAAAGTTCTTTTCTGAGATATCATTTTTGGTTGACTTTAAAAGAGTGTCCCACTTTGTGTTTCGAAATGAAAACCAAAACACTACAAATTAAGAATGGATATAAAGCCATCCTGTACCTGCTGCCGCCAACAAAGCCGGTAACAGTTACGATATAAACTGTAATTAAGAAAAGGAATAACCTCAAAGACTTATCATATTTCTTACTTACCAGAAATTTGAAAAATAAAAAGGTAATACCAATATTGATGAGAAGCGTTATTACTAAGTAACTAAGCTTTAAAATTCCAAAAGAACTAAAATAATCCGTAAGTCCTTGAAATCCTTTTTCGCTCCATGCGGTTTTCCAACCCTTGGTTTGGTTGTAAACAGGCGTTTTAAAAAAAGATTCTAAATCCCACCTACCGTGGTCAATAAAAAACTGGATCATCCCATTAAATTGGAGCATAGTAAAGCGCACTGGGTTTTCTTTCATTAATTGATAAAAGGAATGACTCATGTTTTCGGAAAACTCTTTAAGGTTTGTTGAGTTGCTTTTTGCCAATGCTGTTACTGAATCAGATTTTGCAAAATCAGTTTCGCCACCGCTAAACCTTGCAGATGTACTGTAATAATGATAAACCAGCATATTATTTCCACTCGAAAAATGGAAATACCCTGTTTGGTTTAAGTTGTAAAAGGAAAGCAGCAGCCCTGTTATGAACGGAAGAAAAGAAATGCCGATGCGTTTTACTGAAATTTTATTTTTCAGGTAGAGCCACACAAAAAAAGCAATAAACAAAGGTGCAAACAGATACATTACGGGTTTGGTGAGAGTACTTAATGCAATAAAAAGTGAAACAAGAAAAAGAAATTTACTTTTTCGGCTTTCATCATACTTCGTAAAAAACCAAACGCTCATAATAATTATAAACTGAAACAACACATCAGACATTATGCGGTTGGCATAAATTAATTGTGTAGGAAAAAACAAAAGCAACGCTGGTAAAATAAGCCAATTGGTTTTTGCTTTAAGCCTTTTTGCAATTAAGCATCCGGTAATAAGTGAAATAATACTTAGGATGTTTTGCAAAAAGCAAACGAAATAGTCTGAATTATAAATACTCTTTACAATAAAAATAAAGATTCCGTATAAAGGGGGTCTGCGTGTTTGCAGGTATGGATTGTAAGGCAGATTATAATCAGAACCATACCAGCTGTCATGATGTTTTAAATTATATGCCTGCCACAGATATTCCTGCGAATCATCAGCTAAGTAAATGTTGTGATGATTTAAAGCATAAACAAAAAAGAACAAATGTAGCAGAACAACTAGGCTTATGCTTATCCATTCAATTTTGCTAAAACGAAGCATATGTTTTAGCTTATCTTTTGGTTTAGTTGCTGTAAACATTCCCGCATTTCTAAAACCAAATCATCTACAATTTGAGTTACAGGTTTTATGTCATTTATCAATTCAACACTTTGCCCGGCTGACCATAGGTTGTTGTAGTTCCCGGGTTTTACGGCATCTTCTAATGTTTTAAACCCGCGGTATTGTACTAATGTTTTAAAGTATTTTTTTGTAGTTGAATTTGTGTTGAGCCATCTTTCAAAAAAATTCTGTTTGTATCCTATTTTTCTTGCATAAGGTGTATTGATGACATTGCAGGGAGTACCTGATAAACGTTCTGTTAAAACTACATCTTCCATACCTGAATTAACCACTGCATCTTTATACGATTGCTGTACAGTTGCTTCCGTACATGCAATAAATCGTGTACCTATAGAAACCCCTTCGGCACCAGCAGCCAATGCAGAAATTATTCCAGAGCCAGTTGCAATTCCGCCTGCAGCGGCTACGGGTATGTGCGGAAATTCTTTTTTAAGAGCAGGAATTAATACCGACATTGGATAGGGGCCTGCATGACCTCCAGCGCCCTGACAAACTGCAATAAAACCATCGGCATTTAATGAAGCGCATTTGGCTGCATGTTCAAGGTTAGTAACATCGCAAAAAACTTTACCGCCATAACTGTGTGCCGCCTCAATTACTTCTTTAGGGTTACCAAGAGAGGTGATAAAAAACGGAACTTTTTCATCAATACAATCTTTTAAATGCACTTTGTAGAGCGGATTGGTTTTTTGTACAATTAAATTTACTCCATACGTCCCGGGGTTTGCAATAGAAATTTTATGTTGGTTAAGTTGTTGAAGAATTAGTTTTAGCTCTCCATCTTTTCTGTAATTAAGAGTAGGAAAACAACCTGCAATACCATTGCTCATTGCTTCTTCCATCATTTCTTTATTGCTCACCAAAAACATGGGAGCCATAATGATAGGAAGTTTGATGTTTAATAATTTAGTAAGTGCAGTACTACAGTTCATTGGCAACTAAAATAGCAGGTAAGATTTATTGCCTGATAAAATTCCTTTTCTTTTTCCAACAGTTATTGATGATAATAAGTGAACTTCATTTTTTCAAAAAGCATTTGAGTTTTTTCAAAACAAAATGTTTTATTCTTTAATTTTTTTACTGGTACAATTCCTTGCGAGGCATTGGTAACAAAAACTTCTTCAGCGTTTAACAAATCTTCAATTGAAAATTTTCCTTCTTTAATATTGTAACCAGTAGGACAGTTTTCCATCACAAACTTTCGCATCACACCATCTATACATCCTTCCTCTATTAAGGGAGTAAACAGCGTATTTTCTTTTATAAAAAATAAGTTTGAAAAGAGCGCTTCGCAAATATTCTTTGCTCCGTTTAATAGAATTCCATCATCACATTGTTTTTCTTTTATTTCCGTTCCGGCTAAAACATAAACTAAACTGTTGCAATTTTTAAAAGAAGAAAATGAAGAATGGTGCTTTTGCACAGACTCAACAATACAAACTTCTTTTTCAAAGCTAAGGTTTGTGAATGGAAATTGTTCAAGTTCGCGGCAAACTATCAATAAATCAGAGTTATTGCGATCAGGGGTATAGAGTCCGCCATCTTTTCGTGAAATAGTTATTCTGACTTTCGCATTTGTTAAATTGTTTTTTGTGAGTAGTTGCTTAATCAAATCTTGCAACACATCCAATTGGATATATTGATTATTGATCTTTAAAGTTTCAATACCAGTTTGTAATCTTTTTAAATGTGCATTAAAAAACTTTGGAGCCCCATTTAAGCATACCAATGAATCAAAGCAGCCATCGCCATAATTATAAGCACGGTTTTTTGCAGAGAAAATATTTTCATTTTCATCATGCAATTTTCCATTAAAGCTTATAAACATGATTAGCTGCTAAACAATCAGATGAATTATCTCATTAAGGTTGGTATTCTCTTCAATCAGAATTGGCTTTACACCAACTTTAATTGCAGCATCTGCATCGCGCTGACGATCGCCTATAAAATAACTTGACGCTGCATCAATATTAAAACGTGCAATAGCTTTTTCAAGCGAAATGCTATCGGGCTTGCGGCAAAGGCAGTTGGACACTTGAGGTAAATGTGGACAATAATAAATTTCGGAAATTTTTATTCCGTGGTTTGCAAATTCATTGAGCATGTAATCATGTAAAATTGCAACCTCTTTATGCTCATAAATTTTTCTTGCAATTCCACTCTGGTTGGTAATTATTACAAAAATGAATCCTTTTGATTGAAATAATTTAAGTGCTTCAAAAATGCCCTCATTAAAACTAAAACCTTCTATTGTGTAGGTAAATTGCGGATTATCTAGATTGATAACCCCATCCCTGTCTAAAAATATTGCGCGGTTCATTTCAAAACTGAGGATTTAAAAGTTGTTGAAAGAAATAAGAAAACAAAGATGGTTTAAGCACCATAGTAAAAAGAAAACCATAAACCGCTCCCCAAAAATGTGCATCGTGGTTAACATTATCACCTCCTTTTTTATTCATGTATTGTGAATAGGCAAGGTATGCAATTCCTGCAAGCACAGCCGGAATTCCAATTAGTGCATATAAATAAATTTTTTGCCAAGGATAAAACAATATGTACGCAAATACAATTCCTGAAACTGCACCCGATGCACCAAGACTGTTGTAATAAGGGTTTTCTTTATTCTTCTTATAAGTAGGAGCAACAGCAATGATCAAACCTCCAACGTAAAGCATTATAAAATAAAAAGTTCCCATACTGCCAAAAACTGCGCTGTAAGTATGCTCTACCTGTGTGCCGAAACTGTACAATACAAACATATTTATGATTAAATGCAACCAGTCTGCATGAATAAATCCATTGGAAATAAAACGGTACCATTCATTTTTTTTTGCAACCATGTATGGGTTAAAAAGCATTTTGCCCATTACATTCTGATTGCTGAATGCTGAAATGGAAATTAATGCCGTAAAAATTACAATGTAAAGAGTCATTCGTTATGATGGAATAAGAATTTTGATTTCAAATTTTTCCTTTGCTTTATTTGTTAGGGTATTTTGTCTTAGCCATGGGTTCAGCATTTTGAGCTGCTTGTAATTTATTTTTTGGTTGATGGCAAACTGAGCAATGTCAGTAATAGTTGAGTCAACCAAAAGCGTTCTTGATTTTAGTGGTTTATAAAAATCTGAATTCTCTAATTTGAAACCATATTTTGAAGGGTTGCATGCAATTTCTTTTAATGCGAGTATTCTTAAAACATATCTTGAAGTTTCATCATTGAGCAAAAGAGCAAAATAGTTTTTTTGTTTCTGGGTGTCTATTTGTTTTTGCAGTCCATCAATACCCATATTATAAGATGCCGCTACCAAATTCCAACTGCCAAATTTTGCATAAGCTTCTTTTAAGTATTTACATGCTGCAACAGTTGCTTTTTCCAAATGGTATCTTTCATCAACTTCGGCATTAACAGTTAAGTTATACTGCTTTGCGGTGGATGGTAAAAACTGCCAGAAGCCTGCAGCGTTGCTGGGTGATACTACATTACTCAATCCGCTTTCGGCTAAAGCAAGGTATTTAAAATCATCTGGCACCCCTTGCTGCTTAAGTATTTTCTCAATTTCAGGAAACCATCTTTTAGTTTTTTTTAAAAGCAGAATAGTTTGCGATTGCCAGAAGGTATTTACAAATATTTCGCGCTCCAATCTTTCTCTAACTTCAAAATCGCTTAATGGCACAATTTCTCCAGCTAGAGAAATTTTATCTGGCAAGGGTGGGAGGTAGGTAGAGTTATGTAAAAGAAAATCAGCCTGACGCTGTTGAGCTGCTAAATCCTGTGCGCTTTGCTGAACAAAAGAATAAATTAAAAGTGTAACTAAAATGCTTACTATAGATACTAGAAAATATTTCATTTTAATTATTATACATGCAAAGCTACACGGTATAAATTATTTAATGATGAGAAAGGAAAAACTTAGTAACAAAAAAAAAGTTAATGAGTTGTTTCAAGCAAATTTTTTGCTGCCTGTTGTTGTCTTGCCAACTCTTGCATGTTTTTTCGCGTGGTTATAAAAAAGAAAGTACCAAGCAATGCAAAGTAACCTGAAAAAATATAAGTATAAACAACACTCCACTCAACTATAAGTTGATTAATGATAAACACCAAAATGATTGAAACCACAGATAGAATTACATAAACAATGCCTACCTGCTTATCATTTAAGCCCATGTAAGCAAGGCTGTGCGTGGTGTGATCTTTACCACCAATAAAGGGGCTCTTGCCTTTACTTAAACGATTGAACACAACTATAGAAGTATCTATTATGGGAAGAATAAAAGCAACCAATGCAGTAATAAATTGTTTTTGTTGATTTACAACAGCACCATCTGCGTAATTGTTGTTCCAAAAAAACATAATTCCAATTGCAGCTAAAAACACTCCTAAAAACTGGCTGCCGGTATCACCCATAAACATTTTGGAAGGATGCCAGTTGTAGTATAAAAATCCTAAAAGTGCAGCAAGCACTCCAAAGCAAGTCATAAGGTAAAGCCCGTTGTAATCTCCATTTGAAATCATAATAACAACGGCAGTAATAATAATACCGCAACTTACAGATGAGGTAATGCCATCCATATTGTCAAGCATATTTATGGAGTTCATTATGCCTACAACCCAAAATAATGTGAGAATATAGTTAACTATAATGTTGTCGGAAATGTTAATGTAGGTTCCTGTAATTATTAAAAAGAAACCACAGCCTAACTGTGCTGCAAATTTTAAGACGGGGCGGGTATCATAAGCATCATCAGCAAGCCCAATAAGAAAGCCAAGTGCCATTGCCATAATAAAACCCATAAAGCGCGGATTGTACAATGCATCGTTTGGGCTAAAGAAAATAGAGTAGCAGGCACATGACAAAAGAAACATTATATAAAACGATAAACCGCCAACAGCAGGTTTTGACATGGTTCCCCAGCGTATAACGGTACCGTCATTTCTGTTTCTGATTCCTAACGTATGAAAGAAACGCAAAAACAGGCTGTTCATTAAAAATGAAAACAGCAAAGCTGTAACAATAAAGAATGTGAATACAATCAGGTTGTAATTCGCATCAAAAAATTCTTTAATCATTTTCAGTTATGTTAGAATCAATATGCAAATTTAATAAACGGTATTTTAAAAACGTATGTCTGCCTGCGACATTTTTTTTAATTCCATGTCTTTGTCTGAAATAACAGGGTTTGTTATGCTCCAGTCAATGCCCAAAGACTCATCATTAAAAATAATGCCACTTTCCGATTCTTTGTTATAAACCTTGGTGCATTTATAAGAGAATATTGTGTTATCCTCCAGTGTTGCAAACCCATGTGCAAAGCCCGGTGGTATCCAAAGCATTTTGTTTTCTTTTGACGATAGAATGATTGAAAAATGTTTACCATAATCGGGCGAGGTTTTTCTTATATCAACCACTACATCATTTACTGATCCGCATATAACACGCACCAACTTACCTTGCTCATAAGGAGGGTTTTGAAAATGTAAACCCCTTAAAGCATTCTTAAAAGACAAAGATTGGTTATCCTGTGCAAAGTCAATATCAATACCATTTTTAAAGAAAGCATCTTTGTTATAACTTTCAAAGAAGTATCCTCTTGCATCATTAAATATTTCAGGGGTTATAAGCACCAGTCCTTCTAAGGGAAGCTTTTCAAAAATCATGACGGATTATTTCTTTCTCTTAAAAAAGCCCTTAATGGTTTGCCAAAGTGTTTTTTCGTTTTCGTCTTCGGCATAGTAACCATAGCCATAGCCATAGCCATAGCCATAACCATAGCCATAACCATAGCCGTACCCATAGCTATAGCCGTACCCATAACCGTATTTAGATTTGGTGCGCTCTACACTGTTCAATACAATGGAGAGTTTGTTTACTTTATTCTCGGAAATAATTTTGTTGATGTTATGAATAAACATTTTACGTGAGTAGTTCGCGCGTAAAATGTAAATAGGAAAATCGGCTTTTTGAATCATAGGAATACCATCACTAACAACACCTACAGGAGGTAAATCCACAATAATAATTTCATATTTTGTTTTAAGATACTCGAGTAGTTCTTCCATCTTTTTACTGATGATTAATTCAGATGGGTTAGGAGGGATGGGTCCAGCAGTAATAAAATGCAAGTTCTCCAATGCACTTTGATTAATACAATTCTCCACGGTATCTTTACCTATTAAAAGGGTACTTACGCCTCTGTTATTTTCTACATTAAACCCAAGGTGGATTTTAGGTTTACGCATGTCTAAATCCAGTATAACAACTTTTTTACCTGAGAAAGAAATAACCCCCGCAAGATTAATGGCATTAAATGTTTTTCCCTCGCCTGATATGGTAGATGTAACCGCCATTATTTTAGGGCCAACTTCATTGCTTATAAACTGAAGGTTGGTTCTGACCGAACGGAAGGCTTCGGCAATTACCGACTTTGGATTTTTGTCAACCAATAACTGAGAGATAGGAATTTCTCTTTTGTACTGTGGTATAACACCTAATAGCGGTGCATCAGTATATTGAGCAATCTCTTCCAATGAACCAATCTCGGCATAAAACAAATACCTGATAAAAATAAGAAGCAGGCTTACTATAAAGCCTACCATAAGGGAAGCAGAAATGATTAATGTTTTGTTAGGATAAACAGGTCCACCGGGAATGTATCCTTTTTCAAGAATGATATTTTTAGGAACAAAGCCCGCACGTGTAATGGAGAATTCGGCTTTCTTTTCTAAAAGAAGAGAAAAGAATTTTTCATTAACACTAAACACACGCTGTAATCTTTCATATTCAGCTTGCTGAGAGGGAATACGTGAAAAATCCGAATTATACTTGTTTAATTGCCCGTAAACATTTTGTCTTTTCTCTTTTATACTGGCCTCTTCATTAATTATGGTTTGTATAAGGAGTTTTTTCTGATTTTCTATTCGGCTGTTAATATCCCGGATTTGAGGAGTTTGTTCAGTTGCCATTATAGATATCTGATTTTTCTCCTTCAACAAAGAGTTTAATTCCAAGAGTCCGTTTTTAATTTCATCGGTTTTAAAAGTACCGGTCAGACGTAAAATAAAATCTTCAACCTTTTTATTTACATTTATGTCATTTCTGAGCTTTTCTAATAGTGAAAGATCTAAGTTGTATTGAACTAATAAGTCTTCGAGTGTTCTTATTCTGTTAACAGTTTCGGTAACAGTAAGATCAGGATTTACCATCCTGTTGTCTCTCTTAAAGGATTCAAGACTCATTTCCGATTCACGCAAATCAGAATTTACTTTTGCCAAAGTAGTATCAATAAACTCAATTATATTGTCTGTTCCTTCACGGCTTTTTTCTACATCATATTTTACAAACTCTGTAGCCAGACTGTTTACCATGTCGGCAGTTTTTAAAGCGCTTGCATCTTTATATCTAATAGAAATTGTTTTTGCATCAGGATTAACTATGGAAACGTTTAGATTTCCTAACATAATGCGGGCAAGCCTTTCGGGCGTATTAAATAAAATAAAGTAGGCTTCTTTCTTGAACTTGCTTTGCTGTTGCTTAATTAAATCAAAATCGCTTACAAGTATTTTTATGTTACACTCATTTAAAATAATCCATTGGTTTACATTAAATGTTTTTAAAAAAGTACCTGTAAGACGTGAGGTGTATGATAAAATGACCTGGTTATTTTCTGTAAACTCTAAAAAAATGGGTAAGCCTATTATTGATGAATCCTTAATAAGGTATTCGATCATAAAAGGACTTGATTTATACATTTCGTTATCAAGCAAGGTGCCTTTTGCGTAATAAGAAACATCAAGAGGAAGTTTTTTTACGGCACGCTCGAGTATAATTCTTGATTTTATTAACTCGATATCTCCGGCAATTTGATTTGCAGTTTGATCTACCAGGTAGTTTTTATTAATCTCAAGCTCTTTGGTTACATTGTTTTCGGTAGAGAGTTTAACAACCGAGGCACTTTCAAAAATAGGCGTAGTATAACGAAGTATGATTAGTGCAATGATTAGTGATGAAATCATAAAAAGCACAAACCATCCAAAATTCTTTTCGGCAATGGTTACAAAAAGTTTAAAATCAAACTCCTCGTTTACAGGAGTTATTTTCTTTTTAGCCATTAAAAATCGTTATTGATTTTTAAGAATATTGTAAGCAAGCACTACGCTTACCAAACTTGTTACTATACCAACGTAGGGCGAAATTTGTGCCAATAAACCCTGAGACACACGCTTGGTTGGTTCTACATAAATAATATCGTTTGCCTGCAACAATAAGTTAGTTTGTTTCATACCATCAATGGTTGATAAATCTATAATTTGAACCTGCGGATTACGATAATCACCCCGTATCAACTTTACTTTATAAGCTTTGCCATTTACAGAAATGCCTCCTGCAAGCGCCAATGCTTCAATAAGTGTAGTGTTTTCGTTAGTGAGAGTTACCACCTTGCCCGCACCGCCTTCTCCAGGGAAAACAAGTACGCGCCTGTTGGTTACTTTAACTGTTACAAATGGTTTTGTATAGTAAACAGCATACTGCTGTTCGAGCAGTTTTTCTGCTTCGCGTGTTGTCATGCCTAACAATTTGGTTTTGCCAATGATGGGAAGTTTTACATTTCCATCTATATCAACTACATATTGATTAGCATTGGTGGAATTTCCGGCAGAACTGGTTAAGTCGTTTAATGATGATGTGTTGGTGGTTACATCAATAAGTTTAAACCCATCATTGGTATAAACGCTTACTGCAATAAAATCGTTTGGGGAAATTCGATACTCAGCGTTGGCAATAGTTGGCTGGCTTTTATAATTTTCATCATTTTCGGTTTTAAACATGATGCTTGGGTTGAGAGTGCGGCACCCTGTTAAAGCAAAACAAAAAACAGCAACTAAAAAGAAGAGGTTTTTACGCATAGCGGTTGTTAACTTATTAAGTGTTAAGGTGCCGAAAGTATATAAATTTCGGCAAAGGATATTTAGATGTGCTGCTAAAAACAGCTATTTATCTATATGCAATTGTTAGGAATTAATGGATTGAATTTTACGATGAAGAAAGCGTGTGAGCAAGCAGTTGCTGTTACTGAAATAAACATTTCGCATATATTCGCCCAACTGTCCAAATGATTCATTTAACAAAAAAGGTGTTGAGGTTAAAAGTGGTGCGCTATTTTTTTGCAGCTGCTACTGCAACGCTTGTTGATGTGTGGGTTTATTTTATTGCCTTTAATTATATTTACGATAAACAAAATATCAATTTTTTTGGCATTTACACTTTTGCAGCTCCAACGGCATCGCTCATTCTTTCTTACACTTGTGGGCTTATTACTAATTTTTTAATAACCAAATTTTTGGTTTTTACCGACAGCGATTTAAAAACCTGGCACCAGTTTTTGCGTTTTGTGCTGGTTGCGTTAGGAGTGCTAGCGCTTAATTATGGGGTAATGACTTTTTTGATAAAAGAGTTTGAGTGGTATCCTACCATTGCACGCGCTGTTTCAGCCGTAAGCATTGGTGCATTGAGTTTTGTGGTGCACAAAACATTTTCTTTCAGGGTTAGTAATACCGATGAGGTTTCGGAAGAAAATGATGTGCTTAAATCCTTTTGATTTGAGCGCCAATGGCGTTTAACCTGGCATCAATATTCTGGTAGCCGCGGTCTATCTGTTCTATATTATGTATGGTGCTTTTTCCTTTTGCGCTCATGGCTGCAATTAATAGCGCTACACCAGCTCTTATATCAGGCGATGTCATTTGAATTCCTTTTAAGGAATGTTTGCGGTTTAATCCAATAACAGTAGCGCGATGCGGGTCGCAGAGGATAATTTGTGCGCCCATGTCAATTAGTTTATCTACAAAGAACAGGCGGCTTTCAAACATTTTTTGATGTATAAGCACTGTGCCATTTGCTTGTGTGGCTGTAACTAATGCAACGCTTAACAAATCGGGGGTAAAGCCTGGCCATATTTGATCGGCAATGGTAAGTATGGAACCATCAATAAAGGTATCGATCTCGTAATGTTCTTGTGCGGGAACATGTATGCTGTCGTTAGCGAGGTTCATTTTTATGCCAAGCCTGCCAAATACGTTTGGTATAATGCCTAAATCGGGCAGGCTTACGTTTTTGATGGTTATATCGCTTTTGGTCATTGCAGCCAAGCCAATAAAACTTCCGATCTCAATCATGTCGGGCAACATGGTGTGCTCGGTTCCACCTAATGAATTTACGCCTTCTATTACGAGCAAGTTTGAACCAATGCCTGATATTTTTGCACCCATGCGGTTAAGCATTTTGCAAAGTTGCTGGAGGTAAGGCTCGCAAGCAGCATTGTATATGGTGGTGGTGCCGCTTGCCAGTGTGGCTGCCATTACTACGTTGGCGGTACCCGTTACGGAGGCTTCGTCTAACAGCATGTAACAACCTTTTAGTTTTTTGCTTTGTACAGAAAAAACTTTGGTTGAGGAATCGAAATCGAAGGTGGCACCGAGGTTTTGGAAGCCTATGAAGTGTGTGTCTAATCTTCTGCGCCCGATTTTATCGCCACCGGGTTTGGGTACTGTAGCTATCCCAAAGCGGGCAAGGAGGGGGCCGGCAGTCATTATGGAGCCGCGCAAACTTCCTGCGCGTTTTAAAAAGTCATCGCCTTTTAAATAATCGAGATTAATGTTTTTGGCGGTAAACTCAACCACACCATTGCCAAGGCGGTTTACCTCGGCACCCAATTTTTCTATAAGGTCTATTAAGTTATTTACATCTAAAATATCGGGGATGTTTTTGATGGTTACCTTTTTATCGGTAAGCAGCACTGCGCTGATGATTTGTAGTGCTTCGTTTTTTGCACCCTGCGGGGTTATTTCTCCTTTGAGTGGCGCACCACCTATAACTTCAAAACTTGTACCTGCCATTTATTTTTAATTGTAGTGCAAGTATATGTTGTGAACTTGGTTGATGGGTTGGGTAATTAAAAATGTATTAACAAGGTGTGATTGAAAAGTGGAGGGTGGGGAATACAGAATTATGAGTTATGAGTTATGAATTGTGCCCCGAAGTTTCGGGGTGTGAATTGGGTAGGAAGTATTAAGTACAAAGAATAATGATAGACGCTCACTGAAAAAGGGGCGTTTTTTTAACCCCTGACCCTAAAGGGGAACCTGCTTTTGCAACGGGGTGGGTGTGCTTAACCTGACATGGGCAACGCGCTTGGCAGCGCTAAAGGTCTGTCAGGTGGATTTACCGTTAGCAACATTATAAACTTATTCAATATGACCAAATTCATCTTCTATAAGTCTATTTACTAATGCTACAATTCTGGCATCCGGGCCAAAATTACTGCTGGTTCTAATTTGTAGTTGATAATTGTTTGGGATACCAATCCATCTTAATTTAAGTCTATTCCAAAACCAGCCATAATAATCACACTTAGAGTGTATTCTTCCTTTTCCTGTGTATGCTTTTAATACAATTGAATGAATCACAGAATATCTTCCATTACCTCGAGTTCCTTGAGCATATCAAGTAATTTCAAAAGCAGACAGTCCGTCAAGTCCAGATAAAATAGTCTGCCATTTGCCGTCAGCAGGTAAAGTGTAAGAATTGTGTTTTTGTTTTTGCATATATTGTTGCCAACTCACAAATATACGAAAGTGTAAAATGCAAATGGTTGATAATCAAGTTTGATTTTTACGTCTATTGAATATCCGTTAAGTGCTGCTATACAAACCGCGCAAGTTATGGGTAGGCGAAATTACTGAGGCGCAAACGCACAATGCAACACACAGTGGGGAATGCAACAAGCACCAAACGGACCTGGAGCAAATAGCGGGACAGGAGGTGATTAGTGAATAAGAAGATGTGTTTCCTAAAAAATGACTCTTTGGGACTTTGATTTAATTAACCTTATTTTTGTTTCTTATTAAGAAGCTGTTTAAAATTTATTTAAAAATTTGTTTATGCGTCTAATTTTGCTGTTACCTCCTGGTTGTTTCTTGCCGTAGTTAGTTCCACTATGGCTGCCAAACACTTGGTTGTGGCTCTAAAAAATACGCTATAAACATTAATGCCTATTTGTCTTTATTATTTGTGGCATTGAATGCTACGCATTTCTTATCATATAAATTTAAACAGTTTTTAAATAAACGGGGTAATTACACGTTTTAACTCTTTGAATGAAAAAGTTTTATACCGTTTTGTTTTTTTTGTTGTGTGTCTGCTGCACGTATGAAGTCATAGGCAAGCATATAGTGGGTGGGGATATAACCTACAGGCGGCTGAGTACGGTGCCCGGTGGCGCCAGTTTTGAGATTACGCTTAAGATTTACCGCGACTCGAGCAGTGGTGTGAACTTTGACCCAACCATTTTGGTGGGGATTTTTGAGAGAAACACTAATGCGAAGATTGATTCGATAGAAATTGACAGTACGGCTTATGGTAAGGTTGGTTTGGTGGGTTCGTTGTGTTTAACGCCACCTGAGGTTGCAGTGGATTATTATTTGTATGTGGATACGATAGTGCTTGCAAATAACCCCAATGGCTATTATATAATGTGGGAGCGGTGCTGCAGGAATTCTACTGTAGTAAATATTCAATCGCCAGATGATACGGGTATAGCTTTTTATTGCGAGATGCCTAATCCTGCTATTGTAAATAATTCGGCACGGTTTGTAAACGAGCCTTTTCCGTTTATGTGCGAGAGCCAGCCTTTTGTTTATGATTTTAGCGCTACGGATGCGGATGGCGATGTGCTTACTTACGAGCTGGTAACACCTTATGCAGGTTTTTTGGGTTTTCCTACAAACCCAACGCCACAGGCAATAGCAAGTGTATTGACACCGGGGCCGTATCCGAATATTCAGTGGCAGGTGGGCTATAGTCTTGCCAATGTTTGTAACAGCGCAGTGCCACTAACGGTTAATGGCGGTACCGGTGAACTATCGGTAAAAGCCGATAACCAGGGTATTTATGCCATTGCAGTGGTGGTGCATGAGTTTAGGGGTGGGGTTGAAATTGGGTTGATAAGGCGCGAAATAGAATTTAATGTAATTGTGTGTAACCAGAATGCGGTACCTCAAATTTCTTATTCGAATATTAACTCGGGCAACCCTAATGCCGGCAATGGTGTGGCAACAAACAATGTTGTAAATTTTGAAATTTATGAAACAGATTCATTGTGTTTTGATTTGGTGATTAAGGATAACGATACGTTAACAGTTACCTACAGTGGCGATGTTTTTAGCGGCAGTGGCATAGGCGCACCTTATGCAACTACCCAGAATGCAAATGGTACGGGCACTATACAAGCGGGTTTTTGCTGGACTACAAGTTGCAATCATGCGCGTGCTAATCCATACTATGTTGCTTACAGAGTTGTGGATACGGGTTGTCCATTGCCTTATGACAGGGCTGATACGGTTTATATAACTGTGCTGCCTATCCCTGAGGTTACTGCGCCTGATATTTTATGTATGGAAACGGTGGGTGCTAACGGAATTAAGCTGAATTATGCAAGTACATTTACGGAAGGTCGTTTTTTTAAATACTATGTAGTGTGGCGGAGTGTTGCGGGTTCGGCATTTGCGGCTTACGATACCGTTAGCAGTCTTTTGTCGGGTTCTTACATTGACAGTAATGCCCCTAACAGTTTAACCACGGACTATTGTTACTATTTGGTTGGCTATAATAACTGTAACGAAGCAGGGCTGGTTTCTGACACGCTATGCAGTGTAGATGCGCTGGTTGATAAAACAAATTACCTTGCCACTGCCACTGTTATTAATAACGAGGTAGAAATAGAATGGGAGCATTTTGCTGACGGGCCCAATTCTATTTTTTATTTTCAGCGTAAGGCGGGTGATGATGATGGTTACTCATCGTACTTTACACTTAATTATCCGGCCGGTGATTCTTTAATTGATGCAAACGTAAGTGTTAATGAAAGATACTACTGCTATAAGTTAGTAAACGAAGATTTTTGCGGACGGCTTAGCCCCGAAAGCAATGAGGCATGTACGATTCTTTTAACAGGTGAGGCATTGCCGTTACAAAATAAATTAAACTGGACTGCTTATAAAGAATGGCGCGGTGGTGTAAGCCATTACGAGGTTTGGAAAAGCGCAGGAGGTTTATCGTTTAGTATGATTGCTACATTACCGCCATCAGAGTTGCAGTATGTAGATATTGATTTGTCGGGCACGGCAGGTACGTATATGTATTACGTAATAGCGGTAGAGGATACAGGGAGCCCAAATGAAACAAGCCGCTCAAATGAAATAATATTGGAGCAGCAACCTTCTGTTTTTATTCCTAATTCTTTTACTCCTAACAACGATGGTGTAAATGATAACTGGTTTACTGTTTCTTCTTTTGTTAAAGATTTTGATTTATCTGTTTTTAACCGTTGGGGAAATCTGGTATACCGTACTAACAGTATTACCCAAAAATGGGACGGCACACTTAATGGCAATAAAGTTCCGGATGGTACTTATGTTTATTTATTAAAGTACACGGGCTTTGGTGAGGCTTCTGAAAAAACGGTTACGGGTCAGTTGAATATTTTGCGCTGATGCTTTTTTAGTTTTGCAGGCAATTATTTTAAACAGTTGGAAAAAACTTACACCATTTATATTGCCTGCCCACTTTACGTGGTTCCTTATTTAAAGCAGGAACTTGAAGAGCTTGGTTTTAAAACTGAGGACGAAAACTTTACAGGAGTATTTATTAAAGGCACGTATAACGATGTAGTAACACTCAACTACGCTTTGCGCACTGCTAATAGAGTTTTGCTATTGGTTGATACATTTTTTAGCCGCGATCAAAAAGACCTTTTTAATAAACTAAAGAAAATTAACTGGGCTGATTATTTCTCTGCCGACAAGTATATTTCGTTTACATCTCAAACCAATCATCACTCTATTAACAACAGCATGTTTTTAAACCAGCTTTGTAAAGATGCTGTGGTAGATTATTTTACTTCAAATTTTAAGAAGCGCCCTAACTCCGGTCCGCTTAAAAGCGAAGTAGTTTTGCATGTGCATTGGCATGATAATAAAGCATGGGTTTATTTAGATACATCGGGCGAGCAGTTGCATAAGCATAATTACCGACTCAATCCTTTTATGGCACCTGTGCAGGAAAACCTTGCTGCCGCACTCATAATGGCTACAGGCTGGAACAAGCAAACCACTTTTGTAAACCCTATGTGTGGGAGTGGTACTTTTGCTATAGAAGCAGCATTAATGGCTGCAAATAAAATGCCTTCGCTTTTGAGAGATAATTTTTCTTTTATGCACTACAATATGTATGACGAAAGCTTTGCGAAAGATTATGCCACCAAACTTGCAACGCAAGTAAATGAAAATGACCTCCCACAGATAATTGCAACTGATGTTGAATCATCAGCCATTAGAGCAGCCCGCGAAAATGCAGGTAGGGCAGGAGTGGAGCATCTGATTAATTTCCAGCGATGCGATTTTTCTGAAACACCAATACCTGAAGGTGACGGTGTTGTAATTATTAACCCGCCATATGGAGAAAGACTTGGAGAAGAGGAGGATCTTATTTTGCTTTATAAATCAATTGGCGATTTTCTGAAGAGACAATGCACAGGCAAAACCGCTTTTATATTTACCGGACAGGCTAATCTTGCAAAAAAAATTGGATTAAAAGCCACAAGACGAATGGAGTTTTTTAACGGACCTATTGAATGCCGCCTCTTAAAATATGAGATGTACATTGGCAGCAGGGAGAAGTAAATTTTTATTTCCATGCACTACTGTTTAAAAATAGAATTTGCCCTGGGTTATTGACTTTTTTTTAAGGTTATTCTTGTAAAACTTTAAACGGATCAATTCATGTCGGCACAGTTTATACTTTCCATTATTGCAGTTTACTTTATTGTTCTGCTAATAATAGCATGGTACACATCACGCAATAGCGATAACGAATCTTTTTATATCGGTGCAAAAAAATCTAACTGGTTGCTTGTAGCGTATGGTATGATAGGCACATCGCTTAGCGGAGTTACTTTTATGAGTGTGCCGGGTGAGGTTGCTGTCAAGCACTTTACCTACATGCAGGTGGTAATTGGTTATTTTCTGGGATATATTGTTGTTGCATATATGTTGCTTCCGCTTTATTACCGCATGAATCTTACTTCTATTTACACCTACCTTAAAAACAGGCTTGGTATTACCGCTTACAAAACCGGTGCATCATTTTTTATTTTATCGCGCACGCTCGGTGCTTCCATTCGCATTTACCTTGTTCTTATTGTATTGCAACACCTGTTGTTAGACCAATTAAACATACCGTACCCCGTAACTGTTTTTGTGGTGCTGCTTTTAATTCTGCTTTACACTTTTCAGGGTGGAGTAAAAACCATTGTGTGGACAGATACATTACAAACCACAGGCATGATACTATCCCTGCTGCTTACCATATATTTAATTAGTAATGCCATGAATCTTTCGGTTACTGATTTGTTTTCCGCCATAAGCAGTAATGGTTACACCCAGGCATTTGAAACAGGCGACTGGAAAAGCGGTAATTTTTTTCTTAAGCAAATTTTAGGCGGTGCTTTTATAACCATAACCATGACCGGGCTTGACCAGGAAATGATGCAAAAAAATATTTCGGTAAGCAACCTGCGCAATTCACAAAAGAACATGATTTTGTTCAGTGTAATTTTAATTTTCATCAACCTTCTTTTTTTAATACTGGGTGCATCTCTTTATTTGTATGCAAGCAACAATGGGATTACACTGCCTCCAAAAACTGACGAAACTTTTTCTTTTATTGCGCTAAATCATTTACCGCCTATAGCAGGATTAATTTTTATTATAGGTCTTGTATCAGCATTATTCCCCAGTGCTGATGGTGCTCTTACTGCTCTCACTTCATCCTTTTGCATTGACATACTGGGATTAAAAGAAAGAAACGATTTAACTGAGCAACAAAAAGCCAACCTTCGCAGGCGTGTACATATCATAATTACAATTGTATTTATGCTGCTTATTGTTGCATATCAAAAGTTGATAGAAACTTCAGTGATATACACCATTTTAAAAGTAGCAAGTTATACTTACGGGCCGCTTCTTGGTTTATTTGCCTTTGGCATGTTTACCAAAAGATTAATTACTGATAACTGGCAAGTGGTATTGGTTTGTTTGCTTTCTCCGGTTCTTTGCTGGTTGCTTAACGAGTATGCACCGGGTGGTTACAAATTTGGAATTGAACTACTTATTGTAAACGGACTTATTACCTTTTTGGGGTTGATGGTTATTTCAAAAGTGAAACCAGAAGCATAAATATAAAAATATACCCTCTTTATAAATGCCATTTAAAATCACTGCCCCTGAGCAGGAACCGCGTAAAAAAAAATATACCCTTTTCTCTTTCCTAAGATTTATAATTTCTTGGTCAGTTCTGATTTCAACTTTATTGGCATGTTTGGCTCCTTATGTTAATCCTCAAAAAGTATGGTTTATTGCATTGTTTGGTCTTGGCTTTGTCTATCTGTATCTATTAAATATTATACTTCTTGTTATAAACATTGTTCGAAAAAGAAAAATACTTTTTCTGCATCTCATGGTTTTTCTGTTTGGCATACGGGTTTTTTTAAATCACTTTAACTTTAGCACCAGCAACCCTTCAAATAATGACGGAATTAACTTGCTCACTTATAATGTACGTGTATTCGATTTATACAACTGGAGTAAAAACCTGGAGACCAAAGCTGAGATGTTTGAACTTATCAAAAATCAAAATCCTTCTATAGTTTGCTTCCAGGAATTTTATTCGAGTACAATTGCCGATTACCGTAATTTAGATTCGCTAAAACAACTGCTCCAACTAAACGAGGTGCATACACTTTTTCCGGTTTTTCTTTATGGCACCGATTATTTTGGTGTTGTTACAATGACAAACTTACCCGTTATTAGAAAGGAAACTGTTTTTCATAACAAAGCTCAATCAAATGGCGCTATTTGTACCGATGTGGTTTTAAATGATAAAGATACCGTTAGAATTTATAACGTTCATCTTCAATCCATTCGTTTCAAGCCCGAGGATTATAAGTTTATCAAATCTGTTGAATTGTCTGCCGATCAAAAACAGATTGATGGATTGGAGGGCGTAATGACCCGACTCAAAAAAGCTTTTGTATTACGTGCATCGCAGGTTAATCTCATTGCTGAACATATTACTAAAAGCCCTTATCCGGTAATGATTGTTGGAGATTTTAACGACACTCCAGCGTCCTACACTTATAATAAACTATCGGATAAATTAATTGATGCATTTGAAGAAAGCGGCAAAGGCCTTTCCACTACTTACAATGGCGCCTTTCCGGCATTTAGAATTGATTACATACTACATGATAAAAGAATAACTTCTTCTGATTACCGCGTCATTAAAAAAGATCTTTCAGATCATTATCCTGTTGTTTGTAACATTTCGGTGAAATAAAAATGCGTTGAGGTTTGTTATCCTCAACGCATTTTTAACAAAAAAAAGAACTTTCTTATGCGTTTATTCCACCATCAACTTATGAGTAAGCATACTTTCGTTTACCTTTATTAAGCAAGTATACACTCCGGCACCTAACTTTTCAGTATTAATCATTTTAGTATTAACACCCGCGCCATAATTTTCGTAACTATTATAAACCATTTGCCCTAAACTATTCAGAAGAGTAATAGAAACAGCAGAGCTCTTTTGTAAAGTAAATTTCAATTCACATAAATTACTTGATGGATTTGGATAAGGTGCAAAAAACATAAAGCCATTGTTGCCTGTTACATTTTTTACAGAGGTGGCTTCATCATATTTAATTTGTGCCTGGGTGGCTGAGTTTTGTAAATCAACCAAATCATCACCTGCAAGTATGGCAAACGCAACCGTTACCGAATCGTTTGAAGCAATTGTAAAAGGTCCGGTAGAGGTTACCTGGCAAACATCCACCCCTGTGCCAGTACCGCCAGCAGTAGCACGGTTGGTAGATAAGGAAGTATATTTTTCGGTTGATGTATAATCGTTGGTAATATCAATTCCGCCACTGCCTCCTGCAACATTATCAATTGCGTAATTTACAAACGGTGTTGATGTAAGTAATTTAATTCCTGCAAATTTTCCTGACGGATCGGTACACCAGGTATAACCCATGTTTACAGTATTATCGGTGGCTGCTTTGTTGTTCGCAAAAGTTTGTATGTCCCAATCGCAAAAAATACCAGCGTATAAACTATTAAGCGAATTTGCCCCGGTGTTTTTTATGTTGTATTGTACTATAACAAACTTGCGGAAAGGGTTCGCATCCCATGCCCATCCTTTGTGCGAAACCAGTAAGTTTAATCTGGGTGAGGCGTTGTTGTCGTTAAACTTTCCAAACAGATCAAAATCGGATTTTACAGAAGGTAAGAGTTTTTGTACCGCATTTTGAGATACAAAATCATTATCGTTGGTGCCCGCATCGCGAGTATTATCAGCAACATTGCTTGGCGTACCAATCATTAATCCGCCTTCGTAAATTAAATTATCTCCCAGGTAATCAAAACCTAGTCCTTCCAGTTGCCCGGTGCCATTGTAAAAAATTCTTCCCTTGCTGGTAATAGTGGTTAGCACATCATTTATGGTAATATTTATATAATCAACATTTACAACTATGGAGAAAAATTGAGAAGAGGTGTAAGTACCATCTGTAAATGTGAGTGTAAAATTTATTACAGCATTTACAGGGGCCGTTGGATTTATTTTTACTGTAAACGGATCTGCATTATTGTTTACGGTAGTTAAAGTTGCCATAGCACCGGGGCTGGTTGTGCCATCAAGCACTGTAACGTAAGTTGATGTAGAAGAAAGTGTAACAGTAAGGTTGGTGGTGGCTGCTAGGTAGTTGATAATATCGCCTGTAATTTGCAACGTATCGCCAACTACAAATGCATTATCATTTCCATCTACCTGAACAAGATTATCCATTCGCACAGACATTGGTGTTTCGGTTAAAGCTCTGTAAAGATTCACTCTACCTCCTCCCAATTTATTTACATAAGGCAAATTGCCTGATAAGGTGTATATGTTATCAGCAGTCATGCGTAACTGCTCACCACACTGTAAGCCGTTAAATGTTGGGTTCATGGCTTTTACTATTGCAGCACATCCGGCTGTTATTGGCGATGCCATAGATGTGCCGCTCATGTTTGTATAAGAATTGTTGAAAACGGTGGAATAAATCTGGCTGCCAGGTGCTGATACATCAACAGAATAATTAAAAGTTGAAAAACCACTTTTGTTATCCTGTGTGTTGGTTGAAGCAACGTTAAATGCATATAGGTATGATGCAGGATAATTAGCCTCATCAACACCACTGTTTCCGGCTGATGCTACCACCAATGCACCCATGTTAATGGTTGCGTATGTAACTGCATCTTGTCCTAACTGCCCACCACCGGGTCCGCCCCATGAGCAGTTGATAATATCGCAGCCATGATCAGCAGCATAAACTATTCCTTCGTAACCGGCATCTATGGTGGTGGTAGCCGTTGAACTGGCGGCTTTAACAGGCAAAAATCTTGTGTAGAAGCCGGGGCTTGCCACACCGGTTGCATTATCTGTTACCGCAGCTGCACAACCCGATACATGCGAGCCATGGTTTGACATATCAACCATTGGGTTATTGTCATTCATACTTACATCCCAACCACGGTAGTTATCAGTATAACCATCGCTATCGTCATCAGTTCCATTAATGGGGTCGTTGTAATTTAGCTGAACGTTTGCTTCCAGGTCAGGGTGATTCCAGTCAGTACCCGAATCAACAATACCAATTACAATATTTGTATCCCCTTTTGAAATATCCCAGGCATTATATGCCTGTATTTTTGTTAAAAAATACTGCTGACCTATGCTTGGGTCATTGGGAGTGTAAAAGGACTTATGTATGTATTTTGGTTCGGCATACTCAAACATGCCGGTGGCAAGCAAAGCATTAATAGCCTTTTCAATGTTGGGGATTGAGGAAAATTTTAACTGTGCAATTAATGATAGATCAACTAATTTTTCTCCTCTTGCATTTACTGGGGCGGTTGGTTCCTTATGTACCGGAAAAAGTTTGGTTAACGAATAAGGTCCAATGCCTGTAGCAATATTATTTAAGGCTTTGTTTTGATTGCTTGCAGCAAACATTGCCTGCCTGAATTCGGGCTTAAACTTTACAACAATTGTGTTGGGTTGGTAATCGGCAGTTGTAACATTTGCCGGCAGCCTAAATGTTTTATTACCCGCATGTGCAATGGCGTTGGTAAAAGAAAAACATAAAGCAAGCGCAATAACTGAGTTAATTTTTTTAATCATTTTTTGATGTAGGGTTAGAGAAATATTTTAATGGAACGCGAATATATTACTTCGCCCTACATTGGCAATGCCGGTTTAATAAGTGGGCAAGAGGTTGGTTACCCGAGGCTATGCGCTTTTGCAATGACTATTAAATTTACTCCCTTTCCTCCTGAGAACTTATGGCATACCAATCTATTTTCCGGGTTAGGTACATGATGGTAGCCAAAATAATAAACAAGCCAATACTGCCAAGCAGCAAGGCATAATCTTCTAACTGAAGCAATGAATAAAAGAAGCCATATAACAACGCAAGCATGCCACTGAAAACAGCAGTTAGTTTTACATTGCGGAAAATATACCATGCGTAAAAAGTAATTAACGTAAGTATGCTTACGCAACCAATAAGGTATGCACTATTGAATTTTAAATGCTCTGAAATGGAAAGTAACAACACATAAAACAAGCAAACGGCAAAGCCCACAAGCAAATACTGTATGGCATGTATACGTTTACGGTTAAGCACTTCTACAAAAAAGAAAGTAAGAAAAGTAATGATGATAAACATGAGGCAATATTTTACTGAGCGTGTTGTTTTCTGGTACTCATCTATGGGCAATAACAACCTAACACCAAATGCAGCGTAGTTTTCATCAGAGTAATTATTTCCGTCAGCATCAGAATAATTGCCACCAATAAATGCACCCAAGCCCTGTTGAGGATAATTTCTGTTCAGTTGTGTCATTTTCCAGTTTGCTGTAAACCCCTTTTCATTTATGGTTCTACTGTCAGGGAGTTTATATCCTTCAAAACTTGGGCTTTGCCATGTAGAGTTTAGTGTAACATTGGTTTCTTTTCCAAATGGTAAGAATTTAATGTTACTGCTGCCATTGAGGTTAAGTGTAAAACCAAAATCGTATTTGTTTTCTTTTTTAAGATTAACAGGGAAACTCACTCCGGATCTAAAAATTTCATGTGTAACTATTCCGGGGTTAAAAGCATAAACAGTATCGTTCAGTTTAAAATCAATATTCTCTTTAATGCCCTTCATATCTGTTATGCCAATGGATATAAAGGCATCTTTAAAAATAAAATCGCTTTCGGGAATATTAAGCAGATCGAGATTAGGAAAACTGAACGAGCCTTTTACCTGCAACACAGAATTGTAAAGCACCACCACGTAAATGCCGCGGTAACGTTTTTCTGGAGAAAGTGTGCCGTTTATGTTTAAATCATCGGGTAAAAAATGTGCATACCGGGTGCTAATATAAGTTTTGCCTTTGTCATCAGTTTCTCTAAATACGTACGGAATGGTTAGCACTGGCCCACCTATGGTTTGTGCATTGCCCCATTTAGAACTTACTTCATTAATTGCCTCATCTCTTATGTTTTCGCGCTCGTAAATAAGTGACTGAATCATGCTTGATGGAATAAGGAGCAGAAGAATTAAAATTCCAATAGAAATAAGTTTTAAAGTGATTGACCTGCGAGCCCAGGCGTTTAGTTTTTCAAAAAAGGAAGGTTTACTATCCATAGTAAATTTTATTTTTTAAGAAACGAAGTTAACAGTGTTTTGGTATTTTCAATTTGGTTAATAACAGTTAATCAATTTACAAGTAAATGGAGCCGGTGGGATTTAGTTCGCACTTTGTAAATCTATTTTGGTTGCTCATGAATCCCACCTTATAAATTCTTTTACACCATTCTGCTAATTGGTTATTGCCAACTGCTTTTCTTTTACAGTGGAGCCGGTGGGATTTAGTTCGCACTTTGTAAATCTATTTTGGTTGCTCATGAATCCCACCTTGTTAATTCTTTTACATTATTCTGCTAATTGGCAATAACTAATATGCCTTTTTTCTTTTTGTGGAGCCGGTGGGATTTGAACCCACGTGCAGACATGCAATACCTGCGCTTTCTACATGTTTAGCATTTACTTAATTGTCGGGATAAACTGTGGTAAAATGCCCTCCGCGATTATCCTTATTTCCTTTATCTTATTACTGCACCGGAACCTTGCAATAACCAGTCTGAAATGATGATACCCAGCGTTACAACAAAACAGACAGTTGTTATAACAGGGTAGCTTGTCCGGCTCCTACCTGAGGAGCGGGATTAGGCAATCCGCCTTGGGCGGATTAAGCTGCAAGCGCGTAAGATGTTTCGCCATTTAAGCGATTGAGAATTGATATTAAGGTGCCACTTTCACAATGCACCACATGCTTACACAGTTATTTATCACGCTGTCGAAACCTGGCGGCCCCATATTTGTGTTCAATAACTTTTTTCAATGAACGATTGCGCAAAATTAATATTAAGATTTGTTTTTTAGGTGATGAAACAACATCAACACTACGTCTTTTTCATAAACTCCAACTTAATTAAATAACTTTGCTCTCTCAATAAACACATATTTTTAAATGACTATTACCAAAGAAAAAGTATTAGAAGCTTTAGGTTATGTGATGGAACCCGATCTTAAAAAAGATTTGGTTACATTAAACATGATTAAAGATATAGAGATAAATGACAAGCATGTAACTTTTACAGTTGTGTTAACTACTCCTGCCTGCCCCCTAAAAGCAGAAATAGAACGCGCCTGTATTAATGCCATTGTACATTTTGTGGATAAAGATGCACTGGTAACTGTAAACATGACTGCCAATGTTACCACAGTGCGCTCGGGTGAGGATGTTTTAAAAAACGTACGAAACATTGTTGCCATAGCATCGGGCAAAGGCGGAGTGGGCAAAAGCACTGTGGCGGCTAACCTTGCCGTTGCACTGGCAGGCATGGGCGCAAAGGTGGGATTGATTGATGCTGATATTTTCGGGCCATCGGTACCTATTATGTTTGGTGCCGAATACGAAAGACCTTTTATAGAAGAAAAAAACGGCAAGCAATATATGCTGCCTGTGGAGAGGCATGGCGTTAAACTTTTATCCATTGGCTTTTTAGCCGAGCCCGATCAAGCCATTGTATGGCGCGGACCTATGGCATCAAAAGCATTAAAGCAATTAATTGGTGATGCATGGTGGGGTGAGTTAGATTATTTGCTGATTGACCTGCCTCCCGGCACAAGCGATATTCACCTTACACTTGTATCGGCAGTTCCGTTAACAGGGGCTATAGTGGTTACCACACCACAAAATGTAGCACTTGCCGATGCCCGCAAAGGCATTAGTATGTTTAAAATGCAAGGCATTAACGTGCCTGTACTGGGGTTGGTAGAAAACATGGCATGGTTTACTCCGGCTGAATTGCCTAACAATAACTATTATATTTTTGGTAAGGATGGCGGCAAAAAATTAGCAGACGAAGCGGGTGTTCCATTGTTGGGGCAAATTCCATTGGTGCAGGCAGTGTGCGATGGTGGCGATGCAGGTATGCCGGTAGCGTTAGATGATAAATCGGCAGTAGGAATGGCTTTTGATAAACTGGCGCAAAGTGTGGCGCAGCAAATTGCCATACGCAATGCAGAGCAACCGGCTACACAAAAAGCTGCTGCTGCGGGTTTTTAAAGCAGGCAGGCAAAACGCTAACCTTTGCTCTTTGTATGAGAGGGGTGTTACTGGCAACAAATAAATTGCATTATTGTAAAAACAAGGTGTTATTTTTACTCATCAAAAAGCAAATGCCATGAAAAAACCTACGTATACCCTTACAGTTATATTTCTACTAAGCATACTTTTTACCAATGCCCAAAACTACCGCTGGGCACATGGCTTTGGCACACCCACTGGCGATAGCCAGGGCACCAGCATAGCTACCGATGCCAATGGTAATGTATATGTTGCAGGCACACATGCCGATACTATTGACTTTGACCCCGGACTTGATACAGTTAACATTGCCCCGGGTGGTTTTATAGCTAAGTACGATAGCACCGGTTTATTCCAATGGGCTGTGCGCACAGCCTACAACAGCTACAGCACCCTTAGCATTGCCGTAAATGCCACCGGGGTATATGCTACCGGTTGCTTTAACGGCACGTTTGATTTTGACCCATCACCGGCAGTGGTAAACCTTACAGCAAACTGGGCTGATATTTTTTTAATAAAGTTTGATTTAAACGGAAACTTTGTGTGGGTTAAGCAAATGGGAGGGGCAGATACAGATGCAGCCAATAGTATTGCAATTGATGATTTAGGTAATAGTTATATTACAGGTTATTTTGAGGATTCTGCTGATTTTGATCCAGGAGTTGGTGTTTTTAATTTAATTTGTGATACTGTCACAGATTGCTTTTTTGCAAAATACGACATGAATGGAAACTTTATTTGGGCGCATGACTTATGTGATGCAAATGGATCACGTGCTACAGGACTTGTAATAGCTTCTGATAATAGTAACAACGACTTTTATATTTCTGGTTCTTTTCATGGCACTATAGATTTTGACAGAGGAGGTGGAATTTACAATATTTCTGATACTGTCTTTTCAAGATTCATAGCGAAATATAATTCGTCAGGAGGATTTATTTGGGCCGGTACAATTTCAACTACAGGCAATCTTGGCTTAGGGATAGGCAGCATATTTGTAAATAACTTAATTAGTACACATGACCTTTACGTATGTGGATTTTTTAGCGGCTCTGCTAATTTTGATTTAGTAGGCGGTATATTAAATTTAACTTCTATGGGTTCTTATGACATTTTTCTTGCTCGATATTCTCCCAATGGGAGTAATTTACTGCTAAAACAAATAGGCAGTGCTGCCGGGGCTGAGTATGCTGGTTGCATACAATCTGATTTTATTGGAAACATTTATTTGGCTGGAAATTTTTGCCCAACAACAGATTTCGATCCCGGTAATGGGGTTGTTAATCTTCCAGTCAATGGAAGTTCGGATATGTATTTTTCAAAATATGATAGTGCTGGGAATTATTTATGGGTTAAAGGCATGGGAGGAATCTATACAGATGTTCCTAAAGCCATGGCAATTGATGGATTAAACAATCAATACATAACAGGATATTTTACAAACTCAATTGACATGGACCCTGGACCAGATAACGCCATCCTTTTTCCTGCAATAAGTGAAAATATATTTATTGCAAAGTATGACAATTCATTAACCAACATTCATTCTTTTAGCCCGCAAAACAACAGCAGCAACTTGTTAGTTTACCCCAATCCTGCTTCATCATACATTACACTTGGAGCAAACCTTCCT
>Ga0209605_1000345_pt1 | contig 61702 bp, 50 predicted proteins | sample AD_UKC035_MetaG_FD_184408 | JGI IMG/M metagenome (GOLD analysis project Ga0209605, IMG submission 184408) | Active sludge microbial communities of municipal wastewater-treating anaerobic digesters from USA - AD_UKC035_MetaG (SPAdes) (version 2) | ecosystem: Engineered > Bioreactor > Anaerobic >...
TGGTAGCAGGAAGCGGGAAGCAGGGAGCGCGCATTCTTGCTTCCGGCTCCCTTCTCCTTGCTCCCCGCTTCTCGCTCCCCGCTCCGGTCTTCCGGGTTCACGGGGGGGCGGTTGGCGAACTTGGGTGGGATCTCGATCATGGCCTTGTTGATGAGCACCGCCACGGGATTGAGGTCCGAGGCGTACGCCTCCAGACCCAGCCGCTGCGCTTCCAGTGGGAGCGCTCCACCGCCGGCGAACGGATCGTGGAACGCGGGGAGCTTGTGCCGGTTGAACAGTTCCTTGGCCCGCGGGTGGCCCGCGTTCTCGGCGCAGGTGCGCCGCCACGAGGCCCAGATTTCGTCGCGGGCCCGCTGGAGCACCTCCTCGTTCGTGGTGTTCTCCCACTGCACCAGCTCCTCGATGAGGCGGAAGAGCCGCTCCCGCTCCATGTCGGCGGCCACGTCCTCGAGGGTCGGTTTCAGCCCCGCTTCGCCGCCGCCTTCGCGTGCCGCCTCCCACCGCTCCAGCCGCTTGCGGAGCTCCCCGCCCGCCCGCTTCTTCAGCTTGGGATCGTCGCGAAGGAGCTCGTCGATGTAGCCCGACGGATCGTCCACCATCTGGGCGAAGATCACGGCGCGCGCCGCCGCCAGCGGCCGCCGCGCCCACCACAGATGCAGGGTGCTGGGGTGCCCGTGGCGGATGGATTTTTCCCGCGCCGCCGCCTGATTGATCGCCTCCAACGGCAACGCCACTTCGATCAGCTTTTTTTTATTCACCTGTTTCTCCGAATTCTCCTGCGTACATTCTAATGTCACTCCGAATCATTTATAAATCATGACGCATAATTTATTATGCTGTGACGCATATAAACTATTACTAGATAATACGTTACATTTTTTTACGTCAAATAGTCATATCAGCGATCATTTCTACTTTGATCATCTTTTAAAATCCAACGAGCACCTTTTTTCTGACCCTTTAAATAAATTTGCCCTTCATCGCGGAGTTCTGACATGAGTCTTAGAATCATTGATCTAGACAAGGCTGGTAAAACTTGGAGTAGCTCCTTAATCGGAGCTCCTTCATCTCTACTTTCAATAACATGTTTTAAAAGAAGCTGCTTGTTTGTCTCACGATCCAAGCCGCGCTTTCGAGTGTACACACCAGCCTGACCGAGGTGCCGATAGAAACGACGAGAAAGAAGCAAACGTGCACCCTTGCCAGAACCGACACGCTCTATTATTCCTCGGTCCAATAAAATACTGAGGCGAGATCGAAGCTCAAGAGGCACGTGCTCTTCACGACGAATAAGATCAAGTACTAAAAAATCTTCTGTGTTGAATGAAGCGGTTTGTTGTTGGCCAATTTCTTCTAAAAATCGGAGGAACTCGGGATCTTGAATTTCGCCGTGAAGGGTCAACCAGACGGAATGTAGATCTGTGCGACTTAAATCAGGGAGAGGCTTGCTTTGTTGAATACATTGACGGTATATAAAATCAAAACCTTGCCCTGCTCGTTCCACTAATCCGCAGCGTGCTAAAACTTCCGCAATTCTGCGGTTGCGCGGATTTTGCTGCCAAAGCAGATTTTCAAGTGTGATACCAAAGGGAAATCCTCCGGGACTGACAATCTCAAAACGCCTTGGATACTGTCTGATAAAAATTGAGCCACTATGACGATAATCACGGTGGCTGACCGCATTGAGGACGGCTTCTCTTACAGCTCGTTCATCAAAAGTTGGCACATCCCATACAAACAGACTCTGTTGAAAATGTTGCTTGTCATTGCGCAGGTTCACTAATTGCCAGATCCTATCGAGAACCAGCAAAAAACCACATCGAAACTCATGCCGCTCTGCCGCAGGTCCGGGAACTTCGTTCGACCTGTATTCAAAAATAATTTCAGCTTGTGAGAGATGCCGTCCGAGTGCTTCACGAGTCCCAAGAAGAATCAACGCAGCATAATTCAGTTGACCTCCAATTAGTAGTTCAGCATCCATGAGAAGTCGGTCGATCGGACGCGTTTGGATATCTTGCTCCGAAGATTTTCGCTGCCACAATTTTCGAAGTATTTCAATGGCTGCAGTATCTAGATCACTGATGAGCAAACCCGGGCAAATTTCGGCTGAAAAATCTTGACCGGTTTCCGAATGAATTCTACGAAGCTGTTCATCAGACATAGGCACCAACGAATCTCCTGCGCGCATCCAAAATGAACCTTTATACTCCCACGCATTTCCGGCGAGACGAGCGGGAACTCGGACAATCAGCACTCGCTTGCCGTTGTGATCATACTCTTCGATCGGAATGCGTCTATGGAGCTGTTGATACAGACCGGCTTCAGTGCGCCCAGGTTCCTTAAAAGCCTTTGTACCTTTTACCTTTCGAGGTCTTTTATCCGTCACACCGAGAATAATTGTTCCCCCTCCTTCATTGGCCAGAGCTACACAATATTTGACCAATTCCTCAAAATGAAAACTGCTCTCTGCTAACTTAAATTCAACGTTAGTGCCTTCTGATTCGTCGAGTAGTTTTTGAAATTCCGAAGCTGTGATCATCGGGGAGCCTCCGCACGATTCAACAACTCGGAGAAATCATAATTCACGCTGGTCACGCCGAAGTCGGGTTCGCGGTGGAAGGGGCGGCGGAGGTAATGAACCCGGTGCTGGTCCGCATCCTGGAACTCTACGATAGCCAGGATGAAGTCGTCGGGCTTGTTCAGGGAGAAGAGGATCTCGTTTTTGGTAACGTTGACCGAAGCGGCGTCGGCGTCGCGGCCCTTGACCTCGATGAACCGCAGGCGGCCGGTGCCGGGGACGCGGCTCTCGATGTCGTAGCCGAGCTTTTCGGTCTCGCGGTCAACAGGCTCGAAGCCGAGGCGGCGCTCCACGTCCATGATGATGGCCCGGGCGTGGGCGGCGACTGCCTGTTTGTCGGCGGTGGATGAAACGGCCCGTTCCGGCGGGGCTTGTCCCTGCATCCGGCGCAGCAGCTCCTGGGGTACTATCAAGACACCCCCCAGGACCACCGGCGGCAGCGGGATGAGCTGCTTCTCCAGCTTCAGGTCCGCCAGCCGCTTCTCCAGGCGGGCCTGGAGGGTGTCGGCGCGCTTGCGCGCCTCCTGGGAGTTGAGCCGGGCGTTGGGCCGGTTGGCCTGCTCCTGGAGCTTCAGCTCTTCGGCCCGGTGGTCCCAGTAGTTGATCTCCTTCGTCAGGCGGTCCTTCACCGCCGCCTCGGTCTTGACGATGAGTTCCAGGCGGCTGCCGCTCACCTCCTGGAGATGGCCGGGGACGACAAACTCCACCGCATAGCCCTGCGCCCGATCCTCCAGGTCCCGGCCGATCCAGGCGCACTCGGGAAGGTCCAGCAGCTCGGCCAGAGCGGGTTCGCCCGCCTGCAGCGGGCGGTAGTCGAGGTAGGGCGCGTAGCTCGGGTGCCACGTCCGGCCCTGGGCATCCATCTCCACGAAAAAGAGCCGCTTGGAGATGACCCGGTGTTCGCCGGAGCGGGTGAGGCTGGCGTCCTGGATGGCGTGCTCCACGAAGAAGAGCATGCGCGGCTCGAGGCCGCTGTCGCGCTCGTCCACGAGGATGGCGCCGCGTCGCAGCAGGTCCCGATGGCGCTCCAGCGTCAGGTCAATGGCGGTGTCGAGGAGCGCGTGGCCGGGACAGACGAATGCCGCGGGCGGCTGGCCGGGCGGCGCGATGAGTTTCTTCTCGAAGACGATGCGTTCGTAGCGCGGCTGCACCGGCTCGCCGATGCCCAGTTGGCGGTCCCGGTTGCGGATGGGCGGCGGCACGTGGGTGATCTCCCACCGGTCGGTCTCACGGGGACGGATGCTGCCGCCGAGCTGCCGGAAGGCCTCCTTGAAGAACGAGGCGATGTAGTGGGGTTGGAGTCGCCGCGCCTCGGCGCGCTCCATGTCCTCGCGAATGCGGTAGACGCGGGCAACGTCCATGGCTTCGCGAACCAGGGCGCGCTCGTCGAGGATGTCCTCGAGTTTGCCCCGGTCGAATGCTTCGGCGATGACCTGGGTGAGCCGGGCGCGCACGTCGGGGCGCTCGCCGTAGCGGATGGCCTCGATGAGGAGGTCGCGCAGGGGCCGGCCGTCGAAGACCACCTTGCCGAGGATGTCGAAGACCTGTCCGCCGAGCGCATTCCGGGCCTCCTCCAGCTTTTCCAGCAGGGTCCGATACACCTCGCCCTCGCGCGTCTCCTCGGCCACCAGGTTCCAGAGGTGGCACACCTCGGTCTGGCCGATGCGGTGGATGCGGCCGAAGCGCTGCTCCAGTCGGTTGGGATTCCACGGCAGGTCGTAATTCACCATCAGGTGGGCCCGCTGCAGGTTGATGCCCTCGCCGGCGGCGTCGGTGGCCAGCAACACCTGCACCTCGGGATCGTGCCGGAACGCCTCCTGCATCTTGAGGCGCTCCTCGCGCCCCATCCCGCCGTGAATGCAGACGATCGCCTGGGCCCGCCCGAGGAGCGTGGAAATGCGTTGGTGCAAATACGCCAGCGTGTCGCGATGTTCGGTGAAAATGACCAGCTTCTGGCGGGGCGAGGGCTTCGGCCGGGGCGGCACGGACACGTTGTAGGGCGCCTGGGGCTCGGCCAGAGAGTTGGCGATGGCCGACGGGGTGAAGATCTCGGCCAGCAGGTTGGCCAGCTCCCGCCACTTGCGGTCCTCGCCGCTGCGGCGCACCTCGAGGGCGAGCGCCTCGAGGCGAATCAGCGTGGCGATCTCGGCCTTGAGCTCGGCGATGGTGCGCGCCGCAGTGGCCTGGTCGAGGATCTCCTCCTCGACGGTTTCCACTTCGCCGTCGGGCGCCTCGTCCAGGTCCTCGAAGTCTTCGGGGTTCAGCAAGGGGATTCCCGCCGCAAGGGGGTCGCCGGCGGCTGCCCCGCGCTGCAGCAGCTCCAGCTCGCGGAGCTTCTTTTCGAGGCGTTCCTTGCGCCGACGCAGCGACTGGTAGATGGCCTCGGGCGAGGAGGCCAGGCGGCGCTGCAGGATGGTCAGGGCGAAACCCACCGTGCCGGCACGCTTGTCGTTGGCCAGCGCCTCGGCGCGGTTGAACTCCTCGCGGACGTAATCGGTGACTTCCTTGTAGAGGCGCGCCTCGGCGTCGGAGAGCTTGTAGGGAACGGTGTAGGCGATGCGTTCGGGGAAGAGCGGCGTGCCGTCGAATTTCAGGAGGTTTTCCTTCACCATGCGGCGCATGAGGTCGGAGACGTCCGCCTGGTGGACGCCGTCGCGGAACCGGCCCTCGAAGCGGTCGCCGTCGAGGAGGGCCATGAAGAGCTGGAAGTCCTCCTCCTTGCCGTTGTGGGGCGTGGCGGTCATGAGCAGGAAGTGACGGGTGAGGGTGGAGAGCAGCTGCCCCAGGTGATAGCGCTTCGTGTACTTGATCTCGCCGCCGAAGAAGGTGGCGGACATCTTGTGGGCTTCATCGCAGACGACGAGGTCCCACCGGCAGTCGGGATCGGCCAGCTTGGTTTGCACCTTTTCATCGCGGCTCAGCTTGTCGAGCCGGGCGATGACCAGGGCGGTGTTGCGGAACCAGTTGCCGGTGGCATCGGCCTCCAGCTTGTCGTTGGTCATGATCTCGAACACGAGCTGGAAGCGACGGTACAGCTCGTCCTGCCACTGCTCAGCCAGGCTGCCGGGGCAGACCACCAGGCAGCGCTGCAGGTCGCCGCGAGCGATCAGTTCTTTCATCAGCAGGCCGGCCATGATGGTCTTGCCGGCGCCCGGATCGTCGGCGAGCAGGAAGCGCAGCGGCTGGCGCGGCAGCATGGCTTCGTACACGGCGGTGATCTGGTGGGGCAAGGGATCGATGAGGGAGGTGTGCACCGCCAGCACGGGGTCGAACAGGTGGGCCAGCCGGATGCGGTGCGCCTCGGCCACCAGGCGGAAGAGGTGGCCGTCGCCGTCGAAGCTCCACGGTCGGCCGAGCTCAACGACTTCAATCCGAGACTCGTCGTGCCGGTACAGCAGCGTGTTGGCCACCTTGCCCGAGGGCTCTTTATAGGTCAGTTCCAAAGCCGAGGAGCCAAACCACTTCACGCTTACCACTGTGACCAGGCAGTCGGGCAGGATGCCGCGAACGGAGGCGTTGGGTTGAAGCTGTTCCAATGTGCTCATGGGTAAATGCTCATCAATCGTTTAATCTTCTTTTCTCGCCGTCCATTTCATGATCTATGCAGATCCATATTCTACCTTAACGACTCGAAACCCTGCCGGATGATCGCCGCCATGAGGCGGCGGAGATACTCTGCTTGCGTCATGGAAAGAACATGTGCTTCATCAGTACGCTGCGACCCCTTAACAACTACTCACAGCGGATAAAACCACACTGGCTGGGGGTGGTTATTCGGGCGGAACGGCCGCGCCAGGCGCTGCGGATGGGCCAACAACCAGTTGTATTCATTCCGGACCCACTTGCAGCCGACGACCTCCACACTGCCCACGACGTAGCCCGTGGGCAGATCCTCCGGCGACAGCTGATGCCGCGCGCAGTCGCGGGCGTCGGGCTTATGCAGCGATGCATAGACATAGACGCGGCTCCGGATGTTGGTGGGAATGCTGCGGTACTCGATCTTCTTGATCCCCCGCAGGATCAATTCCGCGTACGGCTGACGGACGCTGATGGCCAAGCGGCGGTCAGGCATCGGCAACACCTCCGAGTCAAATCTGCGAATACAGCAATCGACATCGATTGCATTCTGTCGAATGTTCAGCCGTCAGAAACAGCGAAGAGTCAGTGAACACCCTGTCTTCGCGGAGATTTCATCTCACCGTTGGCCGGCGAGCCACCGGGCGATCCCTTCCCGCAGCCGGATGGCCAGCGGCTCCGGAACCAGCCAGAAGGTGCCCTGCTTCATCCGACCGCGGATTTCATCGGCCAGGGTTCGCGCTTCCTGATCCCACCACGGGTGCATCTTCAAGTGGTCGCTGGGGGCCACGGGACGGAAGTACATCTCGTCGCCGTTTTCGAACCACTCAAGGATAACCGCCCAGCCGTAAAAGCCCGGATCCTCGCCGCCGGTGGGCGCCTGGAAGAAGACCACCACGTCGCCCGCCTGGGGAACCTGTCCGCCGGTCACCTTGCGACCCACGGACCAGGCCCAGCGTTCGCCTTCCCAGATCTCCAGACGGTAGCGGTTCGGATCCCAGATCTTGGGATTGATCTGATAAAACCAGGTGCTCATTTTATCTCCTCCACGGAATGATTCTCAGAATCGACCCATTAATCTCCGATGGCTAGAAAAGGGTTGCAGCGATCCAGAGCGCAGTCGAGCCTGCGCACTCCAGAGCGCTGCGCGCTATCCAGAGCATTCCATGCAATTCCTGCCAGAATGATCCAATTCATGCCACCACCTATTTCAGATCCCGGATCCGCGGGCTGAAGACCTTGTGGAAGATCTCGAGGTATTTCCGCAGCCAGGCGTGCTGTTCGGGCCAGTTGGGTTCATCCGTGAAGTCACTGGAACGACGGACATAGATCCGACAACAGCTTGCATTGTCCGGGTTGTACCAGATGAGGGACTCACCGATCTCACGCTCGATGGCCTCTTTTTGTTTGACCAGAATCGCGTAATTGTCCTTGGCCTGATCGCCCTTCAAATACATCTCGACACGCAACTCGGGCTGAAATACATTAGCCTCCGAATCATACATTGAAGCGATGCACGAAAGATGCGTGCCCCGCTTGCCGATTGAAACGTTCAACCAGTTTTTTGGAGCCGGCTTCTGGCATCTGATGGCGCTGCGCTGTTCCAAGTAATCACGGAATGCCTGCCAAAAGCGGAGCTGGAGTTTCTTGGCTTCGGAACTCCCGGTATTCCTTGCGGCGGACTGGATGTTGCGGCTCCAATCGTTGGGTTTGGAGACGATGTTGAACTTGGGGGCGGCGGGCGATTCGCCGATGCGCCAGAGCTCCACCTCGAGGCCGAAGAAGGTGATCCGCTCGTCGGTGATTTCGTTCAGCCAGTCGAGGGCGGCGCGGTGCTCCTCGGTGAAGCGCTGGGCGATCCAGACGATGGTCACCGCCTCCAGGCCGGCGGCGTAGGTGAGGAGCTGGCCGAGGTGGGTGTGGTCGGTGCGCTCCAGCTGGTTCTCGATGAGCACCCAGGAGTCGTCGTCGAGATTCTTGCACAGGATGTCGGCGCGGAAGGGGCCCACCTCCTTTTCCTGGGCTTGCACCTCCAGGATGAGATCCAGGGCCTCGCCCAGCAGTCTGATGTTCTCTTCTTGGGCCAGCCACGGAGTAAAATCATCCGACTCGCTGGTCCAGACGGTGCGGAGATCCACGCGTTCCAGGCGGCCGAGATCGTTCATATCAACCTCGAAGAGTTAAAGGTTTGCGAGTTTGAAGGTTTGAAAGCTCACGAACCGTTGAGAGTTGAGGGTTGAGGGTTGGGCGTGAGATCCGTTCGAAGGTTCGCAAGTTCGAAAGTTCGCAGGTTCGCGAACCGTTGAGAGTTGAGGATGCAGAAAGAGATCCAAACAATGACGTGGATGCGGAATGGATGGCGACGACGAGCATGCGCCCCCCTGAAGAGTCCTCTCTGATGGCGTTGCCTAGACGCGTCCCATGATAGATCGTCCGGCGATGGAAGGGCAAGGGAAAATCGGAGGCGGTGTGATCTGGATCACGGGGAGGGATCACCACGGAGGATGCTGCAGAATCGTTCAGGTATTCCGCCTTAGAGAATGAGACGGCGAGGCGTCGATCAGGCGCTTTCAGCTCAAGGCAGGTTTCGACTGGCTCATCTCCGACGGGGCGATGCTTCTTTTCCAACGGCTGCTCGGCACGCTGGCGGTGCGGGAGCTGGACCCCGCTGACGAAGCGGCCATGCGGCGACTCTCCCGCCTAGTGCCGGGAGAGTTTCGGGTGGTGCGGGACCGGTTCGCGCTGCGGTCGGCGGCCGGGTGCTGGTCGTCCTTGTACTCGATATCCACCAGGTGCAGCCGCCCTTCCGGGCCGTCGTACGGCTCCACGGCGGCGATCACCCCCCGCCGGGTCCGCACCGTGGCGAACAGCCCGGGCCGGGGAAACGGCGGCTCATGGTTTGCGGTCATCGGAACACCCACACCTCGCGAGCAGGATCCGAGCCGGCTGAAGCCTCCATCGGCCGGGGCCGGCGGTTACGATTCGTCGCGGGCACCGCTGCTTCGGGACGTATCGAGCCACATCCCTTGAAAATTAAAGGTACCCCTTATTTTGTCTTCACCCAACTGGCCGTGCCCGGGTTCGGTTCATGCGCTCGGAGTCTCATAGACAATGATAACCACCCCGGCATGACTTGGCAACAGAACCTCGGCTGGATCATACTGCCGTAACCGCTACACCCCGATCGATTCATCGGACGCGGAATGGTCCAGCATTGCCAGAAGCTCCTTGCTACTCGAGATTAGAAATCCCACACTTTGTTCTTATCAGCCAGCGCTTTACCCACTTCCTCAATTGAGGATAAATCTCTGAATGGGCTTGACATTGCCAATTCATTAATACAACTCAATCCAATAGAAAGCTGATTGATATTGCCTTTCTGCAACGCATCGTCAACAACCTTAAAATGCTGTTTAAACAATTCCTTCCTTTCATCAAAAGTTTTTTCCAGATACTGCATCAGCAGTGCCTTTTGTGTTTCTATCACTTTGAGAGCTGTCTGTCGCTTTCTTTCAATCTCGGTTCTCTTGGTGATCTGAACTTCCTGAAATTTTGCGACTTCACCAGCTGTCTCAATCAGAGATTTTATTGCTCCCATTGCATCATCGCGATTTGCAATCGCAGATATGCCTGCACTCATCAGATTTGTTGAAATTGAATCAATGAAATTGTCCTCTTCTTCAGAACTCATCGATTCGTTAATTACAGGTTTGGAATTTAATGAATGGGCCAGTTTTTCAGATTTAACAGAATCAACCTGCGCCTCCGATTCCTCTCCGTTTTTGCCCATTATCCGTGCGATGCCATCATGGGCAACTTGAATTACTTCATCCTTCAATATATCAATCACTTGCTCACCGGCTTCAGACAATTTAGATTTGGCTAAATCTTTCATGTCATTAATGATTTTTTTCGATTTTCTTTTTTTCATAATTACTCACCTATTGCTTGGAATCGCCAGCTGTGTATTCAAAACATTTCGAATAGACCCAATCACCACCGTCGTTTCTTCAGACAGTTCTCCTTTCTCATCAAGAACGGTTGCTTTGGCTAGTTCACCGATTGCCTTTACAAGAAGTCCGTTTTTCTGAAAAACTTCTATCGAATATTCATCATCGAAGTCAAAATCCGGTACTAACGGGCAAAAGAACTTCAGTTCCTGAAGCGCTCGAACCGTCAGGTCTTCAGTCAGTTCGTCAAGCTCCTGAACTCTTTTCGCGATACCCTCCATGACCACCCAAGCTTTTTCCATCTGAGCTATTCTGATATCCACGTTTTTTTCGTATTCTCTAGCCTCAGTTAACTTCTTTGAATAATGTGCCGAGGCGATCAAACCGGCTACCAAAATTGCTGCGCCTCCAGTTGCTGTCCATGTTAGTGCTGAAAGAACCGCCGTTCCACCGGCAACGCCCATCCCGCCGGCGGCCAAAGAGCCGCCGCCCAGCCATGCCAGTACGGCATTTGAAGCAGCCGCCCCTGATAATGTACTGATTGCTGTACCAGTTGACGCTGTCGCACATGCGGCAACCAAAGAAGTTACTGCCGTTGGGACACCAGAAAGTGCAACCGCCCCAAATGATGCAGAGGCGATCGTCCCTTTGAGGATTTGGCTGGCCGACATTTCAATACTTTCCAACTCACGAATCTTTTCTGATTTGATGTCTATCGAATCCAGTATTTCGTATTGTTTTAACGTATTTCTCCTTTCCATATCGTTGAGGCATCTGATAAAAACGCCCACAGTCTTTTTTAGACTTTCAAGCCTCCGCTGCCCAAATTTTTCAATCGAAGCATTTAGTGATGTCCGAAGCATAATAGTTTTTTCTTGAGCCACGAAAAGATGTTCTTCTGCAGAATCACGAACCTGGACAGCTTCTTTCCGGTCCTGATATGCCTGAAGCCCAGATAATTTTCTTAAGATTCTTTTGATTTCCATCACTCACCCTTAATAATCTCGAATTTGTATAAGTTTCCCATTGTCATCAAATATTTTGAACGGCCCTTTTAATTCCCCCTGAATGTAATTCGCGTCGATGTAAAGTGCGCCTGATTCAAAGAAGGTTTTAACATTTCCGTGTAAAACCCCTTCGCGATATGGTTTGATTTTATTGACCTGACGATTTCGATAGTAAACCGTTTCGGTGCCAACTCTTATACCATTCTTAAGATAATATTTTCTTCTTTTCTCACCTGAATCATATCGTTCGACAATTTTTTTAGGCCTTATGATTAAATAAATAACCAATCCAATAACAAGTACAGAAATTAATGCAATGATCAATATCTGAGTATTTACCATTGTCTATACACCTCACCAAACAAAAATAATGCAATCCGCATGTTTCACTATTACAATGAGAAATGTTCCCGTTCGGAATAATTTCTTAAGTAATCGAGGAAGATTCTCGTAACTGCGCTCATCAGCCGACTTTTCAGCTCACATAAACGGAATAAAACCGCACAGGTCAAAGACTTTACATTAACAGAAAAACCTGTTTGTGTTCAGTAGCCTGCTATCTTTCATGGCGCTTGTGCGGGCTGCGGGTGCAGGATCCAAGAGACGTGGAGCCGCAGTAGACGCACTTGTTGGCGCCGTGGCCGTGCTTGTGGATGCCGATGGGACTGCGGGTGCACGAGCCGTAGCTCGACGAGCCGCAAAATACACAGTGTTTCTCGTCCCCCACGTGCTCGTGAATGCGGTGCGGGCTGCGGGTACACGAACCATACGACGAGGAATTGCAATAGATGCAGTGGTCAGCCATGAACACCCCCTGTTGAAAGATCGTCAATAGTCAAAAAATTCATATCCGACAGGGTTCATCTGCCGGGTAAAAATTCTACAACTCTTGGTTCAGATTGTTTGTACTTGCTCTCTGACGTTTTGTCAAGGGCGAGAGTCGCCAAGCTGCCCCATTTCCCGAACTGCTGCGCTCCACAGTTGATCAAATTTTGAATTTTCAGAGCCATTCGGGAATTTTCACCTGAGATCATCGAGGATGTTCCCGTCATTTTGGAAGCTCCATGTATTCCCTATATTCCGGTCGATGCAGTTTCGCTTCGACTATGCCGGCTCGTTTTATAATCAGATATTAACCAGCACGCCCGAAAAATGGAGCAATCTGATCTAGGTATCACCTTATCATGCGTTTCCGTTCAGTCAGGAATCTCTGTTAATAGTTTCATTACAGCCGGGACATGCGCCGACAAAAGACATCCGCACCTTCCCGCATTTAGTACAGAACGGCGCCAACAACATTCCTATCTTGCCTTCTTCTAATTCAGTTGAAGGTGTCTGGTACTCTTCTAAGAATTTGGCATATTTCAAAGCTTGCTCATCATGGCTCGCTTCAACTATCGGAAGAAAAATGTTCAGATTGTAATGTAGCCAGTTCCAGAAACGGGTGTTTACCGCCTCCAGACTCGTGTCTGCCTCAGACGATACAAGTTGAAGATCGGGTTGCTGGGTGTTTGATTCAGACATTTTAGTTTCCTCTCAATCGATCGATCTGAGCCGAAACATCTTTGTACCCCGCATTCAGACGATAAACCTCGGTAAATGCCTTCAGGGCGACATCTTGTCTTGCTTTCTGAAGCGCAATACTACCCAGCCGGTAATACTCCGAGATGCGGCATGGAGCGTCCTGGATTTCGCCGATGCACTCCACGGCCAGATCCAACATCCCTCTGCGGAAAAACCCGTTGCTCAAAGCTAGCTGCATTTTGTCAGCATCCACTGACTGCTTCCAATCCGGAATCGATTTGATTGCTTGCAGCAAGCTGATTCCACGATCATATTCCTGATTCATGAACAACAATAGCGCTGATTTATAGAGCAAATTTGGAACGGTCGAGATGTGCACAACACTTGCATCGATGACAGCTTTGGCGTTGGAGAAATCCTGTCTGGAGGAGTAAATGTCCAGGAGTGCTTCGATAACATACGGATTGTTCGGCTGAATTTGCCAGGCAGCTTTAAAGATATCAAAATATTCATCCCCGCGGATTGCAAACTTCTTCAAGATCTGCGCGGAAATCATAACGGCAGCCTGTCGCTGACGATGCGCAACAAACCATTTTCCAAGACTGGATGGTGGCCCCTTTTCTATAAGGGCGCTTGTGGCGATCACCCCGCATTCCAGTCTGAAGATGGACTCCTGATCCAGATCTGGCACGCAACATTTTAAGATACCAAGGTATATCCGTCGCGCCGAGTGGGCGTCCCCTTTAGCAACAAGCTGGTCCGCAATCCAGCACGCATCCCTCCAGTTCAATTTTTCAAAGTTCGTCTCGCTAGTCAACCATTGGATGCCATTCAGCGATATCTTCTCACATGCTTTGTATGCATGGAGCAGAATCATGTCATATTCAGCTCCATTGAGTTTCATTCGGGCATCTTCAAGCAGCCCTATTCCCTCATCAACACGCCCTGCTTTGATCGATAATAAGCCGAGTGCTAACGGAGCAATGAAATGAGGACTTCCCTCCCGCAACGATTCTGAGAGTGAATTTTCAGCATCGACCAAATTGCCCTGAATAATGGAAACCAGCCCCCTGGCAATCAACTGTTCGACGTGTCTGGCGTGTTCGGCCTGCTTGCAGGCAAGCTCATATTGTTTTCGATACAATTCCGCTTCAAAGAGCTGCCGCAACTGTTGTGTACGCTCGCGTTGCTTCTCGATTCTCTTCTCTCCTGCTTCAATCGCTTTGGTGAGCAATCTGAGGACGGCGACATACACTCCGCCAGACACGAGAAAAGTAAATGGAAGCAAGACGAATGCAAGTATTCCTCCACCAATAATCCCTCCCCAAACCCAGTAACTTGTTGTTCTTTCTTTTTTTTCAGCTTGGGTGATGAAATGATTCAAATCTTCTGTAAACGTAGTCCCCTGACAATTGGCGCATTGAATCTCGTGCTTGAATACCCACGCCTGACAATTGAGGCAGACTTTGGCATGTTGGCTGATGTCAGCAGAATCGGTTGTCGATCCTTGACCCATTTCGCTCTCCTTCACTGGTCAATTTCGTTACGCCAAATCACAAAATGCGCACTGACCCTGATCTGAAACGGCCATACCGCAACGAGGACAAATCGTTCGGGTATCCTTGGATTGGCTAACCGGCGTTGCGACCGCCTGCAGCTGGCGCGGCTGTTTCTCTTGGATGATGAAGCGATCTGAGTATGTCATCAATCTGTTTGCCTTGTAGTATTCAAGAAGTTTTACAACTCTGGACACCAAATACGGGTGCGTGTTGTGAAAAATATTGTACCAACGGGCTTGAAAGGAAGATAATTCAGCATTCTGAGCCAGATATTCTCTAAAATCCAGCGACTCCAAGATTTTTTTTGACCCTACGCTCAGATGCGTCATGGCCATGCAGGAACCTTCAATATCTCGAGTACAAAGCAAACTAGCGAGATCCGCAGAATATTCCGCCTCCCGCATCCAAGCCAGGAGGGGAGCCTGGATGGCGCCAGTGCAGAACTTGACGAACGGTAACCGGAAAATGAGAACGCCTGCGATCACAGAGTGGATGAGATGCCCCACGGATTGCAGAACAACATGATTGCTGCAGATATGCCCACATTCATGGGCAAGAACGAAGCTCAATTCCCGTGGAGTGAAGTCATCGAATAGCGAGGATGTGAGTACAATAACCGGTCTTTTCTGGGTGCCAATTGTGAATGCGTGGTAACCGATATCCCCATTCAAAGGATTCCGATAGCTGATGAAAAGCCTGGGAACAGGAATTCTATAAGATTTTGAATGCGCCACTAGGCAGGCGTGTACTTCCGCCAAATGATTAGGGGTGACCTCGATCCCGTTTCCAAGAAGTTGTGCCTCAGTCTGGGGTGTTTCCCACCAATCGAGATACGCTCCTATCAGTTTGGGCAGAATCGGAATGCGCTCAGCAATTCGCAGCGCGGTCAGAGACCCCGGGCTTTCATAAATCTCCGGCGAAATCCGGCCAGAACTCACTGAGACTTGAGACACCAATTCGGGCCGGAAAATATTTAACTGGGTGTCTGAATATTGCACCAAGACGCGGCCGCATTGGTCACAAATCGCACTTGATTCATCATACACGTCATTACAATTGGGACAGTACTTTGCCATTGCCTATCCTCAAGCCAGAACATGGCTTCAACCGCCTGCACCTGAATGCATCTGCGCGGAAGTCATCGAAGCCTGATATGGCGCGCATGGAAATCAGCAATCCATCACCACTGTCTGTGATCTGCCAAATATTTTTCCGATGACACTGTTGCTGTTTTTACTGATTTTCATCACTTGTTAACTTGCTCTCACTGAGACGCTTTGTCAGCATGTTGGCCAGAAACGATTTGAACTTTCGATTAGCGTCTCCCGCATGACATTTCACACTCGGAGGCGCTGACCAGGAATGAAAGCCGGACCAAGTTACCCAATTGATGGAGCATGTAATCCACTGAGTGTTCACGGTAGTGAAGGAACAGGTCATCGCGATTGCCGTCCACGTGCGTCTCGCGGAGACGTGCCGATAGAGGAAGACCCGACTGGCGGAAAATGTCCGCTGGAAATCGAAGGCGCCCCCTGTTCCCCGGTCTCGGGAAAAAGCCACTACCTATTTCTCCTGACCTTTACAGCATACCTGCGAAAAAGGAATATCGCAAGCTGAAGCAGCCAGTCTCGTGACCGGAATCACACTTCCGATAATTGTGTGACAGAATGCGCTGCGTTTCAACCGCGAACAACCGGCCCGCAGGGCGGTTCTTTCCAGCGGCAGCTTCGGCTGCTGCGGGGCTATGCGCCGTTGCCGGCGCGACCGATGGCGCGCCTGCTCAACTATCGACTGAAACCGGTCGCACCGCAGCGTATGTTCAGGCGGCAGGGCTACGGGCCAGCTAGAGCGGGGTATCAGCGGCGCCAGCACGTGCAGGGCGTTCCCCCGGATGCAGAAGGCATAGTAATTGCACAGGCGATCCACGCGCAGCTCGCTCTTCGGCTGGCGTTCCTCCGTGATTCCGGAACGATCCGCCGGCCAATCGGTCTGAAGATGCTCCAGACCGCCGCTCCCGCGTCGCGTACGCATCTTTCGTTTCAGATAGTACTCCTCACTGTACTCGGATTCTTCCACCGCATCGCCCGCCTCTGCCTGGATCTGGTCGCGGTAGAGCTCGGCGAACACGCCGGGATCCACCACCGCCCGATCGTGCTCATAGAAGAAGAATTGCCGGCAGTAGGGCCGGCCGAATTCGCGTATTGTTGAGGGTTGTGGGTTGATGGTTGATGGTTGATCGTTGATGGGACCTGGGTTCTGGGTTCTGGGTTCTGGGACCTGGGACCTGGGTTTTGGGACCTGGGACCGAGGTCAAAAATTCGAATCACCACAGAGGGCGCAGGGGACACAGATAATGTAGGGGGTGAGGGTTCGTGCCGTGGTCGAACACGCGCACGGAGTGCGCGAGGTACGTCAGGAGGGGGTGGGCCAAAAGGTGGCGCGGGCGGAGGAGAGGAGGTCGAAGATGCGGCCGTCGTCGGCGGCGGCGGTGCGGCCCGACAGGTCCCGGAGCCAGGGCGCCGGGAGGGCGGCGCGGCCGTGGAGGGCGCCCACCGCGGCGCCCACGATGGCGGCGACGGTGTCGTTGTCCCAGGTGTCGTTGACGGCGCGGACGATGGCCGCCTGCGGGTCGTGGCCGTGGCGCATGAGGATGTAGAGGACGCTGGGGAGCGTCTCCAGCAGGTACGCCCCGGAGTACCAGGCGTCGCAGGCCTCGCGCACCGCGAGCTTCGCGTCCCAGGCCCACCGCACCCGCTCCGCGACGTAGCGCCACGCCGGCCCGGCGGAGTCGGTGAACCGGCCCCCGCGCGGCCGGTAGACCGCGCCCGTCTCCAGGTCGGCGGCGGCGGCGACGAAGCGGTCGACCCACCACGCCGGCTCCGGCGGCGCCGCCAGGTCCAGCAGCTCCCAGAGCATGTCCACGAAGGCCACGCAGGCGGCGAGCGACGCGGTGTCGTTGTGGGTGACCAGGGCGGCCAGGGCCGCGTCCGCCCAGAGCGCGGCGCCGCCGCCGCGCAGGTGGGGGACGAGCACCGGGGCGATGCGCATGAGGGCGCCGTTGCCCGCCGAGGCGGGGCCGCACTCGGTCCACGGCCGGCCGGCCGCGGCGTTGCCGAGGAACTGGCGCACCGAGTCGCCGATGCCGAAGATGCGCTCGCGGGTGAAGCGGTCGGCCAGGCGCTCCGGGACCAGGCCGCCGTCCGCGACGAGCTGCTCCAGGGTCCAGAAGGCGAGCTGGGTGTCGTCGGAGGGGAAGCCGCGGCGCTCGCCCAGGGCCGGGTGGGGGAGGTAGCCGCGGATCTCGCCGTGCCGGGCGCGGCGCGCGGCGGGGAGCATGCTCTCGGTGGGGACGCCCAGGGCGTCGCCCACGGCCAGCCCCAGGAGCATCCCCTCCACCCGGCCGAAGTCGAAGGCGGGCCCCTTGGGCGCCGCCGGGCGGTCGAAGATGGCCCCCCGGCGCAGCGGCAGCCGGCCGGCGGCGAGGAGCTCGTGGAACAGGGCGGTGTTGTCGATCAGCGTCCTTCTCCTTATGGGCGGGCCCTCAGGCGGCCTTTCGGGATATCAACAGGCTGGAGCGGCCTGACTGCGAATCCAGCTCCTGCCTCGCGACCAACTCCATGCCGTTATATTTCAACAAACACCTCAGGTCGTCTTCCGGGATCTCGAAAGACTGTGGGAAGACCTGATCGGCAGACTGTTCCGGCTTCTCGGGCACCGACAGCACCAGCCGCCCACCCGGTTTCAAGTAGTCGGCCAGTTCGCCCACGGCCGGGAGCAGCTCCGCCTGGGGCAGCTCCTGAAGGACGTTGGCGCAGACCACCCCATCGAATCGTTCCTTGACCGCCTTACGCAGGCCCGGCAACCGACCCACATCCAAACGTCCCTTCAGGTCGGGATATCGCCGGTTGGCTTGAGCGATCATCGCCGGAACGGCATCCACTCCCTGCACGCGGTAGCCGAGACGCTTCAACAGAGCCGCGTTGTGCCCCCCGCCGCATCCCACGTCAAGGATGGCCGAGTCGCGATTTGGAAACGCCTTGACGAACACATCCTCCGGCAACCGGCACGCTTCCATCTGCCGGATTTGCTCCGGCGACAGGTGGGAATAGAACTGCGCCACCGGATCCAGCAGCGGCTCGATCTCCGGCAGCGACCGGCCCGGGGCGAGGCGGTCGGCGATCTCTTCGAAGGCGGCGCGCACGTGGCGCAGCAGGATGGCGTCGGCGCCGGGGACGCGGACGACGAGGCCGGCCACGGCGCCGGCGGCCTGGAGCGCCGGGGCGGCCAGGCGCAGGCCGTCGAGCTCCAGCACCGCCTGCCGGTCTCCCAAGGCGCGTTGGGTGAGCCGGGCGATCCGGTTCAGCACCTCCCGGCTGGGTCGCAGGTCGCCCCGTTCCAGCTTGGACAGGTGCGCCTGCTTCAGACCGAGCGCGGCGGCGAACGCCACCTGGGTGGGGAACTCCGAACCGAGCCGCGCCGCCCGGATCCACTCCCCCTGCATCCGGACGGACGGCAGATCGCGGGATCTGTCTTTCACCATGGCTCACGCTCCCTGGTCCCGGCTCCACGAGCGGGACGCTGCTGAAAATGCCCGGCCGGTCCGGCACCGGCCGCCGATTCCACCCCCGCCATTCTGACACCCATCGGCCCCCCGTTCAACCCGGCGCGCCAGGCCGCTTTCGCGCATAATGGAATAATTTGGAATATTTTGCTTGACAAATCGGCGTGCTTCATTTACAATCGCTCATATGATGAACATGAAAACTAAAAATAGCAACGCATTTCATCCATATGTGAATTATTCACGAAACGACTGGAGCTGTCAAGAAATATTCCATATTATTCTTTGAACTGATGTCGATCCGCACCCCAGAGCCGTGGGGGGCGCCCCGAAGGGGAGTCCGAACCGGCTGACGATTGTCCCGCAAGGGACCGCTTGACACGAAATGTGGGAGGAAACATCATGAGTCACGCATCCATCACCTGTGTTCCGCCGCCGGCGAGCCGCTCCGGCCGCCGCGCCCCCCGCCCCGCCCCGCCCGCCGACCGGACCGGCCCGGCCCAGCACGCCTTCGCGCGCCAGTGGCGCGACTGGCGCCGCCGCCACCCGGACGGTTCCCCCGGCGCCGACCGAACCGAGGACGCCCTGCGGGCGCTGGCGTGGGGAGTGAGCGACGGACTGTTCCGCCGGCTCCGCGAGCGCTTCGGCACCCTGCGCGCCCGGGTGGCGTTCCTGCGCGGGCTCCGCCTCAGCCCGTACGGGCCGGCGGGGGAGTGCCTCACCGCGATCCTCGCCGGCGACCGCCGGGCGGCGCTGGAGGCGACGGGGCTGCTCGCCGCCATGCTCGCCGCCGCCGGCCGGGCCGAGGACCCGCGCTTCCTCAAATGGCTGTTGTTCACCGCCGCCGGTGAGGCGGACGCGCTCCCGCTCGTCTGATCCCGACCCGTCTCCCGCCGCCCCCCGGGCGCCGCGGCTCCGGCCGCGGACAGCGCCCGGGCGCTGCGGCGCGCCGTCCCCGGCCCCCGCAGGGCCGGAACGGGAGGCTTCGGCTCGAACGAAAAGAGCAAGGAGGATCGCATGATCACCGACTCGTCCAATTCCACGTCACCGTCACGGGATGACTCCCCCGGCGACGGCGCCCCCGCGGCGGGCCCCGGTTCCGGGCCGCTGCAAGGCTTCTTCCAACAAACCTTCGAGGACCAGTTGCTCGGGCTGACGTGCGTCCAGCCGGCGCTGCGGCCCGCCTGCTTCGGCAACGAGTTCAAGGCCGAGGTGCTGCAGGCGCTGGCCTGGTCCGTCAGCGCCGGCCTGTTCGCCCGGCTCCGGCGGCGCTTCCGGAGCGAGGAGAGCCGGGCCGCGTTCCTGCAGGCGGAGGGGCTGGACCCGGCCGGGCCGGCGCGGAAGTGGCTCCCGCAGATCCTCCGGGGCGACCGCCGCGTCGCCCTGGCCCGGCCGGACCTGCTGGCCAAGCTGCTGGCCGCCGCCGGGCACGCGGAACACCCCGTCTTCCTGGCGTGGCTCTTCCGGGCGGCGCTGGGAGAGGTCCGGCCCACGGGCGTCCGGGGCCTCCGGACCTTCTTTATCGACTACGAGGACCTGCACCTGTGGGTGGCCGTGTACGCCTACGGGCTGGGCGACTTCTACGCCGACATCCTCCAACCCTTCCAGGCCTACGACATGTACAGCCTGCACGTGCCCTGGTTCGGCCTGAGCCACGGCCGGTTCTTCGACAAGTTCGACGACGTGGCGCGGGTGGAGTTCACCCCGCACGGGCGGGAGTGGCTGCTGTCGATGGTGCGGGAAGCGGTCCGACTCTGGCGCCTCGCCCCAGCGCCGGATCTGAAGGAGCAGCCGGGCGGAAACAGCAAAGAGGGACAGGAAGACCCGCCGGGTTCTTGCCTCGCTCCTCTGCGGGACACCCCAGACTCCGGCTATTTCAACGGACTCCGCGGCCGCCGACTCTACCGGCGCAGATCGCGGCCCCCGAACGCGGGACGGATTCCCTTTCGGCGAAAACCGGAGGTGTGGCCGGTGGAGACATCGTCCCGCGCCGGGGCGGCGCGGTGTACGGGGCGGCGCGGGGTACGGGAGATTTTGGAAACGTTCCGCATTCTGGAACGGAAAGCCGGCATAACCGGGACGGCGCGGTCGGCCGAGCCAGGCCGCCAAGCCGGGCTGGAAACCAATTCACAAGGAGGTATGTGCATGAGGCGAAGAGAACAGACGGATTCCTTCACGTCCGAGTCGGTCACGGAGGGGCACCCCGACAAGGTGGCCGACCAGATCGCCGACGCCGTGCTCGACGTGGTGCTGGCCCAGGACCCCGCCGGCCGCGTGGCCTGCGAGGTGCTGCTCACGCCCGGCCGGGTCACGGTGGCCGGCGAGATCACCACCCGCGCGGAGATCGACATCCCGACGATCGCGCGGGGCGTCCTCCTCGACATCGGCTACGACAGCGCCGAAGCCGGACTGGATGGGCGGACCTGCGAGGTGGACTGCCGGGTGCAGCGGCAGTCGCCCGAGATCGCCGGGGCGGTCCGCGACGGCGGCGCCGGCGACCAGGGGCTCATGGTGGGCTACGCCTGCCGCGAGACCGCGGCGCTCATGCCGCTCCCCATCGCCCTGGCCCACGCGCTGGCCCGGCGCCTGGCGGCGGTGCGCCGCGACGGCACGCTCGCCTACCTCGGCCCCGACGGCAAGACCCAGGTGACGGTGGAGTACCGCGGCGGGCGCCCCGTCCGCGTGGCCGCGGTGGTGGTGAGCGCCCAGCACGCGCCGGGCGTCGCGCCGAAGCGGCTCGAGGCCGACATCCGCGAGCGGGTGATCGCGGCGGCCATCCCCCCGGAGTTTCTGGACGCGCGGACGGCCTGCCACATCAACCCCGGCGGCCCCTTCACCATGGGCGGGCCGGCGGCCGACTGCGGCCTCACCGGGCGCAAGCTGATGGTGGACACCTACGGCGGCGCCGCCCGCCACGGCGGCGGCGCCTTCTCGGGGAAGGATCCCACCAAGGTGGACCGCTCGGCCGCCTACCTGGCCCGGCACATCGCCAAGACCGTCGTGGCGGCGGGACTGGCGGAGCGGGCCGAGGTGCAGCTGGCGTACGCCATCGGCGTGGCCGACCCGGTGAGCGTGCGGGTGGACACGTTCGGCACCGCCCGGGTGGACGAGCGCCGGCTGGAGGAGGCGGTGCGCGGGCACTTCCCCCTGCGGCCGCGGGAGATCATCCGGCACCTGCGCCTGGACCGGCCCGTCTACCGGGCCACCGCCGCCTACGGCCACTTCGGCCGCGAGGGGGACGGCTTCACCTGGGAGCGCACCGAGGGCGCCGCGGCGCTCGCGGCCGCCTGCGACGGCGGCGGGAGGGCGCGATGAACGCCGCCGTCATCATCACCGTCGCCGCGCTGCTGGCCACCAAATGGCTGGACTGCCGGACCACGCTCCGCCGGATCGGCTCGCCGGCCGGCGAGACCAACCCCCTGGCGCGCACCGCCATGGCCCGCTGGGGGATGCGCCGGGCGACCTGGGGCGTGTTCGCCCTGGCCGCCCTGATCACGGGGACCGCCGCGGCGGCGGCGCTCGGGTCCCCGTCGCCCTGGACCCGCCCCGCCTTCACGGCCCTGGGGCTCGCCATCGCCGCGGTCCAGGGGGCGGTGGCCCGCCACAACGCCACGGGCCGGAGCAACGCCGTCACCCGCGCCGTGCTCCGCGCCCACTGCGCCTGGCTCCGCGGGCGGACCGACCACGACCGGCACAATCGACAATTCAAAAGGAGGTCCCATGAGCGATAAACCCAACCACCACTTTTTCCGCGACTGCCTGCGGCCCGCGCGCCCCGACGGGGACGCCCACTGGGCCGACTTCCTGGCGCGGCTGGCGGCGCTGGGGCGCGATCCGCGGCTCCTCTGGTACCCGAGCAGCGGGAACGACTACCGCGACCTGCTGCACCTGCACCCCGCGCGCTTCCGGGCCGAGAGGCGATTCGACCAGCCGGTGTTCGAGACGGCCCCGGACGTGTACGTCCACACCGACTACCACCCGTGGCTGCGCGCCGGCGGCCGCGGGCCGATCGATCTGTTCGACGGCGAGAAGACCCGCATCCGGGCCGTGCGCGTCACCCCGCTCGTCGCGCCCGGGCTCGGCCTGGCCGTGCGGCCCGAGCTCGTGGTCTTCCCCGAGCCGCGTCCCGGCTCGGGGCGGATCTATCTCGTGGACGCGGAGGTGGAGTCGACGGTGCTGGGCCGCTACGAGCGGACCCTGCTCTACGTCACCACCGAGAACGTCAGCTTCTTCCTCCGGGCGGTGCTGGCGCACGGGCTGCGGGTGCACACCCTGGTGAACATCCGCGACGGCGCGGGGTGCGGCGGCGGCGGCCACGTGAACTTCAAGTTCCTCTGGTTCTTCCTCGGCCTGATGGGCGCGGAGTACCTGGTCACCGACAACATGGGGCGCCACCCGGTGCAGTTCGACCTGGCGCTGGCCGTCTACCCCGAGCTGCGGGCCCACTTCGAGCGGCCGGAGAACCGGCCGGTGCTCCTGGAGGGGCGCGCCGCGCTCCCGTGGAGCCAGTACGGCCGTTTCCAGGGGGACGCCCACGTGTACCGCGTCATGCCGTTCGACGCGGCCGCCGCCGGCGACGGCCGGCGGGGAGGTGCGCGATGAGCATCTACGACAAACAAAATCACTGGCGCCGGCGACGGCGTTTCCTCAGGCAGCCGGCGGTGCCGACGGGCGATCCCAACGAGCGGGCGCTGCGGCGGCGGTGCGCGGCGTACCTGCGGCGGCTCGTGTCCGTGCCCGTCCCGCTGGACCGGGAGCTGCTGGAGTTCGCGGGCATCCTCCTCGGACCGGCGGTGGAGCCCCTCAACGCGGCGATCCTGGACCACCTGGAGGAGCCGGATCGCGGGCACTACGAGCAGGAGTTCGAAGAGTGCCGCTACCGGCCCGATGTGTGGCCCCACGAGGCGGCCGAGGCGCTGGGCCACTGCGATCGCCGCGCCGCCGCCGAGGTGCTGCGGCTGCTGCCGGAACTGGCGGCGGCGCGGGAGCGGGAGCTGGCCGGCGGGCCGCGCAGCGACTTCGAGCAGCGCGCGGCGCGCTTCCAGAAGATGCTGGCGCTCAGCGAGCCGGAGCGCGAGCTGGCGATCCTCCTCTTCGTCGCCGGCACGTTCCCGCCGGCGGAGGCGTACATCGTGGGCCATCTCCAGTGCCAGCTCTACGCCAACCGGCGCTACCTGCAGGCGCTGCTCGGGGGGATCTCCACCCCGGCGCTCGCCGCGACGCTGGAGGGGACGCTGCGCCGGCTGGAGTTGATCGAGCTGGAGCGCGGCTTTTCGCTGAGTCGCGACTTCCTGAACCTGTTCCACCAGCCCACCCTGAACCTGGCCACCGGCGGGCTGTTCGCCCGCCTGCCCCGGCCGTCGCTGGCGCTGGAGCGCCACCTGGTGCCCGACGGGACGGTGGCGCACCTGGCGCGGCTGCTGGCGCGGCGGCCGGAGCATCCGGCCCACGTGCTGCTCTACGGGGCGCCGGGCACCGGCAAAACCAGTTTCGCCCGGGCGCTGGCCCGGCACCTGCGGGTGCCGGCCTACGCGGTGACGGCGGACGCGGAGAACAACCCGGCGAAGCGGCGCGCCGCCATCCAGGCGTGCCTGAACCTGACCAGCCAGGGCGAGGGGTCGCTGGTGGTGGTGGACGAGGCGGACGACCTGCTCAACACCCAGTCGATGTTCGGGATGATGCGCGAGCCGCGGTCCAAGGCCTGGCTCTGCGAGCTGATGGAGGCGCCCGGCGCACGGATGATCTGGATCGTCAATTCCATCGAGGGGATCGATGAGTCGGTCCGGCGCCGCTTCGCCTTCAGCGTCCCCTTCCTGCCGTTGAATCGGGCCCAACGGGTGCAGGTGTGGGAGTCGGTGCTCCGGGCTAACCGGGCGCGGCGGGCGTTCGCCCCGGCGGAGATCGCCCGGCTGGCGGCGCGCTACCCGTGCGCCGCCGGCCCGGTGGACCTGGCGGTGAAGCAGGCCCGGGCGGCGGCGCCCACCGGCAGCCCCGCCTTCCGCGAGGCCGTCCGGGCGGCCCTCGACGCCCACCACTTGCTTACCCACGGCGTGCCGCCGGCGGACGCCGACACGGTGGAGCCGAACTACACCCTGGACGCCCTGAACCTCGACACCGACCTGCCGGCGCTGGTGGCCACAGCGTCGGCCTTCAGCGAACGCCTCCGCGCGGGCGGCGCCAGCGGCCCGGTGCGCAACCTGAACCTGCTCTTCCACGGCCCGCCGGGGACGGGCAAGAGCGAGCTGGCCCGCCACCTGGCGGAGCGCCTGGGCCGCGAGCTGCACGTGAAACAGGGGGCGGAGCTCCTGAACTGTTACGTCGGGGAAACCGAAAAGAACATCCGGCTGGCGTTCTGTCAGGCGGAGCAGGCCGGCGCGGTGCTGGTGATCGACGAGGCGGACACGTTCCTGTTCCCCCGCGCCGGCGCCACGCGCTCCTGGGAGATCAGCTTCACCAATGCGTTCCTGACCACCATGGAGCGCTACCGGGGGATTCTCGTCTGCACCACCAACCGCCTGACGGGGCTGGACGAGGCGTCGATCCGGCGCTTCCAGCTCAAGGCGGGCTTCGACTGGCTCACTCCCGACGGCGCCGTGCTGCTGTTCGGCCGGCTGCTCGGCCCGCTGGCGGCGCGGGCTCTGGACCCCGCGGCCGAGGCCGCGCTGCGGGCGCTGCGCCGGCTGGCGCCGGGGGACTTCCGGGTGGTGCGGGACCGGTTCGCCCTGCGGCCCCGCGCAGACGTCACGCCGGGGGCGCTGGTGGCGGCGCTGGCGGAGGAGACGCGGCTCAAGCCGGGCCAAGAGGCGCGGCGGATCGGCTTCTGATTAACTGGTTGATGGTTGATAGTCGATTGTTGAGAGTTGAGAGTTGAGAGTTGAGGGTTCGTGATCGTAATCGTGATCGTAATCGTGATCGTAATCGTGATCGTAATCGAGGCTCGAGACTCGAGGCTAGAGGCTCGTTCCCGCCATGCGGACGTCGGACATCGGACTTCGGATTTCGGACATCGGACTTCGGACTTCGGACATCGGACTTCGGATTTCGGACAGCCTGGATTCACCACAGAGGGCGCAGAGGACACAGATAATGTTGATAGTTGATTGTTGAGAGTTGAGGGTTGAGAGTTCGTGCTCGTAATTCGTAATCGTCATCGTAATCGTGATCGTAATCGTCATCGGGTCTCGGGGTTCGGGGCGCGCCAAGGCGCCAAGACGCGAAGTCACTTTATGAGTTCGGCGGCACCGTGGTCTGGAGTTCGGCGGCATGATGGTTTGGAGTGCGGCGGCATGACGCCGCTCTGGATGTGCGCGGGACGCGCAAGGCAAAATCGTGGAGCGTGAGCCGCCGCGACCCGGAAGATCCCGGCGCCCGCGTCCCGCGGGAATCCAAAGCGCAGACGTGTCTGCGCACTCCAAACGGGAAACCAGAGCGCAGACGTGTCGGCGCACTCCAAACGGGCGGGCGGGAGGTTTAGACGCCCCCGTCGGCGCGCTCGCCGCCGATCAGCGACCAGTGGGTGTGGATGATGCGCCACTGGCCCGCCTGGCGGTGATAGACCTCGGTGCAGTTCCAGGGGGAGCGCGCCGTGACCGTGCCGTCGGCGTCGAGTCCGGCCCAGAGGAAACGGTAGGTGAGCAGGGCCGCATCTCCCACGATATCGACGCGCGGCTCGACGATGTCGATCGCCGCGGCGCCCCCGCCCTGGCCGCGCATGCCGTTGTAGAACTCGGTGAGCCGGGCGATCCCGGTCAGCCGTCCGGGGAGGATCGGATCGAAATAGGTGACCTGGGGCACCGAGAGGGCCAGGAATCCGTCGGGGTCGCCCTGGCGCCAGCGTTTCAGGGCGGCTTTCTCCAGGGCCACGATCTCCGCCGCGGCCGGGGCGAGCGGGGCCGGCTTGGCCGTGACGGGCAGCGGCACCTTGAGCTCGGCGGGCTGGCGGTGCCCGATATAGGACCAGTGCGAGTGGAGGATCTTCCAGGCGCCGGCGCGGCGCACGTAGACCTGGGTGGTGTTCCAGAAAGAGGTGCGCTGCATCTTCCCGTCGGCGCCGCGGCGGAGCGAGTGGTAGTTGTAGGTGAGGACGGCCAGGTCGCCCGCCAGGGCCACCCGCGGCTCCACGAATTCGGAGGCGTCGTATTGGATTTTGCCCTGCAGCGGGCTCAAGTATTCCCGGTAGGCTTTGGCGCCGACCACCGGGGCGGCCAGGCCCGAGGGGGCGATACCCGGATCGACATACATCACATCGTCGGTGCTGATCTCGACCCAGCGCATCGGATTGCCCTGACGCCACTGTTCCATGGCGTCGTTCTCCAGCCGGAAGATGGCGTTGGCCGGGGTGTCGGGGCCGTTCAGGTCGGGGGTGACGAGTTCCTGGGCCGAGAGCTGGCCGTCGCCGGCCACCGCCGCCAGAAAGAAAGCGCATGCAGAACAGATGACAAAAAACAGGATCGAATGGATCATGGATCGCCTCCGGTCATGCGTGAGCCGCAACACGGAAACCGCCGATGCGGAGAAAGTGTAGCATAAATCGTGATCGTAATTCGTAATCGTCATCGTAATCGAGGCTCGAGGCTCGAGACTCGAGGCTCGTTCCCGCCATGCGGACATCGGACGTCGGACATCGGATTTCGTGCTCGTAATCGTAATTCGTAATCGTGATCGTATTCGAGGCTAGAGGCTCGAGGCTCGAGGCTCGTTCCCAACCCTCAACTCTCAACCCTCAACTCTCAACCCTCAACCCTCAACATTTTCTTTGTGCCCTTCGTGCCTGGTGGTGAATCTCCTCCCCCGGCCCGCCGCCTCACCGGTTCGCCGGCTCGCCGGTTCGATGCTCGAGCACAGCGAACGCGGTCAGCGGTTGCGGGAGCGGTCGCGCCACTGCCACGGCGGGACCGGATCGCGGTCCGCCCACAGGCCCGCCCGCTTGGCGCGCGCGGCGTCCTCGAGCGCCCGGAGCGTCTCGCTGCGGGAGTATCGGCGGAACCACCACGCGTAGCCCAGCCGGACGAGCTCCTCGTTGAGGCTCCGCCCGTCGGCCAGCGTCACGATCCCGAGCACCCGGCCGAACGTGTCCACCCCCGTGCCGTCCACCCGGACCGTCCGGCCGAAGCAGAGGGCCGACGTGGCCTGCCGGGCCTTGCGCCCGAACGGCTGGCCCAGCTCGGGGCAGTCGATCTCCACGAGCCGCACCCGGACCGGCCGCCGCTCCCGGCTCCGGTCGTCCGGCCGGCCGGCGTCGGCCGGCGCCTCGTCCGCCAGCACGTCGATGGTGTCGCCATCCCCCACGGCGACCACGCGCCCCGAAAAGTGCAACGGCCGCTCCCCCTGCCCGGCCGCGCGCTCCGTCCGCGCCGCCGGCGGATCCGCCGGCGCCCCGCCCGCCGTGCGGTCGCACGAACCGCCGGCGAGCAGCGGTAATACGATCATCAGGACTCCCAGAGTCCGCAGGAAACCGGCGACACGGCGAATCGAATGACGGTTCATCGCGTCCATTCGACGCCTTTTCCAGTCGTCGGGATGGCTGTCAGGGCAGCGCGCAACGGTCGGATGGGAACGAACAAAGGATCGCACGACGGTTAGAGACATACACACCCTGTCAATTTGTGCGGCGCCGGCAAGACGTTCTCCATCATAGATTGAAGGGGAATTGGCGGACAAGGGAAATCGGGACGCGCGGTCCGGTTCGCCAAGGCGCCAAGACGCCAAGACGACTTCGGTCCTGGGACCCGGGTTCTGGGACCTGAAAAAAAACGGGCGGGGGTGAGCCCGCCCGTTTCCGTATCTGATCCGATCGCTCCTGTCGCTCCGGAAGGATCGAGGTTGAGGTCGGCCGATCCGTTTCGCAAAGTCCTTCCAGAAACCGGATGACGGACTAGCCGTTCTTCTTCGCGAATTCCTTCATGAAGTCCGCGAGGGCCTGGACGCCTTCGATGGGGAAGGCGTTGTAGATCGACGCGCGGCAGCCGCCCACGCTGCGGTGGCCCTTGAGGCCCACCAGGTCGGCCGCCTTCGCCTCCTTGATGAACTTCTCCTCCAGCTCCTCGGACGGGAGCCGGAAGGGGATGTTCATGCGGGAGCGGGCGCCCTGCTCCACCGTGCCGCGGTAGAAGGGGGCGCCGCCGTCGATGGCCGCGTAGAGCAGGTCGGCCTTGGCCTTGTTCTTCGCCTCCATGGCCGCGAGCCCGCCGTTTTTCTTCATCCACTTCATGACCAGGCCCACGATGAAGATGGCACCCGCCGGCGGCGTGTTGTAGAGCGAGTTGTTGTCGGCCTGGGTCTTGTACTTGAGCATGGTGGGGATCTTGTCGTTGGCCTTGGCCAGGAAGTCCTGCCGGACGATCACCATGGTCACGCCCGCCGGCCCGATGTTCTTCTGGGCGCCGGCGTAGATGAGGGCGAACTTCGACGCGTCGAATTTCCACGACATGATGTCCGACGACATGTCGCACACCAGCGGGGTGGCGCCCGTGTCGGGGAAGGCGAAGAACTCGGTGCCGTAGATGGTGTTGTTGCTGGTGATGTGGACGTAGGCCGCGCCCGGCGTCACCGGCACCGCCTTCGGGTCGGGCAGGTAGGAGAACTTCTTGTCCTCGGAGCTGGCGGTCACGTTCACCGTGCCGAAGAGCTTGGCCTCCTTGATGGCCTTGCTGGACCACTCGCCGGTGTTGATGTAGTCGGCGCTCCCGCCCGCGGGGAGGAAGTTCATGGGGACCATGGCGAACTGGGTGCTGGCGCCGCCGCCCATGAAGAGGACGCTGTAGCCGTCGGGCAGGCCCAGCAATTCCTTCACGTCGGCCACGCAGTCGTTCAGGACCTTCTCGAAGTCCTTCGACCGGTGGGAAATCTCCAGGATGGACATCCCCAGACCGTTGAACTCCACCGTGGCCTTGGCCGCCTCCTCGAGCACCTCGAGGGGAAGCGTCGCCGGCCCGGGATTGAAGTTGAACACTCGCTTAACCATACCGCAGCTCTCCTTATCTGAAATTGTCCGTCGTTCGACGATGGTTCGATCATTATACCCCACCGGCGCGAAATAATGAAGCCGGGCGCAACTATTTCAACCTCAGTGGAAGCCTGGCGGCAGCGCGGCGGCCGCCCGGCGCTTGCATCGGGCCGGGGCATCTGCTACCATTTCGGACTGTCGCGCCGACTCTTCGTCACCCGGAGTGGCTCCCATGAAGTGCCCGAAGTGCGGTTTTGAGCAGACCGACAGCGCCAACGAATGCGTGCGCTGCGGGCTGGTGTTCCACAAGTTCGAGGCGCTCCAGCGCAAGAAGGAGCAGCTGCAGGCCCGCTTCTCGCCCCAGAGCGGCGCCGGCGAGGCCGTGGGCGACCCGCCCGCGGCGGAGGCGGCCGCGCCCGAGGCGCCGTCGCTGACGCTGGAGCAGACCCGGGAGCTCAAGCGCCAGTTCGAGAAGCTCTTCGCCGGCGTGCAGGGCGTGCTGAAGTTCCACACGGCCCTGGGCGACGAGCTGACGGGCCACCGGGCGGCGTTCCGCGACCTGACCACGCAGTTCGGCAACCTCCAGGGCACGGTGGAGCAGCAGGTGCTGCAGCTCGGGACGCGGATGGAGGAGCTCGACGCCCGCGTCGCTTCCCTGCGCGAGGAGGTGCAGCTCTGCCGCCCCGCGGCCGACGTCGGCGAATCCCTGCAGGCCATCGGCAAGGGACTGGACGAGCTGCTCCGCCTGAACGCCGACACCCACGGCGCGGCCGACCTGAAAAAGCGGCTGGACCGGCTGGAGACGCTCCAGGGCCAGATCCGGGGCGCCATCGAGGGCGCGCCGGCCCGGGCCGATGGCGATTGGGCGGCGCAGGAGACGCTCCTCATCAAGAGCGAGCTGCAGGCGCTCCGCGCCGAGGTGCGCACCCTCATGGACCAGCCGGCGCCGGCCGCCGCCGCCGCCGCGGTCGCCGAGACGCCGGCGGTTGACCTGCAGGCGCTGAACCGGGACCTGGACCTCCGGGTCAAGGAGGCGGAGCAGCGCCTGGCCGCGGGCGGCGCCGCCGTCGCGACACGGCTGCAGGAGCTCGAGGCGCGCATCGCCGCCGACACCGCCGCCGCGGCCCAGAAGCAGACGGCCGCCGAGGAGGCGGCCGCCGCGGTGCGGGAGCAGCTGCAGACGCTGGAGACGAGGCAGGAGGAGCTGGCGACCCTCGAAACCGGCCGGAAGGACCTGGCGGCGGAGATCCAGGGCCTGCGCAAGACCTACCAGGCCTTCGTCAAGGAGTCCCGGTCCGACCTGGACAAGCAGGCGGGCTCGCTGGCCAAGATGGGCAAGGACATGGACGCGCTCAAGACCAACGTCGCCCAGCTGCGCGACACCATGGAACGCCTGCGCAAGATCTTCGCCAAGTCGTGATCCCGGCCGGCAAATTTTCGGTTGACTCATTCGGCCGGCATGATATAATGCATGAGTCCCGTTAACATTTAGTCACACTTTTTCAATACGTTAAGCCATTCTGTACTCAAAAGCCTGATTTGAACGCCAGGAGGTGCGATGGGACCCAGGGACAGATCATTCACCGTGATCGTTGCCCCGAACAGCCCCGGTCGCGTCAGACAGTTCCGCATCTCCATGCGGCGGATTTACGGCGTCATCTTCGTCGCCATCATCCTTTCCCTGCTCACCTGCTACGGCGTCTTCACCTATTTCCACCTCGTGGCCAAGATGATGGACTTCGAAGGCATCCTCGCCCGCCACAACGCCCTCAAGGAACAGAACCTCCAGTACCGCGACAAGACCCGCCAGCTCGATGACAAGCTGTCCCAGATCGAGATGATCACCCGCAACATCAGCCGCCTCACCGGCATCGCCCCGGACACGATCCGGTCGACCACCGGCGGCATCGGCGGCTTCTCGGCCAACACCCAGGCCGCCAAGGACCTGGCGGCCGAGAACCTGTCCCACCTCGACGGCCTGATCCAGAAGAGCGGCGGCATCCAGCAGGAAGTGGTCCAGCTCAAGGACATCGCCCTGGAGCAGAACCTTTACCTGTCGTCGCTGCCCACGGCGTGGCCCGTGCTCGGGTACATCAGCTCGGAGTTCGGCCACCGCCCCGACCCGGTCACCGGCCAGCGCGAGATGCACGAGGGGCTCGACATCTCGGCGCCGCTGGGCACCAAGGTGATCGCCCCGGCCGACGGCGCGGTGCTCTTCGCCGGCGCCCAGCGCGGCTACGGCTACGTCGTCATCGTCGCCCACAAATACGGCATCGCCACCCGCTACGCCCACCTCTCCGCGATGAGCGTCCGGGTGGGGCAACGGGTGCGGAAGAACGACATCATCGGCTACGTCGGCTCCACCGGCAAGGCCACCGGCCCGCACCTCCACTTCGAGGTGCGCGTGGAGAGCCGGCCGGTCAATCCGCTGCGCTTCCTGGGCCAACCCGCCGCATCCTGACGCGGGATGCCCCGCCCCACCGCCTTCCTCGACGGACGCCTGCAGATCCTCCAGCCGGAGCGCGGCTACCGCTTCGCCGCCGACGCGCCGATTCTGGCCCACTTCATCCGCTGCGACCCCGCCGACCGCCTCGTCGAGATCGGCACCGGCTGCGGCATCATCCCGCTGATTCTGTTCGTCAAGAAACGGTTTCTCCGCCTCGTCGCGGTGGAACTCCAGCCGGCGCTCGCCGAGCTGGCCCGGGCCAACGTCCGCCGCCACGGCGCCGACACCGCCATCCGGATCGTGACCGCCGACGTGCGCGACCTGGCGCCGGCGGACGTGGACGCGCCCGCCGACGTGGTCTTCGCCAACCCGCCGTACCGCCGGGTGGGCGCCGGACGCCTCAACCCGGACCCGGAGAAGGCCGCGGCCCGGCACGAGCTGAGCCTCGACCTGGCCGACCTCTTCGCCGCCGCCCGCCGGTTCCTGGCGCCCGGCGGACGATTCGACCTCATCCACCTGTGGGAGCGCCGCGCCGACGTGGCCGCCGCGGCCGCCGCGGCCGGCTTCCACCCGGGCCGGTCCCGGCAGGTCCTCGCGTTCCCCCACAGCCGCCAGCCCCGGATGTTCCTCCACAGCTGGCATCCGGCGCCGGCCGAGGCGTTCGCGGAACCGCCGCTGGTCATCCACGAGAAGCCGGGCGTCCACAGCGAGGCGTTTCGCCGTATAATATCGGCAGCGCCGGAAGACTCGTCGACGTGAAGGAGGCTGACATGGGAAGCAAGCTGGGTGTGAATATCGACCACGTGGCCACGCTGCGCCAGGCCCGGCAGGCGGCCGAGCCCGACCCGGTGCACGCCGCCGTCCTGGCCGAGCTGGCCGGCGCGCAGGGCATCACGGTGCACCTGCGCCACGACCGCCGCCACATCCACGAGCGGGACGTCGAGCTGCTGCGCCGCACCGTCAAGACGCGCCTGAACGTGGAGATGGCCGCCACCGACGAGATGGTCGGGATCCTCACCCGGATCCGCCCGGACATGTGCACGCTGGTGCCGGAGCGGCCCGAGGAAGTCACCACCACTGGCGGCCTGAACGTCATGGACAACGAGGCGGCCGTCCGGAGCGCCATCCACGCCCTGGGCGGCGCCGGCATCCGGGTGAGCATCTTCATCGACCCGGACGAAGCCCAGATCCGCCGGGCGGCGGAGCTTGGCTGCCGCATGATCGAGATCAACACGGGGCGCTACGCGGAGCTCGTGCCGGCGGACCTGGAGCACGCGCCCGCCGCCGCCTGGGAGGAGTACGAGCGCATCCGCCAGACCGCCCGCCTGGCGGTGTCGCTGGGCCTGCGCGTCCTGGCCGGCCACGGCCTCACCTACCGCAACGTCATGCCCATCGCCATGATCGGCGAGATCGAGGAGCTGAACATCGGCCACAACATCATGGCCCGGGCGGTGCTGGTGGGGCTGGAGCGCGCGGTGCGCGAGATGATTCAGCTGATCTCCGACTGATCGTCGTTCAGCAACAGACGGTAGAGGCGGTTGCGGGGCAGCCCGTGGGCGCGGCCCAGGCGGCGGAGCGCCTCGGCCCGCGACAGCCCTTCGCGGCTCAGGCGCCGGAACTCCCGGCGCAGCGCCGCCGCATCCACCGGCGCGTCTCCGCCCTCGTCGTCGGCGCCGCGGGGAACCGCGGCGCCGGCCACGGCCAGCGTGAACTCCCCCTTCGGCGCGCCGCGCCGGCGCAGTTCCGCCAGCAGGCCGGCCAGCGTGTCGCGCCGGTACTCCTCGTGGAGCTTCGTCATCTCGCGCCCGCACAGGCACGCCCGATCGCCCCACCGGGCCAGCAGGTCCTCCAGCAGGGCGACGATCCGGTGGGGCGCCTCGAAGAACACCGTCGTGTGCGGGGCGGCGGCCAGGCCGTCGAGGAACCGGCCCCGCTCGGCGCGGCGCGCGGGCGGGAAGCCGGCGATGAGGACCGGCCCGCCGGGCAGGTCGCTCACCGACAGCAGGCAGGCCGGGGCGCTGGGGCCGGGGACCGGCACCACGGGGACCCCCGCCCGCCGGCAGGCGCCGACGAGCTCGGCGCCCGGATCCGACAGCATGGGCGTGCCGGCGTCGCTCACCAGGGCGGCGTCGGCGCCGGCGCGAAGGTGGTCGAGAAGCTGGCGGGTCCGGCTGCGCTCGTTGAAGTCGTGGTACGAGACGAGCCGGTTGCTGATCCCGAAGCGGGTGAGCAGGGGGCGCGTGCGGCGGGTGTCCTCGCAGGCGACCAGCGGCACCGCCCGCAGCACCTCGAGGGCGCGCAGGGTGATGTCGCCCAGGTTGCCCAGGGGCGTGGCGACGACATACAGGGTGCCCGGCTGCACGGCCGGCGCGGGATGGTCCTCCGCCATGGTTCCCCCGCGGATCACGCCAGGACTTTCTCGACGTCCTTGAGCTGGACCGAGATCACCTTGGACACGCCCGCCTCTTCCATGGTGATGCCGTAGATGGTCTCGGCGATCTCCATGGTCCGCTTGTTGTGGGTGATGAGCACGTACTGGGTCTGGGTGCTGAACTGCTGCACCAGCGCCACGAACCGGTCGATGTTGCTCTCGTCGAGCGGCGCGTCCACCTCGTCCATGAGGCAGAAGGGGCTGGGGCGGTACTTGAAGATCGCGAGCATGAGGGCCAGCGCGGTGAGCGCCTTCTCGCCGCCGGAGAGCAGCAGGATGTTCTGCAGCTTTTTGCCGGGGGGCGAGGCGACGATGTCCACGCCGCTCTCGAGGAGGTTCTCCTCGTCCACCAGGCGGAGCTCGCAGGTGCCGCCGCCGAAGAGCCGGGTGAACATCTCCTGGAAGTTGATGTTCACCGCCTCGAACGTCTCCTTGAACAGCCGCGCCGAGCGGCGGTCGATCTCCTCGATGCCTTTCTGGGTGTTGAGGATGGATTCGGCGATGTCGGTCTCCTGCGTCCGGTGGAACGTCAGCCGCTCCTCCTCGCGCTCATACTCCTCGACCGCCAGGAGGTTGACGCTGCCCATCCGCTCGGCCTTGTCGCGGTAGTCGAGGTACTTCTGCTGGGCGGATTCGGCGTCGAGTTCCTCGGTGTCCGCTACGCCCTCGGCGATGAGGGTCCGGAGCGGCTGGTGGAACTCCAGCACGCACCCCTCCTCGAGGTGGGCGATCTCGCCCTCGAGCTGGGTCTTCTGGATGACGCTCTGGTTGCGTTTCTCCCGCTGCTCGTCCAGCGACAGCCGCCGGAGCTCCACCTCGCCCTCGGTGGCGGCTAGCTGGTGGCGGCTCGCCTCGATGGCTGCGCGCTGCCGCTCGATCTCCGCCTTCAGGACGTCCTGGTCCCGGACGGCTTCCTGGTGCCGCTGTTCGAATGCCTCCAGCTCCCGGCCGATTTCGGCCTGGCGGTCGCCGATCTGCGCGGTCTCGGCGTCGAGCTGGCCGCCCCGATTCTCGTTGTCGGCCAGGAGCTGGCGGTTGCGCTCCAGCTCGGCCCGCGCGGCGTTGAGCTGCTCACGGGCGGCGGCGTATTCGACGCGGGCCTCGGACCACCGGCGGTTGAGCTCGGCGGTGACGTCCTTGAGCCGGGCGATCTCCTGCCGGCACTCCTCGAACTCGTGCTGCCGCGCCTGGCGGTTCTGCTCCAGCTCCGCGATGCGCCCCTGGATGCCGCCGAGCTCGGCCTGGATGCCCGCGCGCTCCTGGTTCAGGTTGTCGCGCTCCAGGGCGGCCGCGCGCAGGAGCTGCTCGTGGCGCTGGAGCTCCTCCCGCTGGCTGCGCAGCTCCTCCTCCTCGCGGACCCGGACCAGGCGCCGCTCCTGCAGCTCGGCGTCCAGGTCCTCGAGGCGGCTCTCCAGGCCGGCCAGCCGCTGGGTGGTCGCCTGCAGCTCGGCCTGCTGCGCCTGGAGATCGGCCTCCGCGGCCTGCAGCGTGCGGGTGATGGTCTTGCGCTCGTGGCGGTAGCCGAGGATGCCCTTGCCCACCTCCGCGCCCAGCACCGACACGCGGCCGGCGGCGCTCACGGCGACGCCGTCCAGCGCCAGGCAGACGGCGCCGGGGTGGGCCCGCGCGGTTTCCACGGCGGTGCGCCAGTCGGCCACCAGCCAGACGTTGCCGATGCCCGGCGCGATCCGGAGCAGGTAGTCGCGGCCGGCGCTGTCGAGCTGGAACTCGTCCAGCAGCCGGCCCATCACCCCGGGGCGCCCGGTGAGGTCGCCGGCATCCGGCGGCTCGGCCGCCGGCGGGAAGCCCGCCAGCAGGAAGTGGCACAGCCCGGAACGCTTCCGGCTCAGCAGCTCGATGCCCTGCTCCAGGAGTTCGGGGGCGTCCACGATCACGGTCTCGAGCTCGGCGCGCAGGAAGCTCTCCACCACCGGGTGGAACTCCGGCCCCGCCTCCAGGAAGTCCGCCAGGGTGCCGCGGAAGGCGGCATGCCCGGAGCAGGCGGGCAGGACCTGCTTGAGCGCGTCCGAATAGAACTCGTTGCGCTGCTCCAGCTCCTCGATGGAGCGCAGGCGGTGGGTCTGGGCGCTGACCTCCTTCTCCAGCTCGGCCACCCGGGCCTGGAGGGCGGCCTGCTGCTCCTGGCCGGCCTCGCTGTCGGCGCTGAGGCGCTCCCGCTCGTCCTCCAGCGCGGCGATGGCGCCGCGCAGCTCGTCGAGCACGGCCGCCTTGCCGTCCGCCGACCGGGTCAGCCGCTCGGTCGCGGCGCCGTGCACCGCCAGCTCCTCCTCCTTGTGGGTGAGCTGGCGCTGGGTGTACTTGTCCTGCTCCAGGAGCTGGATCTCCTGGTTCCGCCAGCGCGACACCTGCCCCGCTTCCTCGAACACGAGGCCGCGGAGGTCTTCCATCGCCTTCTCCTGGCGGGCCAGGAGGTCGCTGCCGGCGGTGTATTCCTGCTCCACCGCGTCGTTGCGACCCTTGGCTTCCTGGAGCCGCGCGTCGAGCGTCTCCGCCTGGCGGTCCAGCTCGGCCTGGCGCGCCTGCCACTCCCGCCGGCGCTCCTCGAGCTGCTGGCGCTCCTGCCGGATCCCGTCCAGGCGGGCGGCCAGGTCCTGCCGCTCCTTGCGCAGGAAGTCGGACGACGTGGCGATCCGCTGCAGGTGCAGCTCCAGCCCGGCCAGCCGGTCGCGGTGCTCCTGGAGCCGCTTGTCGCTCCCCTCGAGGTCGGTGCGCTCGCGGGCCAGCCGCTGGATCCACTCCTGCAGGTCGGCCTCCACGGCGCGGGCGGCGGCGTCCAGATCGCCGAGCTCCTGCAGGTTCTGGTCGAGCCGCGCCAGCAGCTCCCGGCCCAGGAGGAAGTAGCGGATGCGCAGGTAGGCGCGCATCTTGTCGCGGAGGTGGCGGTAACGCTTGGCCCGCTGGACCTGGAGCTTGAGCGATTTCAGGTTGCGCTCGATCTCGGCGATGATGTCCCGGATGCGCAACAGGTTGTTATGGGCCAGCTCCAGCTTGACCAGGGCCGACTTCTTGCGGTGCTTGAAGGAGACGATGCGCGCCACCTCTTCGATCAGGGCGCGCTTCTCCAGCGGCTTGGAGGCCAGCAGGTTCTGGATGCGCCCCTGCTCGATGATGGCATACGAGGTGAAACCCAGGCCGGTGCCCTCGAAGGCCTCCTGGATGTCGAGGAGGCGGCACCGCTTGCCGTTGAGGTAGTATTCGCTGGCGCCGTCCCGGTACAGGCGCCGGGTGATCTCGATGTCCTCCTTCATGAGGGCCTGCTCGTCGTCGCCCGGCGAGGGGATGTACTTGAGGCGCAGCGTGACGTCGGCCATCCCGAGGGGGCCGTAGCGCTGGGTCCCGTTGAAGATGACGTCCTCCATCCGGTTGCCGCGGAGCACGCGGGCGCTCTGCTCGCCGAGCACCCAGAGGAAGGCGTCGCAGATGTTGCTCTTGCCGCACCCGTTGGGGCCGACGATGGCGTTGACCGCGCCGGGGAACTCGGTGGAGACCGCCGTCCGGAACGATTTAAAGCCGGAAACTTTCAGGCATTCGATTCGATGCATGCATGGAGATCCGTTGTGAAGAACGTGGCCGCAAAAAGAGGTATTTTAAATCACCGGGGGGAATTTCCCAAGTCGATTTTCACCGATTCTTCGATCAGTGGCAATTCCTTCCGGAAGTAGTCGAGCACGAACTGGTCGTAGCGGTGCTTCTCTTCGCCGAACAGGAGCGACTCCCTCGAGTTGGCCAGGTTGAGGATCTCCTTCCGGCATTTGAAGTTGGTGTACAACCGGCGGGTTTCCTTGGCCAAGCCGGCGCTGGCCTTGTCCTTGCCGGTGATGAACAGGATACTCTTGCCGCTGTAATCCTCGGGCGTGATTTCGGCGGAGACGAGATCGGCCGGCGCCCGGAAGTACAACCGGTACAGCATGCGGACGAAGAATGACAGGAGCGAGGTGCGGAACCCGACGATGTCCTCCACCTTCATCGAGATGAACGTCTCAATGTTGGGGTACACCGAATCCAGGACGAGCACGCGCATGTGGGGATTGCCCTTGCTGGCCTTGAGCGCGACGAAGGCGCCCAGCGAGGAGCCGTAGATGCCGATGCGGTTGAAATCCACCTCGGGGCGCTGGACGAGCTTCTCAACCGCTTTGTGCAGATCCTCGACTTCCCTGAGTCCGAGCGACGACACCGCCTGGCCGGACAAACCGTGCCCGCGCAGGTTGTAGACGAAAATGTTGTAGCCGTAGTCTCGCAGCCGGGACGCCAGGCTCAGGACCTCGGTCCGGTTCGTGTCGTAGCCGTGACACAGGATGATGAGCGGCGACTGGTTGCTGCCGCGGATGTACCAGCCCTGCAGGACGTCGTCCCCGGCGCCGTCCCACGTGAAGTCCACCGCGTACATGTGGTAGTCGGACGGATAGATCACCTCCAGACTGTGGGTGGGATGGACGACATCGGTGAGCACGCCGGTGCTGATCAGCAACAGCAGCAGCAACACGGTCAGGAACACCGGCACCAGCAGCCGGACGATCAGGAACGCGGTGTAATAGCGGTTCTTGAACTTGCGGTAGAGTCTGCGCATATCCCCTGCCTGATAATTAAGTTCGGAAATTTGAGATAAATATACCACAAGTTGGAGAAAACGGCTATGGGAGAAGGGGGAGAGGGGAGGAGATAGTGAACAGTGAATAGCATGGTGAATGGGAGGGATGGGACCTGGGTCTCGGGTGCTGGGACCTGGGATCCCAAACCCAGGACCCAGAACCTGGGGCCCAGGTCCGATTACGAGCACGAGCAGCTTTGTGTCTCTGTGGTGAATCGAGACTGCCCGAAATCCGATGTCCGATGTCCAACCGGGACGAAATATCTGTTGTCCGATAGTCGCAGTGATGGTAAGGTGGGGACGATGAATGCCAAGAAACAGGGCGTCGCCCTAAACGCTTTTGAAACAACTGCTTCGGTCGTCTCCGCGATTGCGGCGCAGGAATCCGCCCGCAAGATCTATGTCCTGGACACCAACGTCCTCCTGCACGACCCTACCTCGCTGTTCCGGTTTCAGGAACACCTGGTGGTCATCCCGCTGCACGGCCTGGACGAGGTGGACAAGAAGAAGGGCGACCCCATCATCGGGTTCAACGCCCGGGACGTGTCGCAGAAGCTGGAGCAGATCCTGTCGGGCGGGGATCCGTACCAGGCGGACCGCGGGATCCGGATCCGCAACGGCTACGACGGTCTCCTCTTCTTCCTGGCCGAGTACGCCGAGGCCGCGTTCCCACGCGACCTGGACCTGTCGTACTACGACAACTTCCTGCTCGCCTCGCTGATACACCTCAAGCAGCAGGTGGGGCGGCCCGTCACCCTCGTGACGAAGGACCGCAATCTGCGAATCAAGTGCCACGTCCTGGGACTGCAGGCCGAGGACTACCTCCACGACCACGTCTCCGAGGAAAGCCTGACGGGCGCCGCCGATCCCCTGCGCACCGTGGTGCTCACGCCGGCCGAGATCGAGGAGATGTTCACCGCCAAGAAGCCCAACGAGTGGCAGCTGACCAACTTCAACCGGGTCCGGCTGCGTTACAACGAGGGCGTCATCCTGCAGGACGACACGGGCAACTACCTCGGGCTCGGCTACCGCAGCGGCGACACCCTGCTCTTCACCCAGTACGACCGCGTCCGGGTGCTGGGCGTGGGGCCCAAGGTGCTGGACCGGAAGAATTTTTCGCACAACTTCGAGCAGGCCGTCTGCATGACCCAGGCCATGGACGACGAGGTCAAGATCCAGGTGGTCGTGGGCAAAGCCGGCACGGGCAAAACCCACATCGCCATGGCCGCGGCGCTGGAGCTGGTGTTCCTCCGCAAGAAGTACGAATCCATCAAGCTTATCAAGCCCATCATCACCAAGTCGCGGCTGGGCGAGGACATCGGGTTCCTGCCGGGCACCGTGAAGCGCAAGCTCCTCCCCCGGATGCGGCCGTTCGTGGAAAAGCTCCAGAAGCTGGTGGGCGAGAACGGACTGGAGAAGGAACAGGGCTACCAGAAGCTCCTGGACGACGGGGTCATCGAGATGATGAACCTGGCCGACGTCCGCGGCGCCGACCTGTCGGGCTCGGTGGTGCTCTTCGACGAGGCCCAGAACGCCAACCCCTTCCAGATGCGCACGCTGGGCACGCGCCTGGGCGAGGACTCCAAGCTCATCGTCATGGGCGATCCCACGCAGATCGACAACGTCTACCTGGACAAGTACTCCAACGCCCTGGTGAACGTCTACCAGCAGGCCCGGCGCTATCCGGAGCCGTTCATCGCCACGATTTCGCTCATGCAGATGGTGCGATCCCATACATCCCGGTGGTTCGAGGAGAAGATAGTTCCCAACGTCAAAAAGCTGTCCGACAAGTAACCGCGGGCCGCGGGTGGCGGCCGCCGGCGGAAAACACGGGCACACAAAAAAATAACGGCAACCCGACGTTCACCAGCGAACGATTTTCTGTTGCCGCGTCAGACGGATGAGCGAACAGCCGCAATCAGTCCTCTCCGAGGAACTGTACCTGAAGCTGCGCGAGCGCCTGATCCAGGTCGCCCAGAGCCACGTGGGCGACGCGGCCGAAGACCTGGTCCAGGAAACCTTTTTCAGCCTCTTTGACAACATCCACCGGGGCAAATTCCGCGGCCAGCCCACCTACCAGGACCTGTTCTGCTATGCCTTGGGCATCCTGAAAATCATTATCATCAAGGAAATACGAAAACGGCAGCAGGATCGGAGCCGGTTCCTCTCCGACGGGCCGGAGTCGATCGAGGAAAAGGTCGTCGTGGCGCTGGAGGAATCGAGCGAGCACCGGATCCTGGACGCCGAGGAACAGGCCGGAACGGAGATGACGTCGCAGCAGGCCCGCGAGATCTTCCAGACCCTGCCCCCGCACATCCAGGAACTGATCCATCTGCACGTCGTCCAGGGGTGGTCGTACGCGCAGCTCAGCGCCCATTTCAACATGCCCAAGCAGACCCTGGTGAGCCGGTTCAACGTTTCCATGGAAAAATTTAGGAAAAAGATGATAATCTTTCGTACAAAAGCCTATCCCGCGTACTCCATAAGCAGGAAAGGTGATCGGTCATGAAGGGCGAGGGACATAACCACCAGCAGATTCAGCAAGCGCTCCATGATTACTGTCTCGGCCTGCTTCCCGAAGACGAGGAAAAGCGGGTGGAGCATCACCTCATGGAGTGCTCGGACTGCCACATCCAGGTGGCCGATCTGCTGGCGTTCAGCCGCTTCGTGCGGGACAATCCCGCCGCATTCACCCCGGCTCCCCGCCGGGCCGCGGCTCCGGCCGGCTTCTTCACCAGAATGTGGACCTGGCACCCCGGCCTGGTCGCGGCCGCCGCGGCCCTGCTGCTGGTGGCCGTCCCCTTCGGCGCGTTGCGCTACATCGCCGGCGTCCAGCACGACCGCTACGACCTGGACCTGCCCCGCCTCGACATGCTCAAGAGCGCCGACCTCCAGAGCGACCAGTTCCAGTCGGGGGTCCAGGCGTTCGAACAGAAGCAGTACGAGCAGGCGCTGCGCCACTTCACCGGCTACCTGAAACACGAGCCCGACAATTTCGACGCCAATTTCTTCTCCGGCCTCTGTTACCTGGAGCTGTCCAAGCAGGGAATGGGCGGTGTGACGGTCAGTCTCGACCGCGACCGCGCCCGGCTGGGGATCGCCCGGCTGGAAAAGGCCCGCGCCATCGCCGGCACCATGCAGGAAAAGACCGGCAACACCCGCTACCAGGCCGACGCCATCTACTACCTGGGGAAGGCGTACAACCTCATCGGGGACTTCGGCCAGGCCCGCCAGCTGTTCCAGCAGTATCTGGCCATGGACGAGCCGCTGCTGGGCCACCGCGACGAAGTCCGCGCCCTGCTGCGCAACCTGCCCAACTGACCGATCCGAAGCCGGCCCGAATCCCGTCCCCGCGCCACGTGTCGAACCTCGACGAACATCCTCTTTTCGTGATAAAACATCACGGTCCGGCCGTCTCACTGACATCCGGCACCGGGAGGACTTCATGGCAACGCCGTCCATCGTTCGCATCCTACTGATCCTGGCGCTAGCCGCCGCCGGACTGGCGCTGGCGGAAACGGATCCGCCGGCCGTCCCGCCGCCGGCGCCCGATCCCAGCGGCCGGTGGTCCAGCGAGACCGGCGAGCTGACCCTGGCGCTGGCGGGCGACGCCCTGTCGTTCACCTACACCGCCGTATTCGGGCCGTCCGCCCACATTTGCGACGGGGCGGGCGTGGCGGGGCTCGTCACCGACGGCCGCTACGAGCACGTCGACGAGCAGGGCACCATCGCCTTTCTCGTCACCGCCGGCGGCGTCCGGATGGAAACGGCAGGCGGCATCGCCTCGTTCTGCGGCGCCAACTGGCCGGGCGACGCGTTCGGGCGGGACAAGTTCCAGCCGCTGGCCCCCTGCCGGGTCACGGCGGAGAAATCCCACTTCCACGTCGTGGGCCCGCTGCCGCCGGAGCGCCGGCGGGGCTTCGTGATCCGGGGCGACGCCGTGGCGGTGGCGCCGGCGCTGCACGCCGGCGGCGAGTGGGTGTTGGCCCGGTTCCAGGGCGCCAGGGGAACCACCGTCGGGCTGCTCCGGAAGCAGGACCTGGCCTGCCCCTGAGACACAATCGAATCCATAACCACTGCGGAGGTTGCACCATGAAATATTTTCTGATTATCGGTCTCCTCGCCGGGTGCGCGCTCGTTGGCGCCGTGCGGGCCGAAGAGTCAACGGGCGGTCCGGGCCTCCGCCACACCTGGTGGACGGTGGCTTTCGAGACGCCGGTTCCCTTCTCCGCCCCGCGGGAGATCGGCATGGACGCGGTGGCGCTAGCCCACCCGCCGGATACCGCCGGCGGCGTCGGCCGCATCGAGATCGTCCTGGCCGCCGCGCCCAAGGACATGGTGGACGGCATGGGGATGAACGACGACGAGCTGCTGGGCTATTTCAAGACCACGTTCATGGGACTGTCGGCCCCGGCCGCCCGGAAGACGGAGCGGGCGTTCCTCGGCCATGCGGTGGCCGGCGGCGCGCAGTCGACCTCGATTCCCCGCGCCCGGAACGTGGAATCGTACCTCGTCCCCCTCGCGGGCGGCGCGAAGCTTTTCCTGGCTGTGGGCAGTGACGCGGACGTCCCTGCCGCCGACGTCGAAGCGGTGCTGGCCGCGGTGGCGCGGACGCTGAAACAAGACGAGGGGAAGTGAAGGTGCACTGTTACGGTTGATAGTTGATGGTTGATCGTTGAGAGTTGAGGGTTGAGAGTTGAGAGTTGAGAGTTGAGAGTTGAGGGTTGAGAGTTGAGAGTTGAGGGTTGAGAGTTGAGGGTTCGTGCCCGTAATCGTAATTCGTAATCGCAATTCGTAATCGTAAATCGTAATCGTGATCGAGGCTCGAGGCTTGAGGCTCGGGGCTCGTTCCCGCCATGCGGACATCGGACTTCGGACATCGGACTTCGGATATCGGACATCGGATGGCGTCACCATCCGACTCGACTCCAAATAGCCAATAAAATATAAGCAATCACCAATAACCAATTATCCGAAATGGACAATGAAAAATGTCCAATGATCAATGACAGATGGCTCCTGCTGTGCCCTCTGCGTACTGGTGGTGAATCTCTGTGGTGAATCTCCCCCGCTGGCTCGCCGGTTCGCCGGTTCGATTCTTCAGGCAGGACGCCTGAACCACGCGCAGCCCCGCGAACGCGGGGCAGCGCCTGGACGAGCGGGTGTTTTGAAAGGCGGCGCGCCCGGGGACGGGGCGCGGCGACGCGAAGAAATGACGTCCGTTTCACCGATTCCCCGCCTGGGGGCAGACTCCCGGCCCGGAGGGACGGGAGTCAATAGCCAGGGGCGCAGCCCCTGGTGGAACGGCGTGATGCACCCGTCCATGATCGAATCACCCGGAGCCCCACCGGGGCGACATGCGGTCGACCGAAAACCGACCGGGCGGGCGGGATTGGATGTAAGCGTGCGCCGATGCCATTGTTTGCGATCCGTCTGCCGCCCCGATGGGGCTTGAAACAGGAAAAACCAAAGCATTAAAGGATTTTTTCATTACCAGGGGCTGCGCCCCTGGCTAGTGAATTCCGGCCCTGTCGGGCCGGGCGCGTGTCTCGATGCAGCTAACTCCTAACTCCTCACTGTTTACTGTTTACTGTTCACGTCTCCCGATTTACCGCTTCATCAAAGTTCAGCTCAGAGCGAGCGTGGACGATCACTTGGCGGAGCGATCGGCGCGCAACACCCGGCCGAGGATCGAGCCGCGCGGGATCGCGCCGTAGTGCCGGGAGTCGCGGCTCCCGCCCCGGTTGTCGCCCATGACGAAGTAATTGTCCGGCGCGACCCGGCAGGAGTCAAACGACGCGCCTGGCCCCGGTTCGGCCGGGCGCAAAATCAGGTGGGGCGGTCCGTTGCCCGTCTCTTCCTCCACGATCGAATCCGCAGCGGCCCCCATCATCCAGCGCGGGTCCTGATAGGCGTCGATTTTCCGATATCGCAAGGAGGTCCCGTTCACCACCAGGCGATAGTCGCGCATGCCCACCGAGTCGCCGGGACAGCCGACCACGCGCTTGAACACCGGGTAATCGCCGTCCGGGGGCCGGAACATGACCACGTCGCCCCGCTGCGGCTGCGAGTGGGCGACGATCACGATGTCCGTGAAGGGCAGCCGGACATCGTAGGCGGCATGAATCACGACGATTCGCTCCCCCTCCAGGAACGTGGGTGAGTCCGAATTGCCGGCGACATTGTAGACCCGGACGACGGCAGGCGTGATCGCGCCGATCCCGATGACGGCGACGAGCAGCCACAACCAGCGTTTCTTCCTCATAAAATCCCCCCGGTGGTGCATTTGATCTCTCCCGACCCACACCGTCGTCATCGCGTCCGCCCGATGCCCGGACCCGTCGGCAGGTCCAGGCAGAAGCCGAAGACGGTCCGCTTCAATGCTGGATTATACGGATCCTGAAACCGGATGGCTAAACACCCGTTCGCTGGATTCGAGCCGGATGGGGCAGCCTCGGGCCGCGGTTCACGTGTTATCATCGCCCGGACGGCCCTTTGCTGGGGCTGGATGGCGGTGCGGAAGTGTTCTCCATGTGGCTTCATCTGGCGCTCGGCATTTCGTTCGGGTTCGCCTCCGGCGTCCAGCCGGGGCCGCTGATGGCCTACCTCGTGGGGCGGAGCATGGTCCACGGCTGGCGCCGGACGCTGCCGGCGGTGCTGGCGCCGCTCATCAGCGACGGGCCCATCGCCCTGCTCATGCTGTTCCTGCTCAGCCGGCTGCCGGCGGGGATGGAGCGGGGGGTGCGGTTGGCGGGCGCCGTGTTCCTGTTCTACCTGGCCGCCCAGGCGTTCCGGGCCTGGCGCCGCTCCGACGCCGCGCCGCCGGATTCGCCGGGGTCCGCCGGCCGGAGCCTGTTCCAGGCCACGGTGGTCAACTTCCTCAACCCGGGGCCGTACCTCGGCTGGAGCCTGGTGCTGGGACCGGCCTTGCTCGAGGGGTGGCGGAAATCACCCGCCTACGGCGTGGCGCTGCTGGCGGGGTTCTACGGCACCATTCTCGGGGTGAATGCCGGAATCGTCATCCTGTCCGGCACCGCCCGGCGCCTGGGCCCGCGGGCCGGCCGCGCCCTGGTCGGGCTGTCGGCGCTGGCGTTGGCGGGGTTCGGGTTCTATCAACTCTGGGCGGGGCTGGTGGGGTAAACGGTGAACAGTAAACAGTGAACGGTGAGGTTGCAGGAATCGAACATCGGGGTTCGGGGTTCGTTCTTACTCGTTGAGAGTTGAGGGTTTTGGGTTGAGAGTTTTCGTAATTCGTAATCGTGATCGTCATCGTAATCGTGCTCGTAATCGAGGCTCGATGTTCGTTTCCGGCATTTGAACATCGGAAATCGGACGTCGGGAATCGCGGCTCGCAGTTCGCGGTTCGGGGCTCAGGGTTCGGATCTCGGGATTCGCGGTGCGCGGTGCGCGGTTCGGGGTTCGTTCCCGATCAGCGGACAGCGGACTTCGGGCAGCCTGGATTCACCACAGGGGACGCGGAGGACACAGAGGCTTTTTCTGGATCTTACCCGAGAGCCGTATCCCGTTTCTCCTCTCCCGTCCCCCGATTCACCGATTCACCGATTGCCATCTCCTGTCCCCCAAGGAACGGCCGTCCGACCACCCGATGGTGCCGTTTGGGGGCAAGACGCCGACCCGGAGGGGCAGAGGCCGGAAGTCATGGCAGCGATGGATCACCCCGATTACACTCGAGGGCAGGATGCCGGCCCGGAGGGACGGGAGGCAATAGCCAGGGGCGCAGCCCCTGGTGGGACGGTGTGACGCACCAGTCCCATGATCGAATGATCCGGAGCCCCCCCGGGGCGACATGCGGCGTCCCGACACTGACCGGACGGGCTTGATTGGAAGTCAGCGTGTCGTCGATGCCATTGTTCACGACCCGTCTGTCGCCCCGATGGGGCTCCCGGCAGAGAGAATGTCCGATTCATCAGGGTTTCCGGCTTTCCAGGGGCGACGCCCCTGGCTATTGGATTCCGGCCCATTCGGGCCGGGCGCGTGCCCCGATGCGGCAGTGTGCGAACGCCGTTCGCTTGAGTAATCGGGCGTGTTATCGAGGCTCGTTCCCGTTCGTCTGACATTGGACTTCGGGCAGCCTGAATTCACCCCAGCGGACGCGGAGGACACAGAGGCGTTTTTGTTCCGGACCTTAACCGAGAACCGTATCCCGTTTCTCCTCTCCCGTCCCCCGATTCACCGATTCACCGACTCACCGACTCACCTTGTGAGGCAGGATCAACCGGCTGGCACAGTGGAGGTACCGCGAGCGGGAGCGAGCGGCGGGTCCTGGCCTCGGCGTCGGAGAGGCACTCCGCCTCGGCGCGGGCAAGTCCCGCCTCCTCCACCAGAAGTCCCTGGCGCTCGTATCGCTTCCGGGCCCGGCTCCACTTGAGAACCACCGCGGCCAGGGCCGAGTGTTTGCGCGCCCGGCGGGTCAGGGCGGCGTCGCCCGACGGCAGGAAAACCAGGTGATCGAGGTCGGCGCAGGCGAGGCAGAAGGCGCGTCCGCCTTCGAGGACGATCCATGCCTGGCGCCCGAGCGCCTCGTGGCACTCATCGCACGACGAGTCGCGATGAGAGATAATAACCTTCAAATCCCGGTTGTCCTCGGTGGACATGTGATCACCCCCTTCAGCTTCATGCAGGAAATTCAGTGCTCTCGCGCTGGAAGAGGGAGATGGTGAACCGATCGCGAGTACGAGTACGAGCACGATTACGATTACGATCACGATTACGAATTACGAGCACGAGATCTCAACTCCTATCTCCTATCTCCTCACCGTTCACTTCTTCCTACTCCCCCTCAACCGCCGGGCGGCGAGGTCCGGGCGCGAGGCCACGGCCAGGGACAGATACCGGCCCTCCTCGGCGTACATGACCTGCTCGGCCACCAGGCGATCGAGGATCTCCCGGAGCCGCGCCGCGTCGGCGGCATCGGCGAAGCGCGCCGCGAGGTCCGCGAACGCCCGGGTTGCGAGACACTCCCGGTACACGTCCCGCCACACCCCGGACAGGGTGAACCGCCGCGACACGCCCCGGTGATCGGTGATTTCCAGAAAATCGCCGCCGTCGAGGTAGACCAGCGCCTGGGTCGGGGTGCGCCCTTCGCTGAGTGCCGCGGCGCGGATCTCTTCGTGCGTCTCCCGCCACCGGCGGCACGCTTCGCGAACGGGCGTCCAGTCCGCCGGCCGGCCGGCCGGAGTGTAGGTCCAGGCCCGGTGCGGCAGCACCAGCCGGGCGCGCACCTCGGCGGGCAGGAACTCGGCGTAGCGCGGGTGGTTGCGAACGTCCTCGACGCCGAAGTCGGCGCGGAGGACGTCCACCGCGCTGCCGGTGGTCAGGTCGTACTCGTGGAGGAACCCCGGCGGGGGATACGCGGACGCGTACCGGTCGATGGTGGCCACCGATTCGGCCACCTCCGCGGCGGTGGAGCCGGGAAATCCCATCACCAGGCCGAACGGGTTCCCGATCTCGAGCTCGGCGCAGGTCTTGAGCAGCTCCAGGTTCTGGATGGTTGTGGTGCCCTTGTTCATCCGCCGCAGGTATGCGGTGGAAAATCCCTCGACACCCGTGTGGGCCACGGTCAGGCCCGCCTCCCACAGCGCCAGCACGTCCCGCGGGCGGGCGCCCGCGCGCAATTCGATCTGGAGCTGGAGCTGCCGGCCGGGGGCCGCCAGGCGCCGGCCCAGCTCGGCCAGGCCGGTGGGGCGCATGCAGAGATCGCCCAGCACCACCCGCGGATTGGCGTGCCGGGCCACCAGCGCCTCGACCTCGGCGGCGACCTGGCGGGCCGGCTTGGCCTGGTACCGCCGCCGCTCGCTCATGTTGCAGAACAGGCAGCGGCGCTTTGCGTCCCCGGTGGATCCGGAGCGGTCCCACCAGCAGCCGCGGGCGGACTGCAGCCAGATGCGCCACTCGACGCTCAGGGGATCCGCCGCGGCGGCATAGTCGTCGAAGTCGGGGGGTGGCAGGGCGGCGACGTCGTCCGCCTCCCAGACGGGCACGCCGGCGGGGAACCGGTCCACGTTGCCGCGGGTGAGGAGCCCCGGCACGTCGTCCGGCGGCGCCTGCCCCGCCGCCAGCCGCCCCAGCAGGACCTCCAGCGGGCGTTCCCCCTCCCCCTGGACGACGGCGCCGAGCTCCGGATACTCGCGCATGAACGAAGGGCCCGCCGCACCCCGCAGCAGGCTGCCGCCCCAGACGATGAACACCCCGGGGTTGGCGGCCTTGATCCGCCGGCCGAGCAGGACGTTGGCGAAGAGCTGATGGAAGGTGGCGCTCAGGCCCACTACGTCGGCCGCCGCAGCCAGGCGTCCGGCCAGCTCGGCGGCGTGCGCATCGATGGCGTCGAGGATCCCCGCCGGGTCTGCGTCGGGCGGAGGCGGCATCATGGCCTTCGCCGCGTCCGCGGCGAACGCTGCGCGCAGCAGGCCGGGCAGGCCGCCGCGGCACTCCGGATAGACGAGGCCGGCGTACAGCGCCTCGCCGGCCAGCGGATCGTCATGGATGGCCCGGTAGGCCGTCCGGCCCAGGCGGCGGGCCACCGCCACGTGTTCCGGCCAGACGGCGACTGCGCAGCCGGGGACCCGCGCCGCCACCCACGCCTTCAGGGCCGCCAGCGCCGCCGACGGGACGTGGTCGTCAAGCCACGGCATGGAAACCAGGGCGACGCGCATCATGTCCAATCAGATGGCCGGGAGACGCCCGCGGTCACTTGTGTTTGATCTCGGGCGGCCGGAGTTGGTCGCCCTTGATGTCGTCGATCAGGTTCGCGTTCTCGCCGATGGATCCGCGCAGCAGGACGGCCGACTCCCCGCCCTGATCCATCTTGACCTGCGTTTTGACAGCGCCCAAGTCGATTTTCTTATTGAGCACGGCGTCGAGATCACCCGCATCCGCCAGTCTGTGCTCGCCCTTCAGCTGAACGCCGGCCAGGGGGTCGCCCGCCGATTCGCCGGCCATCCGCTCGCCCCAGATATTCTTCGTCGGGGCCATGCCCAGATTTTCGGCCATCTTCACATGCTTCGCTTCAACCGCGTCATCCTTCACCGTGGCGCCGACGCCCGCCCACGATCTGCCGGCCTGATCCAGTTTCACGGAGGATTTCAACAGGTTCGCGACGTCTTCCTTGATTCCGTCCCCTGACGCCAATCCCGCTTCGACCTTCACGTGCTTGCCTTCGGCGATCTCCTGCCCTCCCTTGATCCATTCCTTGTATTCAAAGTTCTTGTGTCCCTTGACGTCGTCGATTTTCAGGGCAGCCTCGTCCCCGCCCTGGAGCTTGCTCTCCCAGACACCCCGTTCATCGAGAGCGCTACCGCCCGATGTCACCCTCTCGTCGGCGCTCTCCAGTTTGTGCTTGATCTGGAGATCGCCGGGTAACTTCTGCCCGATCATGGACACTTTTTCATTGCCGAGCATGAGCTCGTTCTTGACCTGCAGGTCGCCGGGCAACTTGTGCGACATCTGGGCTACCTTCTCGTCGCCGAGCTGGATCTTATGCTTGATCTGCAGATCCCCGGGTAATTTGTGCTGTGTCTGGGCGGTGAGCTCGTCGCCGAGCTGGAGCTTGTGCTTGATCTGCAGGTCGTCGGCTCCCCTGGGTGGCCGCGCCGCCAGCTGCATTTGCACCTTCTCGTCGCCGAGCTGGAGCTTGTCGCGCACCAGCATCCCCTGCAGCTTGTGATCTCCGATGAGTTCGCCCTCCGCCAGGTCCATCTTGGGCGGCGTGGCGGCGGGCGCCGTCTCGACCAGCTCCTTGATCGTCGCCTCGCCCTTCACCGCCAGAGATTCCTGGACTTTCCCGGCCAGCGGTTCGGCGAGTTTGTCGAGCGCGCCGTCGTCGCCCATGTCCGGCGGCTGCGATCCGATTCGATTGATGGACATAACACCTCCTCCCTTGATGAAAACATCGCTCGTTGCTTACTTATCGGCTCTTTCTCCGCCGCGTTGCGCGCTTTTCCCGGCCGCTCCGGCCGCGGGGCGGCGCCGCGGCTTGCCAGTCGGCTTCGATCCGCTCGCGCAGCGCGCCGACGCCGGGCAGCGCGGTGATGCGGCCGTCGGCGTCGAAGGCGGCCAGGGCCGTCAGCGCGTCGAAGTGCTCCAGGCTCAGGCGCAGATAGCCGGGCGGCCGCGGCCGGCCCAGGCGCACCCGCGGGGCGCACCCCCAGGCGTCGAGGTACTTGCACTCCAGCGGCCGTTCCGGCCGGCCGTAGACAGCGCACCGGCCGCCGGCGAGATGGCGGCAGGTGGTGCGGACGATGAGCTGCCAGTCCTCCTCGGCCACGCCCACCGACAGGCCGGGGAACCCCAGCATGAACCGGAGAAAATCGAGGTTCGTCGCCGTCGCCGGCTTGCCGTGAGGCAGCACGACGGCCCGGCAGCACCAGGCCTCGCAGCCGGCGCACGGGTCGGCCAGGTCCGCGTACGTGTGCGTCGCCGGCGCCGCCCCGGACACGCCCCGGGCCGCTTCCTCCCGCCAGGCCTGGTCCATGGGATCGGCGGCGGGGAGATCCCCTTCGACGGGCCAACCCGGCATCGGCAGCGGACGGAAGGCGATGCTCATGGTCGCCCAGTCGGGCACATCCACCAGCCGGCCGCGGCCGTCGAACACCAGCAGCGGTAGGAGCGCTTCCAGCCGCCGCCGGTCCAGACGGTAGAATCCGTCAGGCTCGGCGCCGGCCAGCGACGCCTTGTACCAGCAACGGTACGGGTTGTAGTGGCGACAGACGCGCGGCTGTTCCGGGTGGTCGTGGATCCGGCAGGCGCCCGCGGCCGGATCCAGAAACCGGCACGGTGTTCGGTAGAACAGCTCCCAGCGCCCGGTGCGAAAGAGGCCCAGCTCGATCCGGTCGAAGTTCAGCAGGAAGCGGGCGTGGTCCACCTCGGTCAGCGTTTCCAGCCGGACCTTGCCCAGGGGCAGGTAGGCGCAGCACGGCGTGGTGGGGCACGAGGCGCACGGCGATTCGGCGGCCTGCGCGAAGGTCAGGCGGCCAGCGGAAGGATCCGCACCGTTGAGATTTCCGTTTTTCATGGCGGCAACTGGCCTCATTGTAACGCAACCGCCGACCGGGCAGCAGAAATTTTCCCGTCGGTGGATGGGGAGTTCGGATCTCTCACTCCGTCGTCACACGCCCCTGCCGGCTGAGTTCGTGGCGACAAGCGGAGCACCTGCAACCGACCGTGCCGACACAGGCGGTCAGCCGGCGCCGCCTACTTCGCCAGCCAGGCGTAAAGCTTCGTCAGGGTGAATCCCACGGCCAGCGTCAGGACCGCCAGAGCGGCGAGCACGGCGATGGTGCCCAGCACCAAAACCACCAGCAGGGATTTTTCCCAGCCGGTGAGGGGCTGCCGGTCCTTTTCGCGGCCCAGGCTCCAGAGCGTGTAGTAGTGCACGCCGGCGGTCAGGCCGGCAAACACGGCCGCCCCGGCCAGCGCGCCGGCCACGGGGATGGCGGTGAACGCATAGCCGGGCAGCCCGATCCAGAGCAGGGCGAGTCGGGTCAGCCACCGGTGGAAGAACCGCCGCCGCCGGCCCAGCAGGGGGCGGGATTCGGAGACCAGGTACAGCCGGAGCACCAGCATGTGCCCCACCGCGAGCAGCGGCACGCTGATGAGCACGAGTCCGCCCCAGTGCACCAGCGGCGCCAGCAGCGAGACGAGCGCCGCCACCGGCGTCCCCGCCTGCATCAGCCGGAGGAAGCGGCGGCCCTGCTCGGCGACCACCGCGTCGTAACGGACGTCGAGCTGGCGCATCGCGCCGCCGTTGCCGTCGCCCAACGGCCGGCCGCAGCGCGGGCACTCGGCGCCCTTGCGCTCGGCACGGCTCAGCGGTTCCAGGCACCACGGACACGGGTGAGTCATCGGCACACCGGAGAGCTCATTTCGTTATCCATTTGTCATCCGACATTGATCATTTCTCATTTGTCATTGAGCGGAAGTTCTTATTTGTCATTGATTATTGCTTATATCTTATTGGTAATTTCGGGTCGAGGAAGAGTCTGCCGGAACGATCCTGATTTCTTGTCGCCTGGACCTTGATAGGCGCCTCGTGATCTCTCCGACAATGGAGTTGCGTTGCGTCCTGGCGTCTTTGCGAGCAAGACCCGCTATCGGCATGGCGGGCATTCAGCTGATCTCGCCGGATATGTACGCCGCGGTGCGCGGGTCGCGCGGCCGCTCGAACACCTCGGCCGCCGGGCCATATTCCACCACCCTGCCGCGGCCAACCCCGCTACTGACGTAAAACATCCTCGCCCACCACACCACCGGCCCCGATGGCCTGATGAAGAAATCCTACTTCATCCCACTCCGCGATGCCAGCGCTTTTCGGGCACACGGCGACGTAAAAATAGACAAGAGCTGAACGGTTTTGCGCCTTGGCGGCTTGGCGAGTTCAATGAGGCGGCTGATGGAGTTTCCGGCCGGGGCGAAGCTTGTCCGGCGGTCAGGAACCCATGCGATTGCCGCGAAGGTGGGCGGCGACCGCGGCGGCGGTGCGCAGCGCCGCGGCGCAGCAGTCGTTGACCCCGATGCCGTGGAACGCGTTCCCCACCACCCACAGGCCCGGCACCTGGTCCGGCACCCCCTCCACGCGGGTGCGCAGCGCCCAGTGGCCCACGTTGTACTGGGGGATGGCCCGGTCCCAGCGGAAAATCTTCACGAAGTCGGGTTCCGCCGCCACCCCCATGGTGGCGGCCACTTCGCGGCGGGCGTCGGCCAGCACGTCGGCGTCGGTGCGGCCGGTGATGTCGGTGCGGCGGGCACCGCCCATCATCACCGTGAGCAGCACCCCGCCGTCGGGCGCCCGCCGGCCGGGGAAGATCGAGGAGGTCCAGAGCACGCCCAGGATGTCGCGCCGCTCCGTCCAGGGAGCCAGAAAGCCGAAGCCGTCGGGCGCGGCCACTCCGCGCCCGGGCGCGAAGCCGAGCGCCACCACCGCCATGGGCGAGTAGGGCAGCGCCCGGAACTCGGCCGCCAGCTCCGGCAGCACGCCGTCGAGAAACCGCCCGGCGGCGTCGGCCGGGGCGGCCGAGACGAACGCGTCCGCCGCCAGGGTTTCGCCGTCGTCCAGCGTCACGGCGAAGCCGCGGCCGTTGCGCGCCACCTGCGCAACCCCGCGGCCGAGGCGCACGCCGGCGCCGAGGCGCGCCGCCAGCTCGCCGGTGATCACGTCCAGGCCGGCGTTGAACGACGTGAGCGCGCCGCCGGGCCCGGCGGGACCCGACTCGCTGTTCTCGCCCCGCCGCCGCTTCTCCCGGGCCAGGCGGAACATGGCCTTGAACAGCCCGCCGTAGTCGCGCTCCAGCTCGAAGATGCGCGGGAAGGCGCTGCGCAGGCTCATGGTCTCCGGGTTGCCGGCGAAGACGCCCATGACCATGGGGTCCAGGAGCCGCCGGTACGCCTCCTCGCCCAGCCGCCGGCGGGCGAACGCCGCCAGCGTCTCCTCGGCCTCCCCGCGGTACGGCCGCTGCCAGAGCTCGGCGACGATGCGCAGCTTGCCCGGCCAGGTGAGGAGGCGCGACCTGAAGAACATGGGCGGGTTCTCCGGCAGGCGGTGGAGCCCGCCGTTCAGATAGATGTAGCGCTTGCGGGCGGCGTCGTCGGAGCGGAGCAGCTCGGCGTCCAGGCCCAGCCGCTTCACCAGGTCCAGCGTCCAGGGCTTCGAATCGAGGAAGCCGTTGGGTCCGGCTTCCACCCGGTAGCCCGCCTCGGCCACCGTCCAGATCTTGCCGCCCGGCCGGCGTTCGGGTTCCACCACCACCACGTCCACCCCGTCGGGCGGGAAGGCGTCGCGCAGGGCCTCCTGGACGAGCCAGCCGGTGGCCAGCCCGGAGATGCCGCCGCCGGCGATGACCACCCGCGGCCTGTGGGTCCGCTCATCCGTCATTTTGAAGCCGTCCTCCCTCATGCCGGCGAACTCACCCGCCGAGGCGGGCGCGGACCAGCCGTTCCATGATCTCGATGAAGGCCGGGTCGTCGTCGGGGCACCCCAGCCGGGCGAAGCGCCCGATGCCGGCATCCCGGGCCTGCTGCGCGAACACCCGGTCCATGTCCCAGAGCGTCTCCAGATTCTCCGCGACAAAGCCCAGCGGCACCATCAGCACCTCGCCGACACCCTCGGCGGCCAACCGCTCGATGATCTCGCTCGTGTACGGCTGCAGCCAGCGCCCGGGACCGAACTTGCTCTGGAAGCCCGGTTCCACTCGCCAATCGCCCAGCCGCTTCCTCAGCCCGGCGATCGCCGCGTCCACCTGGGCGCGGTACGGGTCGCCTCGGCGGACCATGGACTCGGGCAGGCCGTGGACGGACGGCAGCACCACCGCGCCGGCGGGCGCGAATCCCAGCCGCTCCAGCTCCGCCGTGGCGCGGCCGGCCAGCCAGTCGAGGTAGCCGGGCTCGCCGCTCCAGTCGCGGATCTCCAGCCACTCCCCCGCCCACCCGGCGGGCGCGCCCGCCGTCCAGCGGGCCCGCACGTCCTCAAGCGAGGAGCCCGAGGTGGCGCGGGAGTAGAACGGATAGAGCGGCAGCGCCACCACCCGCTCCGGGCGGAACGCCGCCAGCCGGCGGACCGACTCGTCCGTGAGCGCCGGTTGGTAGCGGAACGCCGGCGCCACGCACCAATCGCCGCCCCCGCGCCGAAGCCGCTCCTCGAGCCCGGCCGCCTGGCGGCGGGTGATGGGGTTCAGCGGCGAGGCGCCGCCGGCCGCCTCGGCGTAGCGCGCCGCGACTTGCGGCGCCCGTCGGCGCGAGATCTTCCGCGCGAACAGCTCCTGGAGCGCGGCCGGCCCGGGTAGCGGCACCAGCCGGCGGTCCCGCAGCAGCTCCTGGAGGTATGGCTGGATCTCGGCCGGGGATTCCGGGCCGCCCATGGCCAGGAGCATGACGCCGGTGCGCGCGGCCGCCGCCATGCTCAGCGGTCCCCGCGGCGGCCCAGCTCGTGGACCAGATCCACCAGCCGGGCGACCATGTCCACGGGCGCGTCGGGCCAGACGCCGTGGCCCAGGTTGAAGACGTGGCGCTCCCCCGCCCCGGCGATGACGGCGGCCGTCTCGCGCCGCAGCGCCTCGGGCGTGCCGTAGAGGACGGCGGTGTCGAGATTGCCCTGGAGCACCCGGTCCGGGCCCACCCGGGCGCGCACGTCGGCCAGCGGCGTCCGCCAGTCCAGGCCCAGGGCCGGCGCGCCCGCGCCGTCCACCAGGTCCAGGAGGTGCGCCCCGTCGAGCACGAAGTAGATCGCCGGTACGCCGGCGGCGGCGACCGCCGCCAGCAGCCGCTTGACGTACGGCAGGGCGAACGCCTCGTAGTGCGGCCGGGCGAGCACCCCGCCCCAGGTGTCGAAGAGCTGGAAGGCGTCGACGCCGGCCGCGAGCTGGGCGCCGATGTAGTGCTCCAGCGCCCGGGTGATGGTTTCCATGAGGCGGTGGAACAGCTCCGGCGCCTCGAACATCATCCCCTTGACCCAACGGAAGTTATGGGAGCCGCCCCCCTCCACCGCGTAGCACGCCAGCGTGAACGGCGCGCCGGCGAAGCCGATCAGCGGCGCCCGGCCGGCCAACTCACCCTGGAGCAGGCGGATCGCCGCCGGCACGAAGGCGTTGGCCTCGGGGACGCGCCCGGGATCGAGCGCCGCCAGGTCCGCCTCGGTCCGCACGGGCTCCAGGCGGGGCCCCTCCCCCTCGTGGAAGGCGAGCCCCTGGCCCATGCCGGCCAGCGGAATCAGGATGTCGGAGAACAGGATGGCCGCGTCGAGCGGAAAGCGCCGCAGCGGCTGCAGGGTCACCTCGGCGGCCAGCTCCGGCGTCCGGCACATTTCCAGGAAGTCGTGGCGGGCGCGCAGCTCCCGGTACTCGGGGAGGTAGCGGCCGGCCTGGCGCATGATCCAGACGGGGGTCGTGTCGGGCCGGCGGCCGTGGAGCACGTCCAGGAAACGGGTGGTGGGGTTCATGAAGAGGCCTCGCTTTCGGAGGCGCCGCCGGCGCGCCGGATCCGGGCCGGCACGTAGCCGCAGAACGGCTCCTCGTCCATGTAGTCGCCGGTGATGGCGTAGGCGCGGGCGCGGCAGCCGCCGCAGATCTTCAGGTATTCGCACCGGCCGCACTTGCCCTTGAAATTGCCGTAGTCGCGCAGCTCGTTCAGCAGGTCACTCCCCTCCCAGATCTCGCGGAAGGGTGTGCGCCGGACGTTGCCCGCCGAGCGCGGGAAATAGGAGCAGGGATACACCTCCCCCTCGTTGTCGATGAGGCAGATGGTCTGCCCGGCGATGCACCCCTTGGCGCCGCCGGTGCTGAACTTGAGGGAGCGGCGGGCCAGCTTCTCGCCGGCCTTGCGGTTTTCCTCGGCCACGATGCGGTAGTAGTGGGGGGCGCAGGTGGGCCGCATGAGCAGCTCCGGCTCGCGCTTCTCCTGCTCGTAGTGCCAGCGCAGGATCTCCTCGTAGTCGGCGGCGGAGATCAGCTCCGCCAGCACGTCCTCGCCCCGGCCGGTGGGCACGATCATGAACATGTACCAGGCGGTGGCGCCCAGGGATTTGGCCAGGCGGAACGTGGCGGCGATGTCCGCCTGGTTCCGCCGGGTGAACGAGGAGTTGATGATGAACTCGATCCCGGCGGCGCGGAACAGCTCCGCGGCCCGCACCGCGCCGTCGAAGGCGCCGGGCTGGGCGCGGAAGTTGTCGTGCACCGCCGCCGTGGAGCCGTCCAGCGACAGCGACACGATCCGGATGCCGGATGCCTTGATCCGCTCGCACACCGCGGTGTCCACCAGGGTGCCGTTGGTGGCCAGGCACATGCGCAGGCCGCGGTCGGTGCCGTGCCGGGCCAGGTCGAAGAGGTCGGGGCGGAGCAGCGGCTCGCCCCCCGACAGGACCAGCACGGCGGGGTGGTAATCGGCAATATCATCAATGAGTTGGAACCCTTCGGCGGTGGAGAAGCCGCCTTCCGGCGACTGCGCCCCCGACGACGACCGGCAATGGATACACCGCAGGTTGCACCGGCGGGTGGTTTCCCAGGCGATCCATTTGGGTAAAAATTCCTGCACCATGGCGTCCTTGTCCGGCCGGCGGTGCGTCTATCCGCCGCAATGTCCGCTAATTATACTCAGATGCCGGCCGCGGCGCACGTTTTCAAACCATTTTTCAACCAAATGCTTGAATCTCTGAAAATTATCCGCTAAACTGACGGTCTCGTCAGGATTCGATCCCCGCGAGTCGACCAGCATGCCGACAGCGCGCCAGGTTGCCAGTGTATTCCCCATCGCCCGCCAGGGCCGCCCGCGCCCCATCTTTTCGCTTCTCCGGAGGACCGCGTGAAGGACTTTATTGAAATCCAGGACAACACCCTCGAAGAGATCGTGTATAACGCGATGATCCTGTTCCGCCACAACGATCTCGGGGCCAAGATCGACACCAGCCTGAACCGGGAGATCAAGAAGGAAACCGGCACGGGCGCGGCCGATTCGCCCACCCAGCTCCGCCTCCGGCTGCACAACCGGTTCAACATGGACCTGAACAACGTCTATGCCCTGGAGATTTACACCGAAGCGCGGCACAAGGTGGTGGAAACATCGGTCAACGTCTATCACGACGATTTCAAGCTGGAGGACTTCCAGCTTCCGGGCGCCGACGTGTTCGAAAAGATCCTGCGCGACGTGGCCATGGATTACGTGATGAAGCGCTTCCAGTACAATTTCCGCAACGCGACGCTCCACTGGAAGGCGGCCAAGGCCAAGCAGTTCATCATCGACCCCCAGGTGGACCGCCTCAAGCAGATGCACGACGCCTTCGAGCAGTTCAGCAAGAAGGCCAAATCCCAACTCAAACCGCTGCACGACAAGAAAATCCGCGAGTTCCTGACCCACAAGGAGGACGTGGTTCTCGAGAAGCGCAAGATGTCATACGCCAAATCGCGCATCCTCAAGGTGTACCACAATATCAGCGCCCCCGCGTTCACCACACTCATGGAGCACCCGCAGTTGTTCAGCGCCCTGCTGCTCGAGTACTGCCTGGTGCCCCTGTTCCTGGCCAACGAGCTCTACGTCATGAGCCTGATCTACAAGCGCAGCCTGGACGACATCCGGACGATCCTGAGCAAACGCGTCCAGGAAGTGTGACGTGCGGGCCGGCGAGCCGCCCGCCCCGCCCCCGGCAGAGCCTGAAGACGATTCGTACGTGGCCCTCCCCATCGAGGACGCCCTCGACCTGCATGCCTTCGCCCCGGCGGACATCCCCTCGGTGGTCGAGGAGTACCTCCGCGAGTGCCGCGCCCGCGGCTGGCGCGAGGTGCGCCTCATCCACGGCAAGGGGATCGGCGTCCAGCGCCGGCGGGTGCAGGCGCTGCTGGCCCGCCTGGATTTCGTGGAGCGGTACGTCGACGCTCCGCCCGGCCGCGGCCACTGGGGCGCCACGCTCGTCTGGCTCAAGGCCTCGGATTCGTCATCGTCATCTTCATCGTAATCGTGCTCGTGATCGGACCTGGGTTCTGGGATCTGGGTAATGGGATTCGGATTCCAGGTCCCATCACCCAGGTCCAAGGTCCCGTTTCTCGTCTCCCGTCTCCCGTCTTCCGTCTCCCGTCTCCCGATTCACCGATTCACCGACCCTCAACCCTCTATAATCTCTCCAACTTTCGAACCGGACTTGTCAGCGCAGGGCCAGTTTCATCTGCAGCAGGTCCACGACGTTGACCTTGCCGTCCTGGTTCACGTCCGCCGCGCCCTCACCCGCCACAAGCCGCAACTGGTTTTCCGGCAGGAACAGGTTCATCTCCTGCAGGTCCAAATGGTCCAGGACATCGTCCAGGTTCAGGTCGCAGAGGAAGCGGCGGAAGAACACGCCGGTGCTGGGCGTCACCGCGAACAACAGGCCCGTGCCGTTCGTGTGATAGGCCAGCTGGGTGATGGAGCTGGTGGGGATCCCGTAGCCCACGTTGATCGTGGAGTTGCCCCCGTCGGAGCTGCGGAACACACCGTTCGGGGAGCCGATCATCAGCGTGGAGGTCCAGTCCGGGTCGATGGCCAGCGTCCGGACGGTGATTGCGGCAAGGTCGGGGGCGGTGGCCGTCCAGTTACCGCCGCTGTCGGAGCTCCGAAACAGGCCGTCGGACTGCATGCCCGCGAACAGCCGGGTCGGATTGGCGGGATGGATGGCCAGTGCACGGACCACCCGGTCACCGATGCCCGTGTCGGCCGGTGTCCAGGTGGCGCCGCCGTCGGCGCTCCGGTTCAGCCGCGCGGTGCCGCTCCACCCGTTGCCCCCCTCGTAGAGGATCTGGGGATGAAGCGGATTCACGGCCAGACACCAGGCCAGGTTGTGGGCCAGCGGCAGCGTGGTCCAGGTCTGGCCCCAATCGGTGCTTTTGTAGACGCCGTTCTGGCTGCCCAGGAACCGGTCGCCGCCGGCGTAGACCGTGGCCGGATCGTCCGGATCCGTCGCCAGGCAGTAGGCGCGGTCCATGAGCCAGCGCTCGGTCCAAGTGTGGCCGCCGTCATCACTCCGGAAGTACCGCCGGTCCCAGACCGCGTGCAGGACGAGCTCGCCCGCCGGGCCGTCCGGCGCCACGGCCAGCGCCGCGCACGACTCGCCGGTTGTGGGCGGATCCCACGCCTCGCCGTGGCGCCACCAAGTCCAGCCGTGATCTTCGCTCTGGAACAAACCGTCGGCGGCGGTCAGCGCCCAGACGCGGTACGGCGCCACGGGCTCCGACGCCACCGCCCGGACACCATCCACCGTGAGGCCCTGATGCTGCCAGCTCCAGCTGCTGCCGCCATCGGTGGAATAGCAGACCGCCCCGTCGAAGGTGCCGGCAAACAGGCCGGCGGGCTCCCGATTGCTGGGTACGAACGCCAGCGACTCGATTGAGATCTGGGTATCGGCGGCGAGGAGGCCGCTGTCAAAAGGCAGCCAGGTCAGCCCGTTGTTGGTCGTGCGGTAGACGACGGTCCCGTCGGCCGTGTCCTCGCTGCCGGCGAACAGGTGGTCGGGATCCTCCGGGTCGATGGCCAGGCAGCGGACGGGCGCGTCAAGCGCGGTTCGAATCCATGAGCCGCCGCTGTTGGAGGAACGATACACGCCGTTGCGGCCGTCGCCGATGGGGATGAATCCGACGTACAACCGGCTGGGTATGGCCGGATGGACCGCGATGGCCGCCGCCTGGCCGGTTCCGTCGCTGGGAAAGATTTCGGTCCAGACGACGCCGCCGTCGACGGTTCGATGGACCGAACCGTCCTCGTGGCCGGCGTAGGCGACCATGGCGGTGACGGGGTCGGTGGCCAGGCTGATGACCGGGTTCATCGGCAGGCTGCCCGTCCGGTCAGTCCAGGTGACGCCGCCGTCGGAAGAGACGAAGACCGAACCGTCGAAGCAGCCGGCGTAGAAGTAGTCCGCAGCCCCCACGGCCGACGGTTGCGTCGCCAGGCAGAGGATGCGCTTATGGCCCAGGTCATCGACGTTGACCCAGGTGTCGCCCCAGTCGTCACTGCGATACAAGCCAGTATCCGTGCCGACAAGGACGGTGACGCCCAT
>Ga0209605_1000346_pt1 | contig 61695 bp, 57 predicted proteins | sample AD_UKC035_MetaG_FD_184408 | JGI IMG/M metagenome (GOLD analysis project Ga0209605, IMG submission 184408) | Active sludge microbial communities of municipal wastewater-treating anaerobic digesters from USA - AD_UKC035_MetaG (SPAdes) (version 2) | ecosystem: Engineered > Bioreactor > Anaerobic >...
TGATGGCCCAGCGCGCGGACGAAGCGGCGCGCAGACAGCACGGCGTGACCGGCGCGCGGTGGCTAACTGACGCCCTCCGCACCGGCCTGGGCGTGTCGCAGGATGGGGCGCTGCTCAACTACGCTGACAGCGTCCTGGATTCATGGATTCAACGCAATCAGCAAGCCCAAAAGAAATCCACCCCAAAGCGAGGCAGGAATGCAAAAGCAGCTGTGGCAGCTCCAGCAAACAGATCTACTCGATGGCCATCTGATTCAGACTAACTGCCCAATTTGTAACGGCACGGGCAAAACTATCGAGTACAACAGCGCGACTATCTGCAGCTGCGTTTTCCAGGCTGACAGCTGCTTTAAGGCAGCGCAGTTTCCCTCGCGTTTTATAGAATCCACCCTTGAGAACCTGGATTGGGGGCTGCTCGCGCCCGCAACACTGCCCGGCCTTATCCAAAGCTACACCGAAACCATCGAAGATGTTTTCGATGAAGGTCGGGGCATAGTGTGTTGGGGCCCTCCTGGGAATGGCAAGACACACGTTGCAGTCGGCATCGGGAAGATCGCCTGCGCCCTGGGCTACTCCGTCCGATTTGCTGTGGTGGCCGACTGGCTGGAAAAATTGCGCTCGGCCTTTGACGATCATCCAAAGCCCGAAAAGCAAGCGTGGGGGCGAAAGCAGCCCGAACCCACGGATGCCGAGTTCCTGATCCTGGATGACCTGGGGCTGGAAAGCGAAACGCCTTGGGTGCGGGAGAAGGTCTACCAGCTCATCAACCACCGCTGGCTGGAACAGCTGCCCACGATCATCACCACTAACCGGGACCCTGATGACCTGGCCCGGCGCTATGGGGATGGGGTGGTATCACGGTTGTGGGGCAGCAGTATGGTGCTGCACTTTGAGGGTCGTGATCACCGCCTGGCAGTTCGCTAGCACAGGCAGCGGGCTCGCCAGGCGAAGTGAACGTGCGGGTACGCAAACAATATAAGGAGAGAGCAATTAATGTCGAACAATACTGTGGATTTGAGCGGGTACATCGTGGTGTGTGATATCAATACCGTACTGGCTGGGGGTAAGCCGTGTTCGGTGATCAGCGGGTGGATCTTCACTGACCTGGCCGCCCTGGGTGGAAAGCATCCGTTCACAACCACCGGCAAACCCGCCGATGTGATCCTGGACCAGGCGCGCAGCAGGCAGGGCATCCTGCAGTGTGAGGCGGCCGACTTCTCCAGCTGCCAGGTTGGGGTTACGGCGCGCGGCAAGTTGGTTTCTGGCTCGGAGCGCGCATTTCTGGAAGTGCGCCACATCTCGTTCTTCGACACATCCAACCCCTTGCAAAGCGGGCGGAAGAGTTTTGTGGTTAACACAGCCAAGCTGCAGGGGCAGATCGCGGTTGACACACGTCACGAAACCGATTTTGTTCTACTGGACCGTACCGCCCCGGTGCTGGCCGCCTGGATGTCTACCGACAAAACCTTCCTGGGTGGACGCCACCCGATCATCTTCTCCGGCTCACTGCGGGCAGAAATGCTGCGCATGGACATCCTGGAGTGCGGCTTCACATCGGTGCGAGCGACAGTCGGTGGTTCGCTGCATTCGGTCGAGAACGTCATCTATGTGATTGCCAGTTATCTGAGTATCAACGGGAATGTTTTGGATGAGAACGCGCAGGCATAACTGTCTGAAGGAGAATTATTTATGAGCACAGACAATGAAATTGCAATCGTAACAAAGGCACTCGATTTACGCGAGAGGCTGGTTCGGGCAGCATTGGCTTTGACCTATGCGGCGAGAGATAAACAAGTGACCGTCCCGTCTCAGATCAGAGCCGAGTTTGACGCCGTATGCGTGCTTGTGGACGAGTACAGCGGGTACGATTTTGAAACCAGGCTTAACGAAGCACAGCGAAAGAGTTATCCTCCCGACCCTCCCAACGGTTATGTGTACGGCAAGACGATGGCTGGTGAAACACAGCACCTGATGCAAGACGCTTCCAGCAAGGGCCGTTCGCTCTGCAAGCGCTACAACGTTTGGCGGGATCATTTGCCAGTCCGCCATGCTCGTGTTTGCCCGAACTGCGTGGATATCGCACAAGACCCTGCATTCAGCTCGCAACTGGATGAGTATTATGCAAACCTGCCGGATTGAACCGTTTTCGGCGCGAGAGAGCAGCGCCGAAAAAGTCGTCCCGGGACGCCCAAAGCAGACCAAAAAAGTCGTCCCATCGATGCGACCCCCCTACCTTTTTTATGTATTTTGTGTGAAAACTCGAAAAGTCGCCTTTTGATCATATCGGGGTTTTTCAGCAATAACCACAGGAGTTTCCAATGACCAAATATCAAAAGTCCCCTGGTGAAAAACAGTGGCCCGCATTCAGCGACCGCCCGCTGCCCGAAATTGCAGACCGCCTGCCGCCGATCCGCGCAGACGTGTGGCGTCGCGTCCAGGCCGGGCTTTGGCTGCTGGCGACCACCCGCATGAACCTTGTCGGGGAGTTGTCGTTTGAGGTTGCGAAGAAAGAAGGCCTCGACCCCCGATCTAGCTCTCTCCGCGAGTTGTTTTATAGTTACCTACCCGAGGCGGGCCTGGCAATTGGGGAAAAGATAAACCTGTTCACCGGCACTGGTCTATCGCTGGTGCGGTTGAGCAAGTTTGGAGAGCAGGTATGCCGGGCGTATGGCTGGGAGCCAAAGGAGTCCGAGTGGGCCAGGTTGATCCGCCTGCACGATGGCGATAACCAAAAAGAGCATACGGCGATGGTGCTGGCCTATACACGTGAGGCGCGAGCGCGTGGATTCCGAGCGGTCGTGCACCCAAACGTCAGCGAGAAAGTTGGCGCTGCCAAAGTTCAACCAGATGTGTATGTTGTCAACCGCAAGCACAGCCGTTTTTACGTGGAGATTGAGCGCAGCGGTCATTTCGGGCGTGACCGAGAAGGCAAGTGGCGCGGGATGCTCTTACTCCAAAAGATGGTTGCGGTGGTGGCCCAAAAGCAAGAGTCTCGGGCCACGCTGGTGAAGGAGATCAAGGCACTGGGCCTGCCTGGCTTTGCCACCGATCTGACGAGCCTGCGCCGGCGCAGCCTTTCGGGCGACCCAGGACGTTTGTGGGACGAAAGGTGGTAAGATTGGATTGGGTGTTTATCTCTAAATTGGATCCAGACTGATCGCGATGAGCTACAAGAATCCCGCCCACCGACATGCCTTTGAAACTGCCTGCGAAACGGCCTCCAGCCTCAGCCTGGAGGCGTTACAAGCTGGCGACATCATTGAGAAGATCACCCAACAGATACGGGTACTGCCAGGCATGTATCAAAAACGCCGCCTTTGCAAGCAGATTGCAGAGAAGGCAGTGCAGGCCGAGGTCGCAAAGCGGCAGTCGAAAAGCCCCCAGTGAAAGCGCTGCCCCGCCCCAAGCTTCGGCCATAGGCCTGCCACACCGGGCGGGGCAAATTCACGCTTGATTGAACCAACCTACCAAGACCCTCTTCAGTGCTCTCAGATCTATTCAGTACTTCAGTGATTCACCTTACTGGCGTCGCAGCGCACCGAAAACCGAAGTTGACGATCTGGAGCGTCGAGCTGAAGTTGTAGCGGTTCGCTACACGCAAGCTGTCATCGAGGTTGTACCACGAGCCCCCGCGCAGCACCCTGTTCGCTCCCGTGTCTGGCCCGGGCGGGTTGCTGTAGGATGAGTCACTGTAATAACTGCTGCTGTACCAGTCGTTGACCCATTCCCGCACGTTACCAGCCATATCCATCACGCCGTAAGGACTAGCTCCCAGCGGGTAGCCGCCCACCATACTGGTATCGCCCACGCACCCATTATATCCACCAAAGTTCGCCAGGCTGCAGTCCGGGTTCTGGTCGCCCCAGGGATAGGCGATCACTGTGGTACCGCGGGCTGCTTTCTCCCATTCCGCCTCCGTGGGCAAGCGCCCGCCCGCCCAAGTGCAGTAATCCGTTGCCTGGTACCAAGATACATAGATCACCGGGTAGTCGGCATAGGTAGGGTCATCGTAATAGGGATCGCGAGTAAAGGAGAAATTGCGTGCGGGTTCAGTACAGCCGCCCGCCGCCACGCACTGGGCATATTGGGCGTTAGTGACCTCGTACTTGCCAATATAATAGGCATCCAGGTACACCGTGTGCAGGGGCAGTTGATCGGAGTCACACGAATAGCCGCCGTTATGCGCCGGGTCGCAGCCCATCTGGAACTCCCCGGCCGGGATCAAGATCATCTTGCCGGGATCAAAGCCCTCATAATTGCGCGTGACCACGGGCAGATACACCATTGTCGTGGCATCTCCTGCCTGTGGGGCATCACTGCCGACTAGCGGCGTGCCCTGGGCCGCCAACCCGCCGCCCGGCACGATTAAGGCAAAGATCACGAATACGTTGAGCAGTACGAACAGTTTGTGTTTCATTGCTTACCCTCCGTTTGTAATTGAGAATTTTGCTTGCGGTCCACCTGGGTGCCTGCTCTTTCGATGTACGCACCGCTCTCGATCTGCGTATGGCGTTGCTCATGCGTTAAGCAGTTTGACATCCTCTTGACTAGAACACTATTTTCTAAAAGTACCTTTCTTCCATTGTATGGGCGACGTAGAATCCGGGTATTATTTAACCAGGCCTAAAATTCCTTCCTCGGATATTTCCACTACCAATGTTCCTGTACTGAATTGGGGAGCACTTGCTGAGAAAAGTCGATTGTTTTCAAAAAAGTAGATCGTTTGTCCATCCTGACTCCATAGAGGAATACCGCTAAAAAGGCTAGACAATTCAACCGGATTGCTATTGTTTTCCGTAATCCAAAGCCCGGTCTGGGTACGAGATGCCCATGCCCAATGATCTCCAGTTGGGGATGGGTAGGGTGTCAACCCTTTGACATCTGGCAGGATATTTAAGCTGAAATTTCCATTATCGTAGTAAATGGTTTGCAAGCCCTCATCACCATAAACAGTAAAAAGATTGCCCTGCGGAATAAAACCGATTCCATATGCAATCAGTTGTTCAAATTTCTTGATACCGATTTCACCAACGATAGGATAACCTATGCCTTCTCCAAAGATCCGCAAGCCAGCATCCATAGGCTCACCGCAACTGCAATTTTCGTAGTTAAATTCCGTAACTGATAACATTCCGAATTTTTGTTCAGGGTCGTAAGCAACACTGGTGAAACAACCATCAACAATCACCTGATTGTATAAACTGGCTACATTTACAAGCCGCAGATTATACGATTCACATATGCGGCTCCAGCTAGCGATCAAAAAATGGCTGTTATCCGTCCATGCCAGGAAATCTTCTCCATTACTTTCCAATGTTTCCAAGAGTTGGGCTTGATTACTTTGGAAATCGTAAACCCACAAACCCTCCATAGTAGCGCCTGCACCAGTACCAAAGGTGTATATACTCAAATATTGGAGAAATTGCCCGTCTGGAGACCAATGCAAAGCCGCGGCATGGCCAGCTTCGTCTGTAAGGCGAGTAACCGAATTGTCAGATCGATTAAAAACATAGACATCAGCGCTGTCGCCATCGCGGGCGGCTACAAAAGCTAAGCGGGTCTCATCCGGGGACCAGGCAAAGCTGCCATAGGATTGCATAGCACCGTACGCTTCAAAAGCCGGGTCGCCATGTGTGCCCTCCACGCCTGGCAGGATGATCGGACCGGTCAGCTCCAATTGTAGAATGGATGTCTGATTTTCAATATCCAGCACAACTAACATAGGATTCACGGATACACCACCAAACCCCGTAATAAACGCGAAAAACTTCTTGCCTGGAGACATACCATCATTTAGATCCCAGGGGGCATCCAACTGATCATGGCTGATTTGTGCTGCTTCATGTGTTTGCTCATTCACCACCCAGATTCCGGAGCTGGTTACAGCCAGAATGGTTTCCGGTGGAAGGTCGTTTTGCAGCTCATCTGTTTCAACTTGGGAGATAGGCTGCACCGGTTCTTCCGGAACAGGCGTGTTGATAGATACCTCGGGAACGATTTGGGGCTCTTCCAAACCACTGGGAAGCACATCCAGCCAGGCCAGATCCTGATTGCTCAGGTAAACCAAGCCACCGCCAATAACGGTAACACAACAACAGCCGAGAACGATCAGGACAGCCACCAGGATCCAAAACCAGGGCTTTGTAGTTTTTTTTGCTTCCGGTTGATTCATTGAAGTTTCCTCTCTCTCATGCCGCCCCCACCGATTACCAGGTCAGGGCTGCCTTGCTGGTAGCATGGTTGATGAACAGCTTCACTTTTCGGAAGCTCCACGCCAACCGGCGCACCGCAGTATTCACAAAAGCGACTGCCTTCAGGAAGTTTCTGACCGCATCTTGTACAAATCATCGTATGGATCCTTTCGTGTCACTTGGTTGCTAATGAAACTGCAATCTTTGACTTTTAGGCCGCCTTTCGTGATTCGGCCGCTGATTGCACAAAACTTAGGTTAGTGTAGCGGTAATCCTGCACGCCCAGCCGCTGGCGGTACACCTGCGCCTGCATACGGCAGTCGCCGCAGCAGATCTCGGCGATGGACTGCACCCCGGGCAGCAGCTCAGACAGGATCTCCGCCCTCTGTTGGATGGTTTGGATGTTCGTGCGGGCGAAGGGATGGGCCGGGTTAGGGATATGATAAGCTGTGTTCATTTCAAGTTCTTTCGAGAGAGCCTTATCTCCGGATTCCATTCCCCCTTACTGCCTAAATCGCGGAAGAGTGTGGAGAGAAAATAAGTGCGTGCTTTAGCAAGATCTCCCACAGCCCCGGAATTACCGCAACAGAATTGGCAGGAACAATTTATGATCGATTTCTGTGGTGAAGGCAAAATCACTTAAGTGACAAATAGGTACAGAAATCCGATTTTCAACAGGATAGCGCATATACTCACCACAAGAGGCATCTTTCCAAGTACCTGGGTTAGTTGATAAATCCCAGTATAGCAATGATAACTTTTCTTCATCTTCACCGTTTACAGTATCGTCAGTGTAATTAAAAGTAACAACTGCTGGAATATCAAACTGGAGAAAATTCGGAAATGGAAAAGTTGAAAGTTCAAAAGCGTAGTTAGCCATAGAATAATTCGGATAAGTTGTGGTGTCAAAAGGCCTGAGAAATAGCACATGGTTTCCTTGTACAGCCCCAACTGGAATATCAATTATCAAAGAGTTTCCTTGAGTGTCCGTATAAACCAACCTACCACCAGTTGTTGGATCAATATTTACACTAGGGATTAGTTCATCTGCCCCAATATCATATTCCATTGCAGGGCGCCAGTATCCATCTATGTCTCTCGCCTTGTTGACCTGCACGCCTCTATCAACAGCCGGTGAATTCGTGGTGAGATGGTAACCGTCTTGCTCAAATAGTGGATCCCCTTGGTATTGGTTCTGCACACTCACAACAGCACCGCTGGCCTGAGATATTGTAATAGGAATTTGGTGCCACATAATGCCATTGATTGTAACTGTACTGTACTGCGTAACAGAGATACCTATGGCGTGGCTTACCAGCAATGTGTTTGTTAGTGTAATTGCTCTTGCATTTATGTAAATACCGCTTCCATCCCCACCGTCATTTTGTGCAACCGTGTTATTTATCAAAGAAAGGTTTGAACCGTTTATGGATATGCCACTTCCCGAATATCTTGTTCCAACATAGTTGTTATTTATTACATTGCCAACCAATTTCCCTTCACCACTAACAACTGACAAATACAATCCACCACCACTCACACCGGAAATTTCATCAGATGTGGTTGCATTTGAAGAAATAATATTGCGCTCAAGATTTACAATGCGTCCACTTATTGCAATACCACCACCGGAAAAATAGGCTACATTATCCATTATTATGTTGTCATAAAGAGTGTAACGATACCCCCCGTTTCCATAAAAACCTCCCCCATGCGAATCACTTTGATTTCCCCGAATAATATTTGAATCCAGAAGTGTGCTCATCTCAGTTCTTAATCCACCGCCAATAGTATTGGATATGATAGTATTTCCAATAAAACTTCCATAATCCGTATATTTAGTTATATGCACACCACCGCCAATATTAGATGCTACTAAGTTGTTTTCAAAATCAATCGAATCAGAAGCACTCCCAAATAGACCGATTCCATTATTCAAAATAATAGAGTTGTTTCTCATGTGGTAGTTACCGCTATCGATAAGCATACCCCCCGCTGAGTGAAATGTATCCTGAGCCGTATTTGACTCGATGATGTTATTGTTCATAAAGAAACTACATACATAATTGGCCACAACAACTATTCCACCCCCCTTGTGATCTGTCAGAGCACGATTAAAAGCAATATGGTTATTTTCAAGGATTACACTACTAGCGTAGGGATAATCGTAGGAGATGTAAATACCGCCTGCACTCACGTTATCTGGCCCACCTACACTAGTATTGCTATTAGATATAATTTCATTATCAGTGATTGTTATTCTGGTTTCCCCTTCTAAGTTTCTTAAGTTCAATCCCGCACCGCCCCCATCTCCCATGTTGAAGTTATTGTCGTAGATCTTATTCCCAGATATAGTTGCGAAGCCACCATCTAGATAAATGCCACCACTTGCGGTATATTGAGATAAGCCGTTACCGAAAATCTGGTTATTTAGGATGGTTACAGCAGCTTGATCGCCATATATTCCTGAACGATAAGCACCAGTAATGTAGAATCCTTCAATAATCTTATTCGCGGCGTTCCCATAAACGTGAACCGTATTATCATAAGCTCCTTGTGCATCTAGAATTGTGGGATGAACTAATGGGAGAGATTCATTCCAATTTGTGGTTGTGTATCCACCTCGGATGGTCATTTGTTTAGCAATGTAAATGGGGGTGAAATAGGTTCCAGAAGCCACTCGAATTTCATCACCTTCCCACCCTGATACATCTACCGCATGCTGAATAGAGGCACAAGGGTTATTATAATCAGTGCAGCTATTTGACGAGTCACTGCCACTTGTTGCCACGTATCGAGTGGTTACATCAGATGGAGTATTTGCTCTTGCAGATGATGAACACACAAATAAGAAAAGCAATGTAAAAAGCATACTACAAGTAGATGAAACAATTAGATAACTTAATCGTTTGACGTTCATGCTATTTTCCTTTCCCACAATATCCTGGTTGCGCTAACGTAACTTTTGTGCAATCAGCGAGCGAATCGCTTTAAACTGTAAAAACTTGTACCCGGATTCCACGTCGAATAAATTTTGCCAACATTTTCACCCCGGATGGACGATGGTTATGGCTGAACCCATTCAATTTTAGCATCATTTCCTCCATTTTAGTTCATTTTTAGCAATCTATTTCATAAAATCGGGCGTTGGGATTGGCTTTCCTAGGCCCGACTTAAATACAATTAACGGGGTGAGACGCGATTTTGGGCCTTTTTAGGCGAAGCTTTGTTCATACATCTCTCGATACGGATATTTTTCAGAAAGCTTCATTATCACGCTTCTGGCCGTTCGGATGATCTTCCCAGCCAGGAAAATGTACTTCAATCTGAACGTCTTAATTTGCTGCCGGTATTCCGTTCCCTTTGCGAAGTCCATCTTGAACAGCAAAAACAAATTATAGGCCAGCATCATCAACTGAAAGATGGCTTCGTTGGCCCAAAAAGATTGGAGTAACAGGTGTCCGACTGCCATGTCATACTTGGCTTCTTTGATGTAATTTTCAGCATTGTGTATTCGTCAAGAGCACCTTAAACAAAACCAAAAATCGGGTATCATAAGCACATGAGTCCAAAAGGAACCTACTTTCCATTCACTTCGGCTCAACAGCGCAAGCTGCTGTTTGAGACGTGGGAGGCGACCGGGAGTGTCACCCAGGCCTGCCGGGTCGCCCATGTGGGGCGGGCGACTTTCTACTATTGGAGGCTGCGCTTCAATGAGCAGGGCTATACCGGGCTAGAAGAATTTGCCAGCCGGGTGGCCCATAAGCTCAACCGCAAGGATGCAGCTCTGGAGCAGCGCGTGATCGAGTTGCGGCGAACGCATCCGGACTGGGGCAAGTTCCGCATCGCCGACGAATTGGCCAAAGAGCACAATTGGGTGCCGGTAGTGAGTCCCAATACCGTGCGGCGGATCCTGCGTGATGCCGGGCAATGGTCAGAAACGGCCAAGCCCCCCAAAAAACGCGCCGCCGCCACCCCAACCGAACTGCCGAGCGACCCGGACAAACGGCCAACATAGACCTGTGCTTCGTGCCTGTCGAGCATGCGCTACAAGTCAAGCTGCCTGCGGTGAGTGGCTCATCCGGACGGCTAGTGGTTGAGCGGATTCCCGCCGAAACCCAGCTGCCGGATTGGCCGGGAGCCATCTTCGCCCTACCGGAACTGAGCTATGAAGCCGCCATGCAGCACTACCTGGCGGCCACCTGCGAGCGTTTGAGCCATGCCAAGGGTGAAAAAACGGTCACCACCGAGCGTCCGGCCGCCAAACAAGCCCGGCGCAGGGCTGAAGAAGCCCTGCGGGAAGAGCGCTACCAGATCCGTGAGCGCCGCAAACAGGAAGATGCAGTCTGGCGGGCCCTGCGTAAGCAGTTTCGGGATGAGCGCATCCGCACCCAGGCCAAAGGCCACCCGTGGCCCGCCTGGGAGACCCGCCGGATAGTCCTGGCAGAGCGCCAGCGGGAAGATGAGCGGTGGCACGCCCAACGCCAGCAACTGCGCCAACAGGCTAAGGACGCCGGCCAAGTGTCCGCCTGGTTGGCCATCCTGGTGTTGATTGACAATTGCACCCGCCAGTGCTTTGGCTTACCGCTGTTTGTGGCTGGCGCACAGGTGACCGCCCAACAGGTGGTGGATGCATTGGAAGCGCTTCTGCCCGCCGAGCTCCAATACCTGATCTCCGATCAGGGCAGTCACTTCCGCACCCGGCTGTTTGCACAACTGGCCGAGCGGAAAGACTATCTCTGGGTGCCGATTGCCCGCCACCGCCCCCAGAGCAATGGGATTGCCGAACGCTTCGTGCGCACCATCAAGGAGTGGCTCGCCGACAAGGCCTGGCAATCTAGTGAGGAACTAGCTCAGCTACTGAGCGAGTTCTTGCCGGGGTACAATGACCGGCCGCATCAAGGGCTGCCCATCCCCGGCTTGTCACCCAACGAGTTCGCCGGGCGGATTTGGCTCATGTGATCCAGTTGGTAATGTTCAAGGTGCTCTTGACGAATACATAATTTTCAGCATTGCCGCGTTTTTCGTAAGCAATAACCACTTTTTCTGAAGCCATCTCGGTATTGGTTACAAAGTAGAAGTATTCGAATTCGTCACCTTCCAGAAAAGATAATTGCACGCTGTCTTTTTTCGGTTTCAATACGCGGGATATGACAAATCTTCTATCCTTGTCCCAGGTGTTCAGTTTCGTAACAAGCTCTGTTGTTTCTCTGCCTGCTTCACCTTTTACAAATGAAATGGTTGGCACTGTGACTTGAGAGGCGAGCGTTGGATATTCTTTCCCCTTGATCAAATACTGGCAACCGGCTGATTCGATGGTTGTAATGATATCGTCATCAAAGTACCCGCTGTCCATGCGAAACAGGATTTCCAAATCATCCGTTTTGATCTGGGCAACGATTTCTTTGATCATTTCTGCAGCGCCGTTTGCTGTATACGTGTTGCCGCTTCTAACAAATCCAGTGATATATGCTTTTAATTCATCGCAGAAAGCAAACTGCAGGTTGTAACAGCGGTTTCCGAGCTTTTTGGGATTGTATCCCTTGAGCGCTCCTTCCTGGTGACCTTCCACGTTGACCACACTGCTGTCAATATCGATGGTGATGGCTTTGAGCTTGCTTTTTCTCAGCAGCTTTCTGAAGACCGTGAAGTTGATTTCTCTCAGCATGTGGGTTGTTTTGTAGCTGAAGTTTCCCAGAAAGCGCGATACCGTTTCCGGCTCTTTGATCGAAATATTGAATTCATTGACGAGGGGATCGCCTTGTAGAAGTTTCAGTCGCTCCAGTTTATCAATCCCAATAAAGTTACCGCAGAGCATGGTCTTGATGTGGTTCATTTTGATTGTATTGGTAGACGCATTGTCAAAAACCAGATCGTGATCAATCAGGTCAAAAATCCCATTATTGTTGGCATGCTCCAATAATAGTAACAAACCGGCATTGGAGGTGAGCTTTTTGGCAGAGAATTCGATTTTATTGATCACAGCAGCATCCTCACGGTATATTTTCTTTCCCTCAAAATTTTAACATGGTATCTCAATCAGAAGTTTTTCGTTTCACCCAATGGGTGAAAATATGAACCTGACGAGAGATCCCCAAATTCATCACAAGTGGGTGGAATGTGGCGATTTTGAGGTAATACAGATGCACAATCGGCAGAAACGAGCCTTTTTTATACCGAAAGTGGGAGTATTATCAAATTTTCTTTCTTTGATAAATTTGACGGCGTAGAATCCGGGTGTATTCTATTTCAGGTGAGGAGTCAAATAAAACCGCCCGCTCATCTGCCCGCATTTCGGCACAAGATTCTAGCGGCCCCTCGGCCAAGCGAACCGCATTAAGGTTCGCCAGCCAGCCACTCGGCTGGCCGGGGGCGATAGCCCCCAAAAGGCCCCACCCCGCACCGCCCTGGCGCAAGGTCGCTAGACCGTAGCGGTGGGGCGGGAGCGGGATAGGCCGTTAGGCGGAGGCCCTTAGGCCGAAGCTCCCGCCCGGCCCATAGGCCGCCGCCCCCCGTAAAATTTCAAAGGGCTGCCTGCCCTGGCTGCACCGCTCGCTAAGCCATCCTCCCAAAACTCTGTTAGAGAAAACCGTTGCTTGACCCCACCCTTCGCCAGCAAGTAGAGCAAGCCGCCCGCAACGCTGCCCAGCGCGCCGATGATACTGACCCTGCCGATTGGCTGGAACGCCTGGTACAAGCGGCTCAAGCTCCCCACCTGGCCGACCGCATTGCTCTGGCCCGGTCACACCGCTGGGCGGGCGCCATCCCTACCTGGGAGTCGGTCGACCTGGCTCAGCCTGCCGCCGCTCAACCAGCGCCGGCCGTGGGAATTGATGGTTCCCAGGTGTACCCCGACCAGCGCGCCGCGGTCAAATGGGCGTACATCCAGGCAGTCGCCTACCGCACCGGTTGCGCCCCAATGTTCGCCTGCCAGTTCGTGGACATCGGCGAGCAGATCGCCAGCGGGGATGGGATGTGGGCCGACGAGCTGATGGAAAACGATGAGCTCATGGGCCCGACCAATGCCTGGCGCACCCTGCTGGAAATGCGCCTGGGGCGAGATGCTGCCGTCCAGAACCCTGGCAGCCTGGTACTGTTCGATAACGGTCTGCTCCCCTGGCTGAGCGTGTCGGGGGCTACCGCATCCCGCCAGTTGAAAGAGTACGTGGATAACCTGGCTGGAATCCGGCCGGGACTGGTGGCGGGCTACATCTCCGGCCCGCAGTCTCGGCTGCTCGCCCGCCTGATCCACCTGGCTGAGGCCGAAACCTTCGAAGAAGGAATGACCGAGTGCAGCGGGGTGCTCGACCAGACGATCATGCGCCAGGCACTGCAACCTGGGGAGCGGTCGGCGCTGTTTCGGCATGGGAGCCCACGCGATCAGGCCTTTCAGGATGTCAGGGCGGGCGTTTATCTCTTCTTCCTGCGGGTCAATGACCGAGAGATCGCACGCGTTGAAATCCCAGCCTGGATAGCAGAGGACCCTCGATTTGTGGACTCTGTTCATGCCACCGTCCTGGCAGACGCCCGCGCTACCGGCTATCCGTATGTGCTGGCCCAGGCGCACAACCAGGTGGTGATCACCGGCGACGTGGCTGTTCCGCTGCGAGAGGTGGCGGAAACAGTGTATCTGCAAGAGACTGGCCGGCGACCACGAATGTCGGCTAAGGCAGAGTTTAAGAGGAGTTGATGATGAGCGACAAATACACCTGGGAGCAGCTGCCGGAGGAGTTTCGCCAGGCAGTTGCAGAACATCCAGCGTATCAAGGAATGATTCCGAACTGGAACAGCCAACCGCTTGAACGCAGGGAGGAGATTTACACTCGCTTTGTTAAGCAGAAACGCCAGACACGAATCCTTGTGGGAATTGGCTTTTTCTGTGCATTGGTTATAACGTTCATCTGGTTCCTGGTAACGAGGTAAAAATGCTCGCTAGAATAAGAAACGCTTACCAAAGATACGTCGAGTGGAATTTCAAACGTCTACACCCTCCTGTTACCGATGATGAAAAAGCTGTCCTGATGATGCTTGCGGCTCAAACCGAGGATGTGGGGTTACAAGCGGTTTACCAGGGGCTTCTAAAGGAATATTCCAGGATCGACGGAAGCCAACAAACCTATCAAAGTTTTCTGGAAAAGTTTGCCCAAATGGGTGAGCGTCACCAAACCATCTATCAAAATCTCTTGGATGATTTGGTGGCGAAAGATCGGGACGAACGCGAGACGTGGATTATCTTCTGGAGAAACGGGCTTGGGCTGCCCGGAAAAGGGATTGATGAAAGGGCGCTCTTGATCGTCTTTTTCATCCTGATGGGCCTGGTGATAATAACTTCTATAGCAAAATGGTTGGGAGGGTAATGATATGGTGGATGCCCCAGTGGCAGGTGCAGCATGAGCCAATTTTCCGAGTGGTTGATACAAGTGTTCCTGGCGTGGGAGCGGGGAGAAGGTAAACGAAAAACTGTGACAGCTTTTGCCCAACACCTGGGCGTTCCACAGTCGTCGCTTTCGAGCTGGATGAGCGGTGCATACAGCCCATCGAAGGAGGCCGTGCGGCAGATTGCGGCTGTGCTCGGCCCGAAAGCGTTTGACGCTGCAGGCCTGGAGCGCCCCCCGGAGGCTGATCCAGACCTGGCCTATATCATTTCAGCCTGGGAGCGTTTAGATCAAAGCGCTCGCCAGTTGATTGTGCAGCTTGTGAGCACCAGGCTGCATGAGTAATCTTGCTATTGTTAGCAACATTTTCAAGGAGATCAATGGACGCGAGTGCAGATCCCAACAGCATCAGGATAATAGGATTTACTCCAAAATGCCCCACGTGTGGGGGAGAAATGCGCCTTAGCAGGAGCGAGTTCACTTACACCGCGAACGACTGCGAGTATTATTACTGCCCAAAATGCCGGAGCACGATAGCGAGATATCACGGCGGGGATGCGACATCAAACGGGTTTTCTGTTTACACGCGCAGGCAAAACACAGATGCAACATCGTAAATGTGTAGCGCCGGCCGATGCATCGGCTCAATTTGACCTGATGGAAAGGATATGTTTGGATGGATAACGATTGGACTACTCCGCAAGAACTATCGTCCGATATCAAAGTTTGGCCGGGCGATGGGGACTACCTGGTATTCCGCGCTCCCGATCATCCTCTGGCGACCAAGAAGGGTACGGTGTCATACCACCGGCACATGATGTCGGTTTATCTGGGCAGGTGGATTACGTTGGATGAACTGATTCACTTCAAAGATGGCAATCCACAAAACTGCTCCCAAGAAAATATGGAGCTTGTTGATCGCTTCGCCCTGGGACGTATGTACAGCAGAAAATCCAGTAAGGTTGTATGCACTTGCGACACCTGCGGTCGGGAGTTCAGCGAGTCGCCATCGCACGTGCGCAGGCGCTCATATTGCTCACCCGAATGTGCCGGGCAAGGCCGGCGCAAGTTCGACCCATCCCCGGACGAATTGCGGGAGATGCTGGATAAGCACCCTGCTACTTGGGTGGGCCAGTATTACGACGTGTCTGATAAAGCGGTGGCTAAGCGAGCTAAAAAGTATGGCATTCAGCTCAAAGAGCGCGGGTACTGGAATAAGATTTATGCAGGACAGCGAGATCCATCCCTGGATGATGGTATAAAAACAGAGGGCATGCTGCTCAAAAGCTTAGATAATGATCGGTATAAATTAATCTCCTCGCTATGGATCGTCGTCGAAATCAACTCGGATGGCTTTATTGCCAGAATGCCCGACCTGGAAGTGGTTGGGGAGGGCGAGACGAAAGCCAGGGCTGTAGCAGCGCTCCAGGTGGCAATCGTTGACCTGTACGAGGAATTGATCGCCATGCCGGCAGATAAAATGGGCGAGCTGCCAAAAGCCTGGCTGAAAAAGCTGCGGCAGATAATTGCGGGCAACGACCAGGATCAACTGGAGTGACAATATGAACACCGATTCACATCCCAACCGGCAGCAATTCGCCGAATACCTCAAACAGCAGCTAGCAGAGAAGTATCTATCCGCGAGGGCCGCAGCCATCGAAATGGGAATCAGTGTAACCTTTTTTTCCAAGATGGTCCGCGGCGAGGGTAACCTAAAAAGCGTACACATCGCCAACCGGATCGCCGATTTCTTTCAGACGCCGAGAAGTGTTGTCTACGAGATGCTAGGCTGGGCAACACCAACGCAGCAATCGTGGAACAGCATATCAGGCGCTCAAACAGAAGAACTTGCGGCAGACTCAGATTTTGGGGATCTGGTCAGAGCTTACAGAACCCTTTCCATCAAGAAGAAGCGGTTGCTTGTGGCATTTGCGGATTTGCTTGCCACAAACAAGACTTTTTGAAAAGAGACAAAAACACATGGCCCCTCGTAATCAACGTAAGAGCTGCGCTTTTGACGAGGTTTTTGCACCCTTCGAGCAAGACGCAGAATACCAGAAGGAGAAGAGGAAACTCAAACCCTACTATGATTTGGTGGTCCAGATCATTCAACTCCGAGAGCGCATGAATCTCACTCAAAAAGATTTGGCAGCCAGGGTGAATATTTCTCAAGCCCGGATTTCGCAGATCGAGTCCGCTGAGTGCGATGTTCGTCTGAGCACTCTCGTCCAGATCGCTGAGGCCCTGGATGCCGAAGTATCTGTCCACCTGATCCCACAGCAACCAGAGCGGGCAGAGCATGGACACAATGCAACACTGGCTTATGGCACCGAGCTGGTGCATACGCAGGTTTTGCCGCTTGCCGGCGCCATTGACGATACGATTGCAAACTGGATTGTTGCCCAGGTAGATCGGCTTGGTTTGCGCCACGATAACGACTTTGAGTCTTTTGGTGTGGTGATGCGCCCGTGGTATTCACGTGTCAAGAACAAGAAGATTCTTCCGTCCATGCGGACCGTTGTTCGATTCTGTGTAAAGGCAGGCATCTCCTTCGATGATTTCGCTGCCGGGATGGGAATACACCAGGCCCAAGCTTTGGTACAGCCCGATTCGCCTAACGTCACCCTGCATTTGCTGCGAGAGCAGGCAGGGCTATCTATGAGAAAGCTTGTTGGCAAAACAGGTATTTCCCACGCCGAGATTATGAAGATCGAGAAGTCAATAATCAGAGAGCGGATACGGTTAAGGACAATCGTTTTGCTCGACCAGGCCCTGAACGCTAACGGCGCGCTGCTGGCCTCTTTCTGGTATTATTACGCAAATGATATTCTTGACGCGGATTGACCCTGCCAAGCATATGGACCGCTGGTACAGCATCGGCTGTCAGCCTACGCTGCTCGACTGTTGGGCCGTGGTTGTTGCCTGGGGCAGCCGACGCTCGAATTATGTTCGGCAGCGCGCTATCCCGGTTGAGAGCCAGGAACAAGCCCAGGAAGTGGCCGAGAAGATCGTTGCGCGCAAAATTCGTAAGGGATACATCGAGAGAACCTGCCATGAAAAATTTTCTGTATAAAATACTAGGTTGGCTATTCCCTGCCCCAACAGATGAGGAGATCGAGGAAATTGAGATTGGACAGATAATGGCACTATATGACAGTCTAGACGAGGCTGGCAAAGCCGAGCTGCTTCAACTTGCTAAGGAATTACATGGTCGGAAAAAGGTCGATTCCGGCCACGGAGGTTTGCCGTGACTCCATCGCCATTCGCTGATTGGCTCGATGAGCAGCTTCAACCCCGCAAATGGAGTGATTACCGGCTTGCTAAAGAGGCAGGCGTTTCTCACTCTGTGATCAGCAAGGCGCGGGCAGGCATACCGCCGCGCTGGGATGCCTGTTACAAAATCGCCACTGCCCTCAATGTTCTACCCGAATCCGTTTTCCGTGCTGCCGGGCTGCTGCCTCCCAGTCCAACAGGCGACCTGGAAGAACTCGCTTTTTACTACAACCAACTTCCCCCGGTCGGGAGATCCGTGGCTATCAACCTCATCCAGGCCCTCTTGAAGCATTACGGGCCAGGTAAGCCCGACATCGCCCCCTGAAATTAAACGCTCACGCCCGGTTGTGTCCTGGGAGGGGACAGCACAGGCCGGGCGCAAGCACACAGATTCTACCACGCCAGGGGGCCTCAGAGTACTCGTTCAATCGAAAATAGTACCCATATGGGTACAATTTCCTTATGCGCAAAGTCTCTCTCTTTGCAGTAGTTTTATACACAATTGTTTTCCTGGCCCTGCTTGCCGTCGTCTGGCCTGCGGTAAAGTGGCTGACCCATTACACGCGCGCTGACCTCACACCGGTCATGAGCCTTGCCGTAGCCTGTGGTGTTGGGATGGCGCTGTTGACCGCAATACGTGACCGGGGAGGGCGTACCTTACGCATTGCTCGGGTCCCCTTGAGCCTGGGTACACTGGCCTGTTTCCTGGCGTTATTCTACCTGGTATTCCAGCCTATTGCTGGAGATGCACCGGCATCCACCATGATCGTTGCGCTTCTCGCCGTTCTCCCAGTCGGGTCCCTGGTGGCCTACCTGCTGATCTTCTCCAGGATGGCGCCAGAGCAACGGGCCGCATCCCTGGGTTGGTGGATCAGGCACCGCGCATTCTTCAGCTACCTCACACTGAGCATCGTCATGGCCGCCTGGCTGGCGCTGGCCGCTCAATTGAAATTTAGCGACCTGCGCAAGATGATGGTGGTGATGGGATTGACCTGGTGCTACATGCTGGCGTTTGCCATTTTACGACGCTCACCGTATCCGTGGATGGCATCGCCGTTTGTTGTTCTGGTTGTAGCCGGAAGCCTGGCAGCCTGGCTGCTCGTCGATCGCACATCCTGGATCATGGCAGTTTATCTCGATGCACAGATCGTCTTTGCTTTTTATCTAGAACTGGCTTACCTGGCCATTGATGGGGATATTAGGCGCAGGCTTGCCGAGATATTTACACGGCAATGAGTACTCTGGGGCCAAGATAAGATGACCACTCTAATCGTTGTTGAATCGCCCACCAAGGCAAAATCCATCTCAAAGTATGTCGGGCTGAGCTGCATCGTCCAGGCCACCAAAGGCCATCTGCGCGACCTGCCCGATAAGATGCTGGCTGTGGATATCGAACACGGTTTCGCCCCGCACTATGAAATTACCAACCCCAAGATCGTGCAGGAGCTGCGCACAGCGCTGGTCAGGTGCAGCACGGTTATCATCGCCACCGACCCAGACCGCGAGGGCGAGGCCATTGCCTGGCACTTTACCCAGGTCTTCAAGAACGAGCTGCGCGGCAAGACGGTCGGGCGCGCCGTGTTCTTCGAGGTGACACCCGAGGCGGTAAAGGATGCCATTGCCAATACGCGCCAGATCGATCGCGGCCTGGTGGATGCCCAGCAGGCCCGCCGCGTGCTGGACCGCCTGGTGGGCTACAAGGTCAGCCCGCTCTTATGGGGTGCATTGAAAGAAAAGGGGCTGTCGGCCGGCAGGGTGCAGTCGGTGGCGCTGCGCCTGGTAGTGGAACGGTATCGGGAGATCCAGGCGTTTGTGGAGAGCGATTATTGGCTGATCGGGGCAGATCTGGCGTCGGCTGGCTCCTCCGATGTTTTCCAGGCCCGTCTATGGTCGCAAAACGGACAAGCCGCCGAACACGTTTTCAATCCGGCAGACGTGGACACGATCATCGATGATTTACGGAAAAACGCCGCGTGGAAGGTGATTGTCGTGGAACGCGGTACGGTGACCAAGCCACCTCCGCCGCCCTTTACCACCAGCGCACTCCAACAGGAAGCGTCGAAGGAGCTGGACTTCGACCCCAGGCGCACCATGCGGGTTGCCCAGCAGCTCTTTGAAGGCATTGACCTGGGCGCCAATGAGACGGTCGGGCTGATCACCTACCACCGCACCGATTCAACCCGAGTTGGCCACCAGGCCCAGCAGGAAGCCCGCCAGGTTATCCAGGAATTGTACGGCGACAGCGCTCTGCCGGCGTATCCCCCAGAGTATCACAACAAGGTGATCAATGCCCAGGAAGCGCACGAGGCGATCCGACCCACATCGGTAATGCGATACCCAAACAAGATCTCGGACAAACTGAACCCCGACCAGGCCGCGTTGTACTCCCTGATCTGGACACGCTTTATTGCCAGCCAGATGTGCCATGCGGTATATGCCGTGGATGACGCCGCGATACAGGCCGAGACCCCGACAAAGGTGTATCCGTTTCGGGCCAAAGGCAAAATCCTGGTGCGTCCGGGCTGGCTGGCCGCTCTCCCAAATGTCCCAAAAGAGAAAGACTTGCCGCTGTTCCAGAACGGCGCCAGGCTGGATTGCCACAGTGTGAAGCGAGAAAAACAGCGCACCCAACCGCCAAGCGCGTACACCCACGCCTCGCTGATCGACAAGCTAGAGACGCTGGGCATCGGCAGGCCAAGCACCTATGCAACCATCGCGGCAACGCTGGAGAGCCGCAAGTATGTGGAGGTAAGGGGCAAATCATTGGAGCCGACTGACACCGGGATGCGGGTGAGCGATTACCTGGTCAAGCATTTTGCGGATGTGTTCGACCTGGATTTCACGGCCCGCATGGAGGCGCAGCTCGACGAAGTGGCGGGGGGAAGGACGGAATGGGTGAAGATGATAGATGAATTCTGGAAGGTTTTGAAGCCAAGGGTTTAAGTCAACAAAGGAGATAAAGTGCATGATCGTCACAGAAACACCGAAAGATAAGCAATAGCATGGTCCGATCTTGATATATAATGGGTGTCAGAAGAGTATTCGCAAAACGGCAACGCCTACTTGATTGCCATATCCGTGTTAGCTTCCGCCTGCGGCGATCCCGGGAACAAGCCAAGACCAACTTGCTTTCTAATTGAGAGGCTGTCTAGAGTTTCTTTCTAGACAGCCTCTCAATTTAATACCAGTATTACTGGTTATCTTGTTACCCAGGGAAGAGATGTTAAAATCGCATCCCCAAACTTATCCCCCTGGTCGCATCATGGAATCTCCACCCAGCTCATACCTCCATCAACGGTCTGCCAGAGGTTGGTGGATGAGGCACAAGTAATGACCGCGCCATCATCTTGACATGCTCCTTGCTGAGCCAAGGCCCAACCAACCGTATCCGAAACAAATGTGATGCGAGTTGTCCCGGTAGGCAGTGTACTCTGGTAGATCCAATTCTGTCCGCCATCGGTGGTGCGATAGATTGCCGCACCCGTCTCTCCCCAGGTCGGCAGATACCCCAACGTAGGGGTCGGGAAAGACGGCAGGCCATAGGATATGCCATTCGGCAAGCCTGCAAGACTTGCATCCTGCCAGGACAAGCCCCCATCCGAGGTATACAAAAGCGATTCGTTATCCGGCCCACCTAACATCCAGCCGGTCTTGAGGGATGTCATCAGGACTGGCCCGCTGCCTGGCAAAGCCAGTGTTTGCCACAAAACGCCGCCATCGGCAGTCAGCAGCAACAGCCCGCGGCGGAAACTAGCGCTGGCTTCCAGGCGCAAGGTTACCCAACCGTTGAGATCATCAATAAAACCTAAAGCTGTTGGCGCATAAGGTAAGCCATCCTCAGGAATAGGCAAGCCAAGGGATTGCCAGGTGCTGCCACCATCTACAGTATGCCACAAGGCAGGAGGCTGCCCGGCAATCATCCATCCGCGTTCGGAATTGGCGAAATAAGCCGCGACCGGCTGCTGGGCAGCGAGGTCTGGTACAGTAACATCTAGTGGCTGGATACCCCCTTCATTAACCCACACAAACTGATCCCCGCGCAGGAGCCAACCCTCTCCTTCCGATAAAACCTGCAAGCCAGTCACATCTTGCCAGGGAGAAGGACCATCATAGACCAACTGTGAAGGAGCATTCTGGATGCCAGAAACAGGCACCACCACCTCACCATCAGCGATATCACTATCAATTGTTAAACTAGCGCCTCCCCAGGTCTCTGTGTGTGAGAGGGCATATTGACGGATGCGCTGATGATCATCCCACAAGCTGGAGGAGACACATGGCACAGAAGTATTGGCAGTAGGGTCGTAAGTATCTGTATAGGAGGATGCTATCCACACGTCATCTGGCACATTTGGAATATGCGCCCACTCAGAAACATAAGAAGCACAGGCAGAACCATAAACGCCGGCCTGATGACCCAGCTCGTTCAACCTGCCGCTCCATCCAGACACAAAGGAATTGACCGCATCCCGGCAGGCCTGGTTATTCCCGCCAGGGTAGGCTTCCATATCGTAATAGATAATGGTGCCATTTGAACCAATCAATTCCAGATCATCTGCCACGGCTACGGCAGAATCGGCCTCTCTGCGCCCCTGTTCATAGGCCGTATTGACATCATAACTCATGGGATGTGACAGGCCCGTACAGGGGGCCTGCGGCCCGACCCAGGTAGGGATAAAGGCCCACCCCATCGAGCGGGTGGCATCGATCCAGTCGGCAGTTAATCCACTATTGCTGCAGCCCAGGCTGATACCCCCCAGGTACACATTGACGATTCGGTAGGGGCTCTTGTTCCACCAGGTCTGCATTTTTGAGAGGCTGGCGACCGCGCACCGATCAAACGCCGGTTGGCTGCGCACAGCCACGTCTACTACAGAGCTCTCCTCGGCAGAAGTGGCATTGGTGACCAGGGGCAGAAATATCTTGGTAGGAACAGGGCGCGACCAGGTAAAGCGCATCGCGCTGATATTGATGGTGTAGGAAAGATTGGCTTCATGGTTCAAGTCAACCACAACTACAGAAGCGCTATCGCCGGCTTCCAAATAAACTTCTCCCAGATACAACCATCCATTATTCAGAGGACGTTGGTTGCCGGAAACGGTGAGCGAACCCCCAGAGTAATAGATCGTGTAGTGTGCGTCGCTGGTATCGTAACTAATATGCTTGGAAGGGCAAGTCCAATCAATGGAAGGGTGATAGGCGATATACGCATATATTTTGTAGTAACCCGTATATTTGATGATTGTTCGCCAGGTGGCAGAGTTGGTGGACTGATCAGGATCGTTGGTGTTGAGAGTCAAGTAAGCATAATACCCGCGATTATTACTAAAGCGGTACCAGGCCGTATCACAGATCGGTCCATAGGCGGGGGCCAGCACGGGTTCTTCAACGATAATTTCAGGTGGGGACGTGAATGGAGGTGTCGGTGTAGGCGTGGGTGTGATCGTGGGTGTAGGCGTGATTGTGGGCGTGGGGGTGATCGTGGGTGTGGGGGTGATTGTAGGCGTAGGTGTGGGTGTACCAGACGATTCGGCTTTTAACCAAGATAATTTCTTGCGCGTTTGACCATCGCGCCGCCAGACGCCATCACTCAACTTTAGGGTCCAACCACCTGCCGTGAACGTCCCATCACCAGCCGGGAATCCCCAATGAACATGACCCCAGCTAGAGTTTTGATCAGCGTTGCCGCACCTGCCGCTGAAATCACCTTTACGCAAGCTGGCCATATCATCTCCCTGGGAGAAATGATGACCCACGGACGTTTTGCTATTGACTTTAAGATGGGCATAAATCAGTTTGTTGATAAAAACCGCCACACTAACACCATCGTTACACACATGCCATATACTGCCCGATTCTGCGGCTACAAGGCGGAGAGGCGCATGCCCGGCAGCGGTGTTGCCATCCGTAAATAGGTCCACCGCTTTGTACCCTCCACCAACAACCCCAGCAAAACCTGCATCGTGTACACCAAGGGTGCCATACTGCATGCTGTAGTTATCGGCCCAAGGAAATCGACGTGCCGCGTCAATGTCCTGGATGGACTGTTGAGTTGGATCCAGACCAGTCCTTTCCGTTAAACTCAGAACATCATCAGGAACCATTTCTAGCATATCTGTAAAGGCATCTGTACCGCGCATGGCGCTTTCCCAATTATCGCCAGGAGCGCGATGCAGCAGCACCAAACTGGGCCAGGCATAATTCGCATCCATGGTCCAGGTCAGATCCTCCCCTACACCGTTCAAGCCGGCTACAGAAACGAAGACATACTCGCCCTTTTCAGAAACATCGGTTATCGTCCAATACTGCACTGGCGGAATCTGTTCCAGCGTCTCGTAGATCGCCTGGCTTAATGCGGTCTCCATTTCAGGCGAAACAGATGTGGTACCCGGGATAAAAACAACTGTATGATCGGACACATCCCTGTAGTTTACATGGGCCACGGCAGGCGAGAATGTACCAACAATCAGGATTACCAAACTGAACAAAACAAACCTGTGCATTTTTTGCAGTTTCATTTTTCCTCCCACACTTCGTTTGAGTTAATTTTAGTCCAGAACACTAATGCTCTTTATTATTGCCAAGTAATAGGTATAGAACTGCTATCTCCATCTACTCGCTAACCAAAAGTGTTACGTGCAAAATTTGCTTCATCTCTGTTTGTGAATATGCACCCGGAATCTCGCCCAAATGCCATCTAGATGCCGTCGCTTCACCATAGTAATATCGCCGGCCAGTATTTGGATCTTGAACATAATCCCCCTTTAGGTTTTCTGCGCCAGCAACTCCAAATGCCAAATGTTTAGGATACAAGAACAAACCAACCTGGAAACCTAAACGAGCGATTATGGCTGCGCACAAGATGGCCACATCCTCACAATCACCGGTGCCTTCCATCAACGTTTCAATCGGGTAGCGCGCCCAATCATTGTGGCCAGTTGTATCCTTGTCATACGAGTACGGAACACAACTCTGAACAAACTTCAGAACATTATAAGCTTGGTTGAAAGTGCTCCACTTATGTTTTGCGTGTAATTTCTGGAACTCACTGGCTAGATCACGTACCTCGGGCATCTCCAGCTCAGCATAAAGATTCCATTGCCCATTAAAGCGTGGCTGACGGCGGTAATATTCGAAGCGCGAGCGGCTGATCGCCAGTTCAATCGTCTGCTCGATCTCTTTATTTGAGCCCTTTGGCTGAAACTTCCAATGGAAAGTCTTGTGCACAAGGTCAGGGCTGTTCGGGTCTACTAATTCCACTATCGGCGGCGCAGCCCGGTCCAACCCCGAAAGCAGATCATACGCCTGGCGCTGGTCATACGGCAAGCCTTCCAGCCTCAACCGGGCACTCTGGAAGCTGTCGCTTAAAGAGCGCAGCGGAACGTTGCGCCGGAACTGCACGAACAAGGCCGCATAAGGATCTCCGGTATAAACCGCCTGCCAAAGAACCGCTCCGCTCTGTGCAGTCGGGAGGCGGCAGTGCTGCCATTCTGGACTACCGGTCAGACCATAGAAGGTCACGCTGGATCCGCTCGCCCCACCCACCGCATCAAAATCCGGCCGCACCAGCGGGAAAGCAGCGGTCATACATGTGGAGATCGTCTTGGTCGAGAGCGGTTTCTCGGCGCTGAAGTCAGGCGTTTGGGCCGCCAATGTATTGGCCTCCCAAAGAGAGAAGATTTGTTCAAGGTCAAGCGACCAGACAGGCTGGTAAGCCTGGGCTGACTGATCTTGCACCCAAGAGACTATATCAACTATTTCCACACTACGCCAATCGGAAAACAATGGACGAGCGTCCAGGAAATTGTGTACCCAGGCATCCAGATCAGGCTGCCAATGCTCATAGGCCCAGTTGGCCAGTGATTGACCCACCACCGGTTGGCGGAAGAGGGCATCCCAACCGTTCTCGGCCGCCGCAAGCAGGAATTCACCCCACTCTGGCGAAAAGGCTTGCTGCACCTGGGCCAGCTTTTCTTCAAGCACGGCCAGCGCGGCCTGGGTTTCCTGCACCTGGGCCTGCAAACCGGGTAGGACGGCCTTGATCTGATCCAGGGCCTGCCGCTCAATTTGCAGCCCACAGAGCTGCTGCAGCAGCGCCAGGCATTCGTCCCGCAGCGCCTGGGCCTTATAGAGTTGTTGGCCATAGTATCGCACCAGGTAAATCGGCGCCAACCACTGGCGGGCAAAAGCCGGCAGGATGCGCACCCACTCGGGCAGAGCCGGAGAACCGGAAAGCAGCGTTTGCATCTGCTGGCGCTGTTCCGCCAATTTTCCGGCCGCCACCGATTGGCGCTCCTGCACCAGCCCAGCCAGTTTCTCCAAATCCCTGGCAATCTTTTCCAGGTTTTCCGCAGTCAAATCTAGCACTTGCCGGGCATTGTGCAATCCGCCGGGATACAGGTCTGCCTCCAGCGGTAGACGAGCCAGGGAAGTTTTCATAATCTCGCCGAGGCGCGTTTCAAGCTGCTGGCGGTTGGTTTCCAGCTGCCCGCCCACCTCCGGCAAAGTCTCCTGCTCGAAGCGCGCCTGGTAGCTCTGCAGTTGGCTTGCCCAGGGCGTCTGGTTGACACGTTCGTAGTCCAACCTGGCGAGGGCAATGCCGGTTAATAGGGCCGTAACATCCAACGTGTCAGGCTGGAAACGTACCTGACCCACAGCAGAAGGTAGTTGTACACACAGGTTCTCCAGCCAAGCATATAGTCCACCCAGCTTTTCTTGCAATTGGTTGGCAAATTGAATGGCTGCCTGGCCATTAACGGCTGTGGGAAAGATCTTCTCCGCCAAAAAGGAGTACCCAATACGTTGTGCACAGGCAGATTGCAGCGCACTGGGATCGTAAACCAGCCCCGCTGAACCAATGCCGCTATAGTAGCTGTTACGCTCAAACATAACATCTTCATCGCGCTCCTGAAAGAAGCGCCGGGCTAAGTCGCGCTGCATGAGCGCCAGCAGGGCATTGCCAAATAGCGTTTTCAGGCTGGTCAAGTCTTTGACCAAGGCAGTGCCTTCTTTGCGGCTGTCAAACAGGTAGACTGCGAAATCGGGCACCTGGCGGTACTGCAACCTCAGCGCCTTAGCCAGGGCCTCACGCTGCTCCGACTCCGGGTGCAGAAAGTCGTCAAAGGCCTGCAAGAAGCTCCAGACGGCAAGATCCTGGTCGGGATCGCTTTCAGGGAAAACCGCCGTACCCAGCAGCCAGTGCGTCTGGCACAGGCTGATATTCACCAACAATTCGTTGAGGATCGCCCCCAACGGCAGCAGCACGCCCGCAGCCCAGGGATCGTTGACGTCTGCCAGGATGAAGAAGTTGAGCGGCACATCATATTGATCGGCCCAGCCAGCCGCCATCAGGCGCTCCTGAATACGCTGATCGTGCAGCACGCGCTCTAAGCGGGCTTTAAGCGCCGGAGCATGTTCAATGGCATTGCGCAAGGCAGCCTGGCGCTGCTCCAGAAAGGGGACGCCAGCCAGTTGTGGGTCCGCGCCAACATCTTTGGCCAGTTCCACGAGCGCCAGCCCTGCGGCTTCATCCGGTTGAAGCCGGTAGAAGGCGCTGGCAGCCGTCCGGCGGAGGTCGCTGCGCAGGTAGATATTTTGCACCTTGCAAACGGCCTGGGCTGCAAATTGCCCGACTGCAATCACAATCGCCGGAATGGGGCGGGCAATCGACTGGGTAAGCTCAGTTATACTATCTGGGATGGCAGCAAAATTGCTCTTCATATTTTTGTTATACCTGTGGTACTTTCGGCCAGTATTAGATTATCTGAGGAATTCTGGGGCGTAGCGGACACAACCCACTGCGCCCCAGAATTATTTAGTTACCCAAGCTTGCCTAAGCGGCGCTGCATGGCCTTGAAGGCGTTAGACTCCTTCTCGTACTGCTTGCGCATGCTTTCGTCGCTGGTGGGCATCTTAGCAATCGCCGCTTTGTGGGCTTCGATGGCCTGGTCCAGCTTCGCGATCGCTGCATCGTTGCCCATGCTGCGCACTTCGGCGTCCACAGCCTGGTCAACCTTGCGCACCCACTCTTCCCGATGCGAGAACACTTCCTCGGACTTCTCGCGCCCCTGGGCCAGGCGGAACTCGCGTGCCGGCTGGATCTTGTGCGTAGCATAGCCGCGCTCGGGGTCGAAGTAGTACCAGGTGCCAACCTGGACAATGTAGCCGAAAGCCAGGGCAATGGCGAATAGTTCCCGGCCGCGGCGGCCCTGTTCGGGCATCAGGTCGCGAGCGAACTCCATGCCTGGCAGCACGTGCAGCGGGTCCGTGCCCTTGCGCTTCTTCTCGTAGATGCTGCGGTATTCGTCCATGCCGCGGATCAGGAAGGCCGGCAGGCCGTGCTGGATGCGCACTACATCGATGCGATCGCGGAAGCCGGTGGTCTTGATCTCGTACAGCGAGCCATTGCGGTACGTTGCGGGGATCAAGGGGCTGTTCTCATCCTCCACACCCAGGATGCTCTTGCCTTCCAGGTCGGAAAGGCCGCGATCCTTGTCATACTGCCAGAAGGGATGACAGTACTCCACCAGACGGTCGAGCTGCTGCTCGATCAGCGCCTGCGGCTCGATGCCACGCTTCTCAGCCATGGCCTTCAGCGTGGAAAGCAGTGATGTGGCATCCAGGTCGGCGATGAAGAACTGGCGGGCGTATTCCAGCGCCGCGATCTTGATCTCTTCCGCTGTCCAGGCAGCCAGGGTCTCCATGTCACCCATGACCCGAGCCGGGATCATGCTCTGGAAGACAGCCCTGGGGTCGATCCGGGTCGCATGCTCCCAGTAGTAGTCGGCAAAGTCCACGTCAATCTCTTGCAGGAACTCATAGCCATTGGCCTGGGCTTCGGCCGGGCTGGACAGGCGGTCGGCAGTCGTCTGCAGCTCGCCAGAAGCGATGTTGACAGCAGTGACAGCGCCCGCCAGGCAGGCCTTCAAGCTGCTGGACAGTGAAGCTAGTTGATCGTAAATGCCGGCAGCATGCTGCTGGGCAGCCAACTGCAAGGTCACGTCGTTGACCTTGCCCATGGCCGTCAGGGCGTCGCGCTTGAACATGGCGAACTTCTTGTTCCAGCCGTGGCGGTTGATCGCCCGTTCGAGCACGTCTTCGGGACCATCGTCAAGCTTCTTGAGCGCTTCGCGGGCTTTCTCGTATTCTTTCTTGGCCATCTGCAGGTCGGCATCGGTCAGGCCCTGCTGCAGGATGCGGGTCTTGAATCCGTCCAACGAGACCACGTTGGCATCCACCATGCCGGTTGGGGCGGGCTCGAGCAGCTTGCCTAACACGGCCTGGGCAAAGGCAAAACCTTTGTTGGCGGCCAGTCGGCTCGTCTCCTGGTTCAAACCCTTCAACAGGGCGGTCAGGCGCTCGGCGCTGACCTTGCCCAGCTTTTCGGTTTCAGCCCGGCGAGCCGTCTGGTTCTGGCTTTCCTGGGCGTCAACCTGAGCAATGGCAGCGGCGACCGAGTCAGCCTTCTGGATGGCCGGCTCGTAGTGCATCTTGACCCGGGCTTCGGCCAGCAGGTCGCCCAGAAGATCCATATCGCGCAGGCGGAGCTGCGAGAGAAGGGTGGCGGCGTCCACACTGACCTGGTGCTCTTCGGCCGCGCCCATCAATCCATCGGTCAGCAGCGCCCGGCCCATGCGGCTGGCGCAGTAGTCCAGCAGGCGCTCCTTGGGGTAGATCAGCGAGGCGGCGGCCAGCGAACTGAACGAGCGTCGCAGGCCTTCGAACTGCTCTCCCAGGGCCGCCACGTTGGTGGTGAAGCCGCGCATGGCGCCGGCGATGGAACTGCCAGTATCCAGGAAGATGGATTGGGCGATCATGTTGTACACATCGTCGGGCGAGTTCAGGCGGTAACCAGCCTGGTTCTCAATGTCTACCACGAAGCGGTAGTCGAAGGGCGGGGCGGCGACTTCGACCGGAGCGCCCTCGGGATACTGCACGTTCCAATACGGGTTCTCGCTCAGGTGGTTGTCTTCTTTGAACCAGGCGTAGGTATTGGCGCGCACCTTTTCCTTCTGGGTCTGGGTCTCGCTCTGGATGGCCTTGTCGATGACCGGCGGCAGGATGCTGATGCTGATCACGGTCGGGTTCTTGCCGGCCAGCAGGCTGCGGCAGAGATAAGCAATGTCAAAGCTCATCGAGCTGCCAGTCCCGCCAGCGGAAGAGAATACCAATACGACGCGGCAGCCTTGCTCGACGGAGTAGTGCATCTTGTCCGAAGACTTAGCTTCGGTGACGCGAATGTTCTCGATCTCGAACAGCGCTTCTGTAGCGGCACGCAAGCGGTCGATGATGGCCATGCCGCGTGTGCGGTCGTTGAACATGCGGAACAGCGCCAACCGGCCCACCAGGCGCATTTGCTGCGGGGATCCGCCGCCGGCCAGCATGCCGGCTTTGAGCTGCGTTGTGTCAGGCCACCATTCCTTGATGGCGGGGTAGTTGTCGATGTTCTTGACCACATTGGCCGGGTTGAGGCCAGAAAGCTCAACGCGTTCGGATGCGGTGAACCAGGGCTGAGCCAGTGGATCAATATCGGTGTCGATATCCACCCACAAGGTGCGCAGCACCGGCACATTGCCGTAGGCGCGCTTGAGCAGTTTCTTCACCCGGTAAGCGATCTGCCCCGAGCTGGTGCCCAGGAAGACGAACAGGGTGGGCTGGAAGCGCACGTGGGTCACAATGGCCTGCGCTTCTTTGGCTGCCTGAGAAACCAGGCTGTTGAACTTATCGGATTTTTCGATCACATCATTTGCGTGTAGCATGGTTTTCACCTCTTTCGTTGTCTACTAAAGATCCAGGTCTCGAATGTATTTGAATAGTTGGCTGCCCATCTGGTACTGGACGTTTTCTTCAAGGGGCAGGTCGCTGGTATATTCCCGGTAGCCTTTGCGAACGCTGGCTTTGGGGCGCAGGGTGAAGCGCAGTTCGTTGTTCTCATCTCGCTCCACCAGGATCAGCGCGTGCTCGTCTTGCATGGTTTCATCCGGTATCACGATGTCATTTTGGCTGCCTTTTCCAATTTCGACCTCCGTCTTGTTGAGCGCCGTCAGGTTGACATCCATTGTCAGATCAGGCGTATCCTTGTTCCAATGGATCAGGGTGCCGGTGACGATGGGGGGCTTGGCTTTGCGCCGTGCCCGAGCGATCAGCCTTGAAAACAGGATAACCGCACAAGCAAGCGCGGCACCTGAGAAAATCATAGGTTTACGGCAGGTGACCCACAGCGGATCCACCTGGAAGGTGATCTGAAAGCTGCTCTCTCCGGTCATGTTCAGCCCGAGGCGAACGCCATCCACAACGATCTTGCCGGTATAACTGCCCGGAGCGAAAGCCTGGCTGCCCGGCAGGATGGTCAATGCCACCTGGCTGGCGCCGGGAAGGACCGTCACCGTTTCCTGGCTGAGAGACGCACCGGGCAGGTTTTCCAGGCGCACCTGGATCTGTTCCTCCTGGGTGCTGGTCGAGGTCAGGTGCAGCGTCAGGCCTACAGGAGCCCAGGCCAGGCAAGTGTCGGCTGAAGCAACCGAGGTGATCACCGGTGTGACCGACAGCGCAGGCTCGAAGAGCGCCAACGCTAACGGAATATCAGTGTCTACCAGATCGATCCCGTCGCGTGCCGTAAAGACCAGCTGTCCGGTGTACGATTGCAGTATCAGCGCCGGGTCGGCTGCCAGGCGCATCGTCAAAGTCGTATCGGCGTTAGCCGCCACAACCAGGTCGCCAGTTTCGAGCAAGGTGAAACCGGGCATATCCTCCAGCCGGGCGGTGACCGTTTCTGCCTGGGGGGCCGTGGAAGAGAAGATTACGATCAGTGGGATGCCCTGCTGGGCCTGGATCAGCTCGAAGCGCGGTGTCTCCCCACTAACGGGCAGCGTCAGGCCAACCTGAGTGGATTTCACGGCCAGAGCGGGAATCATGCGGGCATCAAAAGCTGTTTCCAGGTTGTGCAGGTAGGGCAGACCCTGGAAAGTAGCATCGATTGGCTCAAAGCGCACCTGGTGAATCCCATCTGTTGTGGGCAGGTAGGCGCCGCTGTACACGCCGTTTGTATAGGTTAACGGCACGTTCACGGGGATGCCGCCTGGGGGTGTCACGGTGGCCGCGAAAGCGCCCTGGTCCAGCTCGTTTACAACTGCTCCGGCAAGGTGCATCTGCAGCGGCACGGCATCCGTGCGAATGTCATAGCGCGGCAGCATCGGCTCATCCAAGACCGGCAGCGGGAAAGCCACGCCAAAGATCTGGGTCTGGTAGGCCACCGGCACAGCACCTTTGCTGCCGCGAATAGCCAGGCTGTACGTGCCCGGTTGAGTTGTGTTGACATACAGGCGGGTATATAGGCCGTCTCCGGCCAGGGCATCGCCATGCGTGCCATCATCATAGAATTGATCCAGGCTATCCTGCGCGCCATCTGGACGGGTGATCCAGGCGGCGAAGCTGGCCTCGCCGATAATTGTCACCGGGGCCTGATCAGGCTGGGCCTCGACCAGCTTTACCACCAGGGGCAGCGGCTGGCCGGCTTCGAAAGCACCCTGCGGAGAGACCAGGTTGACGCGCAGGCGTGAATACAGGATGGCGCGCGCCTGTACCGTGCCACTGCCGCTTAGCGCAATTTGCCAATCGCCGCTGGTCGGTTGGGGCAGAGTGTAGACCACAAAGCGCCGGTCTTGGATGGCGAACGAGATGGTTGGATCGCCAATCGCAACCACCTGCCCATCGGGAGCGACCAGGCTGGCGGTGACAGAGGCTGGCTTGCTGACCACGAAGCTCACCCGGTCTACGTACGGCATCAGGGCCGGGTCAAGGGGGAGGATCGCTTGGCCAGGGGAGCTGGTGCTGCCTGAACCAATTACAGTGCGGTCTTTCAACTCGCCCAATATCTGCAGATAGCTATCCAGCAGGTCGGCGGCCGAGTTGGCAAAGATTACCCGCCCGCCGGTCTCACTGGAAAGACGGTTTAGAAAGGGCGACTGGGCGCCGCTGGTGAGCGCGATCGACAAGACCGGCACACCCAGGCTGCGGGCCACATCCAGGGCCTCTTGTTCGTAAGCCGCATACGGTGAGGGGATTTCGGGCTTGCCGTCCGTCAGGAAGATCACCACCACATCGTAACCGGCCTGGTTGAAGGCTTGCTGCATGCGACAGGCTTCTTCAAAAGCAGCCTTTACATCCGTATACCCCTCCGGGGCAACAGCAGCCAGGCTCTCGATCAGGCGCGTGTGCTGTTCGGGGTTGGTGATGATCTCGATGCCGTTGGTGATCTGGCTGCTGGCGTTTGAGAATCGCAGAGCGCCGACCGCATCACCTTCATCCAGCAGAGATACAAAGAGCTGTGCGCCGGTGTAGCGCAGGTCGGTTGGATCGCTGCCGTTCATGCTGCCCGAGTCATCCAGGATCAGGATGGCTGCCAGGTGCTCGTCATCGCTGCCTTGTGCGGCGGCCGATGCCTGGGGCGGCGCCTGCGCCAACAGGATCAGGATCAACAGCAGGGTATGCTGGAAGCAACGAACAAGAAAGCGGCTGTTCACAGGTTTCTCTCCATTCAGGCAAGATTCATGTCCTGAATAGAGTTTAAAGAAAACCGGAGAACAACCGCTCAGATTATCTGTGCTTAAAGAATTGCTGTAAGCCTGCGATCAGTTGATTTCTGTGATCTCTGGATAGGTAAGAAAATGGAACGCCAGGGTTTCCTTATCCTGGGCCTTCTTTGATCGGGTGCGTCGGAGTTGTTCAAGGGTCTGCTCAAGGTGAGCCAGCACGGTCGGATGGTTGCCAAAATAATCCTTGGCATCCCATTCCCCATTCAAAACCTGGTTCAAGCCCATTTTTTCATACAAAGCGCTGACCAACCCAAAGGTGTAATCTTCGCTGATCCCCAATTCGTCTGCCAGGTCGCGGCGCTCCATACTGAAGATGAAAGCCAGGCGCGCGGCCTCGGCTTCGCGAACAGTGAAGTTGGCGAACGCGTTACGCCCATCCAACATCAGCGCACCGGGCGGCAAGGGGCGTTCTTGATCAAACAAAGAGACTACCCCCGGCGTAACAGCCACCTTTCCTCGCATGGCCAGTAAAACAGCCCAGGTTTGGGCATAACAAATCTCATCCTTCAAGATATAACCGCCAAAATTCGGCGCAAACTCTGGCTGCATCACCAGTCCTGCCACATCCGGGTTGGGCATTACCCCGGTCAAGATGAAACGTATTTTAGGGGCAAAAGCTTGTAAATCCTGAAGCGTTTGCTTGAGCCAGTGCTGATTATTCGGGATATCCGTATCGATAAAGGCTGCGTCCAACTTCTGAGAAAATTTCTGAAGTCCTTGTAAAAATTCGGGCAGCCGCAGTGGGTTGCTTACCTGTCCCACCGCACGCGTGCGCCAATCCCGTCTCACCAGCATTTCCATCCACGACCGGGCATAAAAATCATCTTCTATGAGCAAAACGGTAATTTCTCTAGACATTTTTCCCTCCACGCCTTAATTATAGACGCGAGTACCGTTTTGCGCAGGCTCTAACGGTGCCCAATTCTGTTTCCGCATCCAGTTCATCCCCTACAGCCTACATCAGCAGGTATTCGATCAGGGCCAGGGCGACCAGAGCAATCACACAGACGGCAAAGTACCAGAGCAAGATCACACGGAACAGGCTTTCAGCAGAGGGCACAGGCAAGGGTGATTTACGAGTTTGCATTGCGAGCTCCTGAGAAGATGGAATTGGCATCTTCTCTGTTCACTTACCTACATTCTGGCATATCTGCTGTTCTCCAACCGCAGATTATCTGTAATTCCACAAAAAATTGGGGCGCATGGTTCCCCTACTCCCATGCGCCCCTTCTCTCACCCCCTCCCAGCTTGCTGCGCTGCCTTGATGCGCTTTGCATACTGTTGGTAGAGCCACCCACCCAGCCACCCCGCCAGGGCACTGCCTAAAGCGTGCAGTGGAGCCAGGCACAGGTAAACGGCCGCACTGAGCAGGGTTGATCCCAGGCTCAGGATTCCCACGATCGCCACCGACAGAATCGTATTGATGATGGTCGATGTCAACCACAGGCGCACGGCCGCAGAACAGCCCACCCTTGGCAGCCGTTGCCAGTCTTGCCCATCTCCGATCGCCATGGCCGCCGCCAGCCACCCACAGAACAGGTAGGCCAGGAACAGCAGCGGCAGCGAGAAGATGAGCGCGGTCCCTGCCGTATAGTAGTGAAAAGCATCCACCACCACAAAGGGCAGGATTACGAGTATGGTCGCCCGGCTGGCCGGGCTGAAGGTTTTGTAAAACTTATAAGCCGAGTTTTGCTGAAATTTCTCGATCACATGGTTCATCTTTTCACCTCGCTTCTGAACAAATGGATTGTCCTTAGTATCGTCGAGAAGGCCAGTCCATCCCCCAGAAAATCTGGGGGATTTCCAGAGCAGATAAACCGGCACCGGACGAGCGTAAAAAACAGGTCAGATAATCTGCGGGGTGCATGTCAAATCGGAGCGCATAATCAGGCATCAAGAGAGGAGAAAACCATGCTCCAGCACACCCGCCACTCAGCTGTACGATCTGCCCAACGTGGGCTGACCGAAGAAGAAATCGAATACGTTTACCAGTTTGCCTCTCGTTACCACTGTAACGGCGCTGTGATCTACTATTTGCGCCGGCAAGATGTGCCTCTCTCAGATCATCGCCTTGACTTTGCCATGCGGCTGGTTGGCACAGCGCTGGTGTTAGACCAAGATGGCCGTACGCTGCTGACCGCCTGGCGCAACCGGCGCAGGGGCATGAAATTGATACGGAAGAAAGATTCCTATCGAACTGAAGCCGACACGAATTCATAACCAAACAGCCTAAGGAGATGAGACAGTGATCGAAATCCACGGCAACAATCAATCCGCAATCGTCACAGTTGATTTTGACACCCTGCGCACGTACTTGCAAGGAAGGGATGTATGGGGGGCAGATGTGCTCCGATTAGCAGGCGAGCACGGATGGCGCATCGCCACGGCCGGAATGCATAGCAAAGGCCCACTTGGAGCCGATGTCATCGACGAGGGATCAGACAGCATCGTGGCCTGGGGTGTCAGGGGAAAAAAATCTTTCCTGGCATACCGCATCGAACGGGTAAGCGCCGGACAGGTAAGCGTTACCCCACTAAGCTATCTGGAAGGCAAGCACAAGGCGGCCTTAGCCGTTTCGCTTGCGCTGCTCTTTATCCTGCCCGTGCTGGTGTCGCCTCTGATCTGGTGGGCCTACCAGGTGCAAACCATACGCGCATCACGCGTCTACTTGCCCACCTTTGGCCGGTATCTGGAATTACTGGAGACAGGGCAAGATGAATAAAACAGCCATCAAAACTCCCGCAAAGCTCCAGATCTATACCGATGGAGCGATCCGTCCTGAGCGGGGGATAAGCGGCCTGGCCGCTATCGTGCGCGATGAGACAGGTAAGATCTATCACTGGTGGAGCAAGCGCGCCGGCCCCTTGACCTGCAACGAAGCGGAGTATGCTGCTGCGATCTATGCCCTAGAGCAAGCACTGAGACGGCAAGAGCTTCGGCACGCCCCAGAAATCGAGATTGTCAGCGACAGCCGGGTGTTGGTAGACCAGATGTCAGGTCGGGCCGCAGCACGCGCCCCAGCGCTCTGCCAGGCACGCAGCCGCCTGCAAGCCTTGGTGGCCCGTTTTCACAAAGTCAGTTTTCGTCACATCGCGCGTGAGCAAAACCGTCTGGCAGATGCGCTTGCCTTTGATGCGGTCAGCGGCAGCATCACTTCTAAACCACGGCCAGCATCAGAATGTCCACATCCCGAAACCTGGGATCAGCTCACTCAACTTTGGAGAAAACCATGAGCAAAAACCACCCGCATTCCATACCTTATTTATGGCCGGTTGGCCTGGCCGGACTGGTCGCCCCAGAACGCGTCATTGTTGCCGGCCGCTGGGAGTCGGCACCCATCAAGCGCGCAGTGCGCAAAGCCCGGGCTGAAGAACGCCTGATCGACCTGACCTATGGACGGGCCTGTAAGTGGGTGTTGTTTCTCGACAGCGGTCACGTTGTCTTGACCGCTGTGCCAATGCCCGTGACCGTGTTAGATGACGAACAGATCGACGAGCATACCCTTTACGTACACGGAGAGGAATAACCATGCAAACACAAACCGATTTGATGGAAAAATTAGCCGCACCTGAAAACCTGCTGACCGCCTGGCGAGCAGTGCGTGGCAATATCCCGCGCCACCGCCGGCAGCGCAGCGCCGGGCCTGATGGAGTGACCCTGTCCGATTTCGAACGTGACCTGCCCGTCCAACTGAGCACCTTGCGGCACATGCTGCTCAAGGGCCGCTACCAACCTCAAAAGCCGGGCTTGTTCACTATCCGTAAGGCAGATGGGGGATCACGACAGATTGCACTGCTGAATGTAGCAGACCGTGTGACGCAGCGCGCTGCCCAGCAAGTGATCGAACCGCTGTACGAGCCCGGCTTTTTGCCCTGCAGTTTTGGCTTTCGGCCAGGGCGCTCAATCGAGGATGCCGTATACTGCGCCCGCCAGCTTCGCAAGCATGGCTACAGTTGGGTTGTGGATGGCGACATCGCCGCCTGTTTCGACACCCTGGATCACCGTCTGCTGATTGGGCAGGTCAACAAGAAGATCGGTGACGCCCGAGTGCTGGAGTTGCTGCGGCAATGGCTGGCCATAGGAATCCTGCAACATGGTCTGCCCAATCAGCATACCAACTGGCTCTTACAGGGATGGCAAAAGACCACCCACGGCGTGCGCCAGGGGGTCGACTGGGCTTTGGACGCCTTTGCACAGTCAGAGCCAACTTACGAGCCTTATCCCACCCAGCGCCCAGATCCAGGTCCCATTGCCTCTCAGGTAGAGGTCAACAGCCCAAACCGCGATGAAGAAGATGCCCTGGAAGATGATGACCGCTTTTATCATCCTAATGGCGAGGAAGAGATCGAGCGCCGTATCCAACAGCGGCGAGCCATCCAGCAGATGGCTGCTGGCGGGCTGATGATGGGCAGCGGATGGGCGCGGCGGGCCATCGCCAAGGCCGGACCAGCCGCCCTGGCAGCCCTGAAAAGCCCGATCGGGCGTGAGGCCATCAAACGCGGACTATTGGTGGGCGGCGGAGCCTTGGGGGCGGCAGTAGGGGTGGCAGCGAGCGGATACTTCCTTTACCAGAAAGTAGCCCCCAAACCAGTGGGGGTGATGCAGGGCAGCCCGCTCTCTCCCTTGCTGGCCAACATCTACCTGCACACCTTCGACCTCACCCTTACCCGCTCCGGCTACCGTTTGGTGCGCTATGCTGATGATTGGGTGATCTTATGCGCAGACCAGGATACCGCAGAAGCCGCCTACAACCGCGCCACCCTGGCCTTAGCCAAAATCCGCTTAAAAATCAACCCGGCCAAGACACGCATCCTGACACCCACCGAGCGCCTGGAATGGCTGGGCGTGGTGGTTGAATAAATATGCCGGGCGGGGCGCTGCGCGGCCAACCACCCACAGCGCCTCGCCTGCCAGATACCAGGAGATAACATGAGCACTTTATATGTCACCGAAACCGGCGTCCAGGTTCACAAAACAGGCCAGCGCCTGCTGGTCAAAAAAGGCAGCGAAGTGCTGCAAGATATTCCTATGATCAAAGTAGACCGGGTAGTCTTAATGGGCAAAGGCGCCAGCATCACCACCCCCACCTTATTCGCCCTGGCGCAGCGTCAGGTCGGCGTGTATTATTTGAGCAGCCAGGGACGCTTCATCCTGCGCACCGCCGGCAGCGAACACCGCCACAGCCGCTTGCGCCAGGCCCAGATACGCGCCTGCGACGATGCATCCCGCGCCCGGCAAATCGCCCATTCCATCGTGCACGGCAAGGTGAGCAACCAACGCGTGCTGGTACAGCGTCATGCCGAAGGCGCCCCCTGGGCGCGCAGCGCCCTGGCACAGATGGATGCCATGCGCCAACAAGTGGATGCTACCCAAACCCTGGATGAACTGCGTGGGCGCGAGGGACTGGCAGCCCGAGAGTATTTCCACCTGCTGCGCCAATTGATCCGCCCTCCTCGCGACGGACGCTCCTGGGGTTTTGAACGCCGCGCCTACTACCCTCCTACCGACCCCGTCAACGCCCTGCTTTCTTTCGGCTACACCCTCCTACTCAATGACCTGGTGGCAGCCTGCCAGCTTTCGGGCCTGGATCCCGATATTGGCTTTTTCCACGCCGTCGATTACAACAAGCCTGCCATGGCCCTCGATCTCGAAGAAGAGTTTCGCCCCATCATCGTTGATTCGATCGTACTCACGGCTGTCAACCGCCCAATCTTCAGCCTGGCAGATTTCGAGATCGGCCAGCCTCTGCGTGGCCGGGATGAAGAGGATGATGAACAACCGGAGACGGAGCGCCGCCCAAGAGATGAGAGAGAAAGCAGCTCAACCGCAAAGGTCCGTCCCATTTATTTGAAAGACACCGCCCGCAAGCGCTTTATCAGCCTGTATGAAACCCGGGTTAACGAACAGGTTCTCTATCCCCCCGCACAAGAACAAACCACCTACCGCCGCATCTTTGAACTGCAGGCGCACGCCATGGCACACACCATCCTCGGCCAGGCGCCGCATTACCTGCCCTTTACGGTGCGCTGATGACAGCCGCAAAGCAGTTCATCGTCATCAGTTATGACATCTCCAACGATAAACGGCGGCTGAAAGCCGCCAAAACCCTGGAGGACTTCGGCGCTCGCGTGCAGTACAGCGTTTTTGAATGCCGCCTGACGCCGCCCGAGTTCGAGAAGCTGAAAAAGCGCCTCCAGCCCTATGCGCGCGAGGCGCAAGATACCATCCGCATGTATTTCATCGGATCAGAAGATGTCCCCCGCATCCAGGTGATGGGTGCCGGAAAAGTGACCGAAGAAAGCCCCTACTTCATCCATTAGGCAGACACGATGCAAATTGCCAATCTCCTGCCCATTGAAGTCATCTTCAACCTCCTCAGCGTGTGCCGCAGAACAGGGTCCTGCAGCCTGGCCGGGCTGCGCCTGGCCCTGCAGCAGAGAAAGCTGCACTCGTTGGTTGGCCCGCCGGCCATCCGGCAGCCATGGAGTCGCCTTGCCTTTTGGCTGCGCCTGTGCAAGGCGGCCGGCTTGGTTGAATACACGGCTGGCCCAAGTCCCACCATGCTGGTAGAAGAGTGGATGGCATGGTCCTTTCAAGATCAGTTGGCCTGCCTAATAGATGCCTGGCAAAAAGCACCAGAACACCCAACCAGCCAGAGCACGCGCACAAATCTGCTGCTGCACCTGCAAGAGAATATTCAATTAGGGATCAGCCACCGCCGAGAATTGGTGGGACTGCAGATCCTGGGAGTTTGTGAGGGGGAGCGTTTATCCCCGCTGGGTCAAGCCTTGCTGAACGGACAGGATCGCGCCGCGCTTTCTACACCTGCGCCAGGGCTGTGGAACATTGCCGGAGAGCACCTGGTCGTGCCCTTCCCACCAGACTGGAGCCTGGCCTGGGAATTAGAAAAATACCTGGACCAGGTGACATCTACCCCAACAGAAGCCTGCGCTCTCTACTCACTGCAACCAGCCGCCCTGCGCCTGGCGGTCCAACGCGGCGCACTACTCGCCAACCCAACCCTAACCGATGTACTGCGCCGCGGCCTGGGTGCCCCTCCACCCGACCTCTTGCTCAGTTACCTGGCTGATGCGCCAGGCATCCGGTTGGTACAGGGTTTTGTGTTAGAGTTCAGCCACCCTGGCGATCTGAAAGATCTGCGGCGGCTGCCCGGCCTGCGGCGAGAGCTTGACCGGCTGCTCTCGCCCCACCACGTGGCCCTGGACCCCTGGAGGGGTTGGTCGACCTTACAACGCCTCTACCGGCGTGGTCTGCTAAGCGATCAAGACCTGGCGACCGCCAAAGCGCTTGCCGGGCCAAGCAGCCCCAGGGTCGCCGGCTTTACCCGGTCTGAACAGGCTTACCTGCTCAGCCTCGTACTTCTGGCAGAAAACATCTCAAATGTCATCGCCCCGCCGCCAGGGTTAGCCGGCAAGCTTGCCGCCAGCCTGGAAGCCCCCTTGCGCGCCGCCGCGGCGCGTAAGGCCAGCCGAGCGCTGGCCCATATTAGCCCTCTGCCTGCCTGGCAGCCCGAAAATACTCCGCCGCCCCCACCCGATGAAAGCCTGGTTCAGTCCTTACAAGAGGCCATTGACCTCCAGGAATCGATCGACATTCTCTACCAGGCATCTGGCAGGCATGCGCCAGAATACCGCCATATCACGCCCCTGCTGATAGAAAACCGCGGAGAACGAAGCTACCTATTGGCGTACTGCCATCAACGTCGTTCAAACCGCACATTTCGTCTGGATCGGTTAAAATTATGTATAGAATGACCACCATGCATCCAAACAGTTTCCGGCCGATCCGGTGCTTTGTGAAAGATTTCGCATCGCTGCGAATACCCTTCGCAAACGGTGCTGGCAGTTGAACGAGAGAGGAAACGAGAGCTAACGAGAGATCGATCGTAGTAAAAAACATGTCAAAAACGCCTGTTTGAGCAGTTTTATGGTTTAGACGATGGGCCTTCGCAGGGTTGGTACAATCCAGCGTACAAACGCGGTATAATGGTGATCGAGAGCGTTCCAGAGAGATTTTTGAGACAGAGTTGGAATGCTTATGCCCCGCTGAAGGGGATTGAAACAAAACAGCCTGAGCCGAAGCCCAGTCAGTCGCCCGGTTGGAATGCTTATGCCCCGCTGAAGGGGATTGAAACGAACCACAGGCGGTGAGGAACAGAACCATGAGGATGACGTTGGAATGCTTATGCCCCGCTGAAGGGGATTGAAACTTCGATATACCCCTCTTCTGTCCAACAATTCGAGTTTGTTGGAATGCTTATGCCCCGCTGAAGGGGATTGAAACAGTCGAGGACTTCCTGAATTGAGCGGCGGTCCTCCGGAGTTGGAATGCTTATGCCCCGCTGAAGGGGATTGAAACCTAGGCCGATCTGCTGGCGTTGGCCGGGGGCGGGTACAGTTGGAATGCTTATGCCCCGCTGAAGGGGATTGAAACGCGGACCTTAGTCGCCCAGGCCTTATAGCCATCCGGGTTGGAATGCTTATGCCCCGCTGAAGGGGATTGAAACACTGTTCAGGGGTGTGAGTCGGAGGAACAGTGGTGTGTTGGAATGCTTATGCCCCGCTGAAGGGGATTGAAACGGGTGTGTGTCGCTCAAGAGAGCTTCAACCACCTTTTGTTGGAATGCTTATGCCCCGCTGAAGGGGATTGAAACGCCGTGGTGGTTTCTTCGGTGGGGATAGGGAAGAGTCCCCGTTGGAATGCTTATGCCCCGCTGAAGGGGATTGAAACTAACCAGAACCAACTTGCCCGCTTGAAATAACAGCGGCTGTTGGAATGCTTATGCCCCGCTGAAGGGGATTGAAACCCTGCCGTCAGGTACTGCTCCGCCTGAGTAGCGGATTGTTGGAATGCTTATGCCCCGCTGAAGGGGATTGAAACACACCAGGGTTGGAATCACTATTACCTACAGGTCCTGGTTGGAATGCTTATGCCCCGCTGAAGGGGATTGAAACTCCTCTGAGTATTTGCTCCCAGAGAAGATCCACAGTTGGAATGCTTATGCCCCGCTGAAGGGGATTGAAACACTGCTACACCCGCTCACCGTCCCGCTGATCGTGTGTTGGAATGCTTATGCCCCGCTGAAGGGGATTGAAACCTGCGGTCAACTGCGGCCACGCCTCAGCCAATGTGCGTTGGAATGCTTATGCCCCGCTGAAGGGGATTGAAACTATGTGTTTCGCACCCACGTCCAGATAGAACGCAGTGTGTCTGGTTGGAATGCTTATGCCCCGCTGAAGGGGATTGAAACTCTCAACCCGACCAACACCGTCGTCGGTGGTGGTCGTTGGAATGCTTATGCCCCGCTGAAGGGGATTGAAACTTCGAGCAGTTTCGACTGTGCAGCTGCCCAATCGGTTGGTTGGAATGCTTATGCCCCGCTGAAGGGGATTGAAACAGTCATCGCCCAAGCCGGTAGGCGAGCACAAAATCGTTGGAATGCTTATGCCCCGCTGAAGGGGATTGAAACCAAACCGCTAGTCTGTTGGCTTTGCAGAGCGTACAGGTGTTGGAATGCTTATGCCCCGCTGAAGGGGATTGAAACTTCATCATCCAACTGTTTGCGAGTTACGAGTGCCATGGTGTTGGAATGCTTATGCCCCGCTGAAGGGGATTGAAACGTGAATAACAGAGAGTGTTCTAGTCAACAAAAGCTAAGGTTGGAATGCTTATGCCCCGCTGAAGGGGATTGAAACTTACCTACTTGGCGACGAGAGTACTGCAAGGCGTTGTTGGAATGCTTATGCCCCGCTGAAGGGGATTGAAACTGTATAGCCAAGCAGTCAATGCATGGGCTTTCATCACGGGTTGGAATGCTTATGCCCCGCTGAAGGGGATTGAAACTTCGCGCACTGGGGGTCATCGTTAAACTGGCCGACGCCAATGAGTTGGAATGCTTATGCCCCGCTGAAGGGGATTGAAACTTTTCCCCCGCTTCACAGGTGGAATCGCCGTCATGTTGGAATGCTTATGCCCCGCTGAAGGGGATTGAAACTAGGCCGCCAGGGATAGGGCGAACACGAACAGAAAAACGTTGGAATGCTTATGCCCCGCTGAAGGGGATTGAAACTTTGGATCGACACAATGATTGCCGATCAGATGGTTCTGGTCGTTGGAATGCTTATGCCCCGCTGAAGGGGATTGAAACTATTTGGACCGCCGGTGGCTGCAACAGCGGTGGCCCAGTTGGAATGCTTATGCCCCGCTGAAGGGGATTGAAACTTGATCGAGAGCTGGCTTTTAGGGAAGAATTTTGCCAAGTTGGAATGCTTATGCCCCGCTGAAGGGGATTGAAACATGAGGTAATACTGGCCGGGAGCGATGTCGAGCAAGTGGTTGGAATGCTTATGCCCCGCTGAAGGGGATTGAAACCAGCTTCTCTCATTTTAAGCCTCGCCGAACTACCCAGGTTGTTGGAATGCTTATGCCCCGCTGAAGGGGATTGAAACTTTGGCAATGGAGGCATACAGAGCAACCGTAAAGCAACGAAAGTTGGAATGCTTATGCCCCGCTGAAGGGGATTGAAACGGTGTACCCAGCCGACTCCAAGCGAGAATTGATCTCGAGTTGGAATCCTTATGCCCCGCTGAAGGGGATTGAAACCAGCGACTATTATTTTTTTTGTCTTTTCTACGGGCATCTTGTTGGAATCCTTATGCCCCGCTGAAGGGGATTGAAACTTGAGCGGTGGACATTGGACGAGAGTGGCCGGGGTGTTGGAATCCTTATGCCCCGCTGAAGGGGATTGAAACCTAGGGTTGGGGAATGGGGGTAGGCAGGTCGCCAAAGGCTGGTTGGAATCCTTATGCCCCGCTGAAGGGGATTGAAACCCTGTCGCCCCAAGAGGGGCTGACTGAACGGGTGGCCTCTCGGTTGGAATCCTTATGCCCCGCTGAAGGGGATTGAAACTCTTGTACGTAGAAATTCCATTTCCTTCACCTCCTCTCGTTGGAATCCTTATGCCCCGCTGAAGGGGATTGAAACTGCCCCGGAGCCGATCGCCACGTCACCGTGACGGTCGTTGGAATCCTTACGCCCCGCTGAAGGGGATTGAAACGAGGTAGCAGGGGGTAGGATAGTTTGGCAAGAAGTGATCGATGGGTATTGGAAGGCGTCGAGACCGAGAACAGCATCACTTTTCACTACAGTGAACGCGGTATAATGCCGCAAACAAAATCGCCAATTCAAATAATCCATCTCTTGCAAAAGAACCCGAACATGAAAAACCTTCTCCTTACCCTGACCCTTGTTGCTGTCCTGCTTTCCGCTTGCGCTCCCGTACAGTCAGCAACCATCCAACCGTCCTCCACCAGCGACCAGCCACCGGCAACCAACACCACCGCTCCCACCGACACGCTCCAGCCGCCCACGGACACGGTCGTTCCCCCAACTTCAACCTCCACCAGCACATCTACCACAGCCCCCACAAACACGGCAACAGCTACTAACACCAATACCCCCACCTCAACGCCCCTGGTGCTGCCGGTGGGCCTGGGAGTGCCCTGGCCCCAAACAGCCCAGATTAGCGCCGAGAACGCCAGCCAGATCGTTGAGCTGGCCCGCTACGGCTCGGCCCGGATATACCAGGCTGAGCTTTCCCCAGACAGTACGCGCATCGTTGCATTGACCAGTGAGGGGATCAAGGTCTTCGATGCCCAGACCGGTCAGCGAATCGCTTTGATCAAGAACGTGTACGGCTATCATGCAACACAAGATTACGGCGATGATTTATCTTGCAGCGCAGACGCCAGCCGCATTGCGGTGGTATCGAACCGCAACCAGGTAGAAGTATATGACCTGAGCGGCAGCCAGGTGTCAGCATTCCCCGTCCCCGAATCTTCCGACAACTACTACAACTACAATGCGTGGGTGTCCATCTCTCCCAGCGGCAGCCTGGTGGCCGTGCCTGTATCAGACGAGAATGGGGCCGGGCGCTGGCAGATGATCGAGATCGCCAGCGGGAACGTGCTCAAAGAGTGGCATGGGCGAGGCGGGGTTTTCTCAAACAATGGCATGTACTTCTTCGTTGAGTTCGACAGCGCCGTGTACGCCTGGAATACATCAGACTGGACAGAAGCATCGAACATCGGTCTGGGCAGCCTGATAACAACCCATGATTGGAGCATCTCGCCCAGCGGGAGCTACCTGGCGACAATCTTACCCGACAGCCTGGTGGTCTGGAGCGTTGCAGATCGCCAGCGCGTGCGGCAGATCTCCGGCTTCCAGGTAACGAACGGCAACACGCCGAAGGTCATATTTTCCCAGGACGAGCAGCAGGTTGCAGTCGTGGATGTAAACTATCGAGAGATAACGATTTGGAACATTGCCGATGGGCAGCTAATAAACCGGCTGCCAGCTGCCAACGCCGGCATCGGTTGGTCGAATATCGACCTGGCTCGGCTGGCGAATGAGGAGCTTCGGGTAGTCTCGGTTCCAGAAGATGGTGATGGGAGTGGATATTTAGCGACAGAGTCGCTCTTTGACAATAGTGCGTTCGATGTAGGTATAAACAGCCTGGTGACTATTGGATACTCGTGGTCATCTAATGGTACTCAAATTCAAATATGCAGTTTCCCGGCCGGCAACTGCGAATTGGTGAACGGTCCGGAGGCCGTTGGCTCGACAAACGGGAACCTTTACTCGCTCTGGCCTGAAAACGGCGAGTTTAGCCTGCGCGCGGGCATGGATGTAAACAGCGAACCCATTTTCGGGTTTCGATTAAGCGATGTTTATATTCAATACTTGTCAGTTTTCTCCAATTGGATTGCCTACGTTTATTTTGCTGGGGAGGGGTTTGGCGGGAGCACTATCTGCGTTCGCAATATGGAAGCCCAATCTGGTTACTGCGAATCTCCCAACGGCTACGTCTTGGCGCCGAGATTTTCACGAAACGGTGTCAGGGTGGTTTTTCCATCTTATATTACAAATGACGGCGGCGCCGTTCTCACGGTGTTCGATACAGAACTCAATGCCGTTCTTCTACGCCTTGGCAAGGAAAATCACACCTGGACGGGAGGGGGAGCGTTGAGCTCTGATGGCGGGCTCCTGGCCTATCGTTTCGATGACACCCGCTTTGGCAGACGGACGTTCGAGGTCAATATCATCGATCCATTATCCCAAAGAACGATATACTCGCATCCTGATACCGGGGGCGATGATCCTTCGTATGGTGATAAGGATGGCATCAGCACACTGGGCACACCTGCTGCGTTTTCCCCTGACGATACGATCCTGGCAAACAGCCGCTCGGATGGATGGATAGTTCTGATGGACCCAATCACCGGCCAGGTACTCGCCCAGTGGTATGCTCATGCAGACGAAATCGTGGGATTAGAGTTTTCGCCAGATGGGCGCTACCTGGCTTCGATCAGTACGGACGGTTTCATCAAAGTGTGGGGGGTGGTCACGCCCTAACCAATAAATTTGTAAGCATCAACCCCTCTTGACGTTTTCTGCCATCCCATATAGAATACAAAACGTGGCGTACTAAAACCCGGATGTGAGTTCGGGCGGTACGCCTTTTTTGTTTAAGGTCACTGCCCGGCTTCATAACCCGGCCTTGCCTGCGGCAAAGAAGGCGTTTCCGCTTTGCTTGCAGCAAGCAATTTGTTCAGTCCCTCTACTGGGGGGCTTTTTGGCCTTTTGCGAGCGCATCAAACTCTATCTTGCGGTTTTTGGTGCGCTTTTTTCGTTAACCGCAGGAGGCTAAATTATACAATGACCGTTTCAAGAAATACTGTAATTGTGGGCGCCGGCTCGATCGTGCTCCTGATCGCCCTGGCTGCTGTCTTTGTCTGGATACGACAGTCAGACAAAGACACGCCGGCGCCAACGGCTGCGCCCATTGTCGATGGTCCATCAACAACCAGTCCAAAATTCAGCGATTTGCAAGAAAAGGTCAAGGAATGGACTGGCGGCACATACTTTGTCCCAGAGGATGAAATGCCTTCGGGATTCGTGCATGCATTCGTATCCAGTGGCATTTTCGAGCAGCGCACGCTGTCGGATGGCGTCCACACAGTTCAAGCCGAAATCGTACAGGCTTACACAACCAATAAGAGCGGCGATGTCTTGATTGTTCCGGTCGTCTTTGGAACAATCACAGACAACGAATCTCGCTCTTTCACAGAGCTGCCCGACATCGAATCGACACGCGCAATGCTGGAAAGGGGTTGTCAGTTTACCGCCTATGTAACTCACTTCGTTCAATCACCCTATCAAATTGAATGGGATAAATGTGCATCGTCAGGCTACTTTTTCGCTGACGAAGCTACATGCTCCCTGGCCCTTTCGATCAACGATGCGCATCCGCGAGCGATCAATCAAATGATCTATGATGGTCAGCCGGCGAGCGATTGGGTGCTGTATGGATGGGGGTTAGATACCAAATGTGATGTCAAATTGGAGTTGCCCGAATGCGAAGACGTATACTGCTCTCACTAACTATTCTTCTGATTGTGGTAGTAGGGGGAACATTTCTTGCCGACCAGTTGGGTATCAGCTGGTGCCAGGTCAGCAGCGCCCTGGGCGCGCCGTTGAAATACTGCGAGCCAGGATCGAGTGACTATTGTACTTCTGGGTGCTGCACGGACATTACCGAATACGAGTATGTCTCTTCTTGTACTCATCCCGCTAACTACTCCTATTGTGTGCAAAATATAAGCACTGGTGTCAAAGAATGCGATGGCGCATGTGCGACATCATGGGATGTTGGCTCGTGCAGCTCGGTTGCTGATGGTTGTAAAAGGTTATCTTGGGTGGTTCCAGGGGGTTGTTGCTCGGATGCCGATGACGGCGGGGGTGGTGGGGGTGGTGACGATAATGATCCGCCGCCCTGTGAGCCCGTTTACGAGGCTCCCCGCATCGATATGACGAGCAAGACGCAAACCCCGCCTTACCCACTCGTGCTTGGTCAAGACCCTGACCTGATGGGCATCACCATCGCCGGTATCGCCGCTTATGCTGGGGAAGATACAACTTGCGATGGCCCGGCAGCGACAATTACATCGTTCACCTCGTCCATCTCTCTTTCCAGCGCATCCGTGGACTGGATCGAGGGCTACCTTGCCTCCCGCTACTACGGTGCGCACGTGCTGGGCAGTTACCCGATGAGTCCCGATAGTCCAACAATGTCTGGGATCGGTACACCTTTTGCCACCCTGGGCTTTCATTTCGAGAACCCCGACCCCGGCAATTACGAGGTCAAAATCACCGCTACCCAATCGGACGATCAAATTGCCGAGCTGATCTTCCTGGTTGAATCTTACCTGCTCGACGTGACCCTGACTTCTCCCTAAAAGCCTATGGACTTCAACTGGAACTTACTCCTCTATCCGTTTGTCTGGGTGCTCAACGGCCTGCTGGTGCTGCTCTACTCGATGGCGCAGAACTGGTATGCCGTTCTGCTCGTCCCCGCCTTGGTCGTGCTTGTGATGCGCGGCCCAATCGAACACCGCCGCTGGGGCTGGGGAATTTCTGCCGTGACCCTGCTTGCCTCGCTGGTAGCGCCCATGCCGGTCCCTATTCTGCTTCTGATCATGGCCGCGGCTGCCATCATCGGCGTCTACCTGGAAAAGTTCAACCCGGCCAGCCTGCACTGGCGGGCGCTCGGCGGGCTGGCGACCTACTCCGTGATCGGCATCGGTATCGGCCTTTTCCAGCTCTACATGAAGCAAGCAGCCAGCGAAAGCGCGCTTGCGGCCCAGGGGCAAAGTTATATCGGCATCATGGGCGCTATTGGCATCTACGGCGTCCCGCTGGCCTATCTGGGCATTCTGGTGCAGGCCCTGCTCGCCCACCCGCCCATCCCTGGCACGGGCAAGCCGGATGAGCTGATCAATACGCTGCGCGCCCGAGATCAGGATTAAAAATGATCGCCATCCAAGACAGCGGTATCTTTTCACAAGACGACAAAATTCAGTATATCTGGTTCCTGGTGCGCGATACAGACGACCCTGCCTTATCGCTCACCTATTTCCGCGCCGTGGCCCTGGCCGAACTGGCCAGTATTCCGGTGAACATCCGAGAAGATTACGACCTGCTGCAAAAGCAGTGGGCGGCAGTGCGCGGGTTGTACAACGCCAAGGCTGATTTTGTGTACTCTGCGGCCGGCATTTTTACCCCTCAGCACGTGGGCATCGTCCAGTACTACGGCGGCGCAGGGATCGCGGATACGCGCGACGAAGCTGCCGGCATCGCCATGCGCAACCTGGCGGCGGTGCGCGGCACGCTCGCCAACTACGAGCAGTCCCGCCTTGCCCCTCCCAACTCGCTGTGGGTGGAGTGGTACATCGATTTCATTACCAACCGCAGCGCCAACGTGACCGCGCTCCTGGGCCATCCCGATCCGCGCCAGACCCGGCGTACACTTGGGAAAGATGGCGCGCTGCCAAACGACACCGGCGAAGACCTGGCCTCTGAGCAGAACGAGATCCTCTTTCGCGGCATGGCGCAGGCGCGCCACGATTTTATCTACCAGGTGACTGCCCGGCGCGTGCCGCGCAGTCGCATGGCCGAGGGCCTGGTACGAGTGGCGCAGGTGGCATCCAACGTTGCATCTCGCCAGCGCGGGGCAATGAGCATCGGTTTCAGCCTGGCGATCCCGTTAGGGCTTTCGATGGGACAGGCCACTTCCGGCAGTCAGTCGCACTCCGCGTCAACGGCGCACTCGATAGGCGATGGGATCTCGGAGGGGGTCGGTAACAGCCACACCGACAGCTACAGCCATACCGAGAGCCAATCCGATTCGGTTGGTGGTTCGGAAACGCACGCCTGGGGCAAGTCGCATACCGACAGCGCGGGCCATACCGACAGCGTTGGACACACCGACAGCACGAGCCACACTGAGAGCCAGTCTCGGACGGACAGCAGCAGCACCTCCGTGAGTCACTCCACCAGTTCAGGAGGTGGGAGCAGTTGGTCGATCAGTACATCCACCAATGAATCGAGCGGCGTATCCGCCGGGCACTCTGATTCGGCCTCAAGCAACTGGTCAGAAGGGCAGTCCAGCGGCAGTACTGCGGGGATGTCATCCGGTTCCTCGACAGGCGTGTCAAGCAACTGGTCTGCGGGAGAATCCGGCAACTGGTCTAAAGGGCAGTCGTCCGGCACGTCCGTGGGGGCGAGCATGGGCGCGAGTGAATCGGCATCTCACAGCACCAGCAATTCCATCGGCGCCAATGCCAGTTTCGGTCACGGCACAAGCGCATCAATTCAACCATCCATTGCCGGCAGCCAGGTGGGGAGTCTTAGCGGCAGCAATAATTTGTCGCTCGGCGTTTCGGGGTCACACTCCTGGGGCGATACGACTGGCAGCTCTATATCATCGGGCGTATCCGCTTCTGCCAGCCAAGGCAGCTCTTCGTCCGTTGGCGGTGGCACATCGTCGTCTGTAGGTGGAGGTTTATCAGCATCAGTAAGCGAAGGCAGTTCGCTCTCCACCAGCACCGGGCAGTCAGCATCCGTTGGCGGCGGCACCGGCTCCACGGACAGCGTTGGTACATCGTCCTCGGTCGGTTCCGGGACAACGGTCTCAATGGGTGGGAGCGGCTTTTCATCGGTCAGCGATTCAGTGGCCCATTCTTCTGGGGTGGCTTTCTCACGCGGTACTGCCGATTCGGTCGGCAGCGCAGATTCCAAAGGCAGCGCAGATTCCAAGGGCACGGCAGACGGAACATCCGAATCGCACTCCGTCTCGCGCTCCTGGGCCCATACCGAAGGCACAGCCGATACCTGGGGTAAAGCCGATGGAACGAGCCAGAGTGCGGCCCGCTCACACACAGAAGGCCTGGCAACCGGCGCCGCGATCGGACGTGCCCTGGGGACGGGTTTCTCCAGCGGTCTTTCCTCCGGCCTGGTGCCTGGCATCTCGATCGGCCGCTCCTGGCAAATGGAGGATGATGTCGCCATGCGTGTGACCGAGATCCTGCGCCAGTATGAAGCACAGGCCAACGAAGCCTCGGCCGAGGGCGGTTTCTTCACCGATGCGGTGATCTTCACATCCACCGACCAGGCCCAGGCCGCAGCGCGCGCCCTGGTCCCCCAGGCTTTCCACGGCCCCGGCGTTCCCGTTCCGGTGCTGACTGTCCAACCCGAGGGGAAGGACGCGCAGGATATTCGCGATCACGCCCTGGCCTGGCTGCATTACGGCGGGGTGGACGGCGATGATCCGCTGGGCGGATACTTCCTGACCCGCTTCTCCACCATGCTCGTACCGCGCCAGTTGGCCGCTTACACTGCACCAGGTCTGTTCGAGGAAGGCACAGCCACAACCGTCATGGCCCCGATCCCGAAAGGGATGGGCTTCTATCCCAATATGCCGGGCGATGTGGTGCTTGGCCACCAGTATTCACCCGAAACGGCTGAGCTGACCAATACGCCGGTGCGGCTGGATATGAACCGCCTGATGCACACGATGTTCGCTGGTGATACCGGCTGGGGTAAGTCGGTGGCAGCAATCACCATGGCTTACGAAACGACCCTGCGCTGGCACACCCGCACCGTGGTGCTCGACTTCGGCGCCGGCTGGCGTCAGCTGCTCAATGCGCCGGGGCTGGAAGGGCACGTCAACATCCTCCAGCTCTGGCCGGATGCGGCGCGTCCTTTCCGCTGGAACCCGCTCCAAATTGGGCGGCAGATCAGCCCCGAAACGCAGTGGCGGGCCTTTGCCGATATCTTTGGCTCAATTGCCAAGCTGGGCGTGAAGCGGCAAAAGCAGGAGCTGCTGAACGCGCTGCGCGACGTGTACCTGCGCGCCGGGGTGCTGGTTGATGATCCCCTGGTGCGTGGGGATGCTGAGTGGGGGTCTGTCAGAGATCCCGAAGAAGAAGCTTTGATCTCTGCCCAGGTTGGCACGCCGCTGAGCAACCTGACACGTGACCAACGCCAGGCACTGGCGGTGCTGCGTTCGTCGCGGGTCGGCCTGATGGACCTCTACAACGAGATCGAGAACAAGCGCGCCGGGGTAGCCCCACGCGATACCATGCTGCAGGGCGTGCTGGACGGTATCATCTTCCGGTTGAACCCCCTGGTGCAGGGCGCGGCGGCGGCCCAATTTGCCGCCGGTCCCAGCGCTACGCCGCTTGAAGACCTGGCCCGCCCCTGGGGGATCGCGGTCATCGAAGGCGGCGCTTTCCTGGACGATTTCGGCAAGGCTTTTTTGCTCGGTTGGGCGGGCTGGCATCTCTATACCGATATGGTGGCCCGGCGCGTGAACGAGGTGTCCGGCGAGCCGTTACTGCAAATCTTCTTCGAGGAAGCCAATAAGATTTTTGGTGGGGTGAGCGACGGCGGCGGGGATGACGACAGCGGTGGTGTTTCTACCTCGCAGCGCTTTGGCGATATGTTCCGCGACGCGCGCAAGTACCGCTGCCGCCTGCACGTTATCACCCAGGCCCCATCCCTGATCCCCCCAGACATCATTTCGTCCTGCAACAACCTGATGATCGCTTTTCTCAAGAGCGTCAAGGACAAAGACATTGCCGTTTCATCCCTGGCGCGCTCTCCCAAGGGCTTCCGAGATGAGGAGTGGCCGCGCTTCCTGTCGAACATTCAGATCGGCCAGGTGGTCGGACGCTTCCCTTATGACCGTGAGCGCGAGATGCAGCAGCCGATCTTATTCAAGCCGATGATGCTGACCGTCCCCGAGCCAAACGACGAGGACATTCTGAACACGCTTGGCGAGATCACTCTCTAGGAGATTGTTCAATCTATGATTCGTCCTCCAAACCACAAGAAAACCGTCTATGCCTTTGTCCTTGTATTTGTTCTGCTGGCGCTCGCCCTGCTCGGATTACAGTTCAATCCGGTCAGCGGCGGCCGGGTTGCGACAGCAACAGAGTGGATGCCGGTCGAGGCCGTCACCGCCTCTCCTGCACTTACCGAAACGCCTGGCTGGTGGGTTACGGTCGAAAGCACGTTTGCCCCAACCGTCACCATCACCCCCAGCCCTGTTCCAGCTACAACAACCCCAACGCCATAGGAGCGCTCCATATTATGTTGAACACCTTGATCGCATCCACAGATAATCCCGAGCACCTGGCCCGGCTGCTCGAGGCACTGAACCTGATCGATAAACGATGTCTGTTCGGGATACTGGACAATTCAGGCGAACGCATTGTCCAACTGCAGTATGCCACGATTGCCGATGTGGCAGTCTTGATGAAACTTCACAATCTCAATCTTTCTGAAACGGAGCTAACAAACAAATGAAACGCTTACTACCCCTTTTGATGGCCGGCATTGTATTCGTGATCGCCCTGGTGCTGATCCAGCCGGAATCAACCGTGGCACTGGTGATCGCCAGCCGCGATCTGCCAGCAGGCCACCAAATCACTGCCGGCGACCTGGCCTCGCGGGAATTTCCCAAAAGCCTGGCCCCGACCGGCGCATACGAAGACCCGACCCCATTGGTCGGCCAGGTGTTGAGCATCGCCCGCTCTTCAGGCGATATTATCTATCCCGCCAATCTGGGGGGCGAGAAATTGGTCCTCAATTCGGACGAGCGAGCTCTCGCAATCGAAGTTTCCGATTCGGCGGGCCTGGCGGGCTTGCTCCAGCCTGGCGATATGGTGGGCGTGACCGCGGTGATCTTTGACAGCGGCGGTGCAGGCCGCGGAGCCTTCTCGAAGACGGTCCTGAATGGGCTGCGGGTGCTGTACATCTCGCCTGATTTTGCAGCCATTGACCCGGTGAACTCTGCTCCAGTTACAAGCGATGGCGGCATCAGCAGTGCCGGCAGTGCGCCTGCGTCCGGCAGCAGCACCTTTGGTACCGGCATCCAGACCACCAGCGCCCGCTCCAGCAAGGGGACGATTGTCCTGGCCGTGCCGATTTCTGCCCAGGTGGTGGCGTATGATTTCGTCCTCTTTGGTGTAGAGAGTGATGCGCGCATGATCAATGTCATCGATCTGCTCCCGGCCCTTGACCATTCTCAGAACGTTGAACTCTCACTGTTCCTGGAACCGGATAAGGCAGAGTCATTCACGACATCGGGTGTTTACCTGCCCGATCTCGTCATCACCCCTGGTCCATCCCCAACCCCTACCCAACCACGCCCTGGCGTAAGCCCCAACGTTACTCCTAACGCTACCCCAGAGCCTGCTGCGGCGCCATAAGGAGCGGTTTCCATGTATAACAATCCATCCGGCTCGGCTGAGCCGGTATCTGTCCTTGTTGCTGGCCCGGTACTGAAAGCTACTGCCTGGGTGCAGCTGCTGATGGCTGATGGACGGTTTCGGGTCAACACGGTCGCGACCGATTTCCAAGACCTCAATGCAAAACTACCGTCCAGCCCTGAGGTGCTGATCCTGGACGCGTCGATCCTGCCCAGCGAAAATGCTCTGCGTGAGCTGATCACCCGCCTGCAGTGCGCAGCCTACATCATCACCCCGGTCGAGGCCGGGCAGGAACTGCCCCAATCGATTGCCAACCAGGGCAGCGTCAAGGGTGCTTTCTTCGGCGATATCAACCTGCCGGAAACCATCGGACGCATTTACTCCGACGCCCTGGTGCTGCGAGCGCGCAAGTCGGGCGGTACAGAGAGTGTATGGAGCAGCGCCGCTCGCGGCGGTGGTGGGTCACCCACCGGTCTGCGCATTATCGCCGTCTGGAACCAGATGGGCGGAGTAGGTAAAACCACGGTTTCCACCAACCTGGCCTATGAAGCATCCCGGCGCGGTTTCCCGACCCTGCTGGTGGGCCTGGGTGCGCCAGATGATATGCCGTTGATCATCGGCCTGAAGGATACGCCCAATATTACGCAGTGGTGGAGCAACCCATCCCCGGATGGTATCCAGAGCGCGGTGCAGAAGCTGGATGGTCTGGACGTGATTGCCGGTTTCCCCGATGTACTGTCGGAAGCGCGCGCCATCGACATGCCAGACGATGCCCCCAACTCGATCCCGAAACTGATCACCACCGCGGCGCACTTTTCCGGTTATGCCGTGATCGTGGTGGATGCGCCCCCTACGTCGCTGGCCGCATCCGCTATCCAGGTGGCGAATACCCTGGTCATGGTTTCTCGCCCATCACTGGAGGGCGTGATGCGCACGGTCGAGGCGTACAAGACGGTGGTGGAGCGCCTGGCTGTACAGCACACCATCTCACGCGATCGGGTGTACGTGGTGCTCAACCGCATGGGTGGGCGCCTGTCGGCCGACGAGTGGCACCGCGCTGCCAGCCAGCTGCTGGGGAGTTCATTCCCCCCTGTGATTGCCCAGATCCCGGAAAGCTCGGCGGTGGGCAATGCGCAGGACAACCGCCGCCTGCCGATCCTGACCGTGGACGAGTTCAACCACAGCCTGAAGCCCCTGGCCGACCATCTGCTCCAGCAGTCAGGGTCAGCCTTTGCGGGCGATTCCAAGAAGCCGCGTCTCCAGCAGCCGACCGATGACCGCAAGACGGTCACAATCGGGCCGTTGAAGATCAAGATGTAGCGAGGTCAGCATGCCCTGGACAAACGTTGCTCAAAGCATGACCCCAGAACAGCAAGAGGCGCTCGTGCAGCAAGCGGGCACCGAGCTGGACAAGCTGCCCCTGGCGACCAAGCGCGACCGGCGTTTGCTGGAGCAAGAAGCGCGCCCTATCGTGCAGCAGGTCGTCACCCGCATGGGCCTGGTCGTCAATTCCGTGACCCTGGCCTCCATCATCCAGGATCTGGTTGGACAGGTGGGGGGCCTGGGCTTCTTGAACGACCTGATCCCTTCCAAAGACCACGATCCGGGCCTGTCCGAAATCACGCTCAACCCGGACGGTACGGTGTGGGTGTTGAAGAAGGGCGCACGCTACTTCGAACTCCTGCCCGACCGCAAGCCTGGCATCCCTGAAGTGTGGCGGGCGGTAGAGGGCCTGCTCGCTCCCCTGGGCCGCTCGATTTCCGAAGCAAGCCCATCCGTAGATGCCAAGCTGCCGCGCTCAGAAGGGATGGGCGGGGCGCGTATCAAGGTCATCCACCCCAACATCGCCCCTGGTAAGGGGTATCCATCCATCAATATCCGCTTGTTCGAGGCCAGGCCGGTCAGGCCCGAACGCCTGGTCGAGTGGAAGGTGGCGCCCGAGGCGGTCATCCAGTCTTTACTGGAACACGTTGGGCGGGGGTTGCGCATCTTTGTCATTGGCGGCACCGGCACAGGCAAGACGACCTTACTCTCGGCACTGTGCAGCGGTATTCCCAAGCAAGCGCGCGTGGTCAAGATTGAAGACCCAGAAGAAATCTGGCTCGATCATCCCAACGTGGTCACGCTCGAAGCGCGCCCTTCACAGCCCGGTTCCAATGTCACCCCGTACACGCTGACGGACGGCGTCAACGACGCTATGCGTATGTCGCCCACCTGGTTGATTATGGGTGAGGTGCGCACCGGCGAGGCGGGCCTGGCGCTGTTCAACGCCCAGATGTCCGATCACCCCGGCCTCTCCACCTACCATGCCGATAACCCTGAAGATGCCGTTTTCCGTCTCTGCGTGCATATGTTCCAGTACAAGAACCTGAAAATGGAAGCGGCGAAATACACCTTTGCCCTGGCAGTGGATATGGTGGTGCAGATCGGCTGGCTGGACGAACGCAGGCAAATCCTGGGGGTGTGGGATATAGATGGTATGCGCGCCGGGGACGTGAAGTTCTCTCAGCTTTATGCGGCCGGCGATGCAGCCATGCAAGACAGTAAACGGAGACGATAAGTTATGGGCATTCCTATTCCATCCATCCTGAAATCTGTTTTTCCATTTGTGGCGGCTGGGGCAATTGCCACGATCATCTATCTGATTGCCCAGATGATCTATGCCGTACGCTCCGGCGCAGCCAGGGCTGTGACCGATTTTCGCAGCGTTAGTGAGCCAAAGGTCAAGGGCGATAAACGGGTCACCTTCGGCACAAAAGAACACCGCATCCAGATGGCGTTCAAGGGCTATGGGCTGGACGTGGGCGGGTGGGAACAGCCCGCGGTATATCTGGCCATTGCCGTGATTGCCGTTGGGATTGCTGTCCCGGTGGTATTCCTGCGCTTGCCCTTTGTCCTGCTCCTGCTTGCTCCTTTCCTGGGGTTCGTGATCGTGAACGCTGTGATCGATGGCAAGTGGAGCGATACGCGCATGAGCATGGAAAAAGAGATCCCGACCGTGCTGATCCGCTTGAGCAGCCTGCTCAAAGCCAACCCCAACGTCATCGAGACGCTTGGTACGGTTGCCCAGGGCCTGGACCCCGAAAAGCCGCTCAAGGTCTGGATCGAACGCCTGACGGAGAAAATGCACAAGTCCGGCCAGGCAGGATTGAAGGAAATGCAGGATGAGGCCGAGCTGATTTCACCGTCTCTGCTCTTGACCGTGGTGCTGGTAGGACGAGCATGGGAAACGGGCGGCAAAGGCTATGGGGAAGCCCTGCGCCTGGCATCTGACAACCTGGCTGACCTGATGGAAACCCGCTCGCAGGCACAGGCGGTCGCTGCCGGCGCATGGGGAACCAGCCGCACGATCCTGATGGCCTTGGGCGTGACCCTGTTAGCCGTTCTGCTCAACCCGGTCAGCCGACCTTCGTTTTCAACCCCACTCATTCAAGCCGCTCTGGCGGTCGCCGTGATTTGGGGCGGGTTCGGTTATTGGCAGATCCGTGACGCCATCAACCTGGTTACAGAGTGATTATCATGAACATTGCTCAACTGATCCGCATTGCCGCCGCTGTGGTCGCTGCAGGTGCAGCAGCCTGGATTGTGTACTACCTGGTGCGCACGGTTCGTTTTGAAACCTCCGCTACCAAACACCTGCGCAATTTCTCCGGCGAATCTAACAGTGATGCCCAGGCTCGCACCGGTGAGCGCATCGCCAAATCGCTTCCGCTCTCGTTAGAAACCTGGCAAAACCATATGCAGTGGGCACAGCGCGGTGGGTACTACGAAGGAAAGACCTTCGGCAATATCATCTTTGACGCCTGCCTGTACGCCGGTGTTTGTGTTGGGTTGGCTGTGGTTATGCGCGCTCCAATTGCGTTCTTTTTCCCGGTGATCGGCTTCATGTACCCGCTGATTGCTGTGCGCAGCAAGGCCAACAAGACCCGCCGCGCGACGGTGCGCTCTCTACCGGATGTCGCCGCCCTGGTGGCGGCCGAGGTATCCGCAGGGACAACCGCTGAAGGAGCCATTGAACGGGCGACCGTGCTTCCTGGCCCGCTGGCAGATTTGCTCAAAGAGGCGAACGCCGAAACTCGAAAAACCAATAACCCGTTGTTCAGCCGCGAGGGTGTTCCTGGGGCAATTGTTACGGTTTTCTCACGCACCAAACTGCCTGTCCTGCGCGCTTTTGCGCTCCAGATCGATGAGGTTGCCAACAAAGGCGTGGACTCTGCCGAGCTGATGAACAATACCGCTCGTGCCCTGGCGCGCGAGTACCGCGATCGGGTGATGACCGAAAAGGAGAAGCTGGACGGAACCCTGACCACCAACGTCGCCTTTTTCTTCTTCTTCCCGGCCGTGCTGCTGATCATGGCGGCTTTCTTGATCCCTGCGATCGGGATGTTCTAAGAAAGGGGACACGATGAACGATAAAGTTTTAAGCGGAAAAGCACTGCTGAGCCTGATACTCTCTCTCCTTGGCTTATCTGGGTTACCCCTGATTGGTTCAATTGCGGCAATCATTCTGGCCAATAAGGCAGACATTGATTTCAGGGTCGATCCAACCCTGGGAGGCCAGGGCCTGGCGAAGGCGGGGCGTATTTTGGGCTGGATCGGGGTGGTAATCGGAGGTGCTTTCTGCCTCGTTGTCTTTGCGATCTTTGTTCTGGCAATTGTCCAGGGCGGCGAGATTACCATTCGCCCATCGTCTCTGTTTACTTCAGGAGAAACTTTCTGATGTGGATTTATCTGGCCGCTGGATTTTGGGCCCTGCTCGCCGGCGCACAGCTGCGCTCGGCGATAACCAACTATTCTGTTTTACCGCTGCTGCTGGCTTTTGAGAACGGCTTGATCGGCTGGCGGCTGTTGGGACGACGCCATGATGCGGCCGCTCCACAGCCAGGGTGGGTCAACCTGGTAGCCTGGGGGTCGGTGTTCCTGCCGCTGGCAATCCGCATCGAAGGGCAGACGCCGCTCATCGCCAGTGTCGTGGCCGGTGCAGGCGTGGCATTGACGATCTGGGCCATTCTCAGCCTGGGGCCTGCGTTCGGGATTGCCCCGGCTGACCGGGGGCTGGTCACCAAAGGCCCGTACCGATTGATCCGCCATCCGATGTACACCGGTGCGCTGATCAACCTGTTGGCGGCGGTCGGTTGGAACCTCGGGTGGTGGAATATCGGTATCCTGGTGCTGGTGATCGCCAGCATCGTCTTCCGGGTCTATCACGAGGAAAAGGTGATCGCTGGTTACAGTGAATATGTGGTTGGCGTGCGCTGGCGGGTTATTCCGTTTGTTTGGTGAGGAGGTCGTGATATGTTGAGCAGTGTTGTCTATTTTCTTGCTGGGGTCGCTTTTGGAACAGCATTAGGTATCCTGATCTCCTGGCTGAAAGACGTTCAGGCCGGAGGAGGTAAGTGATGCAGCTGGACATCGGGCTGTTCTTCGGAGGGGCATACCTGTCTTATTGGCTGCTGATAGGATTGGTGGCCGCCTGGCGTTGGGGACGCACTGCCTGGCAGCGGCGCGGGGCGGTGAAACGCCTGTTTGACGCCCGCCAGGATCAGGGAGACAACTCTGGATATATCCTGGTCCTGGCTTTTGCCGTAGGAGGAATGCTTGCCCTGACCGTTCTGCGTGAAGTGCCTGCGTATTGGTTACTCTTGGGCCTGCCGGTACTGGTGATGGCCCTGGACGAAATGAGCGATATCCAGCGGCGCGCCATCTCCACCGAAATCATTGTCATGATCGAGAAATACAGAGTGGCCGCCGCCAAAGGGCTGGCAGGCGCTCTAAGCGATGTGCTGGACTGGCTGCCAGATGGGCAGCTGCGATCGGCGATTGAAGATGCCCAATATAAACGCTGGGAGAACAAAACACCTGCTGAGTGTCTGCGCAAGCTGCGCAGGCTGAACTCGCATACCAGAGAGTTTGTGGATGCACTGGCGCAGGCCAATTACGAAGCAGGAGCGGTGATGGAAGCGTCTCTCTCGATGCTTCTGGAAAACAAGAAATCCACCTGGGCCAGCCAGAGCAGGGCCAACCAGGTGCTCAAGCGTCTCCTGCCCGCCATTCCTCCTGTTCGTCTTTTTGCCCTGGGGGGGCTGGCGTCCGCCTTCGTTGTGTCACTTTTTGCCAAAGAGATTGACTTTTCCAATTTGCAGCCTTCAAGTGGGGCAGTGATAGGCACCGCACTGTTGGGAATATGGGCCCTCCTGCGACTGGTTACCACGCAGCCCTGGCTGCGGCGCGCGCTGAGCAGTGCCCTGGTGGTGATCCTGCTGCTTTCCCTGACCTCGCTTCTGCAGGATATGACCCTGGACGCTGCCCCGGCCCTGGCCGCACCAGATGCTTCCCCAACTTTTACACTCACACCTCCCCCGCCTCCTATGTTACCCACAGCCACCCAACCCAACCCGCCCGTATCCCCACCGACCGGAAAGCCGGCTACGGATGCTCCACGTGACCCTACCGAAACACCAAGAACAACACCAGGTGACACATCGCCAACCCCGATTCAACCTACCCCAAAACCTACCAACACGCCCCCACCGCCGCCAAGTGATCCCACCAACACGGCGCCTCCTCCACCGCCCACCAACAGCCCAGTGCCGCCCCCGAATACCCCACCGCCTGCGCCCGAGGATGCTACCAGCACCCCACCATCTGTGCCGGGTGGAAATTAACCCATAACTCAAGGAGAACGAAATATCATGAAACCCCAATCGATCTTTTCCATCATCCTGGCGTTGGCATTGGTAGTTGCCAGCACAGGGACAGCGTTTGCCGGTAATCTATCGACCGCAGAAGCTGTATCAACGGCCTTCACCTACCAGGGCCATCTAAGCCAAGCGGGCAAGCTGTATAACGGCACGTGTGACATGCAGTTCGGGCTGTACAACGCCTTGAGCGCAGGCAGCCAGGTCGGCGGCACGCTCACCCAAAACGCTGTAGCCGTGACCGATGGCCTGTTCACCGTCTCGCTGGATTTTGGTAACGGGATGTTCGCCGGTAGTCCCCGCTGGCTGCAGCTTGCGGTGCGCTGCCCGGCCGGGAGCGGGACATACACGACCATGACGCCTCGCCAGGCGCTGGCCAGCGCGCCCTACGCAGTGTACGCAGGCGGCGCTGCCTGGAGCGGCTTGACCGG